>Ga0126312_10003241_pt1 | contig 10969 bp, 12 predicted proteins | sample Plot104A_FD_92537 | JGI IMG/M metagenome (GOLD analysis project Ga0126312, IMG submission 92537) | Serpentine soil microbial communities from UC McLaughlin Reserve, CA, USA - Plot104A | ecosystem: Environmental > Terrestrial > Soil > Grasslands | place: USA: UC McLaughlin Reserve, Lake County... | reverse complement strand
GAACTCGGAGTCTTACGAACTGCGATAAACCACGCACATCGCTCCGGGCGGCTAACGCGTGTTGTCGCTGTCGATTTGCCGAAAAGTCCGGAACCTAGAGATCGGTGGTTGACCCGGAAAGAAGCCGCAGCACTGCTTCGCGAGGCGCTTCGCGAACCGCGCGTGCGACTCCACTTGCCACTGTTTATTTTGCTCGGGATTTATTCGGGGCAACGAAAAGAGGCAATTTTGTCGTTGCGCTGGTCTCAGATCGATCTTGAGGCTGGTCGTATCAATTTTAATTCACCTGGGTCATCCCGATCAAATAAAAGACGGGCACGTCAGCCAGTTCCTCGGCGGCTACTAGCTCATCTTCGCCGAGCCCGCGAGCGAGGCACAGTATTAGGCTATGTGGTGAATGAAAATGGCAAACGACTTAAAGACATTAAACGAAGCTTCGCAACTGCCTGCGTGCGAGCAAAACTTAGCGGGGTCACACCGCATGTCTTACGTCATACCTGCGCGACTTGGCTAATGCAGCGCGGTGTCCCTGTTTGGGAGGCGGCAGGATATCTAAAAATGAGTCAAGAAACGCTCCAACGAGTGTACGGGCATCATCACCCGGATTTCCTGCGGAGCGCGGCGGAGGCTTTCTCATGAATGTCCGCACACTGTCCGCGCAACCGCCCTTGCTTCTTGCTTTGTTCCGGCCAGGTTCGAGTCGGGAAACACTGAAACCATTAAAGAAACTCCCCGGCCGGGGTTCTCCGAAGGCAAAGGTCACACGTTCGAATCGTGTCGGGTGCGCCAATATTTTCAAGGCATTTTCGCAATTTCTGGTCTTTCTCAGAAGAGTTGGCGTCACCGTAGTGTCGCCATCATTCCAGCGGTCCGACGCGCGCCCGCACAACCGCCTCCGTCAGCACGCGCCTTGCAGGACCCGACTTGCGCTAGCCCTTCAGGCTTTCGCTCTTCCTTGCACTGACGCGTGGCGATATGCTCAACCGGCGTTCGGCACCTCTGCTTCGTGAGGTGCCCCCAGGGGCAGCGATGGCATCAACTCTGATCGGCAAGCAGGCCGTGGTGATCGGCGCGGGAATGGCCGGGCTCACGGCCGCGGGGGCGCTCGCCGACCGCTTCGAACAGGTGGTGGTTCTGGAGCGCGATACTCTGGCCTCGGAGCCTACCTATCGCGCGGGGACGCCGCAGTCGCGGCACGTGCATGCGCTGTTGCTCAGCGGCCAGCGCGCCCTCAGCGAACTGTTCCCAGGGTTCGAGGAGGATCTCGCGCGGGCGGGTGCCGTGCCACTCAGGGCCGGTCTCGATGTTCGCATCGAGCGCCCAGGCTATGATCCCTTCCCGCAACGCGACCTTGGCTGGTTCAGCTACGCCGTGTCACGGCCGACAATCGAGCGCGCCGTGCGACAGCGGATGGAAAGCCGGGCGAACACCACGCTGCTCCAGCGCTGTCGGGTCAAGGAAGTACTGGTGTCTCCAAATGGAGAGGCGGTCACCGGCGTGCGCTACGAGAACGGCAACGGCGCGAGCGAGACGATTGCGGCGGAACTCGTCGTCGACGCCTCCGGACGCGGCGCCCTCACTCTCGCATTGCTGCAATCGATCGGCCGACCACTGCCAGAGGAGACCACAATCGGCATCGATCTCGGCTATGCCACATGCGTCTTTGCCATCCCGAACGACGCCTCGACCGATTGGAAGGGCGTCATGACCTTCGGCCAGGCGCCCCAGAACAGCCGTGGCGGCCTGATGTTGCCACTCGAGGGTAACCGCTGGATGGCGACCATTGGTGGGCGCCACGATGACGTGCCGTCCGGCGATGCGGAGGGATTCCTGACTTACGCCAAGGCACTGCGAACGCCGACGATCTACAACGCGATCAGCCACGCCAAGCGCCTGGACGGAGTCGCGCGCTACGGTTTTCCCGAGAGCGTGCGGCGCCATTTCGAGCGATTAGACTACTTCCCCCGCGGGCTTTTGCCGATCGGCGACGCAATTTGCCGCTTCAATCCCGTCTACGGCCAAGGCATGAGCGTAGCCGCCCAGGAGGCGTGCCTGCTCCGGAGCCTTCTTGAGAGACTAGGGGCAGACAGCGATCCAATCGCCGCGCTGGCGCCGACTTTCTTCACTGAGGTGCAACCGTTGATCGAAACGCCGTGGTCGGTGGCCACGCTCGACTTCGTGTTCCCCGACACGCGGGGACAACGCCCGGCGGATTTTGAGATCACGCTCAACTTCGGTATCGCCCTGACACGGCTCGCCGCCGAAGATCCGGCCGTCCACAAGCTGACCGCCGAGGTCCAGAATCTATTGAAGCCGCGCAGCGTCTATCGCGATCCCGCCCTGGTGCAGCGCGTGTTCGCGAAGATGGCCAATGCGTGACCCTTCATGAAGCTAGAGGGGCGTTACTCTCGCTTCTACGGAAATCGCCGACCCTTCTAATCCTATGAGATCGATGATTTTGTTCATCGGAACATCGTTCCGAATGAGCAACTTGCCTGAACATCCATTCAAGAAAGTTCCTACGCAGTTTCCGGAACGTGGCGATGGCCCAATCGTTTTCTCTTCGCGCAACAACGATAGGAGAAGCGCCATGAAGAAACTTTCTTGCGTTCTCGCCGCGCTAGCGACCATCGCGGTTGCCGCGCCGACAGTCGCGAGCGCACAGGGTTTCAGCGTCCGGGTCGGAAGCGACCGGGATTACTATCGCGACCACTATCGCGGGCCTCGCGCGGAGTTCTACGCTCATGACCGCGGACTGCACCGCGGCTGGTACAAGCATGGTGGCGACCGGGTAATCATCAGGCGTCACCACTGGGATGACTAGTGACTGGTGAAGAATGGCCCCTAGCCGGGGCCATTTTTTTATGACAGGCGCGGACGATGCCTATCGCGGATCTGGCTTGAGTTGATCTAGCAGTGAATTCCAATCTTGCTTTCGCGGACCCTTGCCCCATACGATTTCGAATGTCGCGCGCGACGTGCGCGGATGTTGCAAAGCTTCGAAGGCTTCGGCGACATCCGGCACGCGTGATCCGATGGCCGAATCGTAGGGGGAGCGCGTCCTGGCCGACGACGATCGCGCGCTCGCCGCCAGGACGGTCGAGCAGGAAGCCCACTCGGATGATCGTGTAGTCGAGGCCGCTGGTGCGGATCTCGTCCTCGACGCGTCGACGCCAGACCAGCGTATTTCTCTTGAGCAGATTGATCAGGGTCGCCGCCAGGGATGGCTTGGCAATACCGATAGAGTTGAGGTAAACGAAACGTCCCTGGAAACTGGCTTCGCGCGCCGCCGCTAGCGTATCCACCACTCCCTGATAGTCGGTCGCCTTGACCAGGCGTTCGGGGGCGTAGCGTCCGCTGGACGCCCCGGCCGTGAAGATAATATGGTCGGCGCCCTGCACCGCTGGAGGAAGCGTGCTGGGCTTCGTCAGATCCCCTGCCACCACTTCGGTTGAAGGGCCCAACTCGGCGCTGGCACGTGCCGGATCTCGAGCTAGCACCCGCACGCGATGACCCTGCTCGCGCAGGCGGCGGCCAATCAGGAGCCCGACGCCCCGTGTACCTCCGATGACAAGCACGCGGCTGTTTTCAACTTGCCTCATTCCGCCTCCGGCGCGAGCGTTCTTCGCAATATCCGCCGCATCGCAGCGAGCACTCGTTCGCGAACTTCGCCGAATGCAACGACAAGGCGCCCGCGAATGGCTTCAAGCAGATCGTCCCACGTGGGAAAATAGAGATAGAACGTTCCTTTCGCTGCGCCTGCCTCGTGCACGATGTCCTCTACGCCATTGACCGTCAGCAGCTTTTCGGCCGCTTCGATAACCTCCTGCCGCCGGACCTCCGGCTCCAGACGTCGACGCCGGGCTGCTCGCATGGGCACTTCCGCCTCCTACTGACCTTTGGTCATATATAGTGACCGAAAGTCTGTATCAGGGTTGACGTCCCTGTGATCTATCCGCGCTCCGCCAAATCCAGAGCATGCGCGTCTTGTTGGCGCCGCAAGCTTCAGCCGCAGCCCGGCAACATTCCGCGCCGTCGGCCCATATTGCCGTCAATCTGTAAGGGCGCGATCTATTGGCGCTTCACAGCATCTGCTTCAACTTCGTGACCGCGCTGTCCGGCGTCGTCAGCACGGGCCGTCGTGTTGCCTCGGCGACCAGCGCGGCCGCCGGCGCCATGCTGTATTGGGCGAGCGCGATCAGGTCGCAATCGCGTACATCTCTTGACGCCTCCGCGACCAGACGATCGTGCTCGCCGCGATCACCGCGGTCGAGCGCCGCCAGTGCGCCTTCCGCCAGTTTCGGCACGATCTTGACGGAGGCGGGAAATTCTTGCGGCATCGAGGCCAGCGTCGGCGCGAATGTCGCCAGCAGGCCGATCTTGCGGCCTCGTGCTGCGGCCTGCTCGATCATCGCCTCGTTCGGCTTGAGCACCGGCATCGGCGCCTGCGCGCGGGCGACCGCCTCGATGCATGGGCCAAAGGCCGAACAGGTGAACAGGATTGCATCCTAGCCGGCGCCGGCCGCGTAACGCCCCAGCGCCAAAAAGCGCTCCGTCATCGCTTCGGAGAGACCGCCATCGCGCGCTAGATCGGCCGAGAGGCTGTCGTCGAGCAGATTCATCAGCCGCGCGTCGGGCAACAGCTTTGCGAACGCGGCCTCGATCGGCGCAATCGAATGCTTCAGGGCGTGGATCAGGGTGATGCGCATGGCAGAGGCAGAATGGCCGCGGCGGCGCCGGTGTCAACCCGCGATGCAAGTTCGCCCTACACCTTCACGAGGTCGGTAAACCCGCCATAGATCATCCGCTTGGCATCGAAGGGCGCCGACTTCGGATCCATCATGTTCTTGAGCCGCGGGTCGGCCATCACCTTGGCGTTGACCTTGTCGCGCTGGGCGCGCGACTTGTAGGTGATCCAGGAGAACACCACGGTCTCGTTGGGCTTCAGCTTCACCGCGCGCGGGAACGAAGTGAGCTTGCCGACCTTGACGTCGTCGGCGACCCACTCGCGATAATCCAGCGCCCCGTGCTCGCGCCAGACCTTGCCGCACCTGGTCGCAATCTTGCGGTAGGCCGCGACGTTCTTCTTGGGAACCGCAACGATGAAGCCATCGACATAGGGCATGGATGTTTCCTTTCACTATTTGCCGTCATTGCGAGGAGCAACGCGACGAAGCAATCCAGTCTTTTCGCGGCTCTGGATTGCTTCGCTGGCGCTCGCAATGACGCGCTTTTAGCGCGTCAACTATGGCAACAGGATGCCTGAACCGGCTCCGGCTGATACTGGTCACGAAGCCGCAGCCAGTCCATCGGATATGGTAACCCCTCTTCGTGACGTCCGAGTGGGGTCAGGTCGAGATAGTGATAGGCGGCGTTCATCATGTCGAGGCCGCGGGCGAAGCAGGAATAGGTGTGGAAGATATTTCCCGCCTCGTCGCGATAGAACACGCTGATGCCGGGCGCCTCCTCAATGCCGAAGCCGGAGGTGCCGAAATTATAGACCTTGTCGCCCGATTTGATTTCTTGCGGCGTGAACGACACCGCAAAATCGTAATTGAAGTCGCTGTCCGCCGACGACAGCCAGTCAAAGGTCCAGCCCATCCGCTGCCTGAAAGCTTCGAGCTTTGACCGCGGCGCGCGGGAGACCGCGACCAGCGTGGTGTCGCGTGCGGCTAGATGCGGGATCATGCGCTCAAAGCCGTCGGCCCAGAATGAGCAGCTCTTGCAGCCCTCGTTCCAATCGGGCGCGAACATGAAGTGCTGCACCACGAGCTGGCTGCGGCCTTTGAACAGATCGGCCAGCGTCGCCTTGCCGTTGGGCCCGTTGAACGCATAGTCCTTGTCGACCTTGACCCAGGGCAGCGCGCGGCGCTCCTCGCCCAGCCGCTCACGGGCGCGGGTGAATTCCTTTTCGTGCGCGAGGTGGGCTTTGCGGGCCTCGATCCATTGTTCGCGTGAGACGATCTTGTGCGGCTGCATGGAAACCTCCTTTAGCCGAGATAGGTTTCGAGCTTGGCAAACAGCTCGTTCCACCCCCGCGCATGATTGTCGCGCGCGGTTTCGTCGAAGAACTGCTCGTGATGGAAAGTCAGTAGCGTGCCGGCACCTTCGGGCTTGATCGCGACGCTCACCAGCGACTCGCGCTCGGGCGTCGAGTGCCAGGCCCAGCTGAACACCAGCCGTCGCTCATTCGGAACGACTTCCCGATAGATACCGCCGACCTCGAAATGTTCGCCGGCCTCGTCCTCGAAATGGATGCGGTAGTGCCCACCGACGCGGACATCGAGGTCGGCGTGCATCGTGCCGGGCTTGACGCGCGCCGGCCCGAACCACCGCACTAGCTGCTCCGGCTCGGTCCACGCGGCGTAGACCCTTTCCGGCCGCGCCCGGAGGCGCCGCGTGAGGGTGAGGCTGGGGCGCGCGGCGACGCCGGCGTCGGCGGCTGCGGCTGAGTTGACGGCCATGGGTGTTCCTCCACAAAAGTTGCAAGGCGGTCGAGATTTTCGGACCAGAAGCGCTGGTAGCGATTGAGCCATTCCATCGCCTGCTCCATCGGGCTCGCGGTCAGGCGGCAGGCGACGACACGCCCGGTCTTTTCCCGGGCCACCAGTCCCGCATCCGACAGCACGTCGAGATGCTTCATGATGGCGGGTAGCGACATCGCAAACGGCTGCGCCAGTTCGCTGACCGAAATGCCGTCCCGCGCGCCGAGCCGCGCCACGAGCGCGCGCCGCGTCGGGTCCGACAGCGCGGCAAAGGTGCGGTCGAGGGCGGCGTCCTGATGCTTAACCATTTGGTTTAGTATAGAGGCCGTCACCTTCGAGTCAAGCAAGGCAAGCCGCACAAAAAAGTGAAAGCCCGCTGCCTCACGGCAACGGGCTCCTCCTGAGCGTTCGCCAAACCGGGATCGGCGCGGCGTTATCAGTAATCGTAATACCGCGGGGCCCGCGTGCGGCGCTGCTGGCCGAAGGCGACCCGCGGATTGATGTTGCAGTATAGCCCCCGCCCCGAAGCCGACGCCATGCATTGGCCATAGGAAGCATAGGAGCATTCGCCGGGAATGCCGAGACCGCGACCCTGCAGACAATAGGGATAATCATATGCCGTTGCCGGGGCAGAGCCGGCGACGCTGGCGGCGCCCGCCGCGAGCACGGTCATCGCTGCCAGGATCGTATTGCGCATTTCAAGCCTCCAGGCTCGGGTTACCGCGAAAGTGGTGTCATTCGGAAAAACGACACCACCTCGGGAATGTACCTATTCTACCTTGGCTACGCCGGCGCTCTCGATCACTTTTTTCCACTTTTCCGTTTCCGCAACGATCATGGCGCCGAACGCCTCGGGCGTACCGATCAGCGGCTCACCGCCAAGTTCGGTCAGCCGCGCCTTGATCGCGGGCTCCGCCAACACCGCGTTGACCTCCTTGTTCAGCTTCTCGATGATTTCCTTTGGCGTGTCCTTTGGCGCCCCCATGCCGAACAGGGCGCTGGCCTCGTAGCCCGGAACGGTATCGGCAAGCGTTGGCGTATCGGGCAACAACGCGGACCGCTCGGTCGATGTCACCGCCAGCGCCCGCAAGGCGCCGGAGCGGATGTGCTGGAGCACCGAAGGCATATTGTCGAAGATCACCTGGACCTGGCCGCCGATCAGGTCGGTGAGCGCCAGCGCGGCGCCCCGATAGGGCACGTGCTGCATCTTGGCGCCGGTCATCGCCATGAACATCTCGCCGGACAGGTGCACCGACGTGCCGTTGCCCGACGAGGCCAGGTTCACCTTGCCGGGATTGGCCTTCACATAGGCGATGAATTCGGCGACCGTCTTTGCCGGGACGTCCTTGTTGACGGTCATCACGTTTGGCACGCGGTTGAATGCAGCGATCGGCGCGATGTCGCGCGGCAGGTTGAATTTGAGATTGGCATAGAGCGAGGTGTTGATGTAGTTCGCCGGATTGACCAGCAGCAACGTATAGCCATCGGGCTCGGCGTTGATGACGGACTCGGTCGCGATGTTGTTGCCGGCGCCAGGCTTGTTCTCGATCACGAATTGCTGACCGAGTCGTTCCGAGAGCCGCTGCCCGATCAGCCGCGCGATGATGTCGGTGGCCCCGCCCGGCGGATAGCCGACCACCCAGCGCACCGGCCGCGTCGGATAATCCAGCGCCGCGGCGCTGCCGATCGGGGCGGCGGCCAAAATGCCAAAAGCGATCAAGGCGATCGCGGTGAGGCGTGCAATCATGAAGTTTCTCCCTTTCGCGGACCGGATGCGAAGCCCGGCCCTTGTCTGTTGAACCCGGAACGGGTGGCGTTGTAACAAACCGGACCCGGCGCGGCCAGTGCGGCAATTGGGCTTTTGGCCGTGACGAAAGGATGAGGCATGTCGGTCAAAGTCCATGCGCTCGATCATCTCGTGATCAACGTTTCCGACGTCGCGCACTCGGCGGCGTGGTACGCAAAAATCCTCGGCATGGAGATCAAGGTGTTCGATCCCGGCCCGGGCAAGACGCCGCGGACCTCGCTAGTGTTCGGCAACCAGAAGATCAATGTGCGGCCGCGCGACGCCGACAAGATCGACTGGTTCACCGCCGACCATGAGACCGCGGGCAGCGACGATCTGTGTTTTCTTACCGCCAGCACGCCGGAACAGGTGGTGGCGCATCTCAGGGCCAACGGCGTGGCGATCGAGGAAGGGCCGGTCGCCAGGCAAGGCGCCCGCGGCACCCTGCGCTCGGTCTATTGCCGCGACCCCGACGGCAGTTTGATCGAGATTTCGTCGTACGAGGATGACGGGTTGTAATCCGCACTAAGTCAGCCACGAGAATGGCTCGTTATGCCCGGGCCAGCGTTCGCAGGGTATGACAACGGCGCAAAAAATCCGCCGGAGGAATCCCTCCGGCGGATCGTCGTTGTCGAGCGATGCGTAAAGCGTGTTACGCCTTCATCGCCGCCTTTACCGCCTCTGCCGTGATCGGCAGCGAGCGGATGCGGGCGCCACAAGCATTGAAGATCGCGTTACCGAGCGCGGGCGCGACCACGGTCACCGCGGGCTCGCCGACGCCGGTGGCCTTTTCGCCATTGGCGATAACGTTGACGGCGACTTCCGGCACCTGGCTCATTCTGAGCGGCGTGTAGGTGTCGAAGTTGGTCTGCTCGATGCCGCCGTCCTTCAGCGTCGCCTTCTCGTACATGGCGAGAGAAAGGCCCCACAGCGCTGCGCCCTCGACCTGGGCGCGGATGTTGTCGGGATGCACTTGCGTGCCGACGTCGGTGGCCACGGTCAGTTTCTTGACCTTGACCTCGCCGGACGGCGCCACCGCGACATGGGCCACGCAGGCGGTCCAGCTCGCGGTCGCCCGCTCCTGCGACGACACGCAGGCCACGCCCATGCCTTCGCCTTTCGGCAATTGCTTGGTGCCGTAACCCGCCATGCCCATCGCGGCGAGCAGGGTATTGCGCAGACGTTGCGCGCCGCCGTCGTGCTTGCCTTTGCCGTCGAGCAGCGCGATCCGGTACTGCGCCGGATCCTTGCCCGCGGCATTGGCCAGTTCGTCGATCATGCTTTCGACCGCCCAGAACGTCCATCCCGGCGCCACCGACCGCAACTGGCCGGACGGGGTGGCGTTCTGCGCCATCTCGTTGAGGATGGCGCGGACCTGGTGATTGGGCACGGAGTAGAAGAAGTCCGCGCCGTTCACGGTGAAGGCATCAAGCGGGCCTTTCTTGTCGACCGAGGGCGACAGGAAATCGGGGATTCCCCAGCGCTGGGTCGGCCAGGCCGAGACCACGTCATGGTTGAGCGCGACCAGCTTGCCATCGGCATCGAGACCCGCCTTGACCTTCTGGAAGGTGAGCGGGCGTGAATAGTCCATGGTCATGTCGTTTTCGCGCGAGTAGATCACCTTGACCGGCTTGCCGACGGCTTTGGCCGCCTGCACCGCCGGCACCATCATGTCGGCGTCGAGACGCCGGCCAAAGCCGCCGCCCAGCCACATCTGGTGCATCACGACGAATTTGGGATCGACCCCGGCCGCGCCTGCCGCGATCGCGCCGGAACGCGTCGCAAACTGGTTGCCGGAATAGATGTGCCAGATGTCGCCCTGAAGCTGCGCGGTGGCGTTCATCGGCTCCAGCGGCGCATGGATGTTGATGCTGGTGGTGTATTCCGCCTCCATCACCTTGGCCGCCGTGCCGAAGGCGGCGGCCGTGTCGCCGTCCTTGACGAAGAACTGCCCGGAGTCGTCGAGCCCCTGCAGACGCTTCGCTTCACTGAGCAGCGACTCGCTGGAGACCATTGCGTTCGGACCATTGTCGTAAGTGATCTTCAGCGCGTCGGCCGCCTTCTTGGCGCTGGCGTAGGTATTGGCCACCGCCACCACCCAGCCGGTGGTGCTGCCGGTCTTGTCGTCGAGCGTCACCGCCTTGATGAAGCCTGGCACCTTTTTGGCAGCAGCATCATCGACGGATTTCACCGTCGCGCCATAGCGCACCGGCGGCGTCACTACCTTGCCATAGACCATGCCCGGCAGCATCACATCGATGCCGTATTTCGCCGTGCCGTTGGTCTTGGAGGGGATGTCGAGCTGCGGCACCGAGACCCCGATCATGGTGTATTGGTCGGGGGTCTTGAGCGTGATCGCCTTCAACTCGTCCGGCGTAAATGTCTTTGTCGCCTTGCCGCTCTTGACGATATCGGCGAACGACATCGACTTCTTCGATTTCGGATGCGAGACGGTGGAATCGCGCACTACGAGCTCGCCCGCAGGCACGCCCATGGAAGCGGCCGCTGCTTCCGTCAGGGCGATACGGCCAGCAGCACCCGCACGGCTCATCACATCAAAATTCATCATCGTCGACCAACTGCCGCCGGTGATCTGCGCGCCAAGCACGGGATCGTTGAACTTCGGATCGTTGGAGGCGAGCTGCACCCGCATGTCCTTCCAGCTCGAGCCGAGTTCTTCCGACACGATCTGCGCCAT
>Ga0126312_10003240_pt1 | contig 10970 bp, 5 predicted proteins | sample Plot104A_FD_92537 | JGI IMG/M metagenome (GOLD analysis project Ga0126312, IMG submission 92537) | Serpentine soil microbial communities from UC McLaughlin Reserve, CA, USA - Plot104A | ecosystem: Environmental > Terrestrial > Soil > Grasslands | place: USA: UC McLaughlin Reserve, Lake County... | reverse complement strand
TCGTCGTCGGGAATCTCGTCGACCCACGCGCGCACCACCTCCCCCACCAGCTGCCGGCGCGCCTCACGCCCCACCGTCTCGGCGACCACGCGGATGGCTTCCTGGGGCTCGATGAAGCAGAGCGGCATGGCGGCAGCGTAGGTACGGGCCCCGACGGAAAGGCGGCGACGCCGGGAGCGCGCATCGCCCATGTCGCTAACCCGCCTCCGCCAGCGTGCGCTCGGGGCCGTGGACGCAGAGGGCGGGCTGGCCCGGACAGCCGGCGCAGAGCGCGCGGTGGGGCCGGTCGCTCGGCTCGAAGCGGGCGGAGACGACGCCCTCGGCCAGGTCGAGCAGCGTGCGCTCGAGCGCGGGCGCCTCGGCCGCGCTCAGCTCGCGGCTAACGGGCTCGCCCGGACGCTCGAGGAAGACGTAGGACACCTCCACCCGCGGAGCGCCGGAGCGGAGCGCGGCGAGCGCGTAGACGACGCGCTGCGCTGCGTACTTATCCTCGACGACGTCGGCCGGCTCGGCGCCCTCGAGCCGGTCGCTCTTATAGTCGACGATGAGGGTGCGGTCGTCCTCGGCGGCGTGCACGTCGACCACGCCGTTGACGAGCAGGCTGCGCCCCCCGGCGGCGGGCGGAACGAGCGTGAAGGCGAAGGGCAGCTCCGTGCGAACGCGCCGCGCCCGGGCCAGGCGCCCGCGAAGGGGGCTCGCCGCGAAGGCCTCGACCAAGCCCCGGACGTCGGCCACGTCCTCGGCCCGGACGGGGGCGCCGTGGCGCTCGATCACGGCCGCGACCCGCTCCTCACCCGGGGCCGAGGGGCGGCGGAAGTCGAGCCCTTCGAGCAGCTCGTGGACGACGGTCCCGCGCAGGAGCGCGGGCAGCTCATCGGCCGCGTCGAGCTCGGATCCCGGGGCGGTCAGCGTCGTCGCCGGGGCGGGGCCGAGCGCCTCCCCTCGAAGGGTGGGCGCGGAGGGGTCACCCTGCAGAGCCGGCAGCCTCAACGCGCGCTCGAGGTAGAAGCGGTAGCCGCAGCGCTCGTAGCTCGCGAGGCCCGAGTAGCTAAGGCGGCTCACCGGCAGGGCGCGAGGCGCGGGCACGGCCGCCACCTCGGGCGGGAACAGGGTGGCGGCGCCTTCCTCTGCAACCGGCGCGGGCGGCGCAGGCGCGCGGTCCGCGGCCGGGAGGAGCTCGTCGAGCGTGTCCGGGGTACAGCGCTCGAAGCGCACCCGCACGGCGCGGCCCTCCCAGGCGTCGACCTGCTCCCCCCGGGCGCCCTCGTCCGGCAGCGACGGGCAGAACGACCGCAGCGCCCAGGCCATCGGCTCGGCCAGCGGCTTCGGCTCCCGCGCGCGCTTCTCGAGGTCCGTCGCGCCGCTCAGCACCAGGTGGTCCTGCGCCCTCGTCATGGCCACGTAGAAGATGCGCCGCTCCTCCTCCTCGTCGGCGAGCTTCTGCTGCTCGCGCATCTCCTTCATCCGCGCGGTGTCCACGGAGGCTCCCTCGAGGGACGCCAGCCGCAGCCCGAGCCGTCCGTCGTCTGAGATCCGCAGGGCGCCGTAGTCCTCGCGGCCGCTCTTGCCGAGGTCGGCGAGGCAGACGACCGGGAACTCGAGGCCCTTTGCGCGGTGCACGGTCATGATCCGCACGGCGTCCAGCTCCTCGGCCTCGAGCGGCGCCTCCCCCTCGCGCTCCTGGATGAGGTCGCGCTCGGCCACGAAGTCGATGAACCCGCGCAGGTCGCGGCCCTCCTCGGCCTCGTACTCGCGCGCCATGCGCATCAGCTTGCGCACGTTCGCCATGCGCCGGTCGCCCGCGGGCATCGCTAGCACCGCCCGGTCGTAACCGGTGCGCGCCACGGCCCTGTCGATCACCGTCTCGAGCGAGAGGCGCGGAGCGGCGCGGCGCTCGTCCGCGAACAGCCGCACGAAGCGCCGAAGCCTCGGGCGGTCAGCGGGGGGCAGGTCCGCCGGCAGCTCCTCCGAGAGCGCCCACCAGAGGTCGCGGCTCGCCCGCCGTGCGTGGATGCGCGCCACGGCGAGCGCATCGAGCGAGGCCCCGACGAGCGGCGAGGCCAGCACGGAGTAGACGGCCAGCTCGTCGAGCGGATTGGCGAGTGCAGCCAGCCAGTGACGCAGGTCGGTGACCTGCTGCTGGCCCCAGTAGCCGCGCCCGCCCACGACGTGGGTCGGGATCCCGCGCTCCTCGAGCGCGCGCTCGTAGAAGCTCATGTGCGTCGTGGCGCGCAGGAGCAGCACCACGTCCCCCGGCGACCAGCCGCCGTCCCCAGTGAGCTCGTCGATCCGCCGGGCCAGCAGCCGCGCCTCGCACGCTCGCCAGGGGCTGGCCGTGCGCATGGTCGGCCCGAACAGCTCGTCCTCGCCCCACTGCGCCCGGCGCTGCTCGACCACGAGCAGCTCGACGGATGGCTCGACCCGCGGCGGACCCTTGTCGCCGCCCGCCCGCAGCGGCTCGAAACGCTCGCCCCAGAGCCTGCGGAACGCCAGGTCCACGGCATCGAGCACCTCTTGCCGGGCGCGGAAGTTGGCGGTCACGCGCTCCGCGCGTCCGGCCGCCCGGGCGGCCTCGTGATGGTGCCGGAAGACCTCCACGTCCGCGTTGCGGAAGCCGTAGATCGATTGGCTCTCGTCCCCCACGCGGAACAGGTTGTCGCGCTCGAGCAGCTCGAGGATGGAGTTCTGGAGCGGGTTCGTGTCCTGGAACTCATCCACCATGACGTACGCGAAGCGGCCCGCGTACGCCTCCCGGACGCCGGGCTGGTCGCGCAGCAGATCCCGGGCGCCCAGCTCGAGGTCCTCGAAGTCGAGCCCCGAGCGCTGGCGCTTGAGCTGCTCGTAGCGCTGGCCGTGGAGAACCAGAAGCTCGCGCAGGAGCGTGTGGTCGCGCCAGTCGCGGCGCGCCAACTCGAGGTCCGCCAGCGCGGAGCGGGCGCGCTCGTACTCCTCGCAGGCCACGCCCCGCAGCGCCCGGGCGCTGCCCTTGAGCCGCGCGTCGTCGGCCGCGATCTCCTCGCAGCGCTCGAGCTTCTCGATCGCGTCGCGCACCTGCGCGCTCGGCTCCGCGAGCGCGCCGAGCTCGGCCAAGGCGGCCCGCGCCGCCCCGAGGAAGGCCTCGCGCTCCCCGCTCTCGCGCGGCTCCTCCGCCTCGGGGAGCGTCGGGCGCCGCTCGCCCCTGCTTCGCAGGCGGGAGTAGGCGGTGCGGACCATGTCCCGCAGCCGGTCCGGCGAGTAGGCGGCGACCATCTCGAGGCGCACCGGCTCCGCCGCCTCGTGAAGGAACCGCTCGAGCGCCCCGTCGAACGCGTCGAGCGCCATCCGCTCGCTCTCCAGCTCGTCGAGCACCTTGAACTCCGGGTCCACGCCGGCCGCCAGCGCGTGAGCGCGCAGCAGTCGCGAGCAGAAGCCGTGGATGGTCGAGATCCAGGCGCGCTCCGCGTCGCGGGCGAGGTCGCGGCGCCCCAGCTCCAGGAAGCGCCGGCGTACGCGCGCCTTCAGCTCGGCGGCCGCCTTCTCGGTGAAGGTGATGGCGAGCACGCCGTCGATCGGCGCCTCGTCATCGAGGACGGCGCGCACGAAGCGCTCCACGAGCACGCTCGTCTTCCCGGTCCCCGCTCCCGCGCGCACCAGGAGCGAGCCGTCGCGCCGCTCGATCGCCCGCAGCTGCTCCTCGGTGAAGACGGTCATCCCTCCTCCCTGCAGATCGACGGATGGGAGCAGCCTCCGTTCCAGGCGCACGAAACGGGCGTGCAGCGCAGCTCGCCGCTGCGCATCCGCGCCGCCGCGTCGGCGATCTGCTCCCGCGCCCAGTCGAGCTTGGCCTCGAACTCCTCCGCCCCGACCCGGTCGTTCCTCGAGAAGCCGGAGCCGAGCTCCTCGACCGTCGCCGCGACCATCCCACGGGCCTGGCGCTTGGTGCCCCCGAGCGGCACGTAGACGCCGCCCGCCGGCTCGAGCCCCAGCAGCTCGCGCACGGCCAGCATGTAGAGCGCGGCCTGGAAGCGGTTCTCGGCCTCCCAACTCGCCGCCTTGTAGGCGTCGGCCGACTTGCCGCTCTTGTAGTCGAGCACCAGGGCATGGCCGTTCCAGGTGTCGACGCGGTCGATCCTTCCCCGCAGGCTCACTCCGTCGATCGCCGTGCCGAACTCGAGCTCGAGGTGCTCTGGCTCGAAGAGCCCGTCGCGGCGCGCCTCGTGCCGGAGGTAGCGGAGCACGTCGAACTCGAGCCGGCGCACCGCCGCGCGCACGCGCGTGCGGTCGGGGGAGACCGGGAACTCGGGGCCGCCCGCCTCGAGCTCCTCGAGCGCGATCCGCTCCGCGGTGCCGAGATTGCCCGGCGTGACGCGCCGCTCCCCGGTCTCCTCGCGAAGCCGGGCGTAGGTGCGCTGGAGCACGGCGTGGGCGAACGCGCCGCGAACCATCGCCTCGGGATCGGGCTCGAGCGCGGCCGGGTGCAGGAAGTCCTCCACGAACCACTTCACCGGGCAGTCGGCGAAGCGCTCGAGCGCGCCCGCCGACAGCGCCCCCTCGGATGCCAGCTCCGCGAGCACCGGCTCGGCGGTGAGCGGCCGCGGGCCCGCGGGCACGGCGCGCGGTCCCCGGGCCGCCACGGCTCGCTCCCACTCGGCGGCGGTGGGCGCCTCCTCGGGCGCCCAGGTGACCTCGGAGAGGGAGCGTCGCCGCTCGGGGAGGCCGTCGAACAGGTCCCGCACGTCCTCGACGAAGAAGGACGGGGACTGGGGATCTCCCTCCTCGTTGCAGTAGCGCGAGCTCAGCACGAGCAGCGCCTCCGCGCGCGAGGCGCACACGTAGAAGAGGTAGCGCTCGCGCTCGAGACGATCCTCCCTGAGGGGCAGGCGGAGCCCGCTGGCCGCGGCGATGGCGCGCCGGTCCTCGTCGGGCAGGAAGGGCTCAGGCGAGGCCCCGCGCGGGAACTCGCCCTCCTGGAGGCCGCAGACGAAGACCGCCTCGAAGCGGCGGGCGCGGATCTCCTCGGGACCGGCCACCCGTACCCGGTCGGGCTGTGGGTTCTCGCCGACATGCACGCGCAGCTCGCCGAGCGTGTCGTGGATGCGCCGGCCGTCGAGCTCCATGCCTCGGTCGGCGCTCACGACGGCGCGCAGCTCGCGTAGCGCGTCGTGGGCGGTGGCGAAGGCGCGCGCGTCCTCCAGCTGCGGTCCCTCGAGCAGCGCGGCGCTGCGTCGATACGGCGCGGCGAACAGGCTCTCGAGCCGGCGGTCGAGCTCGGCGAGCAGCGCCGCCGTGTCGCGCGCGTCGCGCAGGCGGTCGATCTCGTCGAGCGTCCAGTCGGGATGGCGCTGCTCCCAGAGCTCGCGCGCGCGAGCCGTGGTCCTGGCACCCGCGCGGCGGGCTTCGGCCTCGAGGCGATCGGCCAGCGCCGGCTGCTCCAGCTTGCCGGGCGTGCGGAGCCAGGTGAGGAGGTCCTCCGGTCGACCCTCGGGCCCGGCGCAGCGAAGCAGCGCGAGCAGGCCCCTGCCGAGGCCCGTGTGGGCGAAGGGCAGCGCGCGGTCGATCGAGTAGGGGATGCCGTACGCCCCGAAGACCTGCTCGACGAGCGACGCGTAGTCGCCCGGACGGCGGAAGACCACCGCCACCTGGCCCGGCGCGGTGCCGGCGCGCAGCAGGCCGAGCAACTCGGCGGCCGCCAGCTCGACCTCTGCCCGCTCGCCGCCCGCGCGATGGACGCGCACCGCCGCACCGGCCTCCCGCGGCGACGCGGGCTCGGACTCGAAGAGCGAGCGCTCGAGGTGGTGGAGGGCGTCCCGCGCGCCGGCGGCGTAGTGGTCCGCGACCGCGTCGAGGTGGACCCGCTCGCCTGCGAGCTCGGCGAGTCGCTCGTGCGCGCCGGCCGTGGCCCGGAAGGCCTCCCGCCCGGGCTCGTAGGGCAGCGACACCGTCACGTCCGCCCCGCAGCGGCCGGCGATCGTCTCGAGCGCGTCGAGCTCCAGGGGGGTGAAGTCGTCGAATCCGTAGACGAACAGCGGGGTGCGCCCCCACCCGGCCGGCGCGCGCCTCAGCGCGTCGAGCGCGCGCCAGGCGAACAGCTCGGGATCGAGTAGGCCCGCCGCCTCGAGGCCCTTGCGGTAGCCCCGGTAGATCGCCGCTACCTCCTCGGCGTAGGCGCGGCGCGGTCCCTCGCCCGCCCAGTCCCGAAGCGCGCGCGTGAAGCGCGCCGGTTCCACCATCGAGCGCTCCAGCTCGGTCACGAAGCGGGCGGCGGCGCGGACGAATCCCGGACGTTCCGCGGACTCCCGAAGGACGTCCAAGCGCGCGTCGCCCACGGCCCGCCCCACGATCAGCTCGCGCCGGAGCTGGCTGGCAACGCGGCCGGCGCAGCCCGCGCGCTCGGCGATCAGCTCGAACAACCAGGCGAAGCGCACCACGCGGGCGCCGAACACCGCGCCCCGCTCCGCCAGCTCGCGCTGGGCGTGCTCCACGTCCTGGAAGGTGGGCACCACGAGGATCGGCTCCTCGTCGAGCCGGGCGCGCAGGCCGCCGAGCACTTGCCCGGCCTTGGCTGCGTTGGCGGGTCCGGTTACCAGCTTCAGGGGCACTTGGCTACGGTCGCATCCTGCCCTGCGCGCCTGACGCCACGGCGAGCGCCTCGGCGTAGCGGGACGCGGGCAACATGACCGGCGCCTGCTGCAGCTCCCAGCCGAAGTTCGGCCGCAGGATCCAGCGTGCGATCCGGAGCCGTGCGCCGGATAGCGCCTCCACCCGCAGCTCGTCGCGCAGCTCGCCGGTGCGGCCGGGGCTGACGCCGAGCAGGCCGTCGGGCGCGTCGCCCGGCGGTGCGGCGGCCTCGCGCAGCAGCGCGGCATCGCGCTCGCGCAGGCCACCCCGCTCCGCCGCGTCGCTCACCAGCGCGGCGAGGTCGGCGGCGGCGAGGACGGGTGCGCGGCGGCGCAGGGATGCGCCCCCCCACTCGGCGAGACGCAGTCCCCCCGGCACCTTCTCGAACCGAACCTCGTACTGCTCGCCGGCCTCGTCGCGGTAGGGGCCGGCGCTCGCGTAGGGCCCCTTGACCACGGACGCGCCGTGCGGCTTCGCGCCCGTGGCGCGGCGACCGGAGGCGCCGGTGCGCGGCCGCCGGGCCGGCCGCGCGTCGCGGTCGAGAACGGTTCCCTTGGAGCAGATCGGGCATTCCGCCGTGTAGCGGTTGTGGCGGCAGAAGAGCGGCACGGCAACCGAGCGTAGCCGCCCTTGCCACCATTCACCGGGTGCTGACGGCGATCGTCTCCGACCTTCACCTGGGGATCGCCACGGGCGCCGACGTGGCGCGACTTCCCGCCGTGCGCGACCGGCTCGTGGCGGCGCTCGAGGGCGCGGATCGCGTGCTGCTCCTCGGGGACGTGCTCGAGCTGCGCGAGCGCCCCCTGGCCGAAGCGCTCGACCACTGCCGCCCGCTTTTCGCCTCGCTGGGCGAGGCCCTCGAGGGCGGACACGTGACCATCGTTCCCGGCAACCACGACTACCAGCTCGCCGAGCCATGGCTCTCCCGCGGCCGCCTCGAGGGCCGCCCTCTCGCGCCCGCGGCGGAGTGGCCCGTCGCCCCTGGCGACGGCCCCGCGGGACGCCTGGCCGAGTGGATGCCCCGCACCGAGGTGACCCTGGCCTATCCCGGGCTCTGGCTGCGCGACGGCGTCTACGCCACCCATGGCCACTACCTCGACGTGGCCCTCAGCGTCCCGCGGCTCGAGTCGATCGCGGCGTCGGCCATGGCGCGGCTGTCGGGCCGCCACGAGGGCTGCCGCTCGCCCGACGACTACGAGGCGGTGCTGGCGCCGCTCTACTCCTTCTTCTTCAGCCTGACCCAGGGCTCGCAGCGCACGCTGCGCCGCGGAGGGCGCCTCTCCCGCACGGTCTGGGCGGCGGCGAACGACGGCGCTGGAAGCCGCCTCGGGCGGGTGCTGCTCGGTCGGATGACGATCCCCGGCGCCGTGGCGCTCCTCAACCTTGCCGGCATTGGACCCTTCCGCCCGGACACCTCGGGCCCCGAGCTGCGCCGCTCGGGGCTGCGCGCGATGGCCGAGGTGCTCGATGGGCTCGGGGTAGACGCCGAGCACGTGATCTTCGGGCACACGCACCGCCCCGGTCCGCTTCCCGACGACGACGAGGCCGAGTGGAGCGCGTCCGGCGGCGCCCGGCTGTGGAACACCGGCAGCTGGCTCCACGAGCCCGTCTTCCTGCGCCGGGGCCCCGTGGAGAGCCCCTACTGGCCGGGCACCGTGCTGCGCCTTGGTGACGAAGGCCCGCCGGAGCTCGCCAACGCGCTACGCGGTGTGGCGCTCGAGCCGAACCCGAGCCCCAGCCCCGGATGGGTGCGGCGGCGAAGGTAGGCTAGGCGCGCGCGCCGGAGGGGCGGCGGCGGCCCGAGCCGACGGTGCTCGCCGATGCGGCGTCCGCCTCCGCCGCCTCGTCCTCAGCCCGCCGCTCCGGCGGCTGGGCCCGAGGTCCCGTTGCCCATTCCTCGTCGAAGTCGACGCGCCACTTGCCCTCGTCGTTCCGCTCGAGCTTCAGCCTTGCGCGGAAGTTGCGCCCGGAGCGGCCGCGGAAGCCCGTGACCTGCTTCGCGGTGCGACCCACCGGCGGATCGTCGCCCCGCTCCATCGAGGCGCGCAGAGACTCGATCAGCTCCGTCGCCGCCGCCACGGGCAGGGACTTGCCCGCCTTCTGCTTCCAGATCACGAAGCCGCAGCCGGGATCGTCCCGCGACCAGCACGAATACCCCTTGCGATTTTCGACGATCTCTCGCCCGCACACCGGGCAGGGGCCGAGCCTGGCCCGCTCGATCCGCACGCCCTTCAGCTTGTCGAGCTCCTGGACCGTTTCGGTCGTGAACTTGGCGATGTCGCGCATGAAGGCGGGCCGCGAGTCCTCGCCCTGCTCGATCAGGCCGAGGCGGTGCTCCCAGTCACCCGTTAGCTCCGCCGAGGTGAGAGGGTGCCCGCCGAGCAGCCGGATCACCTGGATCCCCTTCTCGGTGGCCTGCAGGGCGCGTCCCTCGCGCTCGATGTAGCCCACGTTGATGAGCCGCTCGATGATCGATGCCCGGGTGGCGGGGGTTCCGATGCCCGAGTCCTTCATCGCCTCGCGCAGGTCGCCGTCCTCGATGTCCCTTCCGGCGGTCTCCATCGCCGCGAGCAGCGAGGCCTCGGTGTAGCGGCGCGGCGGCTGGGTCTCCTTGCGGAGCGCCTCGACCGAGCGCGTGTCGACCGCCTCGCCCTTCTCCAGCTTCGGCAGCAGCTGGTCCCCGCCGGAGTCCTCGTCGGCGGCGGCGCGGGCGTCCCTCGCCTCCTCGCCGTAGACGGACTTCCAGCCCGGCTCGACGAGGCGCCGCCCGCTCGTTCGGAAGACCTTCTCGGCCACGGTGGTCTCGACCCGGGTGCGCTCGAACACCGCCTCCGGGTGGAAGACCGCCAGGAAGCGCTTCGCCACGAGGTCGTAGACCTTCAGCTCGTCCTGGCCCATGCGGCCCAGATCGTGCTCCGAGCGCGTCGGGATCAGTGCGTGATGGTCCTCCACCTTCTTGTCGTTCACCACGCGCTGGAGCGGCAGCCGCTCGAGCGAGCTCACGAACTCCGCCGCCCTCCGGTACTGGGGGTTGTGGCCGACGAGCGAGGCGGTGGGCTTGATCTCGGACACGAGGTCGCCGGTCAGGAAGCGCGAGTTGGTGCGCGGGTAGGTGATCGCCTTGTGCTCCTCGTAGAGGCGCTGGGCCGCGCTCAGGGTGCGCCGGGCCGAGAACCCGTAGAGCGTGTTGGCGTGGCGCTGGAGCGAGGTGAGGTCGTAGAGGAGCTGCGGCCGCTCGCGCTCCTCCTTCCTCTCGAGCTTCGTGATGTCGCCGGGCCTGCCGGTGCAGGCCTCGACGATCGCCGTCGCCTCGTCCTCGCTCTTCAGCCGCCTGCCGCCCAGGTAGCGGCCCGAGTAGAGGCGCTCGCCCGACGCGGCGAAGCCTGCCTCGACGAGCCAGTAGGGCTCGGGCTCGAAGGCCCGGATCTCCTCCTCGCGCCGTGCCACGAGCGCCAGCGTCGGCGTCTGCACGCGGCCGAGCGACACCGCGCCGTCAAAGGCGGCGCGCAGGCGGATCGACGCCGCCCGGGTCGCGTTCATGCCCACCACCCAGTCGGCCTCGGAGCGGGAGCGCGCGGCCGACTCGAGCCGCTCGAGCTGCTCGCCGGGTCGCAGGTGCTCGAAGGCGTCCTCGATCGCGCGCTTCGTCATGGACGAGAGCCAGAGGCGCTTCACCGGCTTCTCGGTCCCCGAGGTCTCATAGACGTAGGCGAAGATGAGCTCGCCCTCGCGGCCGGCGTCGCAGGCGTTCACGATCGACTCGACGTCCGGGTCCTTGATCAGCTTGTGGATCGCCCGAAGCTGCTTCGCGGCCCGGTCGTCGTTCGGAACGAGCTTGAACCTCTCGGGCAGGATGGGCAGGTCCGCGAAGCGCCACTTCTTGAGCTTCGGGTCGTACTGGTCCGGCTCGGCCAAGCCCACGAGGTGCCCGATGGCCCAGGTGACGACGTACTCGTCGCCCAGCAGATGGGTCTTGTCCTTCGACTGGGAGAAGGACCCAGGCAGCGCCGCCGCGAGGTCGCGGGCGACCGAGGGCTTCTCTGCGATGACGAGCGTCTTGGCCATGTGACTCGTGTCAAGGGTACGCAGGCTAGGGTCGGAAGGCTTGCGCCGCCTCCCCAACCGGTGGCGGGTCGGGCGGGCTGCCCTGGATTGGGGGCCCATGCGACCCCCCGCCAGGGACGGCGGGTGGCCTACCCAGCTCCCGCTCGGAGGTCGCCGCACGGTCCTCGACGGCTCGCCTTCGCTCTCGGCGGTCTCGTTTTGGCACACGGAGACGCGAGGGCGCCTCTAGATGCCTGATTCCCAATCAGTGGTCATAGGCAATGAGCTGGCGGCCGGGTTGACCGATCTCCCAGTTGTGCCAGACGCCC
>Ga0126312_10003239_pt1 | contig 10971 bp, 11 predicted proteins | sample Plot104A_FD_92537 | JGI IMG/M metagenome (GOLD analysis project Ga0126312, IMG submission 92537) | Serpentine soil microbial communities from UC McLaughlin Reserve, CA, USA - Plot104A | ecosystem: Environmental > Terrestrial > Soil > Grasslands | place: USA: UC McLaughlin Reserve, Lake County... | reverse complement strand
TCGCGCATGCGCCGACGGTCTTCCGCGGCCTGGCCCGCTCCAGCTACCGCAACGTGCACAGCCTGGCCCGGCTCCACACCGACTATGCGGAGCTCGAGCGCCATCTGCTGCGCAGCTTCCGCAAGTACGCGCACCGCTCCTCGCCCGGCGACTCGACGTGGGACTGGCTCTCGCTCGCCCAGCACCACGGGTTGCCGACGCGGCTGCTCGACTGGACGTATTCCCCGCTGGTGGCGCTCCATTTCGCCACCGCCTCGGCGCCCGACGAGGAGGCGATCCTGTGGCAGATCGACTGCGAGGCCGTGCACCGCCGCCTGCCCGAGCCGATGCTCGACGCGCTGCGCGACGAGGGCGCGCGCGTCTTCACGACCGAGCTGCTCGACCGCCACGCGCCCGACCTCGAGGCGCTGCGACAGCTGGCCGCCGATGAGCCGTTCCTGCTCTTCTTCGAGCCGCCGTCGCTGAACGTCCGGATCGACAACCAGGGGGCGGTGCTGTCGGTGGCGTCGACGCCCGACCTGCGCGTCGAGGACTGGCTGGACGAGCACGACGAGGTGTGGCGGGCCTGGCGGATCCCGCCCGCGGTCAAGGCCGAGGTACGCGCCCGGCTCGATCAGGCCAATGTCACCGAGCGGGTCCTGATGCCCGGCCTCGATGGCCTGGCGGCCTGGCTGCGCCGCTACTACTCGCCGCTCGACGCGTCCGCCGAGGATGGCGGCGCGACGATGGGGTAGGGGCCCGTCCGCTTGGCGACGACTTTTGCCTTCAGCGATGAGTTCTGGCGAGGGCCCCGGTCATAGGTGGCGACGAACCCACGCCGCCCGAGGAGAGACCAATGTCGACCTATCTGCCCTACGAAGCCAACGTCAGCCGCCTCGACCACCTCGTTCGCGCCGCCCGCCTGCGGCCCGTCGAGACGCCGGTCCGCAACAACCTCAGCGAGCCCGTCGCGATCCGCCTTGCCACCGCCGCCGACCGCAAGTCGCTCGACCGCCTGGCCGGGCTGGACAGCGCAGGCAAGGTCGTCGGCGAGGCCCTGATCGCCGAGGTGGACGACGAGCCGCGCGCCGCGATCGAGCTCGTGACCGGCCGCGTCGTGGCCGACCCGTTCCGTCCGACGGTGCACCTGGTCGAGCAGCTCCAGCAGCGCGCCGAGAAGGTGGAAGAGCAGGCCGCTCCGCGCCGGCGCGTGCGGTTCCGGCCCCGCTTCGCGACCTCCTAGGCGGGGGCCGCGCGGGCGGGGTCGCGCCCCCGCCGGACCGGGTCGCGCGTGAGTCGGCTGAGCATCGCCCACCGGCGCGCCTCGAGCCATTCCGGCGTCATGCCCAGCGTCTGCGCGACCTCGGCCGGCGGAGTGCCGTGGACGAGCATGCCGAGGATCGGCAGGTCGTCGGCAACAAGGCGTTCCCCGGTCAGCCGCATGGTCGCCGGGCTGATCGGCGGCATCGCCCCGCGCCCCGCGGCCACCGCCCGCACCGCCCGGCACAGCTCGTCGCCGCGGCTGCCCTTGCTCGCCAGCCCGTCGGCCCCCGCGATCATCGCGGCGACGGCAAGCTCGTCGTCGGCGAAGGCGGAGAAGACGACGACTGCGGGGGCGGGGCGCAGCGCCTTGAGCTGACGGGTGAGGGCGAGGCCGTTGCGGTCGGGGAGGTGGTAATCGAGGACGGCGACCGCCGGCTCGTTGCGGGCGGCATGGTCGAGGGCCTCCTCGGCGGTCGCCGCGGTCGCGACGTCGCGGATCCCCGGCTCGTCGCCGAGCAATGCCATCAGGCCGGCGCGCACGGCCGGGTGGTCGTCGACGACCAACACGTCGAGGTGGCCAATCGCGGTCGTGGTCATGGCGGGCAGCATGGCCGTCCGGCGCGGTCCTGACCATCCGGGAAGCCCCCCATCTCCACGGGGGGATGTCCCCCAATCGGGTCAGGGCTCGATCAGTCCGCGCCGGATCGCGTAGCGCGTGAGCTGGACGCGGTCGTTCATGCCCAGCTTCTCGAGGATGTTGGCCCGGTGGCGCTCGACCGTCTTCTCCGAGATCACGAGCTCCCGCGCGATGTCCTTGCTGCTGTAGCTCTCGGCGATGAGCTTGACCACCTCCTGCTCGCGGGGGGTGAGCGGGTCCTCGCGCGCCTCCTCGCCGGCGTGCGTGCGGTCGAGGAAGTCGCGGATCAGGGCGTTGACCGCGCCGGGGTAGAGGAAGCGATCGCCGCGCACGGTCGCCCGGCACGCCTCGACGAGGTCGCGGTCGGCAACGGTCTTGAGCACGTAGCCGGAGGCGCCGGCGCGCAATGCCTCGTAGAGGTACTGCTCGTTGTCGTGCATCGAGAGGATGAGGACGCGCACGTCCGGTGCGCGGCGGCGGATCTCGCGGGTGGCCTGAAGGCCCGTCATGCGCGGCATCGCCACGTCGAGCACCGCGAGGTCGACGTCGCCGGTCGTGGCGCGCTGCACGCCTCGGCGCCGTCGGCGGCCTCGGCCACGACCTCGAGGTCGGGCTCGGCCTCGAGCACGAGCCGCAGCCCGCGCCGCACGACGGTGTGGTCGTCGGCCAGCAGGATCCGCGTCGTCAGCGCTCCCATCGGCCGTCCTCGGAAGCCGGCAGCTCCAGCCGCACCTCGGTGCCGCCCTGGGGGAGCGCGCCGACCTCGAGGCTGGCGCCGACGAGATTGGCGCGTTCGCGCATGCCTCGCATGCCGGTGCCGTCGGGCGTGTCGGGCCCGATGCCGCACCCCTCGTCGCGGACCGCAAGCGTCAGCTGGTTGGACGCGCGCTGGAGGCGCAGCTCGGCGGTGGCGCTGCCGGAGTGCCGCACGACGTTGGTGAGCGCTTCCTGGGCCACCCGGTAAAGGACGAGCTCGGCGTCGGGGGCGAGCGCCGGCAGGTCGCGCACGCCGCTGCAGGTCACGCGCACGCCGGTGCCGTCCGACATCCGGACCGCCAGCGCCTGCAGCGCGCTCGCCAGCCCGAGGTCGTCGAGGGCCTCCGGGCGCAGCTCGAGCGCGATCCGCCGCACGTCCTCGAGGCTCGCGCGCGCACTCTCCTGGGCTTCGCCGACGCTGTCGCGCAGCTCGTCCGGCACCGCCTTCTCGATTCGGCCGAGCTGGAGCAGGACAGCGGTGAGCGTCTGGCCGACTTCGTCGTGGAGCTCCTGCGCGACGCGCAACCGCTCGGCCTCCTGGCCCTCGAGGACCCGGCGGCTGCTCTCGCGCCGCTCGTCCTCGAGGCGGGCGAGCATGTCGTTGAACGCGTGAGCGAGCTCGGTCGCCTCCGACGCGGGCCCGGTCGTCGGCACGCGCTGCCCCGGCCGCGTCGGGTCGACACGGCGGCTGAGCGCCGCGAGCCGCTCCAGCGGAGCGAACGCCCGCCGCAGGACGAGCAGGTTGAGAATCGCGATCGCGCCGAGCGCCCCGACGAGGATCGCTGCCTCCTCGGGCGCGACCGACCCGAGGTCACCGGGTGCGAGGACGACCGCGGTGAGCAGGCAGGCGACGACGAGGACGATGCCGTTGATGGCCGCCACCTGGCGGAACAACGGCGCGTGCCGGCGGCGGTTGACCACGCCCGACAGCGTAGAAACCGCTGCTCCGCCGGGGATGGGGCGCGCCGACCATCCGCATCCGATGGCGACCCCATTCCGTGCCCGCTACGCGTTGGGCCGGAAGGCGGGCGGACGGGCGGGATGTGCAGCGGCGCCTGGGCCAGGCGCGGGGACAATCGCCCGCGCGGCGCCCGGCCGGCGTACTCGCGCGCGAGCACCGTCAAGCCGTTGACGAGGGAGTGCTCGGCCATGCGGCCGGGGAGCCTACGCGGGCGGGACTCAGGCGGCGCTGCCCGCCCGCTCCTCGAAGACATGCTCGCGCGCGGTGTCGAGGGCGGTGGCGATGGCGCCAAGCACGATCGCGTCCCGGCCCAGCTCGCCCTCGGCGACACGCGCACGCAACGGCGTCAGGCGGGCGAGGCGCTCCTCCAGCCGGGGCCGCAGGAGGTCGACGTTGCCGCCCACACCGCCGCCGAGGACAATGAACTCGGGGTCGAGCACGGCGACGACGGTCCCGACGACCAGGGCGAGGCGGTCCGCCTCGGCCTCGACGGTCGCCATGGCGATCGAATCGCCCGCGCGCGCGGCCGCGAACACCTCCTTGGCCGATGGGGAGCCCTCCATGCCGAGCGCCTTGGCGGTGCGGACCACCGCGTCGGCCGACGCCGCCTCCTCGATCATGCCGCGCGCTCGCGCGTCGGCGCCGGCCCCATCGCCCGCGATCGGCACGTAGGCGACCTCGCCGGCCACGCCGTGCGCGCCGCGGTACAGCTCGCCGTCGATGACGATGCCCATGCCGATGCCCGTCCCGACCGAGACGTAGACGAACGTCGTCGCGTCGCGCCCGCTGCCGTAGGTCCGCTCGCCGAGGGCGGCGAGGTTGGCGTCGTTCTCGAGCGTGACGCTCGGCGGCAGCGCGCCACGCAGCTCGCTCAGCACGCCCGGACGACCCCATGCGGGAAGGTTGGGCGCGAGCTCGAGCCGCCCGGTCGCGGCGTCGACCACGCCGGGCGCGCCCACCACGGTGTGGGCGACCTTGGCCCAGGTCAGCCCGGCCTCCTCGACGACCTGATGCGCGAGGGCCGCGACCCGGCGCACGAGCGCGGCGCCGCTGCGGGCGCGGTTGCGTGCGTCGCTGCGGGCGACGACGGCGCCGGCGAGATCCGCGGCGGCGACCCGGATCCAATCGCGGCCGATGTCGATGCCGACGACGTAGGCGACGGTCGGATCGAACTCGTAGAGGACGGCGGCGCGCCCGCGCGCCGAGGGGAGGCGGCCGGCCGGGCGCGCGAGCCCCGCTCGCTCCAGGTTGGCCAGCGCGAGCGAGACGGTGGGCTTGGAGAGCCCGGTGTCGCGCGCGAGCTGCGCGCGGGTGGTCGGACCGGCGCGACGAAGGTGGTCGAGCAGCGTCCGCTCGTTGAGGGTGCGCATCAGGCGCGGAGTGGCGCCGGCGGACATGCTGCGCAAGTGTAAGGGTTCCTAACCTTGACATGTGGCTTTAGTTAGGAAACTATCCTTCTAATGGCTGCGGGCGGCTCGGACTTCGTGCTCGGCATCGACTTCGGCGGGACCAAGGTCGCCCTCGCCACGGCGACCACGGCCGGAGTCCCGGCGCACTCGGCGCGCCTCGCCACCAACGCCGTCGAGGGCGCCACCCAGGTCCTCGACCGGTCCTTCGCCTGCGCGCAGGAGCTGATCGCCGCGACCGAGGGCGACTGCATCGCGGTCGGCGCCGTCAGCCCCGGCATCGTTCGCACCGAGGGCGTCCTGCTGGCGCCGAACGTTCCGGGCTGGGGCGCGCTCGCTCTGCCCGCCGCCCTGCGCGAAGGGCTGGGGGTCGACCGGATCGCGCTCGGCAACGACGTCAAGGCGGCGGCGCTGGCCGAGGCGCGCTGGGGAAGCCTGGCGGGCGCCGATCCCGGCGTCCTCCTCCAGCTCGGAACCGGGGTGGCGGCCGGCATCGTCGTGGGCGGCGACGTCCTGGACGGCGCGCACGGCGCCGCCGGGGAGATCGGCTACAACCTGCGCGGCTCCGACGACGGGGCCGGCGCCGCCGACGGGCGGGCGCCGCTCGAGGAGGCGGTCGGCGGGCGGGCGATCGGCGAGCGGGGAAGCCGCCTGCTCGAGGGGTCGGTGAGCGCGGCGGAGGTATTCGCCTCGCGCGACGGGCGCGCCCAGGCGCTCGTCGACGAGGCGCTGGCCGAGCTCGCGGCGCATGTCGCCAACCTCGCCATCGCCATCGACCCCGAGCGCATCGCCGTCGGTGGCGGACTGATGAGCCAGCCCGAGCGCGTGCTCGGCGCCCTGCACCCACGCCTGCGACGCGCAGTGCCGTTCCCGCCCGAGCTCGTCCCGGCCGCGTTCGTCCACGACGGCGGGCTGCGCGGCGCGATTGCGCTGGCCCTCGGAGCGATCGAACCGGTGGGGGCCGAGGAGGCGGTGGGGTGAGCGGCGCCCTCATGACCGCCGAGATGAACGAGCAGCCGGCCGTGCTGGGCCGCCTCGCCGAGCGGTTCGACGACCACGCCGCGCGCGTGCGCGCCATCGTCCCGGACCGTCTGGCCGGGGTCGCGTTCCTGGCCCGCGGCTCGTCCGACAACGCCGCCGTCTACGGCCGCTACCTGTGCGAGCTCGCCGGCGGCCGACCGGCCGGACTCGTCGCGCCGAGCCTGCTCACCCTCTACCACGCGCGCGTCGACTACGAGGGATACCTCGTCGTGGCACTCAGTCAGTCCGGCGCGACGCCGGAGATCGTCACGGTGTGCGAGCGGTTGCGCGCGGCCGGGGCCCGCACGGTCGCCGTGGTCAACGATGCGGGCAGCCCGCTGGCCCACGCGGTCGAGGCGGTCGTCCCGATCGAGGCTGGCGAAGAGCGCGCGGTACCCGCGACCAAGACGGTGACCGGGCAGCTGCTGGCGGTTGCCGCCGTGGCGTCCGCGCTCGGTCCGGTGCCGTTCGACGGCGCCGCGCTCGCCGCGCTGCCCGGCGAAGTCCACGCGCTGCTCGACGATCCCGCCGAGCCGCGCGCGCTGGCCGAGTGGCTCGCCGGGGCCGAGCGGCTGTTCGTCGTGGCCCGGGGCCTGCTCTACCCGGCCGCCCTCGAGGCGGCGCTCAAGGTCAAGGAGACGGCCCGGATCTTCGCCGAGGGCATGTCGGTCGCCGACTTCCGCCACGGACCGATCGCGGCGGTCGACGAGCACGTCCCCGTGCTCGCGCTCGCGCACGCCGGACCGTCGCAGAACGACGTCCGTGACCTGGTCGCGGCGCTCGTCGAGCGCCGCGTGCCGGTCCGCGCGCTGATGCTGCCCCCCACGCTCCCCGAGGCGGTCGCGCCGATCCCGGCCGTCGTGCGGGCCCAGCAGCTGGCGCTCGCCCTGACGCTGGCGCGCGGGCTGGACCCGGACGCGCCGGCCGGAATCTCCAAGGTCACCAAAACCCACTGAGGAGGAGAGGATGCCCAGACGACATCGACACCTGGTCGTCGCCGCGCTGGCCCTGCTGGCGATCACCGGCCTGGCCGCGTGCGGCAGCAGCGACAAGAAGTCGAGCAGCACCGGTTCGAGTGCGGGTGCGAAGGGCAAGACGATCGCCCTGCTGCTCCCCGAGACCAAGACCACGCGCTACGAGGCCCACGATCGCCCGGACTTCGAAGCCCAGATCAAGCGCGACTGCCCGAGCTGCAAGGTGCTCTACGCCAACGCGACGCAGGACCCGCAGAAGCAGCAGACCCAGGCCGAGTCCGCGCTGACCGACGGGGCCGACGTCCTCGTCCTCGACGCGGTCGACGTCAAGTCGGCGGTCGCGATCGTGAACCGGGCCGCCCAGTCCAAGGTGCCGGTGATCGCGTACGACCGGCTCATCCCGAACGCCGACCTCTACGCGTACGTCTCGTTCAACAACGTGCGCCAGGGGCAGATCCAGGCCCAGACGCTCCTCGACAAGCTCGGCCCGAACGTGAAGGGCAAGAAGATCATCATGATCAACGGCGCGCCGACCGACCCGAGCGCGGGCGACTACAAGAAGGGCGCGCACATGGCGTTCGACCGCAGCGGCGTGACGATCGCCAAGGAGTACGACACCTCCGACTGGAGCCCGGACAAGGCCCAGCGCGAGATGGAGCAGGCGATCACGGCGGTCGGCAAGAACGGCTTCGTGGGCGTCTACTCGGCCAACGACGGCATGGCCGGCGGGGCGATCGCCGCGATGGAGTCGGCCGGGATCAAGCCCGGCACGGTGCCGATCACCGGGGGCGACGCCGAGGTGGCCGCGATCCAGCGCATCCTGGCGGGCGACCAGTTCAGCACCATCTATCTGACGATCCGCAAGCAGGCGCAGGTCTCGGCCGACCTGGCCGTGGCGGCGGCCAAGGGCGATCCGCCGCCGGGCAACGTCATCAACGCCAAGGTCGACAACGGCAAGGAGCAGGTCCCGTCGGTCCTGCTCACGCCGGTCGCCGTGACCAAGGACAACATCAAGTCGACGGTGCTCAAGGACCAGTTCTACGCGCCGGGCGACATCTGCACGGGGAAGTACGCCGGGGCCTGCTCGACGGCGGGCATCGGGTAGGCATGGGTCCTTCGACGGCGGGCGGCGATCGCGATCGCCGCCCGTCGCTGCGCGGACCGGGGGAGTTTCGACTTCGCCGCGCAAGGGGATCGGTGCGACGCCGTTCGAGCGCCAGCTTGGCCGGCCACCGTCCAGCTCTCCAGGGAGGAGCGTCTTGAAGCCAAACCCCCTGAGCTTCCGGCTGTCGAAGTCGTGGCTCGTCTGCTCTGCCTCGTCGCGGCCGGACTGCTCGCGCCGGCCGGCGCGAGTGCGGACCCCACACCGGCGCAATGTGACGCTCGCGCCAACGACACGCCGAGCAAGCTCATCGAGTGCGTCCGGACCGACGATCTGTGGAACCACATGCAGGCGTTCCAGGCGATCGCGGATGCCAACCCGGGCCTTGACGGCCATCCGTCGCGCAACTCGGGCGAGCCCGGCTACCTGGCCTCGGCCCTCTACGTGAAGGACAAGATGGAGGCGGCCGGATACGACGTCAAGATCCAGAAGTACAAGTTCACCTATAGCTCGTTCGTCGGCACGCCGGCGTGGAGCGAAACCGGCCCGACGCCGCGGGACTTCCAGCTCGTCAACGACTGGAATCCCGGGACGAGCAACGGGATGGCCGACGCCGACCTCGAGCCGGCCGGTGGCCTCGTGATTCCGCCGACCGCGACCTCGAGCTCGACGAGCGGTTGCACCGCGGCCGACTTCAGCAACTTCACCGCGGGCCACATCGCGCTGATTCAGCGGGGCGGCTGCAACTTCGGGGTCAAGGTGCTCAACGCCAAGGCGGCGGGGGCCACGGGCGTGGTGATCTTCAACGAGGGCAACCCCGGCCGCACCGCCGTGCTGAGCGGCAGCCTGCTGGACGCGAACAACAACCCGTTCGTCCCGGACATCCCGGTGGCGTTCACGTCGTTTGACATCGGCAAGGCGCTCCTCGACGAGTACAACGCCGGGACGCCGCCGCACATGAGCCTCGACATCCATGTGATCGTCGACCCGAACCGGGACGACTACAACGTGATCGCGGAGTCCAAGGGCGGCGATCCGAACCACGTGCTGGTCGTCGATGCCCACCTGGATGCGATCTTCGGGGCCGGGATGCTCGACAACGCGTCGGGGTCGGCGACAATCCTGGACATCGCCGAGAAGATGAAGAACGTCAATCCGCGCAACAAGCTGCGGTTCATCTGGTTCGGCGGTGAGGAGCTGGGGCTCCTGGGCTCGCAGTACTACGTCGACAACCTGTCCAAGTCGGAGCGGAACAGGATCGGCTACGACCTCGACGCGGACGTGACCGCGACGCCGAACTACCTCATCGGCGTGCTCGACCCCGCAGGCCCGGACCTCTTCGGCCGGACCGTGACGTCGACGTTCCCGAACCGGGTGTACCAGCCGTCGACGGTCGCGCGGGATCAGGGGGTCGACTACCTGAACTCGATCGGCAGGAACCACGAGTTCCTGTCGCCGGTCGGAACCGACGCGTTCAGCTTCAACGCGGTCGGCATTCCGGCCAGCGGCGTACTGACCGGGCAGGACTGTTGCAAGACCCAGGAGGAGGTCGACCTGTTCGGCGGCACCGTCGGCAACTACGAGGGGAACCTCGGCACCTTCGACGGGGCTGCGTGGACAACCCGTTCCGGTGGTGCGACAACCTCGACAACAACGATCCCGAAGTGCTGACGTTCATGTCGAGGACGTTCGCCAACATGGTCGCGAACATGGCGTTCGACAAGAAGGTCATGTCGGCCAGCAACAACTACAACGCGGGTCCGGCGAAGAATCCGGGCGGCAGCCGAGGCCGACCGGCCGCATGAGCGGGGCGCGTGGCGCCGGGCACCGAGTGTCCGGCGCCACGTTTTCGCCGGCGACGACGTACCGGATCGATACCACGCCCGACGTGATCGAGCTGAACGGCGTCCGTGTCGTGGTGACCGGCGCCACCACCGGCCTGGGGGCGGCGATGGCCGCCGCCCTCGCCGAGGCCGGAGCCCAGGTGATGGTCACCGGGCGAGACCAAGCCCGAGCGGAAGAGCCGGCAAGCGGACTCGGTTCGTCGGCGCTGCCGTGTCAGCTCGATGTGCGCGACGAGCGCTCGGTTGCCGCCTGTGTGGCTCGGGCCTGCGATGCGTGGGGAGGCGTCGACATGCTCGTCAACAACGCCGGCATCGGCATGCGGACGGTCAATCCGAGGTTCATGACGGAGCCGCAGCCGTTCTGGGAGGTGACGCCGCCCGGGTTTCGCGATGTGGTGGAGACCAAGCTCGTCGGCTGCTTTCTGATGGCTCGCGAGGTGGTGCCGCTGATGCTCCGCGGAGGCGGCGGGCGGATCGTCAACATCTCTATGAACGAGCAAACGATGGTCCGCCGTGGCTTCGTGCCCTACGGGCCCGCGGGCGCCGGGGTCGAGGCGATGTCGCGGGTGATGGCGGCGGATCTGGCCGGCAGCTCGGTGACCGTCAACATCCTGCTTCCGGGTGGGCGGGGCACCCTGACGGGGATGGTCCCGACGATACCCCGGCGGAGGTCCGCGCCCGACTGCTGGACCCGGCCGTGATGGGCCCGCCGATCGTGTGGCTGGCCTCGGACCACGCAGCGGGCCTGCACGATCGGCGCATCGTGGCCAACTAATTCGACGCGGCGTCGCCGGCGGCATGACGATGCTCCGCTGAACGCCGAGGTTCTTGTTGTCGGGGGTGAACCTGACCCTATTCATCGCTTGGGTCAGGGTCTGACCTCAAGCCGCGACGGTGGGACACGGAGGCCCGGGCACCGAGTGTCGACTGAGTCAGCTTCAGGCTGACAAACTCGACACTCGGGCCGAACTGCGCTCACGGCGCGATCTGCTCGAGCAGCTCCAATGCGAGCTCGGGTTGCTTGCGCAT
>Ga0126312_10003238_pt1 | contig 10974 bp, 11 predicted proteins | sample Plot104A_FD_92537 | JGI IMG/M metagenome (GOLD analysis project Ga0126312, IMG submission 92537) | Serpentine soil microbial communities from UC McLaughlin Reserve, CA, USA - Plot104A | ecosystem: Environmental > Terrestrial > Soil > Grasslands | place: USA: UC McLaughlin Reserve, Lake County... | reverse complement strand
GTCGCCGTGCTCGGCGACGCGCTCGAGCACGTCGGCGGACGTGAACACGAGCTCGTCCGGGTCCTCGGACTCCGTGACCGCCTCGACCTCCTCCCAGCGCAGCGGGGTCGACACCGTGGGGTGCTCCTTGGCGCGCAGGGAGTAGACGGCGACCGTCGTCTTGTGCTCGTCGTTCTGGCTCCAGTCGACGAACACCTTGCCCGGGCGCAGGTCCCTGCGCATCTCCGAGACGACCAGCTCGGGATGGCGGCGCTCCAGCAGCTGCGCGATCGCCTGCGAGAAGCGCTTGGTCTGCGCGTACGTGGTCGGCACGTTGAGCGGGACGTAGACCTGCATGCCCTTCGAGCCCGACGTCTTGGGAAAGCCTTCCAGCCCGAGGTGCGCGAACACCTCGCGCAGGCGCAGCGCCACGCGCGCGCACTCGACGATCGTGGCCGGCGGGCCAGGGTCGAGGTCGAACGCGAGGATCGTCGGGGCCTTGGGGTCGGCCGCCCTCGCCAGCGAGGTGTGCAGCTCGAGGTCAGCGAGGTTGGCCAGCCACACCAGCGTCGGCAGGTCGTCGGCGACCACGAAGTCGATCGTGCGCCCGTCCGTGCGGATCGGCACCCTGGCCGTCCTGACCCACTCCGGACGGTGGCTCGGCGCGTTCTTCTCGTAGAAGAACTGCCCCTCGACGCCATTGGGATAGCGCTTGAGCGTGAGCGCGCGGCCCTCGAGGTGCGGCAGCACCGCGGGCGCGACCCGCGTGTAGTAGTCGATCACGTGGCCCTTCGTGAACCCGGCGACCGGATAGAGGACCTTGTCGAGGTTCGAGAGCGAGAGCGTCCGCCCCTGGACGTGGACCTCGACCCGTTTCGGCTGCGGCATGCCCTCGCAACGTACCCAATGGGCGTTTCTTTGCAGGGCGTCAAGTCGGTGACCCACCACAGGTTCACGAGCCGCAGGTCCGGGCAGACCGGTGGAGATGGCCACCCGGCACTTCAGTGGAGGCGTGACGGCCGCGCGCTGCGCGCGCCGCGCCGTGCGCGAGGAGATCGGGGACGCGCTGCCGCGCCGCCGGCTCGACGACGTCGAGCTGATCGTGTCCGAGCTCGCCACCAACAGCGTGCGCCATTCGGGCTGCGGTGACGACGACGAGCTGTCGATCGAGGCGAACGTCGAGGACGACAGAGTCCGGGTCCGCATGTCCGATCCGGGTGCGGGCTTCGACGTGCATACGCCGCGACCACCGTCCAACGGCTCGCCGGGCGGCTACGGACTCGTGCTGCTCGACCGGCTGTCGGATCGCTGGGGCGTCCAGCGCGAGGGCCGCTTCAGCGTCTGGTTCGAGGTCCAGCGCGACCGGCTACCGTTCGGGGATGAGCGCCGCCCCCGAGCGCGACCAGCCTGAGCGCCCCGCCGAGCCGGCGCTCGTCCGCAAGCTGCGCGCGCGCCAGGCCGAGCACAAGCAGCGGGGCCGCCTGTACCGCCTCATGTTCGTCGCGGTCGGCCTGGTCGTCCTGGGCGCCGGGATCGCGATGCTCGCGCTCCCGGGGCCGGCGTTCGTCGTGATCCCGATCGGCCTGGCCATCCTCTCGCTCGAGTTCGCCTGGGCCGAGCACCTGCTCGAGCGGGCGCTCGTCAAGGGCGAGGAGGCCAAGCGCAAGGCCGCGCAGGCGACGCGGACGCAGAAGATCCTCAGCGGCCTGGCGGTCGCCTGCGCGGCCGCGGCGGCGCTCGCGGCAGCGCTCGTCTGGGACATCCCCTACGTGCCCGTTTGAGGGTCCTGCTGTCGCGCTCCTGACGCGGCAACCGTGATTCTCACGCGCACCGGGTACGCCGTTGAGCAGTGTCGTCGACCCAGACCCGAGGCCGCACGCCCGACCGTGCGCGCCGCCAGCGCCAGGACCATCGCCTCGCACTCCGCCAGCAGGCCGGCGAGACCGAGGCCCGCCGGGAGCTGATCGAGCGCTACATGCCGCTCGCCCGCAGCCTCGCGCTGCGCTACCGCCGCGCCTCCGAGCCGCTGGACGACCTGATCCAGGTCGCCTCGATCGGGCTCGTGAAGGCGGTCGACCGCTGGGATCCCGAGCGGGGGCTCGCGTTCTCGAGCTACGCGGTGCCCACGATCCTCGGCGAGCTGCGCCGCTACTTCCGCGACTCCACCTGGGACGTGCGCCCCGCGCGCGACGTCCAAGAGCTCTGCCTCGCGGTCGAGGAGGCCCGCGACGAGCTGTGGCTCGAGCTCGGCCGCTCCCCCACCGTGCGCGACCTCGCCGAGCGGGTCGGGCGTGCGCCCGAGGAGGTCATGGAGGCGCTGCAGGCCTCCGACGGCCGCTCCCTGCGCTCGCTCGACGCGCCCGTGCACGAGGAGGAGGGCGGCTCCGCCAGCGCCGGCGACCTGATCGGCGCCGCCGACCCCGAGTACGAGCGCGTGGAGGCCGGCGCGACGCTCGAGCAGCTGACGTCGATCCTCGACGACCGCGCCCGCGAGATCCTGCGGCTGCGCTTCGAGGAGGACATGCTGCAGTCGGAGATCGCCGCCCGCGTGGGCTGCTCGCAGATGCACGTGTCGCGGATCCTGCGCTCCTCACTCGAGCGTCTGTACACCTACGGTCACGGGTAGGGCCCAGCTATGCGGACCCCGACCACGATGGAGATCCCCCAGCCCGCGGAGCCTGCGCAGCCCGTCGTCCCCGAGACCCCGACGGTGCCCGCGGACCCCACCCCCTCGCGCGAGACGCCCGAGCCCCCGACCGGCCCCGATTCCCCGCCGCCCGACGACCCGCTGCCGCCCCAGCCGGACGGCCCGTCGGTGCCGGGCGATCCCGCCGAGTAGCTGCCCGGTCTCTCGCTCGCCGACCCCTGGACGGTCGGCCTCGCGTTCCTCGGCCTGGCCGTCTTCGCCGCCGTCGGCGCGCTCTCGCACGAGCACGAGCGCGCCTTCTCGGCGTCCCTGATCTACCTCGCGCTCGGCGTGGTGGGCGCCGTCGGGCTGTCGGCGTTCGACGTCCGCTGGCTCGACCCGGTGCGCGACGCCGGGCTGCTCGAGCACGTCACGGAGCTCGCGGTGGTGATCGCGCTGTTCTCGACCGGCCTGAAGGTCGAGCGGCGGCTGCGATGGCGCGAGTGGAGCACGGTCACGCGGCTGCTCGTGATCGGCATGCCGGTGTTCATCGCGCTCGCGGCGCTGTTCGGCGCCGGCGTCATGGGGCTGTCGGCCGGGGCCGCGATCGTGCTCGGCGCCGCGCTGGCGCCGACCGACCCGGTGCTCGCGGGCGACATCGGCGTCGGCCCGCCGGGCGAGGAGGACGAGGAGCACGAGCCGCACTTCGGCGTCAGCGCGGAGGCGGGCTTCAACGACGGGCTCGCTTTCCCGTTCGTCCTGCTCGGGATCGCGGTCGCGGCCGATGACTCGATTGCATCGTGGTTCGCGCTCGACGTCGTCTACGCCGTAGTGGGCGGTGTGGCGCTGGGCGCGGCGCTCGGCTACGCGATCGCCGCGCTGATCGTGCGCCTGCGCGACCGCGAGCTGCTGATCGGCGCGCTCGACGGCTGGGTGGGCGTCGCGGCCACGCTGCTGATCTACGGGCTGGCGGAGACGGCCGGGACCTACGGGTTCCTGGCGGTGTTCGCCGGCGGCCTCGCGTTCCGCCGCTACGAGCGCGACCACGAGCTCAACGCGCGCGTGCACGACGGGGCCGAGATCGTCGAGAAGTTCGGCGAGCTCGCGGTGATCCTGCTGCTCGGCTCGATGCTCACGCTCGACGGGCTCGGCGTCCCGGGCTGGGCGGGCTGGGGGATGGCGCTGCTCGTCGTGTTCGTGCTGCGGCCGGCGACCGTCAACCTCGCCCTGCTCGGCTCGCGCCTGCAGCGCCCGGGCGAGCGGGCCTTCCTCGCCTGGTTCGGCGTGCGCGGCGTCGGGACGCTGTTCTACGTCGCCGTGGCCAGCGGGCTCGGCGTGCTCGCCGCGGACGAGGCCCGCCTGATCACCTGGACCGCCGTCGCCGTGGTGATCGTCTCCGTCGTGCTGCACGGGATCACGGCCGGCCCGCTGAACCGCTGGCTGAACGTGAACGTGCTCAACCCGCGCTGAGGGCCTTCGCCCCAAATTGCGGGATCGTCGTGCTCCGGCCTCTTGCCAAGCGCCCGTCTGCACGAGAAGGTGATCTCAGACGCGGAGAGCGTGAGACGCAGAGAGCGAGGCCATCGAGGTGAGAGGCCCGCCGCCCTGAGACCGGAGGCTTCGGCCACCGGAGGAGGGCTCCTCGGAGCGACTCGGGTTCTCCGCGTCTCTCGTTAAGCGGCGACCTTCTCGACGCCCGGGGCCGAGGACCGCTCGTCGATCAGGTCGAGCACGGCCTCCTCGAGCTGGGGCTGGTGGATCGCCGGCGCGCGCTCGACCTCCGCCGCCGCCTTCTCCAGCGCAGGGCGGATGATCAGCCCGCCCTGGTAGGCGTCGAAGACGCGCGGGTCGATGTAGGAGGCCCGGCAGACGGCCGGGGTGTTGCCGAGGTAGTGGGCGACCTCCTTGACCGCGCGCGAGATCGCGCGCTTGCGACCCGTCTTGGTCGCGGCGACCTCGCCCGAGACGGCCAGCGCGACGGCGGCCAGCACGGTCGCGTTCCAGGTCCGGAAGTCCTTGGCGGAGTAGCCCTTGCCGGTGACCTCCTTGATGTACTCGTTGACGTCGCCCGAGCGCAGGTCCGTCCAGCTGCGGCCCTGCTTGTAGGCGAGCAGCTCCTCGCCCCCGCCGCGGCGCCGCTTGAGCTTGGCGACGACGTCGATCGCCACCGGGTCCACGACCGCCCGCACCTGGCGCACGCCCGACTTCGCCGGATAGTCGAAGACCATCGTGTCGTCGTCCTCGAGCTTCACGTGCTCCTTGCGCATCGTGGCCAGCCCGAAGCTCTCGTTGGCCTCCGCGTACTCCTCCGTGCCGATCCGGAAGAAGCCCCTGTCGAGCAGACGCACGGCGCAGGCGAGCACGCGCTCGCGCGTCAGCGCCTCGCCGGACTCGAGCTCCTTCGCCACGTGCTTGCGCAGCGCCGGCAGGTCCTTGGCGAAGCCGAGCATCTCGTCGAACTTCTCGGCGTCGCGCCGGCTGCGCCAGTCCGGGTGGTAGAGGTACTGCTTGCGGTCGGCGGCGTCCATGCCCGTCGCCTGGATGTGGCCCTCGGCCCACGGGCAGATCCAGACGTCCTTCCAGGCCGGCGGGATGCCGAGGCCGCGCAGCCGCTCGACCACGTCGGGCTCGTCGATCGGGTCGCCGTCCTCGTCGAGATAGGAGAACCCGCGGCCGCGCCTGACGCGCTGGAATCCCGGCGCTGAGCAGTCCGCGCGGCGCAGTCTCGGCATGGCGCGGGTCTCCCCTGTTGCACGGGCGTTTACGCTTTCAGGCGAGGTGGCCCCCCTCGCCTTCACAACGGCGCTGACGAGCGCCGGTGACGCTTTGATCTCGCTGACGGGCGAGCTCGACCTCTCCGGCGCCGGACCGCTCGAGGAGGAGATCGCGCGCGTGGTCGCCGCGGACGGCATCGGCCGGGTCGTGCTCGACCTGCGCCAGCTCGCCTTCATGGACTCGAGCGGGCTGCGGATGGTCGCGCTCGCGGCGCGCCGGCTGAGCGCCGACGATCGCTCGCTCGTGCTCGTGCGCGGCCGCGACGCGGTCCAGCGCGTGTTCGAGATCACGCGCATGAGCGACCACCTCACGTTCGTCGACGACCCCGACGAGGTCGGCGGCCGCGGGGAGACGATCGACCTCGAGCTGCCGAGCACGGCCGCCGCCCCGGCGCAGGCCCGCGGCGCGCTCGACGAGATCGAGGACCGCGTCAGCCCCGACCGCATGCGCGACGTGCGGCTGCTCGTGTCCGAGCTGGTGACCAACGCCGTCCGCCACGCGGGCGGCGACGCGGTGCGTCTCGTGGTCGCGGTCACCGGCACGCTGCTGCGGATCGAGGTGCACGACCCGGGCAACGGCTTCGAGCTCAAGACTCCGTCCGACGACCCGCTGCGCGCGTCCGGATGGGGCCTCGTGCTCGTCGAGGAGCTCGCGGATCGCTGGGGGATCGACCACCACCCGCGCACGCGGGTGTGGTTCGAGATGGACTGAAGACCGCGCTAGGCGGCCTTCGCCTTCTCCTTCTTGTCGGACTTCTTCGACGAGGAGGACGACTTCTTCTTGCCAGCGCCGTCGTCCTTGACCGCGGCCAGGCTCGCCTCCAGCGCGGCCATGAGGTCCGGCACCTTGGCGGGCTCCGGCGCCTCGGGCTGCACGGCGATCTCTTGGCCGGAGGCCTTCATCTCGATCAGCTCGAGCACCTTCTCGCGGTACTCGTCGCGATAGCTGGTCGGGTCGAACTCGCTCGAGAGCGAGTCGATCAGCTGCTGGGCCATCTTCAGCTCGCGGTCGGTCGCCTTGAGCTCCTTGCCGTCCGGAAGGTCCTCGATGTCGTCCGAGGGCACGACCTCGTCGTGGAAGAGCATCGTCTCCATCATCAGGACGTCACCGGAGGGGCGGATCGCGACGAGCTGCTCCTTGGAGCGCAGCACGACGCGCGCGATCGCGACCTTGTTGGCCTGCTTCATCGCGCCGAGCAGCAGCCCGTACGCCTTCGTCGCGCCCTTGTCGGGGACCAGGTAGTACGGGTGGTCGTAGTAGACGGGGTCGATCTCGTCGAGGTCCACGAAGTCCTCGATGTCGACGGTGCGCGTCTTCTCCGGGTCCAGCGCGTCGAGCTCGTCCGGCGTGATGACCACGTAGCGGTCCTTGGTGAGCTCGTAACCCTTGACGATCTGGTCGTAGCCGACCTCCTCGCCCGTCTCCGGGTCGACCCGCTTCTGCTGGATCCGGTTGCCCGTCTCCGCGTTGAGCTGGTTGAACCGGACGGTCTTCCGGGAGACGGCCGAGTAGAGCTTGACGGGCACGTTCACCAGGCCGAAGGAGATCGCGCCACTCCACATCGATCGGGGCATGACGGGTGATTCTATGCGGTCGTCGCGATCCCCCCGATCGCCTGCAACTCCTCGTGCGAGAGCTCGAGGGCGGCGGCGCGGGCGGAATCGGCGATCGACTCGGGGCGGCTCGCCCCCGGGATCGGGATGACGACGGGGCTCAGGGACAGCAGCCACGCGAGCGCGACCTGCTGCGGGGAGACGCCGTGCGCGTCCGCGGCCTCGCGCACCGGATCGTGCGCCTCGGCGGCGTCGGCGGCCTTGGAGATGCCGCCGAGCGGCGACCACGGCAGGAACGCGATCCCGTGGCGCTCGCACAGCTCGACCTCGCCCTTCTCCAGCGGGAACGGATACTCGAGCGAGAGCTGGTTCTGGACCGCGACCAGGTCGACCATCCCGCGGGTGAGCTCGATCTGCTCGACGTTCGCGTTGGAGATGCCGACCCAGCGGATCTTGCCCTTGTCCTGGAGCTCCTTGAAGGCGCCGATCGTCTCTTCGTAGGGCACGTCCGGATCGGGGCGGTGGTACTGGTAGAGGTCGATCCGGTCGGTCTCCAGCGCCTTCAGCGAGGCCTCGCAGGCACGCTTGACGTACTCGGGCCGGCCGTCGAGCTCCCAGGCGCCGTCCGCCGTGCGCGTGTGGCCGCCCTTGGTGGCGACGATCACGTCGTCGCGGCGACCACGCAGCGCCTTGGCGATCAGCCGCTCGTTGTGGCCGAAGTCCGACGCGTCGGCCGAGTAGGCGTCGGCGGTGTCGATCAGGTTGACGCCGGCGTCGAGCGCCGCGTGGATGGTGCGGATCGAGCGCTCCTCCGGCGGGCGGCCGGAGAGCGACATCGGCATACCGCCGAGCCCGATCGGGAACACCTCGGCGTCGCCGAGCTTGCGCGTCTTGGTCATGCCCATGGGCTACCACGTGACAAGATCGCCACACACGCGACGAGGAGGAGTGTGCGGTGTACGACTACGTGATCGTGGGCGCCGGCTCGGCGGGCTGCGTGCTCGCCAACCGCCTGAGCGAGGATCCCGACGTGCGGGTCCTCCTGGTCGAGGCCGGCCCGCCGGACACCGCGGACTTCATCCACATCCCCGCCGCGTTCAGCGCCCTGTTCCGGACCCAGCACGACTGGGACCACATCACCGGCTGGGAGCCGGGCGCCAACAACCGCCGGATCTACCTCCCGCGCGGACGCATGCTCGGCGGCTCGTCGTCGCTGAACGCGATGATCTACATCCGCGGCAACCCGCTCGACTACGACGAGTGGCGCGACGCCGGCTGCGCGGGCTGGGGCTGGGACGACCTGCTGCCCTACTTCCTGCGCGCCGAGGACAACGAGCGCGGCGCGTCGGAGTTCCACGGCGCCGGGGGGCCGCTGCCCGTCTCGGAGGCGCGCGCCCGCAGCGCGAGCTGCGAGGCGTTCATGGAGACCGTCGACGCGCTCGGCCTGGCGCGCAACGAGGACTTCAACGACGGCGAGCAGGACGGCTACGGCTACTACCAGGTGACGCAGCGCGACGGCCGCCGCGCGAGCGCCTCGGTCGCCTACCTGCACCCCGCGATGGAGCGCGAGAACCTGACCGTGGAGACGCACGCCCAGGTGCTCAAGGTGCTGTTCGCGGGCGGGCGCGCGGTGGGCGTGGCCGCGATGCGCGGGGGTGAGACGCTGACCTGGCAGGCCGAGCGCGAGGTGATCGTGTGCGGCGGCGCCTACAACTCGCCGCAGCTGCTGATGCTGTCGGGCATCGGCCGCCCGGACGAGCTCGAGCTGCTGCAGATCGAGCTGGTCACCGAGTCGCCCGAGGTCGGGATGAACCTCCAGGACCACCCGACCGCGGGCGTGACCTACTTCTGCGAGGAGGAGTCCTCGCTCAAGGACGCGCTCAACGACGCCAACCTCGCGATGTGGATGCAGGGCCAGGGCCCGCTGACCTCCAACATCGGCGAGAACGGCGGCTTCGCGCGCACGCGCGGCGACCTGCCGGCGCCCGACGTCCAGTTCCACATGGTCCCGGTCGTGTTCGAGCAGGAGGGCCTGCTGGCGCCGCCGGCGCACGGCTTCACGCTCTCGGCGTGCGTGCTCAAGCCGCGCTCGCGCGGGATGGTGGCGGTCACGACGCCGGACCCGACGGGCAAGCCGTTCATCATGCACGGCTACTACACGGAGCCCGAGGACGTGGCCTCTGCCGTGGCCGGGCTGCGGATGGTCATGAACTTCTGCCGGGCGGAGCCGCTGGCGCGCTACGCGGAGACGCCGAACATGGTGCCGGCGTCGGACTCCGAGGAGGACCTGGAGGCGCACGTGCGGGCGACCTGCCAGACGATCTACCACCCCGTCGGCACGTGCCGGATGGGCGCCGACGAGACGTCGGTGGTCGACCCGGAGCTGCGCGTGCGCGGCGTCGAGGGGCTGCGGGTCGTCGACGCGTCGATCATGCCGACCGTGCCGCGCGGCAACACGAACGCGCCGGTGATCGCGATCGCCGAGCGGGCGGCGGACCTGATCCGCGGGCGCGAGCCCGCGCGGGCCTCGGAGGCGTCGGCGGCCTAGCCGGGAGCGCTAGCGCAGCGGGGCGACCGCGCCACCCCTGACGAGCTCGCGGGCGGCCTCGGGATCCGGGCTGTAGACCTCCACCAGGAGGTCGCTGCGCGGGCTCGCCGCGTACACGCTCTCGGGACGCTCGACGCTCCACAGCATCATCCCGCCGTCGGGAAGCTCGGCGGAGCGCTGCTCGTCGCCCTCGGCGGCCGCCTTCGCGGCGGCCAGCGCGTCGGCGCGCGGGTAGGTGCCGACCGTCAGGTAGTCCGCGCGGGAGTCGCCGAGCGTGGCGCCGGGGGCGAGGTAGCGGACCCAGACCTCGCCGTTCGAGCCGCGCGTGACCTCCGGGCGCGTGCCGGCGGGCGCGACGACGCCGTAGACGTCGTGGCCCGTCGCGGCGGTGACGGCGGCGAGCACCTCGCCGGTCAGCAGCGCGGGCTTGCCGGCGGCGGGCAGGACGGGCGCCTTTTCGCGGGTGAGCGTCACGGCGGCGTAGGCGCCGGCCGCGGCGAGCAGCGCCGCGAGCAGCAGCGCGATCGCGAGCCGTGCGCGCGGGCGGCGGCGCTTGCGCGGCACGGCGGCGGCCGCGCTGGCGGGGACGGCGCTCATGGCCTCGTTATCGGCGCTAGGAGCCCGAAGCTCCAGCCGTGCCGGCGACGCGGTTGGCGGCGCCGATCGGCGTGGCGATGATCTTCGTCTCGCGGGCGCTCGCGGCGAGCGACGAGCGGCAGCGCAGCACGACCGTCGAGGCCGATCCGAGCGTCACCGTGAGCTGCATGCTGGCGGTCGCCGAGACGTTCTGCGTGTGCCCGTAGTCGCCGGAGTCGACGTCGTCGCCGGCCGTGTTCGCGGTCGGGTCGCCGTTGAGCGAGCACGCCCAGTCGCCGGTGCCGGCGCCCTTCGTGAGGCGGGTCACGGCTTCGAGGCGGTAGCTGCCGGCCAGCAGGCTGATCGCGGTGACGTCGATGTTCGTGTCGGCGGGGATCGCGACCGCGGAGTCGAGGTAGACCTCCTTGGCGGTCACCAGGCCGCTCGCCCCCTGGGGGCCCTGCGCTCCGGTGTCGCCCTTGGGGCCCTGCGCGCCGGTGTCGCCCTTGTCGCCCTTGTCGCCCTTGGGGCCCTGCGCGCCGGTGTCGCCCTTCGGGCCCTGGGCGCCCGCGGCGCCGGTCGCGCCCGCGGGACCCTGCGCACCCACGGCGCCGGCCGGACCCTGCGCGCCGTCGGCGCCCGCCGTGCCCGCCGAGCCCGCAGGACCCTGGGCCCCAGCGGCGCCGGCCGCGCCCTCGGCGCCGTCGTCGCCCTTCGGCCCCTGCGGGCCGGTCAACCCCTGCGGGCCCATCGGTCCGGCGGGCCCCTGGACGCCATCGGCGCCGGCCGGACCGGCCGGGCCCTGCGCGCCCGTGTCGCCCTTCGGGCCCTGGATGCCCTGCGGCCCCATCGGGCCCGCGGGGCCCTGCGCGCCGGTATCGCCCGTCTCGCCCTGGATCCCCTGCGGGCCGGCGGCG
>Ga0126312_10003237_pt1 | contig 10974 bp, 11 predicted proteins | sample Plot104A_FD_92537 | JGI IMG/M metagenome (GOLD analysis project Ga0126312, IMG submission 92537) | Serpentine soil microbial communities from UC McLaughlin Reserve, CA, USA - Plot104A | ecosystem: Environmental > Terrestrial > Soil > Grasslands | place: USA: UC McLaughlin Reserve, Lake County... | reverse complement strand
GATGAATTTTGAGAGCTATCTGCGTGCCGGCAAGATAGCGTCCGAAGTCAGGGAGGGCGCCCGCAAAAAGTACCACGTGGGCTCGACGCTTCTAGAAATTTGCGAGTCGGTCGAGTCCCAGATCCGGGGCATGGGCGCCGAGCCGGCTTTTCCTGTCAACACCAGCCTGAACGACATTGCCGCGCATTACACCGCGGAGCCAAACGACTCGACCACGGTAAAGGAAGGCGATGTGCTCAAGATAGACATCGGAGTGCAGATTGACGGCTATATCGCCGACACGGCAGTCACCGTGTGCTACGACCCGAAGTACGAGTCACTTGTCAAGGCTGCTGAAGCTGCGCTTGCCGAGGCAGTGCGCGCGGCGAGGGCCAACACCAAGGCCGGCGACATTGGAAGGGTGATAGAGGCCACGATCACCAAGTTTGGCTTTAGGCCGATCCAGAACCTCAGCGGTCACTCTTTGCAGCAGTACACGGTCCACGCAGGCAAGTCGATTCCAAACATCTGGACGCGCGGATCTTCATTTGCACTTCTCCCAAACGAGGCATATGCTATAGAGCCGTTCGTCACCACGAAAGACGGGCAGGGCGTCGTGTACGAAGGCAAGATGAGGAACATTTTCGGGATAACGTCGCGAAAACCTGTCAAGGACGAGGAAGCCGACAAGCTGCTGGAGCTTATCTGGAGCAGGTACAGGACGCTCCCGTTTGCGATGCGGTGGCTCATCGACAGGTATGACGAAAAGGATGTGCGCCGGCTGATGGAGACCCTAATCAAGAAAAAGAACGTACACTCGTATCCCATACTTGTAGAAGGGCACGGCAAGGTGGTCGTCCAGGCAGAGCACACGCTGATCCCGTCAGAGTCTAGCGTAAGCGTCATAACCCTCTAGGCCTTGCTGCTGTTATTATCATCTGGCGGATATTCGCCATAGATGGCTCTTACAAGTACATCAGAAGAGGAGCACTTTTTGCATTGCGCGCCTGCCCGAAAGACATAGTCGCCTTCTTCAAACTGCCGCCTCGACTTTTCGCCGCACGACTGACACGTCTCCTCGGTGAATATTTCTGGCTTGACCTCTTTTTTCTTGCCAAAGAACCACATGCTACTGGCTCACTCCAAGCGTGTTCCCCACGCCTACAACAATGACGGACTGCCCCTCGGCCGTCTTGTCTTCAATGACCGAATAAACAGTATTTGCCACCTTTTCGGCTGCGTCTGCTATTTCCTTTCGCATTATCGTGATTGCATCCTGGACCGACTGCTTGACTATCACTGCATAAACCGGGATATCAAACTTGGTCGCCACTTCTTCAATTTGATATTTCTCAACGCCGATTCCGCCAATGGCGGCGCCGATCCCTTCCGCTACCTCGCCGGTTTTCTCGCCTTCCAGCTTGAGCGCGGCATCTATCATTATGATGGCATCCACCTTGATGCCGAGATCCCCAACGAGTCGCATCATTGCCTCGCCGGGCCTTCCGACAGTCCCTGACGGGCCTTCCGCCTTAAGCAGGTAGAGCTTTCTGCCCCTGTACTCCTCTTCGCTGTAGACAGTCTCCCTGGCGGCAAGTTTCTTTTCCTTTCCAAGCATCATCCGGCCCACTACCATCGGGCCGATGCCGTCGCCTATCGGCTGGCCGCGCTTGAACGCCCCTATCGCGTTCCGCAGCGCCTCGGCTTCTTCAAGAAGGAGCGGCATCACCATTTGCAACTGCACGAGCACGAACATGCTGGTCGTGCGCTTGCCCATCAGGTAAAAGTGCCTAACGACCTTGTAGATCATATTGAGCGCAGTGGCCGCTTCAAGGATGTTCTCTATTTTTGAGACTTCCTGATCGCTTGCCCCACCGCACAGCTTTTTGACCTCAGCCCGCAGCCTCTCGTCCCTCGTCCTCATAATGTGGTCAAGCTTGCGCACGATGCCACTTGGGTCAAGGTCGACTGGCATTATCGTGAAATACTCCAGAAACCTGTCTACTCCGGTCGCAGGGTCGCTTGAAGGTTTTACTGCGCCCTTGACGTAGTTGATCACTTCTTTCCTTGCATTTTCCTTCATCGTTTTTAGCTTTACAAGCGACTTTGAAATGTCGTTCAGGATAATGCGCGACTGGAACTTTTGCGCGTACATCATGAAAAACGGAATTGTTGCAATCGAGATAATGTAAACCCACATCATCGGGTTGCTAGGATCGAATCCTTCCTTGCCTCCAAAGAGACCTTCAAGCTGAAGCAGAATATCCGAGAAACTTGACATTTGATTGCTTTGTCCAAACCAGATGGGTCTCCAAGCTCAATTAAATCTTACCGTAATTAACTCGGTGGCAGCAAAGAGCTAAAAAAAGATGATGGAAGAGGGTTTTGCCACTGACCTTCAGCCATGCAGCAGCTAGATTTTCTGAGCAGAGAAATACTTTTTCTTTTCTGGATGGTAGTATTCGTTGTTTTCGTCGTGTTCTACAGGCGCCAGCTGCTTTGTAACACCTTCGGCGGTTTTCAGGAGTTTATCCAAGAACTCCATGAGAGCGCAGCTGTCATCTGATTCCTATAAGGCAGCTTGTGGAATAAAAAATTACAATAACGAGAATTAATATATGATGCCCAGGGTTGAAGAATCGCCGGCTCGGGCTACTTACTTGCCTTTCTTGCCACCGCTGTGATGGCACTCGCACTGGCATTTGACCATCTTCATGTCAAATGAGCAATCATGGTCCGGGCCACAGATCTCACCTACTGGCCACTCGCCGGGGCAGTCGCCGTGGCGGTCGCGCGTGCAAAAGAAGGTCAGCATTGTCCAAGTGGAATTGGCATACGGAGAAGATTTAATGTTTTGTATTATAGTTGGATGTTGAAGAGCTGGGGAGCGTAGATGGAGCCCTCTCGTACCCGCTTGACCTTTGCCACCGACAAATAGTGCGGCCAGACTGTCACCATGATTGAGCCCTCGGGCACGCCCTCCGGCACTTCAATAACGACGATATCGCTTTCGTTGACGCCATATTCTACCAGCTTTTCTTTTGAAAACGCGACGTGGTCAGCAGGCATGCCGCTGCTGTAAACGTAGACCTTGCCCGTATACTCTATCTTGTCCATCTTTCGCAGAAGATTATGCATTACCCTAGCAAAAAAACGTATCTTAATCCGAGCCCGAGTCGCCAAATATCAGCTTCATTTCGTCAAACGTGAGCTTCTCTCCGCTTGACATCTTTTTCATTGCAGCTTCCTTGAGCGTGTTCCAGCGCTCTTGGTACTCTTTGTCGCGCTTGGCTTTCTCCTGCATCGCCTCCTGCCTGTCCTTGCGGCGGTCTTCCATCTCCCTCTGCCTCCTGTGCCTATGCTCGGAGGCCTGCATGCGCGACTTTTTGAATGCAATTGCGTTCAGCTGGGTCTCTATCATTTCCAGCTTGGCGGCGGCCTCCCTTACCGTGTGGATGACCTTCCTCCTTTCCTCGTATAGGCTTTCCCGCAGGTTTATCAGGGTGTCAAGGCCCTCCTTGAGCTTGCCAATCTTGGAGCCGTACTCTTCTTTTAGCTTGAAAATCCTGTTGACCTGATCTTTCAGCTGGTCATATCGCGTCGATATGGTGCGGTACTGGTCTTCCTTCTTGTGCATCATTTTGAGCGTATGCAACTTGGTGGCTATCTCCTTGGACTTGGCAACAAGCTTGCGCTCTTCGTCCTTGGACAGCTTTTTTGTCTGGATGTCGCGCTCTATCTGCTCAAGCGCCTTTTGCAGGTTGTTGATGTCGCTCCGCTCCTTGCGCGACTTGGCTGCCGCAATGCCTACCTTGTCATCCAAGTTTTTCATCTGGTTCTTGGCCTCAATCAGGCTGTTTCTCATCTCGACAAACTTGGGGTATTCGGTGTCCTTTTCCTCGTTGACCTCCTTTAGCTTTGCCCGCAGGTCGTCAAGCCGCGCCCTCTCATCATCAATCTGCTTCTTGACTCCCTCTAGCTTGCTGTTTATCTCCTCTATCCTTTTCTCGCCTGTCTTTTGCTCTCCTTGAACGCTCTTTTTAAACTCCAGCAGAGTCTTGAGATTAGGGTCATTCGATTCCTGCACCCGCGAACTACTATTATTTGCAGTTGTTGTAGCCGTTAACGCTGTGCTGCCACCATTGTCACTGTCTCGTACCACGTCGCTTACGGACTCTTATAACATCAAAAATATATTTTTTGTCATTCTATATCCCTACAAGCAGGTAATTATCATTCATTTTGCGGTGATCTGTATGATCAGCGATGGTGCAACAATTGCCATCGGCTGCTACAACTTTATAAGAGCAGCGAACGTACTAGTTTAGGTTAGCGATGGACGATTTTGAAAAGGACTTTCCAGACTTTGACTGGAAAAATACCCCTGCCTACAAGCACCCGGGAGGCAAAGACTGCCCCTGCCCTAAACACGAATACATCAGGGAGCAGATCAATGTTGCCAAGGTCGTGAGCGAGAACAACAACGATATTGCGCCTGAACAGAGACAGAAGGCGCAGGTGACCTTGAAGTTCTGCCCGGACCACTACGACGTGTACTTTAACGAAGTAATCCCGTCCATGCCCTTCAAGTACCGCTTCATGACCAAGGTGGCGCTCAAGCTGGGAGCAATATCAATACAAAAGCTGACCTATATGCAGTCTGACCAGTGCTTTTACTGCAAGTTCGGTTCTGGCGGCTTTGACAAAAAAGCGGAACTTCCACCCATCTAGCATTAGACAATAGTCAGTCTTGAAGAATTTAGCAGCATGTTTCTGAACGTTGCCTTGGTGTCTGACGAAAACCCAAGCGAAAGGGCGTTGCGGATGATTAGCGAAAGGTAGGTAAATCCGCTGCCAGTCTCTGACAAGTAGCCGTCATAAAACGCCTTTTCGACCTGCCGATAGCTGCCAATGTCCATGACGCTTGCCAGAAATGACCCAACGTCCATGCTCCTTGAATAGGATGAGCTGCTTTTTTTTATGAATCCAAGATCTGTCCGTACAAGCGAATCGCCTCTGACAAGGTAGTTCTGCGCTTTGTTGTCAACGAAAGCATAGCCCGCACGATGAAACCTGCCTGTCAGGCAGCCGGCGGCATTTGCAAGTGCAGAGTCGCCGCCTGAAGCAAGCGCCTGGTACAGGTCGCCGCCCTCGATGTATTCCTCCACAAGGTCGGCGTTTGAAATCGAGATCAGCTCCGGCGTCGATATCCCGATGTTTTTCAGGGCATTTCTCATGCTGCGGCCCTCGTTCCTCATTATCTCGCTGAACGCCGGAGGAGCAGACGGGTGGACAAGGAGCATTGAAATGAATGAGTAGGCGTAGATTATGAGGAATTCGTGGAGCTCTTTTGTGGACTTGTTGCGCTTGACCACGACCTTCTGACCGCTCCACTCCTCTACTGTCACCTCTCGCTGCCAGTTTACGAAATACACAAGTAGTGTTCTAATGGCAGAAAGGCATTGATTTACTTTTGTTCAAAGCATAATAGCAAGTATCGCCTAGCAGTACTAGTAACAGTGCTAGTTCACGAAGGCCATGCAAGCGCAAGGAGGTTCTTCACCCAAGCCAATGCGGAGAGCTATGACGCAGTCGTGCGCTTTACGACCTTTGACAGGGATTCCACGTGGAAGCGCGGCATGCTTGAGGCACTTGGTGGCAGGCATGACCACGTGCTCGAGCTTGCCTGCGGGACAGGCATCCTTGCTTCCATGCTTGCCCAAGCTGGCAAGAACGTAACTGGCATCGACCTTACGTTTGAATACCTCCGCGCTTCAAGGTACAAGCTGGGTCTGCCACTTGCTCAGAGCACCGCCGAGAGCCTGCCCTACACAGGTGAATCCTTTGACGCAGTGGTGTCGTCATACTTGGCAAAGTATGTTGACGTCCAGAGGGTAGTTGACGAGTGCTGGCGCGTGTTACGGCCAGGCGGCGTTGCAGTGTTTCACGATTTCACTTATCCAGGCGGTGTAATGCGCGGCCTGTGGAATGCATATTTTCACATTCTCCGGCTTGCAGGCAGGTTTATTGCTTCTTGGAGGATAGTTTTTGAACAACTGGACGACGTAATAAGAAAATCGCAGTGGGTCAGCCAGAGTCAAAGCGCGCTTAGCAGCAGGGGATTCCAGAATATCGCTTGCAGATACTACACCTTAGGCACGGCCGCCATAGTGCGCGCCGAAAAGCCATGAATGCCAACACGAACGAGACACGCATGAACGAGTGGTTCGTGCCCAAGTTCGGACCAGTCAGGTTCCGCGTCTTTGTCGGGCTTTTGTTCCTGCCATACACCGGCATGTGCATTTCGTTTACAGTAATCGGCTCGATGCTTGCAGATAATGTTGTTATATCTTGGGACAGGGCAGGCGCGATTGCGCTCATCTATGCTCTTGCCCTTGGCGTCTCAGCCCACGTTGCAGATACCCTTGGCTCGAAAAAGATCAAGCCGTGGGGCAGCTACTTTTCCAAAGGCCAGCTGCTGGCACTTATGGTAGCCACCCTTGCCGCGGCCTACGCGATCGGCGTATATTATATCGTGCTTTACGTACCGCACCTTGCGGTGATCGCAGTGCTGGAAGGGTTCTTTTTGTTTGCCTACAATTTTGAGGCGTTTGGTGGCCGGTTCCACAACAACTTTTGGTTTGCAGTCTCTTGGGGGGCGCTGCCGGCTCTTGCAGGCTATATCATGCAAACAAATTCCGTCAGCCCATTAGCGGCTGTTGCGGCTTGCATGATGGGACTCGTCAGCTATGCCGAGATCAAGATGTCCCGGCCGTACAAGCAGCTGAAAAAGAGCGAAGGCGACCCAGCAAGGGCAAAGAGGCTCGAGATCGGCCTCAAGGCAATCAGTCTTGGCACTATAACCGTCGCCCTAGCAATGGTCGCCTTCAGGGTAATCTTTTCATGATCCTTGCTGTACACTAGATGATTGCTGTGGCAGAAGGTGTAATCCTGAGAAAAGGCGACTTTGGCAGTTTCATGCTGCAAAAAATTTCTGAGCTTGAAGGCAAGTCTGGCATCAGGCTCCCACTGGCGTACAAGATCCTGCTTGCAGAAACCGGAACCGTCGAGCAAGTGCTGAGCATCCTGATAGGCTCGGCAGTAAGCGTCAGGGCGGTAAAGCAAAAAGAAAACGCGCGCACTATTACCCGCGAGTCAGTCATCACCAGTAGCGATACCGGTAGGGTGCTCATAAGGGCGCGCAGCAAGATCTTTGTCAGCAACCTGCCGGCAAAAGTGGTGAACCAAATAAAGCAAAAACAGGCCGGCATCGGGACGATAATTCAGGGGGCCGGCCTTGAAACGTTCAGGAAAATAGTTCAAGTCGGGTACGACCCTGCAGCCAGATCCGTTTTCAGAAAGTACCAGATCATTTACAGAAAAAAGATCGCATTTGAAATCAGGGAGGAACTGGCGTTAGAGAGTGGACCGGGTGGAATTTGAACCCACGACCTCGGCCTAGCGAGCTTTCCAAGGCAGGTATATGTCTGTCTCTCTACCGCCTCCCCTATATCTAAAGAGCAGATCTATTGAAAGAGAACTTTACAAGTCAAATCTCACTCGGTCCATTTTTTCCTTGCATGCTCCCTACTCTTGACCAATTTCTCATTCTATTCGATGCGCTCTGAAAGAATGATAATCATTTTTCCTAGGCACTTTAATGCTAAAGCAGGTTGCGTCCCCTATGGTCTAAATATCCCGGGTTGTGCCCTTCAAAAGTTTCTTCTTGCGGGTATTTGTCATCACCCATGTGTGCTGCAGCTTTTTCGGTGTTGGTGTATGCGTCCTCAGCCGGCGATCTCCGGTCGGTCGGGAGCCTAAAAAAGAATGTGGCTCCGACGCCGCTTTGGTTGTTTATTCCCCCTATTTTGCCGCCATGGGCGTCGATAATTCTTCTCGATAAATATAGACCAAGACCAGTGCCGCCACTTGACCTGCTTACAAATTTCTCAAAAAGCCTCGTTTTGATCTCCGGACTGATCCCAATCCCAGAGTCTTCGACTTTGAACACCAGAGAAGAATCATCAAACTTTACAGCGGAGACAGTGATGGTTCCATTCTCTGTAAACTTGACGGCATTATCGAGCAGGTTGTAAAGCACTTGGTTGATCTTGGAGCTATCGCAAAACATTATAAACCTGTCCGCTAGCCTGTAATCTAGCCGAATATCCACTGGTTTGTTTTCCGTCACCGCGTTTTTCCTAGCATCTTGAATCGCCGTTTCAAGCAAATTTTTTATTTCAACTTGTTCCAGATGTAAGGTAAAACTTCCACTTTCTATCCTGCTAACCTGCAAAATATCCTCTGACAGTTTGTAAAGTTTGGATGCATTTCTCGCTATGACGCTTATGTTTTCATTCAAATCGTCTAGCGTCAGGTTGTCGAGTTCTCCTTCTCTTAACTTTGTGATGCTTTCCGTTGCAAGCTCGGCGCTTGCTATGATTGGACAGATGGGGTTGCGCAGCTCGTGAGCGGCAATGTTAACAAATTCGTCCTTTAGCCTGTCTGCTTCTCTTGCCTTTTCATAAAGATCGGTTTCTCGCCAGAAACTCTCAAAGATAGTGACATAGGACAGCACTGTTGGCTTGCTGTTTGAGAACGTTGCTAGTCCTACAGCTTCTTCAAAAATGCCCTTGGCATCATTCTTTGTTTCAATAACAAGGGAGAACCTTCCGTCAACGATCAAAAGCTTGAACTTTGTTTCCGCTGGCGATGATTCTATCTGTCTGACCACACTTCCATTCTTTCTAAGTTCGTCAAGATAAGCAGCGACAAAATCGTCCTCCGGCGTCAATACCCTAACTCTCACTCCGCGCTGACGCGCACGCCGCAGTTCTGTAAAGACACCCAAGCGTTCTTCTCTGCGCACAGCATTGATCGTCGGAAAGACCAAAAGCACTTCTTGTTGGGAATTTCTCAGCAGCGAGAAGTAAACCTGCTTTATATTCTGGACCCTAGAAATAATCTGAATAGATTCATCTTCAGGCTGTATCGAACTGTGCGGATTATCTTCTAGCGGCTCATCGTAATTGTCGCCGTTTTTTGAACCCACTGCTACATCAACTTCATGTCTGGGCTACATAAATCAATAAGCAAGATTGTTGTAGAAAGTTGTTACGATGTCGCCCGTGCGGCAAGCGTCTTTTCGACAGTTGCTTTTAGGGTTGTGGGCATTATTGGCTTGCGTAAAATGGTGCTGAACTTTAATTGAGCAATCTGTTCATCGTAGCTGGCAGTTTCAAAAGCAGTCATCAGCAGCAGTTTGACATCCGGGTTGATTTTGCGCACCTTTGCTGCAAAATCGATGCCGTTCATGTGGGGCATTCTTAGGTCAGTTATGACAAGCGAACACTTGTCGCGGTTTTTGGCAAAGAACTCCAGCGCTTTCGGCGGATCTGTGAAGCCATTGACCCCATAACCACTCAGCTGCAAGACCTTGCCAAACACGCTTACGATATCGGGCTCGTCATCTAGAAGAATAATCACTGTGATGTTATGAATATTGTGCCGCTTACCTATAAGGTTAGGGATCAGCAAGAAGGCGGTCTCAGATTTTAGCTCTTTCGTGTTCTAAAACACGAGCTTATTAGTGTGCTTGTCGTCACCGGCTTTCTGACAAAATATGCTTCTCATCAGCGCTTGCAATAGTCTGTTTGTAAACATTCCGAAAAGTTTCATGTGTCGTAAAGAAGCAGATATTGACGCTTGCATCAATTTTTCTGATTCTCTGATATAGCTCAACAAATGTAAAGTCGTTATCTTCTGGAGTCTCTCAGATGCGGAATTACGTCAAACGGGTCGGTGCCTTTAGCGTAGATCAGACCGCCGTTGTAGAGCGATTTCCATGTCCTGTCGAAAACTGCTTTTGGCATTTCCAACTTCCAATGCTCATAGATGGCCGCCTTCGAACTTGGACCATTTCTAATTATATAGCCTACAATCTTTCTAGCCTCTGGTGCAATGCCTGCGGGGTTATAGGCCTTGTCCTCTGGGTGAATGTCTTCCCATGCGATCATTGCATTGTCCATGTTTTCAATAAAGAGCCTGACCTCCTTTTCCACATCGTCAAAGGTTACCTGCTGCTGCATGTTTGACCTACCATCAGACAGCCCTAAGTTAAGAAGGATAAGGGGTTTCCATCCGTAGTTTCAGGATTGCAAAAGATGGACTGGCTGGGAGTTGAACCCACGACCTCAGTAATGCCGTGCAAGGTATTGCTACTCCTTAAGGATGCTTAAATATTACCAGAAGAATATACAGCTGAATGTCCTCTACAGGCTGACACAACTCTCACCCGCTAAAATTCAAATGTAGTTTCTGCAACCTGTACTTTAGGGCAGAAGAAGAAAAAATAAGCATATTGAAGAAAAATACTCAGATTACTAAAGTTGCCCTTCTTACCACCCGATAAATGATTGTAAAGGCCATAGCGCAGGGTTTTGCTAACCAGTTTCCCCTGCGCTGCCGCCATCTTCTCTTCTTCTTTTACCCTATTCGTCTACGTCTATTTCGACAATCTTGTATCTTCGACCTCTTATGTAATTATTTTCATGTCCATATCCATAACATACGAGCGCTCCACTCTTCCTATCCAGATGTAGTGCTCTGCCTCTTTCATGTTTTACAGCGCACGGTATCCAGTTATTCCTGTATCTGTCATAGTAAGCATTTCCATACTTTCTATCAACATATATCACCACAAATTCATCTGTCATTTTTTATTTAATCACCGAAAACCTACGTTCTTGCTGCCGATGTTGTGGCTTCCTCGTACCCATGTCAGAACGCTCCACTAAGGACTTGTTCGTATGCAATAAATTTAGTAATTGAGATATATCTCATTCAGAATGAATCATGAATTGTTTTAATTGCTATTCTGAACTTAATCCTACGCTCTCAAAACCTATTTGTCCGAACTGCGGATTTTGTTACTATTGCAGAGATTTCACCTGTTTCCACCATGATAAGTATACTGAATGAAAGTCATCATCCTTT
>Ga0126312_10003236_pt1 | contig 10974 bp, 10 predicted proteins | sample Plot104A_FD_92537 | JGI IMG/M metagenome (GOLD analysis project Ga0126312, IMG submission 92537) | Serpentine soil microbial communities from UC McLaughlin Reserve, CA, USA - Plot104A | ecosystem: Environmental > Terrestrial > Soil > Grasslands | place: USA: UC McLaughlin Reserve, Lake County... | reverse complement strand
TGCTCGGTCGCCCGCCCGAGCGACCTCACCCACAGACGCGCTCGGCGATCCCGACGAGGACGCGCACCAGGGTCTCGGTATCGGAGATGCTCACCCACTCCTCAGTGGCGTGGGCGCCCTCGCCGCCGGGGCCGAGTACGACGGTGGGGATGCCGGCGGCGGCGATGAACGCGGAGTCGGCCCAGTAGCTGGCGCCGCCGATCGGCGGGGGCGCGCCGAGCACGGGCTCGGCCGCGTCACGAACGAGCTCGACAAAGGCGGCCTCCTGCGCCATCTCGAAGGGCTCGCGCACCAGCAGCGTCCGCTGCGCGGCCTCGAGCTCGGCGTCGGCGGCGCGGCACTCGTCAAGGAGGGCGCGGAGCTCGGCCTCGACGTCGGCGCCGCTCTCTCCGGGCAGCGTCCGGCGCTCGAGGCCGAGGATGCAACGTGCCGGGTAGCTCGACAGCTCGTCACCGCCCCGGATGACGGACGCATGCACGGACGGCCGTCCCAGCAGCGGATGCGGGCGCGCACCCAGGGCCGCATCGAGAGCGCCGATCGCCGCCAGGATCGGTCCGGTCTTCACGATCGCGTCGACGCCCAGGTCCGGCCGAGAGCCGTGCGCCGCTCGGCCGGTTATCTCGATCTCCGACCACACGAAGCCCTTGTGCGCGACAACGAGCTCCAGCTCCGTGGGCTCGGTGACGATGGCCGCGTCGGCTCGGACCGTGCCCAGGATCTCCTGAATGCCGAGGCTGGCGTGCTCCTCGTCGGCCACGGCGGCCACGATCACGTCGCCGGCGAGTCCGAGCGAGGCGGCCTCGCGACACGCGATCAGCGCCGCGGCCACACCCGCCTTCATGTCATAGGCGCCGCGCCCATAGAGCCGGTCGCCGTCGATGCGCGGGGCGTGCGGATCGAGCATCCCCTCGACGGTCACCGTGTCGAGGTGGCCGCAAAGCAGCAGCGCTCGGCCGCCGCCGGTCCCGCGGGCGCGGACGACCACGCTCGGCCGGCCGGGTGTCCCCTCCAACACATCGGCCTGCAGTCCGGCGCTCTGAGCCCACGCCGTCACGAACGCCGCGATCTCGCGCTCGCCCGCGCCCGCGGCGACTAGCGACGGGTTGACGGAGTCGATCGCGACCAGCCTCGCGAGAAGCTCGACGGTGGCCGTGGTCATGGCCGGCATGCTGACCAGCTAATTCAGCTCGAGCAAGGAGCTCGAAGACGATGCCTCGGCTGACGTTCGACTCGCAACATCTCGCGCTGCGCACCGCCGTATCGGGGTCAGCTCGTCCGGCATCCGCTTGCGGTGACGAATGGCTCCCTTTCCGGCGGCGAGCAGCCGGCGCCGCGCGCGATGCTGGCGAGCCGCGAGCTCGACGATGACGGCGTCCGCCGTTGCCGGTGTCGCAGGTTGTAGTCCTATAGGCACTACAACTCCGGACACCCCGCGCGCGTGGCGCTCGTGGACGCACCCATGTGTTGCGAGCGTTACGGCTCAGCCACGGACTCGCGACCGGCGGAGAGGGGCTCGTGTTGCTAGAGGCTCGTTTGGAGGGCCGCAGATATCTGGTTGGCGATCAGGCGTCGATCGCCGACGTCTCGAACTTCGCCTACGTCCACGTCGCACCGGAGGCCGGCTACGAGCTCGACGCCTATCCCGCCGTGCAGGCGTGGCTCGAACGCGTCCAGGATCGACCAGGGTTCATCGACGACCTCGCCCCATACCCGGACAACGCCCGGCCGGGGCTGAGTCGGTCGCTCTACGACCGCTAGGGCCGCTCGGCCCGCGGCGCGGTTCGTGCCTGGAGAGTCTGCGGGCCGCTTGGGCCGCTCCGGAACGAGGTCAGCCGAGCGCTCGATCTGGCGGCCCGGTCCGCGCGTCTGAGCGAGGCGTTGGTTCGCGGTGAGGGAGCACCGTTTCGAGCGGCTCGGCGAGCGCGAGGTACGCCGGGTCGCAGGGCGTCACCGCGGTGGCCGGCTAGGACCGGTGGTGATTGACGACCTCGACGTTGTTGCCGTCGGGATCGAGCACGTAGGCGGCGTAGTAGCCCGGGTGATACCGAGAGCGCTCCCCGGGTGGGCCGTGGCTGCGGTAGCCGGCGTCGGTGGCGGCTCGGTGGAAGCGCTGGACCTCGGCATCGTCGTCGCTCGGAAACGCCATGTGGAGATTCTCGGTCGGCGTGCCGCCCACCAGTGAGAAGGAGCCGCTGGATCCGGCGAACCGCACTCGGTCGGGGGCGTCGTGACTCAGGCGGAGGCCGGCTTGCGGCGCGATCGTCTCGTAGAAGCGCTTGGCCGCGGCTACGTCTGACACCCGGATCCAGAGGTGGTCGATGATGCCGCCGCGGCGCAGGCCGCCGTGGTGGACGGCCTCGGCGCTATGGCCGTCGGGATCGAGCAGGAAGGCCCCGTAGTAGTCCTTGCGATACTCGGGCCTCGGTCCCGGCCGACCGTCGTCGGCGTATCCCGCCTCGGTCCCCGTCCGCCAGAAGTCGTCGACCTGCTCGCGGGTGGGCGCCACGAAGGCGACGTGGAGCCGCTGGGTGGGTGGGTTTTCATCATCGGCGCCGGCGAGCGAGAACTCCTGCCACTCGGAGAACGTGCCGGTCCGGTAGGTCCGGTCGATGCCCAGCGGGGTCAGGACCGTGTCGTAGAAGCGCTCCGACGCGATCCTGTCGGTCACGCGGATCGTCACGTGGTCGAACATGGATGCAGGACACGCTAGCCAGGCTCGACGACGCGCCGCGCCTCCCGCCCCTCTCGTCCGGACTGACTTACGAAGCGTAAGTTAAACTGGACGCGTACTCCTCGACACCCCGAATAGGAGCTGCTCATGAGAGCCGTGGTGATGCACGAGACCGGAGGCGCGGACGTCCTGCGCCTCGAGGAGACCGAGCCACCCGAGCCCGCCGACGGCGAGGTTCTGATCGGGGTACGCGCCGCCTCCGTCAACCCGGTCGACTGGAAATACCGCCGCGGATTCGTCGAAGCGGAGCTGCCCACGGTGCTCGGCAAAGACGTCTCGGGGACGGTCGAGGTCTCGCGGGCGGACGGCTTCGCTGACGGGGACGACGCATTCGGCTACGTCCCCGGAGGGGGCTACGCGGAATTCGTGGCCGCCCCGGCCGGCGCGATCGCGAAGAAGCCGGCTGCCCTCAGCCATGAGCAGGCGGCGGCACTCCCCGTGGCCGGAATGACCGCCTGGCAGGCGCTGTTCGACCGCGGCGGGCTGGAACGGGGACAGACCGCGTTGATCGCGGGAGCTGCCGGCGGCGTGGGCCACCTCGCCGTACAGCTCGCCAAGCTGGCGGGCGCCCGCGTGACCGGCTCGGGGTCCTCCGGCAGTCGCGACTTCGTGCTCGCGCTCGGGGCGGACGACTACGTCGACTACACGGAGCAGGACGTCGGTGAAGCCGTGAGCGGCGTGGACGTGGCGTTCGACACGGTCGGCGGGGACACGACCGAGTCGCTCTTGCCCACCCTTCGCGAGGGTGGCGTCCTCGTCACGATCGCGAACGCTCCGCCCCAGGAGGCCGCGCGTGCGCGGGGAGTGCGCTCGGAGTTGCTCGTGATGAGCGCGGCTTCGGAGCAGCTGAGTCGGATCGGCGAGCTGGTCGCGGCCGGTGAGGTACGGCTAGAGCTCGCGGAGACCTTGCCCATCGCGGAGGTGCAGCGTGCACATGAGCTCAGCGAGTCCGGGCACGCGCGCGGGAAGATCGTCCTGACGGTCGAGGCGTAGGGGGCCGCGGCGGCCTCGTGGGCGGACCCTTTGCAGTCGTGCGGCCATCCAGCGAGACTGGCCCGAAACCACCGAGAGGAGCACCCGATGCCGAAGGCGTCAAAGGAGACCGCGTCCGAGCACGAGCGAGTGGAGGGCTACGAGGGTCACTTCGAGCACTTACAGGGCGGCTGGACCGTGGGGTTCGAGAACTACACCCAGGACGCCGATCTGTCCCCGTTCTTCAGGGGGCTTCCCAACGACGAGTGTCAGTGCGAGCACATGGGATACGTCATCAAGGGCAAGGTCGCCTTTCGCTCGGGAGACGGAGAGGAAGTGTTTGAGGCAGGCGACGCGTACTACGTCGGCCCGGGGCACACCCCCGTTCTGTACGCCGGCACGGAGGTGGTGGAGTTCAGCCCGACCGAGGAGCTCGGCCGGACGATGGAGGTCGTGACCAAGAACATGGAGGACATGGAGGCCGCGTCGTCCTGAGCCACCGCCGCGCGGCACGGCGCGGTCAGCGGTAGCCGCTGTCGTCGGCGCGTGAGCCGGCTCGCTCGGCTACTTCGACCATGTAGCGCCAGCAATCGGGCTGGGTTCCGTCGAGGTCTGTGAAGCCGTAGACCCGCGCCAGCTGGCCGCTCGACAGCGACTGCCCGTTCCAGCGCGAGACCTCGGGATCCCCGGCGAGGGCGGCCACGGCCCGGCCGAGGTACCTGGGCGTCTCGGAGATGCAGAAGTGGGGCGTGCGCTCGGTGGCCTGCCGCCAGTTCGATTCGCTCACGCCGTGGTTCTCGAGCATCGCCTCCGAGCGCATCCATCCGGGGGTCAGCGCCACGGCCGTTCCCCCGTGTGAGCGAAGCTCCTGCGCCTGCGCCCAGGCGATGCGGATCACCGAGGTCTTCGCGAGGTCGTAGAAGAGCGACACCCGATAGTGGTCGGCGTTGTAGGCCGCGGTGCCGTCGGTGACCTCGACGACCAGTCCGCCCGGGCGCCGCACGAGCAGCGGCAGCGCGTGATGGCTCGTGATCAGATGGGAGTCGATCGCGAGACGCAGCAGTCGCAGGCCGCGCTCGAGGTCGTGCTCCCAGAGCGGCGTGTCCCACTCGAACAGGTGCTCCGCTCCCCAGATGTCGTTCGCGAGCAGGTCGAGGCGGCCGTGCTCGGAGCCGATGCGCTCGATCAGGGCGGCGACCTGCCCGGGGTCGAGGTGGTCGACCGCGACGGGGATGCCCTCGCCGCCGGCCCCCGTCACCAGCTCGGCCGTCTCCTCGATCGTCTCCGGGCGGTCGATCTCGGAGCGGCGCTCACGGGTGCTGCGCCCGGTCGCATACACCGTGGCACCCGCCTCGCCGAGCGCGACCGCGATGCCGCGGCCGCCGCCGCGAGTTGCCCCGCTGACCAGCGCGACCTTGCCCGCCAACGGTCCGCTCATGCGATCGCCACCGCGGCCCGGGGAGGCCGCACGTACAGGACCAGGACCGCCGCGAGCACGAGAGCGGCGCCGACGAGCTGCACGAGACTGAGCAGTTCGCCGAACACGAGGAAGGCGAGCAGCACGGTCACTACGGGCTCGGCGGTGGAGAGGATCGACGCGGTCGTCGGGCCGACCCGCCGCAGGCCGGCGAAGAGGAGGCTGATCGACGCGACGGTCGAGACCACCGCGAGGCAGGCGAGCCAGGCCCAGCCCGCCACCGTCAGGTCGGCGGGGCGCAGCTCGCCGAGCAACGCCGAGCCGGCCGTCAGGGCCACTGCGGCGCCCGTGCAGACGAGCGCCGCCAGAAGGCGCGGTCGCACGCGCCCGACGACGGACTCGCTCACGAGTATGTAGGTGCTGTAGACGAGGGCGGCGCCCACTCCGAGCGCGGCGCCCAACGGATCGAGCGCGCCCGCCCCGGCGCCGGCCAGGACCAGGACCAGCCCGCCGAAGGCGAGCCCCAGGGCGGCGAGGCGCGGGCGGTCGAGCCGCTCGCGCCCCAGAGCGAAGGCGGCCACGGCGACGAACGCCGGGAACGTGTAGAGCAACAGCGAGAGGAGCGACGCGTCGACGCGCCGAAGCGCCGCGAAATAGAGCCCGGCCTGGATCGCGTAGCCGCAGCCGCCCAGGGCGAGCCCGACCGCGGCGTCGCGCCGGCCGAGCGCTCGGAGCTCGTGCGCACCCCCACGCGCGAGGACCAGCGCCCAGAACATCGCGGCCGCCAGGAGGAAGCGGACGGCGAGGAGCGTCCCGACCGTTGCGCCATCGCCGTAGGCGAGCTTGCCGAGCACGGCCATCGCCCCGAAGGTGGCGGCGGAACCGAGACAGAGGATCGTTCCCGAGCCGCGCATGGCCCCATCCTGCCTTCGGCCAGCATCAGAATCGACTCCGAATTATGAATTGAATTCGGTAGATTCACTTCACAATGCTCGAGCTCCGACGCCTGCGTCTGCTGCGCGAGCTGAACGAGCGCGCGACGATCGCCGCGGTCGCGGACGCCCTGCAGTTCACGCCCTCGGCCGTCTCGCAGCAGCTCGCGATGCTGGAGCGCGAGGCCGGCGTGCCGCTGCTCGAGCGCGCGGGGCGGGGCGTCCGCCTCACCGACGCGGCGCTGGTGCTGGTCGAGCACGCCGAGGCGCTGCTCGAGCGCACCGCGCTCGCGGAGGCCGATCTGGCCGCGGCAGCGGGCAGCGTTGCCGGCCGTGGTCGGATCGCCGGGTTCGAGTCCGTGGCGCTGCGGCTCGCCCTGCCGGCGATGGAGTCGCTGGCGAGGGACGCGCCGCGGCTGCGCTGCGAGCTCGTGGAGGCCGAGCCCGAGCAGGCGCTGCCGGCACTGGCGCTCGGCGATATCGACCTCGTGCTGGGTGACGAGTGGGAGCACCAGCCGCTGCGGCTGCCCGCGGGCGTGCAACGCGGAGAGCTGCTCCGCGAGCCCGTGCACCTCGTCCTTCCCGCCCGGCATCCCGCGACGCGGCGGCACCGCGACGCCGTGCCGCTCGCCGAGCTGGCCGGCGAGGCCTGGACGACCGGCCCGGCCGGGATGGGCTGGGACGAGATGACCCACCGAACCTGCCGCGAGCTCGGGGGGTTCGATCCGGACGTCCGCCATCGGACCGCGGACGCGACGGTCAGCCTCGCGCTCGTCGCGCGCGGGCTCGCCGTGACGATGCTGCCCGACCTCGCGCTCGTCGGTCACGATCCGGGCATGGAGCTGCGCCCGCTCGCCGAGGGCCCCGTCAGCCGGGCGATCTTCGCCGCGACCCGCGCCGCCGACGCCGCCCGCCCGTCGACCCAGGCGCTGCTCGCCGCGGTGCGCAGCGCGGCCGAGGCGCTGCCGCGCGCCTGAGCTGTCCTCCCCAGCTTGACGGTCTAGATCGCCGCGCGTAGGTAGGCGAGGACGGCCAGCACCCGCCTGTGAGACTCCGGGTTCGCGTCGAGGCTCAGCTTGAGGAAGATCTGCTTGACGTGGGCCTCCACGGTGCGCTCGCTGACGAACAGGCGGGCCGCGATCGCCTTGTTCGAGAGGCCCTCGGCGACGAGGGACAAGACCTCACGCTCGCGGCTCGTCAGCTCTTCGAGCGGATCCTCCCGGCGCCGGCGCGCGAAGAGACGAGAGACGATCGTCGGGTCGACGACGGTCTCGCCATCGCAGATGCGGCGCAGGGCGTCGACCAGGACGGCGACGTCGAAGACGCGCTCCTTGAGCAGGTAGCCGACCCCTCCGGGGTGCTCCTCGAGCAGGCGCATCGCGTAGCTTGCCTCGATGTACTGGGACAGGATCAGGACGCCGATCTCCGCGTGCTCCTCGCGGATCGCAGCGGCCGCGGTCAGGCCCTCGTCGGTGTGCGTGGGGGGCATGCGGATGTCGACGATCGCGGCGTCCGGGCGCGTCGCCCTGACGCGGCTCACGAGCGAGGCGGCGTCGTCCGCCTCCGCGACGACCTCGACGTCCGTCTCCGCGAGCAGGCGGACGATGCCCTCCCGGGTGAGCATGACGTCGTCGGCGACGACTACCCGCATGGGATCTCCGCGCGCAGGCCCGTCCGCCCGGCCTCGAGCGAGCCGCCCACGGCTCCCAGGCGGTCCTCGAGGTGGACGAGCTCCGCGCCGCGCGGCGCTCCGTCGTCCCTGACCGTCACCGCCAGCGTGGCGTCCTCGTGAGCGAGCTCGACCGAGACGAAGCTGGCGCCGCGCCGCGCGGCGTCCGCGATCGCCTCCGAGACCGTCACGTACGCGGTCGTCTCGACCGGCGGCGGGTAGCGCCGAGGGGTCGGCTCGCCGAGCTCGACGGGCAGCGGCGCGTCCTCGGCCAGCGTGGCGAGCGCCGCCGCCAGCCCCGCCTCGCTCAGGATCGCCGGGTGGATGCCGTGGGCGAGCTCGCGAAGCTCGCCGAGCGCGGCCTCGGCCTCCTCGGCCGCCGAGGCGACCTCGCGGGCGAGCCCGGCGTCGCCCCGCGCCTCCTCGCCGGCGCGCGCGAGACGCAGCTCGTAGGAGAGGGCCAGCAGCCGCTGCTGCGCTCCGTCGTGCAGGTCGCGCTCGAGCCGCCGCCGCTCGGCGTCTCCCGTCTCGATGATCCGCGCCCGCGAAGCCCTCAGGTCCTCGAGCCGGGCGAGCACCTCGGCCTGCAGGCGCTCGTTCTCCACGGCGAGCCGCGCGGCCGCGCCTATCTCCTCCTGAACCCCCGGGCCGTCGAGCAAGGCGGCGTCGTGGACGACGGTGGCCACGGGCAGCCCCTCCCGCACGATCGGGGTGACCGCTCGGCCCTCCCCCGGCGCGGGCGGCCGAACCGCCCCGCCTTCGGCGTCGACGAACCGCCCCGTGTCGGGCAGCCAGTACGCCACCTCGAGCGAGGGATCGCCGAGCGCGGACGCCAGCGCCGCGCGCAGGGTTCCCGGCTGCGGCGCCTCGCCGACCTCGGCCGCCAGGCGGGAGACGGCGGCTCTCGTGCGCCGGATCCGGAGGACGCTCCATGCCACGCCCAGGGCCGCAAGGGTGACGCTGAAGGAGCGCACGATGAAGATCGACGCGAACCCCGCGCCATCCGGGTCCTCCAGCGGGGTGCGTATGAGTGCTACGGCGTAGGCCGCCTCCGCCGCGCCGGCCAGCGCGCCAGGGACCAGCACCGGCCAGAGGACGCGGCGCGCGGAGCCGCTCCCCGCGAGCAGCCGCCCCGCGCAGATCGCGGCGAGCAGCAGTCCCAGGGCGAGCGCCGAGCCGAGCCAGATGCCATCGAGAGTGCGCGCGAGGCCCGGCTGCGGGTCCACGAGCAGCGAGTTGTCGAGGCAGTTGCGCCAGCAGTAGGGGTCGAGGAAGGGGTCCCGGAACAGCGCACGGCCCACTCCCACGAGACCGGCCGCGAGGTAGGCGGCGATCACCGCGCCGCGAGTGAACCTGGACGACAGCCGCCCACCCGGATGGGAGACGACCAGGTGAAAGAGCAGCGCGAGGAAGAGCGGGATCGCGAGCGCGCCGATGCTGCGTACGAGCGCAGGTCCCTTGTCCCAGCCGTCCCAGTCGGGCGCGAACCACGCGGCGCCGGCGGCCAGCGCCAGCAGCCCGAGACGCCTCGCTCCCGCCTCGGTGGACGCGAGCAGCCCAGCGCCCAGCAGCGCGAGCCCGGCTGCGAGGTCGGCCGCGTACGCCAGCGAGGACGCTCCCGCGTAGGTGGTCAGCGGCGCGCCCGCACGGGGAACGGCGACGATGGCGGCGAGCCCGTAGGCGAGAGCCGAGCCGAGCAGGAGGGTCCTGATGATCCACGCGCGTGACCCGGAGAGTGCGAGCGCCACCCGTTGATTCTGATCCCGCGGACCGGCGGCCGCAATCCTGGCGGCCCCCGTCTCGGGGGTGCAGAATCGTCATAAGCCCGATGCGCCCCCTCGCTGCGCTCGCCGCCGCCGTCTCGTTGGCGGCCGCCATTCTCGCCGGCTGTTCCCCGAGCAGCGATCCGCGCACGGCCGACAAGGCGGGAGGGGCGGGCGGCGTGGCGGTACTGCGTCTCGGCGCCCTCGACACGCGGGATGCCGGCGACCTGCCGGTGCTCGCGTACTTCGCCCGGCAGGTCGAGAAGCGCTCCGAGGGGCGGCTCCGGATCCACACGACGTGGGCCGCCGCCGGCCTGCACAGGGGCGACGCCGGGCAGGAGCTCGCCCGCATGGTCCGCCAGCGCGAGCTCGACCTCGGCTGGGTGGGTGCGGAGGGGTGGGACGAGCTGGGGGTGACTAGCTTCGCCGGCCTCTACGCCCCCCTGCTCGTGGATAGCGATCGGCTGCTGAACGCGGTCGCCGGCGGCCGGCTCGTCACGAAGATGCTCGGGGGGCTCCGGCGTGCCGGCGTCGCCGGCCTGGCGCTGGTGCCGAGATCGCTGGGGCCGGCGATGGGGCGCTCGCATGCGTTCCTCGCCCCGGAGGACTTCGTCGGCGCGCGCGTGGCGGTCATGCCCTCGAGGGCGGTAGACATGACGGTGCGGGAGCTGGGGGCGCGACCCGTGCACGCTTCCGTGTTCGCGATGGGCACGTGGCTGGGTCGTGTCGACGCGCAGCTCCCCGCGTTCGACCGCCTGCCGGTCGCCGGCGTCGTGGCCGGCAACATCCCCCTCCTCCCCAGGCTCAACACCCTGTTCGTGAACCCGGACTCGCTGAACGCGCTTGCGCGCGACGAGCGGATCGCGCTGCGGAGCGCCGCCCGGCGCACGCTCGAGCACGTGATCGCCACGCGCCCGAGCGCCCAGGCGGCACTCGAGCGCTTCTGCTCAGGCGGCCGCGGCGCCTCTCCGAGCGGCGGCGGCCGCGCGGTGCTCGCCGGCAGATCCGACCTGGCTGCTCTAGCCCGGGCCACGCGACCCGTCTACGCCGAGCTCCGCCGAGGCCCGCGCACCAAGGCCCTGATTGAGCGGATCGGCTCGCTGAAGCGATCGCTCCCTCCAGCTCCCCGAGTCCACCTTCCCCCGGGCTGCTCGACCGCGATACCCCAGCCGGCCGGCGGCGGCAAGCGCCGCCCGCCAGGTGACCTGAACGGCACCTACCGCTGGCTGCTGACCAGGGCCGCCGCGCTCGCCTTCGGCCCGGGCGCGAACAACGCCGACACCCTCGCCGAGCTGCCCAGCGTCGTCACGATGACGCTCCGCGACGGGAAGTGGCAGCTCGGGGGAGACCCGCAGGGCGGCACCTATACCGCCACCAGGGACCGCATCTCGTTCGCCTGGCCCGCTGTGAACTCGACACTCACGTTCGGCTATTCGGCGGACCACGACGGCACGCTGCATCTCACGCCCTCGCGCTCGGTGGAGCGAGGC
>Ga0126312_10003233_pt1 | contig 10980 bp, 8 predicted proteins | sample Plot104A_FD_92537 | JGI IMG/M metagenome (GOLD analysis project Ga0126312, IMG submission 92537) | Serpentine soil microbial communities from UC McLaughlin Reserve, CA, USA - Plot104A | ecosystem: Environmental > Terrestrial > Soil > Grasslands | place: USA: UC McLaughlin Reserve, Lake County... | reverse complement strand
TCATCCGCACGGTCATTCCACTCTCCGCATCCATATATTGCTCCCTCACCTGAGTTGTAAGCACCTAGAGCCATTAACATATACTGCGCGTTGCTGCATCCTGGAAATTCGCTCTCCATTAGCAACAGGTTATCTGATAATGACTTTACTCCTCGATTGATATTGTACTCTGGATTGAACCAAGAAGTTGTCCAGTTCGGAGAGTTCATGTCTGTCGTCAGGTCTGGCCGACTGCCATGATCTTCTATGCAAGCAGGTGTGACTTGCATTAGTCCAAATGATCTGCTTTCTTGATCTGTCCAGAGGTCAGGTATCTCGCATGGTATGTCCTGACTTATCGCAAACATATCAAAACTAGATTCTTGTAATATCATCGATTTTACCATCATGCTATCAGTTATGCCATAATGGTTGGTGGCATTGATAATATATGAATCAAATTGGTCGTATGCCGGATCACCTATTGATATATTGGTTGTTGTTATTATAGAATCTGGGTGGCATATAGCTTGTGTGTAGGTAGGTAGAAAATAGCCGCCCATATACCACCCTGTGGAGCAGTTATTATTAGAAGCCATAGAATTTGAAATAGGTATTGGATCTGACCTGAGTATTGACAATTGGTTAACCGTCAAATTGTGAAGAGTCGATTCCGAGCTTGGCACTAATGATTCTGCGAAAATAGTTTCAATTGCCGGTCCGATGGCAAATAATAGGGGTAGTAGTGACAAAATGGCAAGCAAGACCATAACAAATAGGTTCCTCATAGAAGGCTTGTTCGATGGCTAACTATCTCCTCCCTCATGTAAATATTTCTTTTACTTGTCAATTTTGGATTTTGCTAACCAAATTGCGTTATTCTTTCGAGTTTTAACCTTTATGAGAGAGTAAAATCCTTAATACTTACTATCTTGACCAGAATAAAGGGAATCTGCGTATGCTCTTATTTTCACGCTCTCGAAATATTAGTTATACAAATAGATTGTGAGCGCACTACGATCTCTAGTTTAGAATTTAAGATGCCGAGTATCCATTCTATACGCAGATACAGAAACAGCCACACGATAATAACTTATTTTAGAGTATCAAATGATAACCGACAGAGGAAAATCAATCTCTCAGTTCTTCCTGCCCTGCTGCTTGCCAAGATATGCAATGAACTAATGCATAACAATGGTTTCATGCATATTTTCTCTAATTATGATGGTGGTGTGAAAACTTGAACTCAAGTGATCAATCTGTAAAAAAACCTTTTGAAAATATTGAATTAGCAAAACTATTGGACAACCTAAAAGAAAGGAATCGTTCTATCGCAAAGGTCATTCGCCTGCCAGTCCGGTTGGAACCATCATTTCATCCTGGTAGGGGATTTTTCTATCCCAATATTGAATTAACTACACTGGAAGAGCAGGCAAGGTTTCTTGAATCGTTTGAAAGAACGGGCATAGTAACATGCAGTCCATCTATTTCAATAATGCAATGCTCCTTTTGCAGTTCTCATAGGTTTTGCTCAACATTTATTTGCAAACTATGTAGATCACCTAACATCGTGAGAGGATCAGCGATTGTACACGAGCCCTGTGGCAATATTGATTTTTATGATAAGTATGTGGTTGACGATGGAAGATTGGTGTGTCAAAAATGCAATAAGAATCTCAAAGCGATAGGCGTAGATTATTCAAGATTAGACCGCATTTACAACTGCCTAAACTGCAAAGCAATGCTAGACGATATAGATCAGTTCTACAAGTGTCTGGATTGCGGAAAGTCTTCAACTGTCGACGAATCTCGAATTTTGTTATTAAACGAGTATGTATTTGATGTAGATAAATTATCAAGTATAGTAGATCTTGATACGTATATGTTTTCTGTCATTAAGGAATTGGATAAGATGGGAATCAAAGCAGTCCATCAGGGCGCAGTTATGGGTGCCTCAAGAATATCACATACCTTTTCCCTAGTGGCCCATGCTGGAAAATTAGAGCAACCATTCTTAGTCGCCGATATAATTGAAACGGACCAAAGAACGGATAAAATGCGCCTCCTATCTTTTATTGGAAAATGTATTGACTCAAGAATTGAAAACAAGATTATTGTTGCTTTCCCTAACTTGCAAGACGACCTCCGAGAACTAATCAATACCAATGGAATTATGTTAGTCGAATTAAGATCCAGGGAAGATATAACATTTGAGCTTGTCAAATCCGTAGAAGAAATTTACCATAAGGTTTACAGAGATAAGGAATGATAAACAAGAAGAAATCTCTTGCGATCGTAATAACTCTTAGCATATTTGCCTCCTTCTGTTTAGCAGCATCTCTAGTTATACTTCTGGGATTGAATGCGCTATCAATAGGGAATCTGTTTGCCGCTGCGCTCACTTCAGGCTATTTGATGGTATTGTTCAAGAGACGAGATGATGGCTACTCACGATACAACCCTGGAAGAATTCAAATACCTTTTATCTTGTTTGGAATCTTAATCATTCCCGTAATTGCTACACTATCAATTGCGATCATTTACTCTTATGAAATCTACTTAGTTATTATCTCACTTCTGATGCCATTAACTTTTATTAACATTATGTTTTATTTGCCAATTGCAATATATGAGAAATTTCTTAACAGGGACGTGGCTAACAATAGAGTACTAACGTCTATCCCTATTATTTCCGTAATTGTGCCAGCATATAATGAAGAGGCAAACATTAAACGTACGTTAGATTCTATTATTGACTCAGACTATCCAACTAAGGAGATAATTGTCGTAGATGATGGCTCAACTGATTTGACATATGCCATAGCATCACGATATATGCAGACTTCTAATCACTGCAAGATCACAGTTATGCGAAAGCAGAATGGTGGAAAAGTATCAGCAATAAATTACGGTTTACGATTCGCATTTGGCGAAATCATAATTGTCGTAGATGCTGATTCTATAATAGAAAGAAATGCATTAAAGGAGACTGCAAAACAATTTCAGCGCTCTGGTGTTATTGCTGTTGCAGGAAAAGTCAAGGTTTTGAATACTTCTAATTTTCTCACAAATTGCACTGCTCTAGAACTAGTCCTTGGGGCAAATCTACTAAGGCCAGCATTTAGCCTCTTAGGAATTGTTATGGTTGTACCTGGTGCCCTAGGAGGATTCAGTAAGAAAAGGCTAATGCAATGTGGATTATATGATAGAGATACCCTAGCAGAGGATTTTGATATCACAGTCAAAATTGCTAAAGGAGGCGGAAAGATAGTCGGCATATCTGCAGTTTCATATACGGAGGCCCCGACTACTTTAAAGGCCTTTTATAAACAAAGAAGTCGCTGGTATCGTGGCATTTTTCAGACTTTGTTAAAACACAATGATGCCATGAGAACTGGCAGATATGGAGTATTAAACAAAGTTGGGTATCCAATTACAGTATTGATGTTTATTGGTCCTCCCTTTCTAGACATCATACTTATTGCATTTACAGTTCTTGCAATTGCCGGAGCCCTGTCCATAGCCTTCATGTTGTCATTTGTGCTATTCTTTGCTTTTCAATTTCTTCTATGTGGGATTGCCATTATGATGGATGAAAATAAAGAGTGGAAACTAATTTTGTATGCTCCATTTAGCATTATCGGGTACAAACAGATTATCAACTTCATTGTCATGAAAAGTATTTTTGATATCCTGAAGCAGAGAAGGCGTTATGAATGGTAAGAACATATGAGATCTGTTACAGAAGTCATTAATAAAGCGGAAGCATTTAGATAAACTACTGAACTTTTCTACATTATATGAGAAACGAGCTGTTACAGTTATTATCTATTGCAAGGAATTATCATAACTTTATTATTCTATAGCAGCCGATATAAGCGTTGCAAAAAAACGCATTGATAATCAAATTGGGCCGCAATATTACATTTCATGATTATCTCTCGTTATCTTGATTCAATATAGATCATTTTTTATATGGAGGGTGCATATTTAGCAATCGGCGATTTCAATCACGACCAATGCCACCCTCTTTACATCTCTTGTCACTTGCTTTAGGCATTCAACAACTATGATTATCATTTCTGCAGGCCTTTTATCAATTATTACAGTACTAACTTTAAGCAATTTTATTCTGCAGCCTTCATTTTCAGAAATAATTTCTTTTGGTAATAATGGGACTGCTCATTCTAATTGTAATTGTGTAGTGTTTAGAATGGATGGTATTCAAGATTATTGGGTTAATGCAGGGCAGCTTGGAGTCATGAATCAATTTATGATAAGGAATCAGAGCCTAACTTTGGGAATAGTAACGGTTGACATAGGAGAGGATACTGATATAATTGATAACGTGAAACGAGGACTCGATAGTGGTCTTTTTGAATTAGCCACGCATGGATCGAATGATACCGATCATACAACGCTGAATGAGGAACAGCAAAGAAATTCTTTGAATGATTCCAACACAAAGATGATTACTTTGTTTGGGAATGCTCCTGAAATATTTATCCCCCCATTTGACAACTTTAACAATGACACTATAAATGCCATGAGGCAGGTTGATATGAAAATATTATCTGCCAACACCTCTTCTCTTAACGAGCTTCAATTGATAGGCAATAATGAATCGTCAACTCGGTCATTAGACCCAATACAATCCAAAACAATTTTCTATGTACCTTCAACTATATCATTCAAAGATTATTTTGACGACCAATATCTTCGCAACTCAGTTGAAGATATATTTAATAATGTTACACAGAGTATTGTGGCCCACGGTTATGCAGTTATTGTAATTAATCCACAGGATTTTATGATAACTGACGCAAATGGCGATGCCACTGACACATTAGATGTAAATGAAGTCACTGATCTTTCTCGTCTTATTGATTTGATAATATCAAATAATATACATATTGGTTCATTCACTGAAATTACATCAGGAACGGAAAGCGAAGATAACACAATAATTCCAAGCATACTTCTTGAATAGAGACTTATCACATCTCACATTCTGTGATAACATATGGCCCGATATCATATTTTTGAGAGAAACCATCTAACTCATGCTTCCTGACCGTTTTGTAAAATCTTCAATCGATTTTTTGCTATTTATGAATGCTGGAGTCTATTTATATTTATTTTAATTTATCCGATGAGTTTTTTAAGCTACTAAAAAAGTCATTATTGTTGGCATTAGGATCATTTGTAATATGCATGTAGCGTGCTAAAATAAGCTTGATTCTCACTTTTGTTTGGAGTATATCCATCAATCTCAAATCCCCCTGGTTGCTCCAGAATATGGTTACTGATTTTGTGTTAGAATAGTAAAAAAACTACCTTTCTTAGGAAATTCCTATCCTCTAATGCTAGATTGTCCGCTAAGTTATAATGCATGTGTTTCTTCATCATTGTATACGTACAAGATTATCTTGTCAAAGAACTAACATCAGTATTATTTTTTATGTATAATTTATTGCTTGTTTGGTTATATCCTAAATCCGACATGGTAAGCACTTGGAACCCATTATCATGCAGATACTTCATTTCACTATCAAACAAATTAACATCTATAGTAGAATCAACCCAATCTGGACTAATATTAGAAGTACTGTTCTTATAATCAACGTTATGGTATACTATAATCGGAATTGCATTTATCGATCCGTTAGTATTGTATAATGCTTGACTGTCAATAGTTTCGACAAAAATATCGAATATCTTTGTACTATTACCCTTGTACATTAACTGTAAATCATAATCAGTCCATACGGGAAGAGAATATCTATCTGTCGAATCAAGGTATACAAGCGGTTCATATCCTACTCTTGCCATATCATAATATTTAGCTAACATATCAATTACTGTTGAATTACCGCTGCCACTAGCATAAGGGGTTGAAAAGATTGTGGAATTATAACCGTGCTCAAGTAAGGATTGCTTACTCTGTCCGACTTCATACTCTAGGTCACTAGCAGATAGTGTTGTAAGATCTTTATGACTCATACCATGAGATTGAATATCATGACCTAATTCAGATAATGACCTAATATCCTCCCATGTCATAGCTGAGTCTCCCCCCGCATTATTACAAAATGACGAATTTTGATATGTGAGGCACCCAGTTGTTACAAAGAAGGTTGCTTTGAATCCGTATTTCTCTAAAATGGGCACCGCATAAGTAAATTGTCCCTTCCAATCATCATCAAAATTCAAAATTATAGCCTTTTGTGCAGATGCGAGAGGAATAAAGGCAGTAATAATCAAGAATAAAAATGACGAGGCCCATACTATTTTGTTAGTTTTCCGATGAAGTATCTGATAGTTCCTTCCACCAATAAACAAAAAGAGCCTACTAAGGCAATTTACTGCCATTTTTCATCAGTATTCGAGTCGCGCTGCTATATTTAACAATATCTAGGAACTAATATTTTCAGGAGGCAATATCAAAAGTAGATGAAAATGAGCTGAAAAGTTATAGGCAACGGATCTAAACATTATCTTCTTAATTCTACAGGCTCAAAATGACAGGAATCCTATGAACAATGTATTGATATGTTTACCATGTAGCCTCTAATAGCACAATTCGAGGCATTGTCACGGCTATTTGATGTTGTATCAGAGACTACTACTGCCGCTGCTATTTCTTGAATCATCTTGAACTGCGGTAATCAAATCATAAACCCTAAAAAATTCCCAATATCCTCTAACGAATGCGCGTCGCTTCCTAAATGAAACCTTACCCTGTGTTCCTTAAATTTACAAGCCAGTTTGGTGGCGGTCTATGATATTTTGCGTTAATCTCGATTATTTTGCGATTTGAGAATATTAAGGAGGCTAAATCCGAAAGCTCATCATCGTTCAAATCAAAAGTGGGCTCAGGTGCTAGATGACCTATTACATCTACATCGGGATTCTGTATTGCAGTCTTTATAGCCTCTATCCATATTTTCTTATCACTAAATATTGAATGGAAGCTCGCCACTATAAAGTAGTCTTTACTATATTCTTCACAACAATCAATGGATCCGTCTCTGAGAATCTTTGCCTCAAAACCAGGAATCACCTTTAATTTATTGCTTCTCGCTACGGTAGTCTCTGCTCTTAATTCATCTAAGTATCTTGGCACCCAATCAGATGTTCTTCTTACATGGTCCGTAATGGCAATAACTTTTAGTCCTATTTTTTCAGCGCGTGCTATGACATTTTTGATCGTCAGGTTTGAGGCAGAATGATCGTTATAGCTACAGTGAACATGGTAGTCTTGATCCTTATCCAACTACGTGTTTGTGATCATGATACCAGCGTTTTTTATCCATTCAGTTCATAACGCCTATAACAAGTTACTAGTTAAGAGTACGAGATATCTACTTATAGCAATGAACGTAAGGATTGCACCTGTTCCTTTAATGATAATGGACTCTGAAGTAGTCTAAAATGTCGCAGCAACTCCTGCAGGTATCACGTTTGCAAGATTTCCATCTCTCTTCTATTATCATCATCAAGTTAAAAAAGCACAGACACATCAGTATATAATAATAAATTCAATTATGCCCATTGATTATTTTGAGATAGATAGGCTCGTAGATGACCTTGCCAAGCTCTACTCTACTGCATTCGCAACAGCTTGGTTCAAGATAATGGGCAACAAGCGACCGACTCAGGAAGAATTTCGGGACAAGGTTGTGGAATTCATGAGGCACTTTGAATATGCACTTGCCTCTTTTCCGCAGACACCTGCAGCTGACCAATTCAGAGAACACGCAAGGAAAAGCCTAGGAAAAGAAATTGCAAGGGTGCTTGCAGGCGAGAATAAAGACGTAGAAAAGCGCTACAAGTATTATGTAGAGTACAGCTAGATTTCCTTTTGCAGCTGTCTCATGAAAAGCGTCATAAATCTTGTACGCTCTTGAGCAATTTTCCTAGCAGTTCTGGTGTGCATAAAGTCCTCTAATTTTAGCAACTTCTTATGAAAATGGTCAAGTGTCCACTGCTTATCATCTAGCTCCCTGTTGGATCTGCAGAAGGGTCGTCAGCGTTGTAAAATGTCCTACCCTCTGAGCCTCCAATGCTAAATGTGCGCGCAATCCCTATTGCGCCAAGCGCGTCAAGCCTGTCGGCATCTTGAAGTATTCTTCCTTCAAGGCTTGCTGGAACAAGCCTCTTGGAGTAGCTATGCACCCGTATGCAGTAACATACCTGGTTTATCTTGTCTTGGGAGTAGCCGCAGCTTTGTAGGATGTTCTCTGCCAAGTCAGCGCTTTCATCTGAAGACTTCGACGACTTGGTGCTTCCCTTGGGATAGACAACTAGATCATGCAGCAGAACTGCGAGAAGTAATATCTCCATATTGGTGCCTTCGCGCCGGCCTATCAATTTGGCATTTTTGTAAACGCGCATGATATGGTGGAAGTCGTGAGCAGGGTCACGGCCGTCTAGCATCCTCTTTACTTTTCTTTTGATGATATCCTGCATCATACTGATCGACTCCTGCCTGTTTATTAATAAAAGTGACTAGTTTTGTAGAGGCATACTGAATCTATGTTTTTTACCACTAGCTTTCTCTAGGATAAAATGAAACTTCTACTAGAGCATCGAGCAAAAATATCCCAAAGGATAGAGCCAAGCTACCTTACTATGCCTAAGAGATAGCAAGCAATCCAAAGACAATAATCGCATCTGTGGTTTACGCAAAATATCAAGACTTTATATGATAAGCAGATTCAGAGGCCCGCTATCATATCTCGTCTTGCATTAATGCCTTCCTAATCAATATCTGGCTCGGTTCTATCTTGCCAACAGTTTAGGCAAAAGTTACCCTCATCCTGAAAAATGAATGCCTCCTGATTACATACGTCGCAAAGTATCCTTTGTTCTCTGGGTAGTGTGATGACTATTACATCATCTTCTAGATACATGTCTAAAATTGGCGACCTCCTCTTCTATTGTGTCGTCGTCTGCTGCTCTGGCCTCTTAGTTGTCTATTGCAGCACGGACACCGAATAGTACCCGATTCAAAATACTTGGCGCACTTTGTACAATACCTAAGCCCCAAAACATATGGGCTCGGCGAGGGAAAGCATGGATATGCTAGTCTATCACACAGGTTTCTACATGGTGGCAATATTTTAAGCTCGGTTCGGCATGCTATAATGTAGCTGGCACGAAAGGGGGAGGGAGGGATAACATGTTACCTAATGTGATTACATGTAATATCAGCAAAATCGCTATAAGCTGGCCAATGCTGCATATAAGCACTGTGAGCTGAGATGGTAAAACGAGGTGGTAAGGAAGTAATAACTGTGGAGATATTCAAAGAGACATACGATACAATGAAAGTTATCGCCACTAGAAAGCGTTGGAGTGCAAAAGACTACATTAACACAGTGCTTATGGAGGCGATCGAAAGGGACAAGTTCCTTCAGTCGTATGCTCCATCATTGTCAAAAGTAGGCTATAAGGACGATATTCTGTTTATCCGGGACATAAAGCTTGGCAAAACTGCGGAGATATACCTTCGCGACCGCTCGCTTTACTGTAATGTCTGCGAATGCAAGGACTGCGTTCATATCCACTATGCTCTTGCTTTGCCCGAGGTTGCAAAGCTCTATATTCGCAGGCCAGTCCCTTCAACTAAAAGAAAATAACCAACAAAGGCAAACTGTTCTGGATATTTGACTTTCTCATACTAAAGGAATTCAAATTTAGAGATCATTTAATTTGGGCCACATAATACCTTAGAGCGTATGCATAAGCTTGTTTAGCGGGAGAAAAAGAATATACCTCGAATAAACAGCGAGTCTGTTTTCTCTTCATTTATTCCTTCCACGGATATGCAGCTGACTGCTACGTTTCAAGAGACTTTCTAGAAGCTTAGCTTGCGAGTGAAGGTCGAGTATTATACCATGAGATCCGCAAAGAAAAAGGAGTGGACCAGCTGGTCCCCGTGCTTTTAGAAGCGCTAAAGTGAAGATTTCTGTCTTATGATGTGAGGCTGTTAGCTAAAAGGGTTTTATGTGTCCAGGCTATCCCGGAGGGATACGAGAGAACAATGTTCACAGAATGTATTCAAAATAGGAGTATAATTGAAATTGTAGAGGCGTTATTCCATGTTCAGCTTTTACTGGTTATAGATTGATAGGCTGGCACTACCATGGAACCGAGTTTAAGAGCCCAAATGATTTTTATTTTTAATTTATTTATTTATTTTCAGGGTAAACTTACGCAGAGTAATTTTCTTTATTTTACTATTTACAGGGATCTAGTTTTCTGATATACAAACACCCATCGTATCCTTTTGAACGTTATTACCTGAACTATATCCTTTACGGGTTTCTGGTATTCCAGATTATTTTTTGGTAATTCATATCATCATAGCTTGATTTGCTTGTCCTTATTCTTTCTTTATTTTTGAATGACAATCCGATATAGCTTTCCAGAGTATGTTAGTATATACAAATAGCCGTCAGCACCAGTCTCTATATCAGTAATGCCACCAATAAATCCACTACCAAATATTACTGCTGCTACCTGTCTTTCATTGCTTGCCACTAAATCATCAGCTAGTCTTGGGTGTTGAAATTGCAAACTGGATCTATTTCCATTTACTTCAAAATAGTAGAGGTGACCATTGTTAAAGTCTCCGACGAAGATATTGTTAGTATAATTATTACCTAGTCTGTCTGAATCATAAAATTCTATATCAGTAACGCCTATTGATCTTCCCCAGCTAAAGACTGGGTCTGCATATGAAGAAGAACCAAGAAAGTTATCCAAGTCATTCTCAGCTGTAACGTTACTCCTTGCAATTGGACCCATAACCTTCGTCCATCCACTGTTAAAGCCTGGTCTAACAATATTAATTTCATCAAATCTAATGGGGCCATTTTCAGTATCCCATAGAATACCTGTTACAGGATCTATTGCTAGTCCAAAGCTGTTTCGAATGCCATAAGCATAATACTTGCTTAAATTCGAGTAGCTGCCATCGGTTCTGCTGACGTC
>Ga0126312_10003231_pt1 | contig 10983 bp, 6 predicted proteins | sample Plot104A_FD_92537 | JGI IMG/M metagenome (GOLD analysis project Ga0126312, IMG submission 92537) | Serpentine soil microbial communities from UC McLaughlin Reserve, CA, USA - Plot104A | ecosystem: Environmental > Terrestrial > Soil > Grasslands | place: USA: UC McLaughlin Reserve, Lake County... | reverse complement strand
CCGGGTTTCCACGTCAGTCGCGCCCGCCATCTCATCCTCGACGAGACCCGCCGTGTCCGCGGGATACGGGATCCCGATGAAGTCGTTGAGCAGCAGGCGCACGACACAACCCGGCCGCGTGCCGGCGGACTTGAGCGCATCCTCCAGCCGGCGCCCCTGCGTCGGCCCGGGCGCAGTCCCGGTTGGGGGATCGGGAGTGAAGGCCATGAAGGAATGGCCAACGTCGAGGTAGAAGAGCATGAAGTCGACCGAATCTTGTGCGGCGTCGATGGCGTCGATGACCGCCGCCCAGGCCGCCGCATTGTCGATGATCAGGTCCATCTGGTTGCCGACGGTTGGCCCGAACGCCGTGGTTGTCGCAACCCAGCCGGTCACCCAGGTCCCGGTGTCCAATGTCTGGTCGATCACGCCTCGGTAGATCTTCGGACCGGTCACCTGGCGGCCGGCACCGTCGGTGACCTCCACCTCAAGGTCAGGCTCGTCCAGCGCGGCGTAGTTCACCAGGAAGGCGCCTGCAAAATCGGTCAGGACCGACCCGAGTTCGGGAGTTGACAGCCAGAACTTACGGCGGACCCGGACCCGCAGCCCGGAGACGCCTGCACCGGCCACGTTTCTAACGATGCCCATTACCGAGGAGTTCGGCACTGATCTATTTCCTTATCCTCGGCGTCTCCTTGCAGCAGTGGCCGTCTTAGTCCTTCCTCCGTCGCAATCCTCGCTCCCAAGGATGGGGCGGAACCACCTGGCCACAGACTTCTACCACCTGTCGCGGATGCCGACGAAGGCTGGACGGACAAGCACTGATGCCAGACCTGTATGGCCCGGGCGGTGCTGGCCACAGTGTGGCTGGAGCTAAAAGCTGACGGCGATCCCGCTGAGGCCGGCAAGCAGCCTGCCAGGGAAGTGCTCCTTGAGGACTCGGCCCACGGGCTATCGACTGGATCAAAGACAACTTTATCGGGCGGAATGTTGGAGGTATGTGGCCTGACAAAAGTGAGCAGAGGCATTATTGGCGAGCCCCTCCTAAAGTCAGAAACATAGCGGTTCCCGGCACTGGAGCCGTCACAGGATTTCCCGGAATTCATAGCCGGGCTAACTGGAAACTCAAAGGCCCAACAAATTCACTATCTCACGCCGAACGCTGGATAGAGCAAGAAGCTTAGCAACCTCGCCAGTCTAACGTCAACGATACTATTGATGGGCGCCCTGCCACAATCGACGGCAGGTCACGCCGGCTTTTACAGAGGGCCTCGACGTTGAGCTGGGTCGAGCGGAATCTGCTCAGGCAATGCCCAACGTCCCAACGCTGCCGCGCTGACCCCGTTGTCGAAAACAGCGCCGTCCGCACTCAAGGCGGTGCGATCCGCGCTGCGCGCGTACGGACGGATTTTTGCAGTTGATGAGTTCGTTTTCGCCAAACCGTTGACCCAAAATTCGGCTGCTGGCGTGGCTTCCAGTTGCCCGTCGGAGCGTGCCATTTCCCGGGACAACCGCGCTCACTCCACTGTTAATACATTCGGCATTACGAGTCCTCCGGCGCAAGCTTGGTGACCTGCCAAGCGACTCACTTCCACTGTTTGCCTCGCCTCTTCTCAAAGGCATGCAGGTGAGGTAGCGCCCTTGAGCGATTCCGACGGAAGCATTGACAGCTATGATGCTTCGAACGGCTGAGGCGAATCCGGCCAGGGAGCCGCCGATGGCGGCCAGCAGCTCGGCGCCCAGGACGTCACCGATCCCGGTGACATCACCGATCCCGGTCGAGCTGGTGATGATGGCTGCGTCGGCCTGGGTGTGGAAGATGGTCGCGGCCTCTTGGTCGATGACGGCGAGCTGTCGGTCGAGCTCGAGTATGGTTTGGGCGAGTCGAGCAATGACGGAGGCGGTGCAAGGACGCGGGTCGCGTGCCCACGCAGTCGATCGTTGTCGCCCCACGCACCCGGAAGCTTCCTACGATCGGGAGTCGGGATGCGGGTGGCTAGGTGCAACACCCCGGCAGCATCACGGACTGCCTCCCGTATTCGGTCCATGTCGAACGCGTCGAGTTCGAAGACGAAGGCGTGGCAACGTCATGAACGCTGTTACGCAGTAATGGAACGGTCACCGGCCGGAGAACTCGAGATGCTCCCTGGGACCAGGATGCGCATGCGGGGCATGATAAGCCGACGTCTGCGAGCTGCGGCCGAAAACCCGCCCGCAGCGCGTCCGCTTACGAACCGTCGACCGTCAAGCTGAGCGATGGTTGCTGAGGGATCGCGGGCTGGCCTTCACCTAGTTCCCGGTCTTCGAGCGACCGGATCACTGACTCTGATGGGCGGCGCTAACCGCGAGGGCTGCCAGCTGTAGACCCACGCACCAAATCGCAATGGCAAGCCGCGCCGACGAGATTTCGACCGGTGCGGTCGGCTGGCTATGAGCATTGAATAGATGAGATTGTTTAGCCGGTGCATGGCTAACTGTGCCGATCCCGATCGGCCCGGCACATAGATTCGGCCCTGGTTGACCGGCCAGGCCGGAGCTGATCGACGTTGCAATGGTTGAGATGGGTCGTTGGGCACGGCGGCCGGTCCAATGCCTTCGCCTAGGCAGACGTGCACTTGATCCCACGATCGCAGAACGTATTCGCAGAGCCGTGACCGGCCAGTTGAGGAAAGGTACAGCTCATGAGCAACACAAATAGAGCCGCGACACAGCTCGAAGCACTCATCCGAATGAACGTTGAGTTCTCCTCTCGAGAGCGATCCAGCGCGACCGACAACGAGGAATGGTTCACAAGAAATCTTGCCGACGACTTGGTGTTCCGTCGGGCGAGCGGCAAGGTAGCCGACCGCACGGCGTACATTGCCGGACTGACCGACGCTCGCAATAGGTCGAATTTCATCGAATGCGTCATTCACGATGTGCAGATCGAAGGTCAAGTTGCTGCAGTGACTGCAACAGTGGCCCTACAGGGCACCCGCGGAGGCAATCCTGTCGACGGGCAGTTTACGAACCGGCGGATGTTCACGCTCAGTCACGACGGCACATGGTCTTGCGTTGCATGGTGGAACGACGTCCTCCCGGGCAAGACTGCACATGACGAAATTCCCGGCGCCGAGAACGCCCTCGGTCACTACCGCAGTCTGGAACCGTAATCCCACGATGGGCTTGACTCCGGAGGCGACTGAGCGCTTGACCCCATCCGCTCCCGAGGCTGATCTTCGAGTCGGCCCACGTCGTCACACGATAGACCGACTGAGAAGCAAGGTCAGACCCTTATCTCGCCGCCGAGATCGCGCCGCTGGTCGCGGCAACGGCCGAAACCCATTAGGGCACACCGGTAACCGCGGCAACTGCGGACAAGATGCTGGCAAGCACAAGAACTGCCGCATGCAAGCTGGCAACAACATCTCGGCCGACGCGCTGGAGCGGTTGGAACTTCAACGGCTCACTCCTGCAAAGTCAATCTGATTGGCGCAGCTCCAAGAAGGTACCCTAACGGTACGTGTCATTTCGCGCTGACGTCTTCCGCTATCTACCGATAGCTCGGACTCCGGTGCTAGCCTTATCTTCTCACTGGCAAGGTCCGGTCACAGTCCATAGTGCCGAGTCCGTCCGCTTCGAGCGGTCGATGTCGAGAACTATGCCGGGCAAACAAAATCATCGCGGATTGATGACGAAGGCCTGGTGACAGCCTCCTCATTACTGTCGGCGCGTACGCGGGACTCTGTTGGGGAGGAGCCGCAGGAAGCCCAGGGATGACATCGACCCGCTTCGCTTCCGCATCCGTGTGACAGCTTCGTCCTACTAATGAATCCAAAAATGTGTTTCTGAAACGGTGCCAGGCTTGAGTCGCCGTGCTACGTCCCCTACGACTGGATGAGGCCTGAAGGTACGCCGGGTGAAAGTCCACGCCTACAAGGACGCCGCCTCTGAATGGCGCTCACGCTGTCATTACCACGGCGAAGATCGTCGCCGACTCCGGTCAGGGATACGTCCCATCACAGCTAGTGCGCCACGATGGCTACAAGGCGAAATCCTGATGCGGAGCTCGTCCTTGACGACAAATATTGACAGAACCCCTTGACAAATAGCCACGTTCGGCGCCTGACTAGATGATCTCGGGGGACACGGGGGATCTCCGGCTAGGTGCAAGCGCGCCGAAGTTGTATCTAGCCGGAGACCCGGCTGAGCCAGCCGGGCCGGCGAGGCAGAGTGTCTCGTGCCTCATCGTCCCCTCTCTTCAAGCGTCGGCAGTTGTGGCGTGTGGATAAAACTGACTTCTCGTTAGATTCGAGCTGGGCTGCCGCCGGATTGAGGGGGCGTCATGAGCTATACGCTGCTGCGCGGTGAATTTGTAATCCGCTACCCGGATCTGCCGCGTCAGGGTCCGGAGCCTGATGGTGACACGGTGAAGTTCCTGCCCGATTCGCCAACGTTGGTGGAGACATTGCCTCGACGGTCCGGACGTCCGCCCGACATTAACGCACGCGGCATCTCGGTCCGGTTGGAAGCGATCGACGCGTTAGAGACCCATTTCGGCGAGACCAACCAGGAGTTAGCCGGAGGGAACGCGGCGCGGGACGAGCTGCTTCGCCATCTCGGCTTCACGAACGTGACGTTTCTTCCCGATCTGCCCAACAAGGTCCAATCAACAGACCAAGACGCACTGCGTGGGCACGTGTTGTCCAACGGCGTCGATGGCAACGGACGCTTGATCGCATTTGTCTACGCCGGCGACCATCCGGGCCCGGATGGCTCCTCGGTATTCGTGGACAATGCCCTAGTCGATCAATCGGTCAATGCTCTTCTTCTCGCCGCGGGCCATGCCTACCCGGCGTTTTATGCGACCCTCCCAGCAACCCTGCGCACTCATCTTGCCGTGATTTCACGGGCGGCCCGAGCTGCCCAGTCCTCTGCGGGTCTGTGGCCCCGCTCCACCGCCGACCCAGATGGCGCAGCAGGCATAGCCGACCTTGCCGCCTTGGAACAACTGGTCATCTGGCCCAAGTTGTTCCGACGGATCGTGCCCTACTTAGCGGCGGGTTTCACCAGCTTCGATGGATTCGACGCCTGGCTACGCGCCGACTCGGTCAACCGCGACGACCAGCTATTCCTGCTTGAGATAAGCGAGCATGGCAACATGCACGACGTCATCCGCGGCGCCGGGCAACAGATCCAGCTCACCGTGTGGCCGGAGGACTTCATCATCAGCCCGGACCCGGCACCGCCCGGTGCACCCACCGGTCCGCGACTCGCCGTCGCCGGTGACGTGCTCATCGTCGCCGCGTTGCAAGATCCCGTCGGCGTCGACCGCGGAAATGAACTGATCACCCTGGTCAACACCGCCGCCTCCGCGATCGACCTCACCGGCTGGGGCCTGATCGACGCCGCAGGCGGCCGCCAAGACCTAACCGGCACCATCGCCGGCGGGGCCGTCACCCAGGTTGCCGTGGACGGCACAATCCAGCTCGGAAATCGAAGCGACGCCATCATGCTCATCGACGCCAACGGCCGCACCATCGACCAAGTGGCCTACAAGGCCGACATACTTCGAGCAGGCCGCACCATCTGCTTCGGCCGGGTAACCGATGATCGAAGCCGGTAGACAAACTGAAGTTTGCTGTGCCCAGCCACGCCGGCCCAGGATCGAAATGTTATCGACCGTTCTTCGTCGGTAGTCCTCCGTGACCGATTTAGCGACCTTGCCCGCGCGTATGGCGCTTGGATCGGTTGACCTGTCAGCCACTCTCTTCGCGTCGCGATCGAAGAGCTCGTTGACAGTGCGCACTCCACGAGTGATCTAGTTGCTTCCGGAACATGCGCTCGGTGACGCTCGCACTTCCATAACCCACTAAATGTGCGATCTGCTCGATGGTCACCCCATAGCTTCATCCGCGGCGCAGGAATGACCGGCTGATCTTAAGCTCGCTTCCTCGAAGACAGAGGCGGCCGGGGAAGAGTAAAGGGTGCCTGAGCGAACGACGGGTTTGACGCCACGGCCGTCGGGCCGCCCGAGTTCGTCGACCCTGGCCATGTTCAACGAGGCACGACCTAGGCGCCCGGCTGTCACTCAACCTGCAGCAGGATGGAGCTATGCGATATGTCGAGTTGCGCCGGCACACAGACAATGACGGCGACCATCTGAGCGAGCAGGGCGTCGCGGACGCTGAGTGCATCGGCCAGACCGGACTGCATCCGCCGTACGCGCTGTTCATCTCCACCGGCGCTGAGCGCGCCAGCGAGATGCTCGGCATTCTGCGCCGAGCGGCCGGTCAGGAGGAGATTCCGATCACCACGGAGACCGGGCTTCGCTCAGTGGTCGAGGATCGGTGGCGCGAAACGGCAAAGGCTGCCGGCAAGGGAGCTTCACTCGAGGAGATCCGGTCGGTTGATCCTGATCTTGTCGAGAAGGAGTCTCAGTTACTCGGCGCGGCGCTCCAGCGGGTGGTCGAGCGACTGCCGGAGGATGGCCGAGCCCTTGTTGTCGGCCACAGTCCGACTAACGAGGCGGCGGTCTGCGGGCTGACCAGTCAGATCATCCCCCCGCTGGGTAAGGGAGAGGGAGTACTGGTCGTCGAAGACGCCGGCCGCTACGAGGCCCACCAGCTTTAGCGGCTGCACTGTACGAAGTGGCCACGAACGGCGGCACTTGCCGACGCAGATTCAGCCGTGTCGGATTCGACCGCTTGCGTGAGGTGGTGGTGCACATGCTCGAGGCGTACGCACGGCACAACGGTCACGCCGACTTTTCGCGGGAGCGGATCGACGGCCGCGTTGGACAGTAGCCGTCGAGCACACACTGCTGTGCCACAAGACCCACTGCCGCTAGAACATCGCATCGAGATCGCCTGCGACGAGTCCGGCTTCTCCGGCGGAAACTTGGTCGGCCCCGCAGCCAGCCCGGTCTTCGCCCACGCCAGCATTCGCATCGAGCCCGCCACGGCCGCCGAGTTGCTGCAGCATCTGCTGCGGGAATTCGGCGCCCGCGGCAGCGGCGAGTACAAGTCGCCCGAAATCTTGCGCGCCCGCCGGCGACCAGTTTTGTTGTGGCTGCTCGGATCCAGCAGTCCCATCCATGGCAATGCGTATGTGCATCTCACGGACACCCGATTCTTCGTCCTTGCCCGCCTGGTCGATGTACTACTTGGCCCGCAGCCGGCGGCCGGTACCGCTAGCCCTGGGCGCAATCGGCGCACTCGGGAAATGTCGCTCGCTCTGTACAGGTGGGGTGAGGAGAGTTACGGAACCCCTCGCTGGCAGGAGTTCCTGACCGTGTCTGGGAATCTCTTTCGGACTAACAATCGTTGGCTGCCGAAGAAGCCCGTGGAGACCTTCTACGCGGCCGTCGAGAGTATGGCCGTGGCAAGCGCCGCCGCCGTCGTCAAGGACGTGATGGGTCTATTGAGGTCGACCCGGCCCGGCGCCGAAGCTACAAGGGCGTCGTACCTGGAGAACGCCAAGTTGACTCCGCTAATGGAACCGCTGCTCCCAGCACTGAACCACGCTGTGCACCACTGGGGCTCTTACGCCCAGACGCTCTCGGTCATACACGACGAACAATCTGCGTTGACGCCAGAACGCATTGCCGATATCGCAACCGGCTACGCCACAAGTCGGCCTGGACGCCAGTTGACCGAGGTTCGGCTCGTCGACTCCACTCAGGAGCCTCGCGTGCAGATCGCCGACTTCATAGCCGGGATCGCGCGCCGGCTTGCCAGCGACCAGCTCAAAGGTCGCGCCGACACGGAGGTCACAGACCTGCTGAGCCCGCTCATTGATCACGAGTCGGTCTGGGTCGACCAATCAGCATCCTGGATCCGATCTGGCCCGCGTACAGCAGCAGAGTACGGCAGCGGTGGTCGAGATCATCCGATGTAAGGTCGAAGGCTCCGCACGGGGCGAGGCGAATGCCGCCGCCCTACTTCTGGGGAACACGCCCAGGCGACCAAAACCGCCAACACTGAGACTTGGCGAGAGGCCCGTGACGTTAGGAGAGGTGCAAGCGGTGCCCATGAGCGGCAAGGCCTCCGGCCGCCCATCCGCACGGACTGTGATGACCAGTAGAGCCTCGCATCGAAGAGGAGGGCTCGATGTCACATAGCGCGGAACCAAGTGACATAACCGGGGCCGACCTTGCCGTGAGCTCGTCCGGTCCGGACACGCCTCAGACACGACTGAGTCATACTAGGCGTGCCGTCCGCGACCGGGCACTGGTCGGGGCGTCGGTGGGCGGTGCCACTTGAGCCACCACAGGCAAGCGGCAGCACACTTATGCGAGGAGTTCGTCGGTGCCCGAAAGTCGCCATCGGTACCTGTTTGAACGCCTCGGGGACCACGACTTCCAGCAGCTGGTTGCCGCGCTCCTCGCCGCCCAATTCCCCGACTTCGTAGCCATGCCCTTGCGGCAGTCCGACGGTGGCCGCGACGGCGTGCGCGGCGCGCCGGCGGGCAGGGTGCTGGTCTATCAGGTCAAATGGTCCGCCAAGGGAACAGAGAAGGATCCGGTCTCCTGGCTCAGTGGCGCGGTGGCCAATGAATCAGCGAACCTGACCCGGCTGGCTCGGGAGGGTGTGCGGCACTACACGCTGGTCACCAACGTGGCCAGCACGGGCAAACCCGGCACCGGTACCTTCGACAGGCTCAATGCCGAGCTCGACCAGTACGCCGCGCAGTTCGGCTTCGCTGAGATGAACTGCCTGTGGCGGGAAGCGCTCAACCCGATGGTGGACAACGCCCCAGATGCGACCAAGTGGGCTTACGCCGAGATGCTGGCCGGCTGGGATCTTATTCGCTACTTGATCGCGGAGCAGACCGGCTCGGCCAACGACCGAGGTCTGCGGCACCTGGTCCGCCAGGTTGCTGCCACCCTGTGGGGCGATGACCAGCAGGTGAAGTTCAGCCAGTCTGAGGTCGACCGGGAGAAGGTTGTCGACCTGTTCGTCGACGTCACCGCCGAGCGCATCAGAGCCGTTGTCCCGCCCGGCCGCGATACCACGCCGGTTGTCGACGTCGACGGCGCCGCCCGGTACCTGCTGGAGTCCGACACCGCCTGCACGCTGGTTCGCGTAGCACCCGGCCAGGGTAAGTCGACTCTCGGCCAGTACCTGTCGCTGGTGCACCGATCCGCGTTCTTGCCCGAGGACCTCCGCCGCCGGACGCCGCCCCTCCCCGTGCCGGACGCGCCGCGATTCCCGCTGCGCTGTGACCTCAGTGACTACGCCCGGTGGCTCGCTGGCATCGACGTGTTCGACCAGTCCGACGCCAAACCGGCCAGGACGGCCAGACCGAGGTCCGCCAGCCAAGCCACGCTGGATTGTTTCCTCGCTGATCTGATGAGCCATCACTCCGGGGGCATCGCCGTCACCGCAGCCGACGTTCACCACCTCTTCGAGCGGGTGCCCAGCCTGATCATCTTCGACGGGCTCGACGAGGTCGGCAGCCCTAGTATCCGCGGCCGTGTGGTCAGGGCCATCGACCAGTTCGCCCTTCGCGGCCACACCTACGACCCTCCGCTGAAGATCGTGGTCACCACTCGGCCAAGCGCCGGAGAGCTGCCCGAGCCCACTGCTGACCTGTTCGAGGTGCTGGCCTTGAGCCCGCTGACCGCTGAGCAGCGCGACGACTATCTCCGCAAGTGGTGCGCTGTCCGCGGGATCCGCGGCAAGGACGGCCGCAACCTAAGGGCCAGCTTCCGAGCCAAGAGCCGGAACCTTATGTCGACGAGCTGGCCGGGAACCCGATGCAGCTGACAATCCTGCTCGACCTGCTGCACCGGCAAGGCGCGGCTGTGCCTACCCAGCGCACCGCCCTGTATGACAGCTACGTCGAACTCCTCCTCGCCCGGGAGGCCAACAAGCATCCCGCCACGGTCCGCAAGTACCGACAGGAACTGCTGGAGATCGTCCCCTTCCTCGGCTGGTATCTGCACGCCCACACCGAGAAGTCGCAGGTCAACGGCCGGATGACTGTGGCGGAGCTGAAGGAGGCAATGCGGCACTACCAACGCACCTACGGCAACCCGGAATCGATCGTCGACGAGCTGTTCATCGGCGCGTCGGAGCGGATGTGGGCCCTGACGAGCAAACTCGACGATACGTACGAGTTTGAGGTGCTGTCTCTCCGCGAGTACTTCGCGGCACGGTTTCTGTACCGCAATGCCGGTGAGGGCGACCGTGCTTTTGACCGCACTGAGGTGCTCTGCGAACTGCTACGAAGGCCGTACTGGCTCAACACTGCCCGCTTCTACGGCGGAAACGCCGAAGGCGCCGACATCTATCCCCTGACCGCTGGAATCGAGCACGAGCTCGCTGACCATCCAACCAGCGCCTCGATCATCGCCTGCTGGACCCTGCTCACCGACGGCGTCTTCCAACGCCGCCCCCGTGAAGCCCGCCGGGTCCTCACCGCTATATGCAGCGACCCCGGCCTCGCAGCCCTGCTGCCGGCCTTGCACCACCGAGACGTTGTCGCCTTGCGACAGCTCACGCATCCACCCGACACCGACGGACCCGACCCGACGTGGGAGCGGCTCACCACTCATATCCGCGACCAACCTAACGACCCAGTCAACGCCGCGCGAGTGCAGGCGCTCCGTGAACTGCTCAACCAGAGCACAGCGTTCGCCGCATGGTGGGCCGACCAATTGAACCACTTCGCCGGGGGCCCGCATCAGCAAGCTTGGCTGCGGATCGCCGCTGAGTGCGAGGCCGCGGCCGGACTCCGACTCGACCTGCCCGGGCTAGATCTGGGCAACGGGAACGCCCAACTGGTACTCAGCACCGGTGTCGTCCCGACCCCCGGCGGTGATCTGGAGGCACGGCTGATTACAGCTGTGCTTGACGGCGAGTGCCCCGATGTGACCTCCACCCGGTCCTTCCCCGCACAGCTGGCCGTCGCGTTCGCACCTGACCAGTTCCTACCCGGGTCGAACGGCGGCTTCGCTGGAAATGACATCGGATCCGAGAGGCGCCGTTCCGATGCCCTGACCCAGCTCCGGAGAGCGGG
>Ga0126312_10003230_pt1 | contig 10984 bp, 15 predicted proteins | sample Plot104A_FD_92537 | JGI IMG/M metagenome (GOLD analysis project Ga0126312, IMG submission 92537) | Serpentine soil microbial communities from UC McLaughlin Reserve, CA, USA - Plot104A | ecosystem: Environmental > Terrestrial > Soil > Grasslands | place: USA: UC McLaughlin Reserve, Lake County... | reverse complement strand
TACCTGTCCTTGAAATAGATCAACGGCTAATACAACATAACCTTGTTTAGCCAGTATGTCTGCCGTATCTTTAATATTATCATTTAGTCCTTTGTTTTCATGAATCATGATGACTGCCGGAAGACGGGTGGCATCATAATGATAGCCCATCTCAGCCAAAAAGGACTTCTAACTTTAATAATGGAGGGGAGAATAAATATAGAATTTCTAATCGTGGCGTGTAAGTATCTAAATGAATTATTATTATTATTATAACTTATCCTACTTCTAATTTGTACTACGTTGTAGATGTGTCAGTCAAGCAAACAACCTTGTTCTAGTCAAATAGAACAGCATCATAAATATACCCTTCCTACTAGCAATCTTCGTTCAGCTTCATTTTCTTCTTCGTCTATTTCTATATCTACATCAACTGCTGTCTTTTGTATCCTTAGTATATCTGCGGTATAATTAGTAGGACCTACTTCCCCTCTTAGCTGCCAATAATCCATATCTTCTCTATCGATTTCAGTAACTTCAATGACGTAGTCTGTATTGGAATCATATCCTCCAATCAATATACCGACATAAGTTTCGGGATGATTAACTGCAAAATCAATAGCATCTCCAAGAACTTTTTCATTCCCTGGCACAGCTTGATGTATCCAATCTACCTCTTGTTTGCTTAACAGACCCTCCGCTCCTGGAAGTATGAGGATATTCATACGTGTTTGTATACCCTTGAAAATTATAAGTACTCGCTTCTAGTTCCTATACCATCCATTTAATGAATGCATAAACATAAGTATTCATCGAGAGAAAAAAACAGAATTAATGAGCGAAGTATCAAGGTTAATGGACACAAAATATAGATGGAGCCACGGTTTAATTGTTGAACTTATCAAGCGCTAAGTTTTCCAGATATTTGGCACCGTGTGCAACTGCAAGTGACAAAGTTATTCGAAGGTCTCGTTAATAATTCTCGTAGGGTTAGGTTACGGTTCGACTGAAAATATACCTTGTTAACTTGACTCGAAGCAACAATGGTAATATGACAGCTCAACTAGCAAAGCAGGGTCATCACCATTTAGGTAAATACACCTCCACACCAGAAGACTTAGTTAATTCTACTGAGGGTTATACGACTGCTGATATAAAGTCACGAGGAACAACATTAGTTATGAAAGATTAACATATGTAGTATCTATCATAAAACTATCAAGTGAGTATGGGCCCATCAGAGGATAGATCTTCAAATGCTGTCAGAGTATGGATGCCGCTAAGTGTAATAGCAGCCGCAATTACATTTGTAATAGCATTTGTAATGCGTATCCCACAGGAGCAGACCATAGCTGCTTCTGCTCTTGCTGCTATTATAGTTTTTAGTGGTCTTCTATTTAGATCATATGGTAAAGGTAAGGCCAAGTACGGAAAGTAAGTAAGTTCTGGAAATAATGAGCATTGATACAACAGACTCTGAGAGAACATGAGAAATAAGAGTGGCGGGATAAAGAAGAACTTCAAAACAAGAGATTTCGAGTATCAAATGTGCAAAGGCTTTCTGTAAAAGTTATAAAGTGAAAATGCGGCATATTCAATATTGATAAATCTGGTCCCAACGTGTGTTAAATGTGGTTCGCCTGTTACTGATTCGTTGGAATCTGAAGTTGAAGAACAAGGACAGCTAAAGAGGGGAAAATATGTCAACAGTGTCTGGATATGTAACGAATGTGCAGATGCTCAAATAAAGGGAGAGTAAGAATGATTAATGTGAAGGAAGTATGGCAGGGGTAGCAAGTCCATCCAATATTTCTTTCAATACCCCAAAGGCTGATGAAGCCGATATATAATACAGCAACCTTTCTTATTTTAACTTCTCTATGGATGGTTCTCCTGTTGGCATTGTCATGCCTTATTGTAAAGTATAATCTATAACCTAACTTACTCATATGAATTGTTATTAGATTAAAGCACATACGCAAGTTGTGGAAAAATAGTAAGACATACCACATACCTATAGATATGTCATCTGGGAAATAGAGAGAGCCGAGAGCATTGAAAAGAAGGTCAAGGAAATAGACAGTATGGCTAAATACAACTTTTCTTATTATAGGTTAGGGCCCAAACCAGAAGTCCTAACCGCAGGAGGCCCCCTAGACTCAAGTTCCCCCAAAGTTATTGAGTCTCCTGCGACTTACCTACACCACATTATCTGTAGCACAGACTAAAGCGGCGCGGCCAGATGTTAATTCCTATGTAAGTCATGTCTTAGAATTATTTAACATAAAGCTTCATTCAAATCAGTTATGATTAATCATAATGATAGTTTGCCATCTTTAGATATTTACTATTAGTGGTCATGACCTTGAACACATTTGATAGCATCTGCTACAACAACTCCATTAGTTATAAGGTCAATTTTGTATTTGTTGCAGTTATTAATCAAAGCTAGAGCTTGTAGTCTTGTCTTGTCATCTACTACTGCTGACTTTTGACGATTGACCAAGCATGCTAAACACTTGGTTTATTCCAACCATGCATTTTTAATATTCTTCTGGCAGCTTGTTTTGTATATACATCTTCAGACTCTCTTGCTGCTGACACATTGTTCTTATTAAGGATTTTTTTCCATTGTCTAAGATCCCATAAATAGGACCTCGGGTAAGCAACAGTACGTATCACGAACAAGTCAAGTGCGATAAGTGTGGCATGATAATCCAAGGCGGACTCAGTGATCTGAGAAAACATAAACAGGAACACCACTCCTACTGATATACTATCTATGCTCCGATCTGTTATATAGTGGAGAACTCATCTATATGTATGGCTGGAAAGGAACATACTGAAAGATATAGCTGGTGGTTAAACGAACTGGAATCTCTTGGTGTTAACACACTGGAGAAAAATGGACTAAATAACCACAAAGAAGCTAGTGATTTGACGGAAGCTATTAAACAAACTCTTTATGAAGATTATCTGCAAGCATATAGTGAAAATTAGCGATAATAAAACTGCCACTTAAAAGATTTTGGTACTATACTATCTAGGGCCCTTTAGAAATAAGTTTAAGGTTCAATACCAGGACCTTATAGTTTGCAGAGTATGGTAAAAGGATTGAAAGGGTTAGAGAAAAGATGCCTTGCCTAGTATCATTCTTTAAATTCCGGTAACATAGGAAATGGAAGCTTAATAATGAAGTTTAGCTAGCAATTACGTGCAATGATACAATCAAAACAAACAATATTAATCGCCGTATCTGCAGCCATACTGGTGTTAGGAGCGATACAAAATAGCGCCATGGCATATTCATATCCACAACAAGAGCAGGGATATTCTCATCAGAACAAGATGATGCAGCCAGGATTGTATGCATTTGGAACCATCGCAAGTTTACAAAATGATGAAAATGGTAATCCTACATGGATAGTTTCAGGTCTTTGGGAAGGGAGACTATCGATGGATAATAAAACACAAGATGGAGGAGCCAATCAAACCAGTAGTACCTCTACTACTGCAAATGCTACCGCCGCAACAGGCAGTCTTCCAAATGCAACATTTAATTCCAAATTTAATATGGTAATGACAAATGGATCTGCTATGCATGATCACAAAATCTATAACTTCAAACTTGTGAATATGTCTAATCCAAATAATACAACGTCCGTATTTAATGGAACTGCTACTATAACTATGAAAGATGGACCAGTAGACGACATCTCTATTAGTGTAAAGAGAATAGACAACAACGTCATTAGCGTATGGGTTGATCCAACCAAGATTAATAATCACTTTGGAAATACGCCAATATTTGGGACAATAGAAAAACTGATAAAAGTGGAGAAATAAACTGGAGAATATTTGCTATTCTAGAATACCAATACTAGGAATAGTAACCTTCCCTTCTTTTCTTTCTGCAATCGTGAATAACCGTGACATTATTGTCAAAGTTGACATCATGATGATGTATTAAGCTCAATAAAAAAAGATGTGGTCAGGAAAGTCTATACTGAAGCACATTTCAGAACAGCTGGTGCAATTTTATCATGAAACTGACTACAGGTGGCAGTGCTATCGTTACAGACACTATCAGATATATCCAAGGTAGTGAACCACCTAAACAAGTCGGAGAAAACATTATTGCAGGATATACAGCAAAAATGTATGGCGTATTTAAAAGAATAGTAGTATTTGAAAGAATAGTATATAGGATAACGAAAGCTAGTTATCATACTATAACATAGTATAATCATATAATCGATATGAGATATAAAATTAATCTATCGCCCATTTCCATGATTAATATTACAATATTAATGGATAACGTTACCGATAGATTACTTTCTAATCCATATCCTTTCGTAAAAAGAGCTCCTATGGTCGCAAATCAGAAGATTCTGCCTTCTCCTGTAGCCGAGCATGGATTTTCAGCCCTTCTTGAAGTTCCTAGCACAACAAACAAGGAAAGTTCAGATAATGAAAAAGAAGTAAAAAATGAGAAGGCCAAAACAAAGAAGAAGAAGAAGAATAAAACAACCAAATACTTGTTTGATACTGGAGTGAGTGAGAATGGAGTAGTTTACAATGCAGATATATTTAGAGTAGATCTAAGTGATATAGATGCCATAATACTTAGTCATGGGCATTTTGATCACACTACAGGGCTTCGTAGCATTCTTAGACATATATCAAAAAAGCCTACAAAAGTAATATGCCATCCTGACGCATTTCTAAGGAGATGGATTGTATTTCCTGATAGCAACAGAGCTGCACTGCCATTCTTAGACGAAGAATCGTTAGTGAATCAGGGAGCAATATTTAGGAAAATTAGAAAACCAATCATTCTGTCTGATGATAATAAGGCTGATAATAAATCCAATAATGATGATATCCAAGATGGTGATGATGATAACAGATACAATACTACTACTACTTCTACTACTAGTTCATCAGCATCGTTACTAATCACTGGACAAATACCAAGGAAAACAACATTTGAGAAAGGATTTCCTATTCAATACAAAGAAGACCCAACCAACAATAACAATCTAGTTCCAGACCCTATGGTTAATGACGATCAAGCCGTTATAGCCAATATTAAACAAAAGGGTCTAGTTATTGTCACGGGATGTGGTCATGCAGGAATAGTCAATACTATAAGATATGTAACATCATTAACAGGAATAAACAAGATTCATGCAGTAATAGGAGGATTCCATTTGACTGGTGGGATGTATGAAGATATAATAGAACAAACAATTAATGAACTACAAAATGCAGATCCACAATATCTTGTACCATGTCATTGTACAGGCTGGAAAGCAACCAATAAAATCATCGAAACTATGCCTGGAAAATTTATACAAACTAGTGTTGGCACTATTTTTCAATTTGGTAGTTAACGACGCTATCAATTGTAGAGTAGTCAGCAAAAAATAGAAATAGGAATCTTCACAAAAATCAAAACAGAGAATATGAAAATTATAAAGTAAAGAGTCTGATTATAATAATCCAGAAAAAGTCAGAAGATGATGATGATAGTACAGCTTTGTTTACTTTGTTTTAAGAAATGATAATAAAGTTATTTGTTGTTTTCACTATTACCAAAATCAATAGAAACGATATTGTCAAGCAGTCCTGAGAATATTATTTATATACGTAACTTTAATTCTATGAATATTCATGAGTTCTGAAGGTATACTATCAGATACTATCAAAAGGGTTGATGAAACAAAACTCAAAGAGTTTATGGGAAAAGTTGTAAATGATCTAGGTGCAACATTTAGTACTGTTCTAGTAATAATAGGTGATAAGCTTGGATTATACAAGGCAATGGCTGATTCTAAACCAGTTAGTGCTGTAGAGCTATCTAGCCGCACAGGAACTACCGAACGTTACGTAAGAGAATGGCTAGCAAATCAGGCTGCAGGCGGGTATATAATTTATGACCCAAACACAGAAAAATATACCCTTCCACCAGAACAAGCAATGGTTTTGGCTAATGATAAGAGTCCTGCATTTGCACTTGGCGGTTTTCAAAGTGCTATGGCATTCTTTAGAGATGAGCCCAAAATAACAGATGCATTTAGTACTGGAAGAGGAGTTGATTGGGGTGACCATGATCCTAACTTATACGAAGGTACTGAACGATTTTTCAAACCAAATTATGTTGCTAATATTGTAAGTTCATGGATTCCTTCGCTAGATGGAGGAAAGGTTGAGGAGAAACTAAAGCGCGAAGATGCAATAGTGGCAGATGTAGGATGTGGCCATGGTATTTCTACTATACTCATGGCAAAAGCATATCCTAACAGCAAGTTCATTGGTTTTGATAACCATGGGGCCTCTATCGAAATAGCACGTAAACGGGCAAAAGAAGAAGGACTAATTGAGGACAGAATAGCTTTTGAAGTAGCGTCATCAACTGATTTTCCTTCTAAAGACAATGGATATGATCTAGTGGCATTCTTTGATTGCCTACATGACATGGGTGATCCTGGTGGTGCTGCCTCACATGTATTGAAGACACTAAAGCAAGATGGTACATGGATGATAGTTGAGCCCTTTGCAAATGATAAAGTAGAGGATAATCTGAATCCTGTTGGTCGTATATTTTATGCTGGGTCTAGTTTGGTATGTGTACCGGCGTCGCTAGCACATAACGGGCCAGCATTAGGATCCCAAGCAGGTGAGTATCGTATATCTCAATTGGTAAAGGCCGCCGGGTTTAAACATTTCAAACGTGCTAGTCAAACCCCCTTCAATCTAATATACGAAGCAAAAGCCTGACATATTTTGTTTCTACTCAAGAAGAAACAGAATCATTTCTGTTTCAAAAGATTCGATTTCTGTTTCGTTGTATAATCTTTTAATATATAATCAGCCTCAATATGGTAAAAAATAGGTATAATCTAGAAAGACACTATCGGAGAACTATACTTTCCCCTATCTGCCCTCGTGTTAAAAAACAAGACAGAGGTTGCCTATCTGGTACCTTTTGATACTTCTTTTTTATTTACCTGGAATACTATTCTTCTATCATCCTTCTCTAAATTTGTAATAGGATCTATTGAGGACTCTATATCAATTTCTTGGCCGACCTTTTCTTCCATATAATCTTGAAAATCTTTGATATCATAAAGTTCTTTATATGACCTCCCTGATTCTTGTAAGCCGATACCGAATCTGTTTGTAGTCTTAAAGTCTATGGGTGTTTTAAATGCAATTCCTATAATATAGTCTATAAACCAAACTTCTTGATCCTCAATTATGTAAACATATTCAGCATTTGAATAGCCATCTGTTGTTTGAGACTGGCTATTTTCCTCTTCTTTTTTTTCAGTTTTGTTCATGGGTCTTTCTTTGTTCCAAATATTATACATACACATATACACAGCCATACCAGTTAAAGTTATGTAAAGCTGTTATAGATTCTCCATAAAAAATTAAGTTACATCTATAACATTTCCAAATGCTAGAAGCTTTAAGAAGACTTCTCGATTTTTTAATAATCTTCTTGTCCTTTGTTACTTTGCTACCGTCAAACCTCGATTTCCTTTTTCGCTGCCCTTTTCTTGAGCATTAACACAAACCCGAGCGAGACTGCTGACAGTAATGCTGACGTAAGGTAGACTAAATTGTATGATTCAAGAGAAGGATATGACCCTGGAATTCCATCAATAGTCTCATGACTCTCTAAATACACCCCCGTCAGAGCCGGGCCAATTGCCATCCCTATGAATAACAAGAGAGCGCCTACTCCTACTGATATCCCGATGAATGTTTTGGGAGATGATGACACGATAATGTTCCACGTAGCGGTAGCTGTCATCGAGAGGCCGGAGGCAATAATGGCTAGGTTAGTAGATACTGCAAATTCTGTTGAGTGAAATATCAACAGTCCAAGTGACCCAAGCAGGCTGATTACGGAACCGATTATGATTGGCATTAGCCTTCCTATCCGATTTATGATAAGCGGAGTTACGCTAGCGAAGACTAGGAACATAATCATAAAAGGTAGCTGGATATTTGCCGCGTCAACTGCATCACCTCCAAATCCCAGTGGTATCGGGCTCCTTACCAACTGCACTATCGCGGGGTATGCGATGAACATCGTAATTCTGGTGGCCATCAGTATTATGTACGAAGGCAGGAGAATCTTGTCTTTTAGCAATCTCAGGTAAACTAATGGTGTTGCAATTCTTCTTTCTATGATGACAAAGATAGCCAATGAAATTACTGAAACTACGAATACAGCTCCTATCTGCGGTAGAGTTTCCGAGTTTATTCCAGTCTCTACAAGTGTCAGAGCCATGAGAAATGTAATTACTGTGGCAGAAAGCGCCAAAGCGCCCTTGACGTCTATGGAAGGTGACATCCGCTTTTTTTTGCTGATGCCTTCTTGAGCATTGACAGGGACTGTTATTAATTGCTCTTTGTTTTCTTTTACGAATTTGGCAATCATGATTGTCACTGTGGCCGCAAATGGCACTTAATTGTGCATAGTAGCCATTATGCATGCAGTAGGTGGAACGATAATGGCTGGACAGTCAGACATTGAACCTGAGCGAAATTCAATCCATACACTGGTAATCATGAAAGAAAGTGATGATAAATGGCGCGTTACTGCATTTCAAAATACTTGGGCTCAGTACATTGGAAGACCAGAGATGGCTCATGAACTGACAGAAGAGCTCAGGAAGGAGCTATGATTAGGCAGAATCTCCAAAGGTTGTGGCACAGATTAGACCTAGTACTATTTCCCATTTTACTCCCATCATAATCCACTGGTAGTAATAGCTCTACCCGGGAGCTTTGATTTTTTTAGCGCACAATAGTTTTAATAAACCATACCATGGAATTGTCCTAAAGGGACAGTTTCGACACCTTAACATAACCTAATCTAATCTAACTAACCTAACCACTAACCTAACCACTAACCTAACCACTAACCAATTAAAAAGGAACCTCTGTGCTTCTCTTAGCGCCTATTATCTTACCTTTTGTTCCTCTGCTTGCCCTCATTAATACGCCCGCAACACTTTAGGTTTCGGGTAGGTACGGGGATTTTGCATCCTTTCAGCGTCGATTGAAGATACCATTCTTAGCTATCCTCTGGATTTTAGCATCCGATACTTCTGACCCCGATCCAGCTTCTGCCAAGTCCAATAGAAAGCTATTGCGCTTTTGAGGATCAATGACCTGTGATTTGATTTCTATTCTCCTGTTCTTTTCGTAAGACGTTGTTTACCTCATTATACCACTTGTATGTGGCAGCCTTAGCAAAGGCATTAGGTGTTGGCCTTGGTACCGCTTCATATTTATGCATACATATCGCTGCCTACTCAAACAACATATACTCATCCTCTGAAATATAGTTACTAAAATATATTTCTGGTCCTGAGTAATATATTTCTCCCTTGGAAATACTTCTTGTTTCAATATATCCCACTCAATAGATATTCTTCCTGGACCTATCAATAAGAGACTTGTACATATCACCATTAACGTCGAACTTGTTAATATTGCAGCTTGTTTGAGTAATGGTCCTCCTACAAAACCTTGAGATAACCAGACTACAAGAGTGGCACCTATCATTTCAATTATAAAAATGGCGGCAGTTATCCTTGTTAACACTCCTACAATAAGAAATATTCCACCTATGACTTCCAATAGAGCAATAGGGAGGACCAATTCAGGGGGAAGTCCAAGACTACCAAAAAAACCTTGATTGACTGCAATGTTTGCAAGCTTTGGTAACCCAGCCACAATAAACGCAATCCCGGCCATAATCCTTATTGGTAAAGGTCCAAACATCACTAACTTTCTTGAGGTCATATCGCTACGGTAGTCGGTTCGGCGCTATCGGCTAGCTATGTTCAGGATGTTGCCATCAGGATCCTTGAACCAAGCGACTTTCATGTTATCTGCGACATGTACATCACCCTCCCGTGTTACGCCCGGCATATCGTAGTGCTCAAACACAACTCCCTTGGCCTTTAGTTGTTGTACTACAACTTCCATACCCTCTTCGCCGACCACCCATGTCACGGCCGTGGCCTTGTTGGTTCCAGCGTATTGTGACCGATAAACATTGACTGTCGAGTTTCCACTCTTAAAGATAATAGCCTCTTGTCCTTCAGCACCCACCTGAGTCAGGCCGAGCGTATCTTCATAGAATTTCTTGGCTGCTTCCAAATTCCTGATCGCTATATTTGCGGCTGCATCTTTATTGCCCAACATATTGATCTCCCTCATCCGACATATTGATGTACCTCATAGGTCTATATCTTGAGGCGGTTGAACTCCCCCATAACGTAGTTGGTTCCTGGACTGAGGAGACCCAAGGACTGTTGGTAAAGTGAATGCATACTCTTATCATTTTGCATCTTTGCGCCGACCTCATCTTTGCGCTTACGATCTCTATAAAATATTAGCTCCATCCAAACTTCTTCATCTTGAGTAGATGATACTGTATTGGCTATGTTGGTAATACCCTCCATCATTGGTGCCTCAGTATTGTTTAGCTGGAAAATTAAATGTGCAGCCCCATAGTTCCTCATTATATCAGCAAATTTTTTGTTGAGCTGCATCATCGCATCATGGTTCTTTTTTGGTACTCGGTAGACGAAGTGGTCAACCTCACTGCCAATTTCTTGCTCTATCTCTGTTGTGTTCGTGTTTGATTTACTCATGGCTAACAGTATTCAAAATGTAGTTTATAAGCATCTAAGGGAAAAAAAGTATAGTTGACATTCAGTATTTTGTTGGATTTTGGGAAAGTCACAATCAAGACAAGTAATAAATGGGTGATGGATAGAAATAAAATTAAGTTGGTTTCTCTTCTTCAGTCCTAACAATTTCAATATAATCTGATACTTTTTTATCTAAAATATTATAATGAGAATCAGAAAGAGCACCCTTCTTAAAAAGATACAAAAGTTCAGTTCTTATTCGCTGTAACTGCAAAATACATTGTTGCTTATCTTTATCATGTAATGTGTCATAT
>Ga0126312_10003229_pt1 | contig 10984 bp, 8 predicted proteins | sample Plot104A_FD_92537 | JGI IMG/M metagenome (GOLD analysis project Ga0126312, IMG submission 92537) | Serpentine soil microbial communities from UC McLaughlin Reserve, CA, USA - Plot104A | ecosystem: Environmental > Terrestrial > Soil > Grasslands | place: USA: UC McLaughlin Reserve, Lake County... | reverse complement strand
GGCGCTCGCCCAGCGCAACGCGCTGCTCGGCCGCATCCGCGCCGGTGCAGCGGGCGCGGACGGGCTCGACGCCTGGGACGCAGAGCTCGCCCGCCTCGGCATCCAGCTGATGGCCGATCGCTTCGACGCGGTGGAGGGGTTGCGGCCCCTGTTCGCCGAGCTCGGCCGCGCGCTCGGGCTCCCCGGCGACGCGGCGCTCGGCTACCGGCCCCGGTCGTCGGCGGACGACGTGGCCGGGCTCGCGGCGGAGCTGGCGGACCGGCGGGAGGCCGACCTCGGGCGCGGCTTCACGGCGCACGGCCCCCACCGGGACGAGATCTATCTCCAGCTCGACGGCCTGCCGCTGCGCGCGTACGGCTCGCAGGGCCAACAGCGAACCGCGCTGCTCGCGCTGCTATTCGCCGAGCGCGAGCTGCTGAGCCGCCTGCGGGGCATGGAGCCGCTGATGCTCCTCGATGACGTGATGTCGGAACTCGACGCGGGCCGCCGCGAGCTCCTGGCCGGGCTCCTCCGCGACGGCGGTCAGGCCATGGTCACCACGACGGACCCCGATCAGGTACCCCGGGCCGGTACGGGCGCCGACCAACTCCTGGAGGTCGCTGAGGGGGCGCTCGCGGCCTCACCGGCGGGTGGTCGGGCGTGAGGCGGCCGGCGCCCCGGCCGCTGCGTCTGGCGCTCGAATGGGCCGCCGGGGCGGTAGCTCCGGCGGGACTCCTGGCAAGGGTGCAAGCGGCATGGGCGGACGTCGCCGGTGCTGCGGTGGCGGAGGAGGCGGAGCCCGTCTCCGAGCGCGAGGGCGTGGTCACGATCGCCTGCAGCTCGGCCGTCTGGGCGCAGGAGCTGGAGCTCCTCGGCGGCGAGCTGACGGAGCGTTTGAAGGGCCGCCTCGACCGTGCGGAAGAGCTCGCCGGCCTGCGCTTCAGGATGGCCGCTGCGCGCCGTATGTAACGGCCGGAAACCGGCCTTAGTCGAAGGGGCCCGTTTTGGCGCGGTTTGCAGGTATTTTGTAACGCCTAAAGGCGTCCGGCGAGGGGGGTAGCCTGCTATCATCATCGTTGGTCCCCGAGCCGCGTGTTTGTGACCGCGGCAGCGGGGCTTTTCCATGTAATCCTCCGGCCGGAAGGGACGGCTTGGCAAAGAAGCAGGCGAATGACCACAAGCCCGCCGCGGACGGGCGCTCGACCGCGAAGAAGCGCGCGCGATCGGCCTCGACCTACGGCGCCCAGGACATCACCGTCCTCGAGGGCCTCGAGGCGGTCCGCAAGCGGCCGGGCATGTACATCGGCTCGACGGGCAGCCGCGGACTTCATCACCTGATCTACGAGGTGATGGACAACGCGGTCGACGAGGCGCTCGCCGGCGAGGCCGATCGCGTCGAGATCGTCATCCATCCGGACAACTCCGTGACCGTCACCGACAACGGGCGCGGCATCCCGGTCGACATGATGGAGAAGGAGAAGCGTCCGGCCGCGGAGGTCGTGCTCACGCTGCTCCACGCGGGCGGCAAGTTCGGCGACGGCGGCGGCTACAAGGTTTCCGGCGGTCTCCACGGCGTAGGCGTCTCGGTGGTCAACGCGCTGTCCGAGAAGCTGGACCTCACGGTCTGGCGCGACGGGCACGAGTGGTTCCAGAGCTACGAGCGCGGGAAGCCGCAAACCGACCTGAAGAAGGGCGCGGAGACGGATCGGCGCGGAACCCGGATCACCTTCTTGCCGGACCTCGAGATCTTCGAGACCATCGACTACGAGCGCGCCGTGCTGGAGCAGCGTTTCCGGGAGATGGCTTTCCTCACCCGGGGGCTTCGGATCGACTTCAAGGACGAGCGCGGGGAGGGCTTCGAGGCCGGCTTCAAGTACGACGGCGGGATCGTGGACTTCGTCCAGTACTTGCACTCACAGGGCACGCGCGACCCGCTCCACCAGAAGATCATCTTCCTGTCCGACGAGGCAGAGGCCGGCGAGATCGAGGTGGCCCTCCAGTGGAACACCTCCTACCAGGAGAACCTCCTCTCCTTCGCCAACAACATCAACACCCACGAGGGCGGCACCCACCTCTCGGGGTTCCGCTCGGCACTGACGCGCACCATCAACGCGTACGCGCTGCAAAAGGGCGAGCTGAAGGAGAAGGACCGCAACCTCCAGGGCGAGGACGTCCGCGAGGGGCTCACGGCAATCATCTCCGTGAAGATCAAGGAGCCCCAGTTCGAGGGCCAGACCAAGACGAAGCTGGGCAACCCGCCCGTCGAGGGATTCGTGCAGAAGGCCGTCAACCGCGGCCTGAGCGAGTTCCTGGAGGAGAATCCGGCGGAGGCGCGGCGGATCATCACGAAGGCCGTCGAGGCCTCGAGGGCGCGGGAGGCCGCCCGCAAGGCGCGCGATCTCACGCGGCGCAAGTCGGCGCTCGAGAACTCGACCCTTCCCGGCAAGCTGGCGGACTGCTCGGTGCGCGACCCCTCGCTCGCGGAGCTCTTCATCGTCGAGGGCGACTCCGCGGGCGGCTCGGCCAAGCAGGGTCGGGACCGCAACACCCAGGCGATCCTCCCGCTGCGCGGCAAGATCATCAACGTCGAGAAGAACCGGATCGACAAGGTGCTCTCGAACACCGAGATCCAGGCGCTCATCACCGCGATCGGAACCGGCATCCGGGAGGAGTTCGACATCGAGAAGGCCCGCTACCACAAGGTCGTCGTGATGACCGACGCCGACGTCGACGGCGCTCACATCCGCACCCTGGTGCTCACCTTCCTCTTCCGCGAGATGCATGACCTGATCGAGCAGGGCTATGTGTACATCGCCAAGCCGCCGCTCTACCGGATGCAGAACGGCAAGCAAGACGTCTACATCGAGAAGGAGTCCGAGCTGGAGGATGAGCTCCTGCGCGACAAGCTCGAGCGCATGGAGGTCACCGCGCGCGCCGGCGAGAAGTTCAAGCTGACCCACGCCCGCTGGCAGAAGTTCGGGCGGCTGCTCAAGCAGTACGAGGGCTGGGCGTCGGCGCTGCGCGCGGAGTTCGGGCACGACACGATCACGTTCCTCGAGGAGTCTCAGATCCTCGACGAGAACGCGCCGGACGCGGACGCCGTCGTCGAGCTCCTCAAGGCCGACGACCCCGCCGAGGAGCCCTACGAGACGGAGCTCCTCGACGAGGACGCCGTGGAGCTCGTGGTGCGCGTGGTGGAGCGCAAGACGGGCTCGGCCGCCACCTACCGGCTCCGCAGGGCGATGTTCGACACCTCCGAGTACCGCGGGCTGGTAAAGGTCCACGGGGACCTGAAGGCGCTGGCGGGGACGCCCCCGTTCGACGTGGCGCTCGGCGGCAAGGCCGAGACCGCCCTCTCCTTCGAGGCGCTCCGGACGAAGGTGCTGGCGGTCGCCCGCCACAAGGTGCCCCTACAGCGCTTCAAGGGCCTGGGCGAGATGAACGCCGACCAGCTCTTCGAGACCACGATGGATCCCGAGAAGCGGACGCTCCAGCAGGTCACGATCGACGATGCCAGCGTCGCCGACCAGATCTTCTCGATGCTGATGGGAGACCAGGTAGAGCCCAGGCGCGCCTTCATAGAGCAGAACGCCAGGGATGTGACCAACCTTGATGTCTAATCGGGCTGGCAGCTGGCAAAGCACCGGCTGATCGGAGCAGCACGCGATGAGCATCGAACAGCTGAGCGGCGGCAACATCGAGCCCCTCGGGCTCGAGCAGGAGATGCGCTCGTCCTACCTCGATTACGCCATGAGCGTGATCGTGGGTCGGGCGCTGCCGGACGTGCGCGACGGCTTGAAGCCGGTCCACCGGCGCGTGCTCTACACGATGTCCGAGAACGGCCTGCAGCCCAACCGGCCGTACAGGAAGGCGGCCACGACGATCGGCGATGTCATGGGGCGCTACCACCCCCACGGCGACTCGGCCATCTACGACACGCTCGTCCGGCTCGCGCAGGACTTCGCCATGCGCTATCCGCTGGTCGACCCGCAGGGCAACTTCGGCTCGATCGACAACGACCCGCCGGCTGCCTATCGCTACACCGAGGCCCGGCTTGCTCGGCTGGCCACCGAGATGTTGCGGGACATCGACGCCGACACTGTCGACTTCAGGCCCAACTACGACGAGACGCGGCAGGAGCCGCTCGTCCTGCCCTCCCGCTTCCCCAACCTGCTGGTCAACGGCTCCAGCGGCATCGCCGTGGGCATGGCGACGAACATCCCGCCGCACAACCTGGGCGAGGCGATCGACGCGGTGGTCGCGTTCATCGACGATCCCAGCCTCGACGTCCCCGGGCTCATGCGGCACATCAAGGGCCCCGACTTCCCGACCGGCGGGATCATCGCCGGGCATGCCGGCATCCGCGAGGCCTACGAGACCGGCAGGGGGCGGATCGTGGTCAAGGGCCGCGTGCACGTGGAGCAGCTCAAGGGCGGCCGCGCGGCGATCGTGGTCGACGAGATGCCCTTCCAGGTGGCGAAGGGCGACGGCCGCAACGACGGCTCCGGCCTTATCAAGAAGATCGCCGAGGGCGTGCACAAGGGCCGGCTGAAGGAGATCTCGGACCTGCGCGACGAGTCGGACAAGTCCGGCATCCGACTGGTCATCGAGCTCAAGCGCGGCGAGAACCACCAGATCGCGCTCAACAAGCTCTACAAGCACACGCCGTTGCAGACGACCTTCGGCGTGAACATGGTCGCGCTCGTCGACGACGTGCCGCGGACGCTCGGGTTGATCCCGCTCGTCCGGAACTACGTCGACCACCAGCGCGACGTGGTGGTCAGGCGCACCAAGCACGAGCTGCGCCAGCGCGAGAGCCGCCTGCACATCCTCGAGGGGCTGCTCATCGCGCTCACGGACCTGGACCGCGTGATCGAGCTGATCCGCGCGTCACGCGATCCGGAGAGCGCCCGCCGGGGGCTCATCGACGAGTTCGAGCTCACCCCGATCCAGGCCCAGGCGATCCTCGACCTTCGCCTCCAGCGGCTCACCGCCCTCGAGGCCGACAAGATCAAGCAGGAGCACGCGGACACGCTCGAGCGGATCGAGGAGCTGCGGGAGCTGCTCGGCGACGAGGGCGCGATCAGGGGTCTCATCAAGGAGGAGCTGCTCGAGATTCGCGACCGCTACGCGGATGAGCGGCGCACGGAGATCACCCACGGCGACGACGACATCGACGTCGAGGATCTGATCGCGGACCAGCAGATGGTGATCGCGATCACCAAGTCCGGCTACATCAAGTCGCTTCCGCTCGCCACGTACCGCAAGCAGAGGCGCGGCGGAATCGGCGTCACCGGCATGGACATGAAGGACGAGGACTACATCGAGCACCTCTTCGTGTGCTCGACCCACGACTACCTCCTGTTCTTCACCAATCGCGGGAAGGTCTACCGCCAGAAGGTCTACGAGCTGCCAGAGGCCTCACGCACGGCGAAGGGGCGGGCCCTGGTGAACGTGCTCCCGCTGCGCGAGGGCGAGCGCGTGCACGCGGTGCAGGCGACCCGCGACTTCTCCGAGGGCAAGTACCTCGTCTTCGCGACCCGCAAGGGAATGATCAAGAAGACCGAGTTCGGCGCCTACAACACCCGCATGGAGGCCGACGGGATCATCGCGATCAAGATCCGCGACGACGACGAGCTGGTCGCCGTCCGCCGCACCGGAGGCAACGACGACATCATCATGGTGTCGCGCTCGGGCCAGGCAGCCCGCTTCGGCGAGGACCAGGTACGGCCCATGGGCCGGGACACAACAGGCGTGAAGGGCATGAACGTGTCGCGAGGCGACAACCGCGTGCTGGCCATGGATGTCGTCCAGCCGGACACCCAGCTGCTGGTGGTCACCGAGCACGGCTACGGCAAGCGCACGGATATGGGGGACTACCCGGTCAAGGGACGCGGCGCGATGGGCGTCAAGACGATCGGGCTGACCGAGAAGAAGGGAGCCCTGGCGGGCGCGCTCATCGTGCGCGAGCACCACGAGCTCGTCTTCATCTCCCAGAACGGGATGGTCCAGCGCACGGGGGTCAGGGGAATCTCCAAGCAGGGCCGTCCTGCCCAGGGGGTGCGTCTGATGAACCTCCGCGACGACGACTTCGTCAGCGCCGTCGCGCTCGTGATGGAGGAGTCCACCGACACCGCCGCCCAGGTCGAGGCCGAGCTTGGCCAGGATGGCGACGGAGCATCTCCCGCGTCTGCTTAGATAGTCGGACCAGGGAAAGGAGGTGGTCCGAGCTTGAGTGACAGACGTTTTGGGACCCTGGAGGTGTCCGGCCGCTAGACCGGAGCTGGACCCCGTCGAGCGGAGTCCAGCCGAGGCACCGTCGGCGGCGCCGGCCGGGATTGGTCCCTCCGGCCGACTACCTGGCGCAGCCGATCAAGGTCCAGCAAAGCCGTGCGAGGGGCGCCCGTGAGGGCGCCCCTCGTCTCTTCTAGGGAGAGGTCGTGGTCCCCCCGGAGGTGCCCCCGAGATCTTCGACCCGCCGCTCCAGCTCCGACACCCTGTCGCCGGCGCGTTTCGCGTCCTCGGAGGCGCCCTTGACATCGTCCTCCGCCGTGCCGAGGCGATCGTCCAGGCGCTTGACGTCGTCTGAGGTGGGGAGCTCGTCGATGCGGTCCTGGAGGGCGGAGATGCGGCGCTCCAGGTTGCGCTGGACGCGGGCGGCGTCCGCGGCGGCGTCGCCGGAGCCGCCCGTGTCGTCGTTGCGGGCGTCCACCAGGGCGATGACGGCGATCGCGGTGGCGGCGACGGCCCAGACCGCCGCGACGATCACCCAGCGGCGAAGCGCCCTGACGTCGTCGCGGGTCGCGGGTCGGTCCTGGTCCTGCTCAGGCGGCGACGAGGTACTGCTCCCAGGCCGCCGGAATCGTGGGAGAGGCGACGTGGATGAAGATCGTGGGACTCGGCGCCCTGGGCTTGTGGCGGGGCTTCATCCCCACCTGCTTGGGTAGCCGATCCCCCTTGCGGCGGTTGCAGGGGGCACAGCAGGTGACGATGTTCTCCCAGGTCGAATCGCCGCCCTTGGAGCGCGGGATCACGTGATCGACCGTGAGGTTGGCGCGCTCGTGGCCGCAGTACTGGCAAGTCCAGCGGTCGCGGGCGAAGACGGCCCGGCGAGTGATCTTCCGCCGATGCGCGTCACGCGGGATCTTGACGTAGGTCATGAGCCTGATGACGATCGGCCGCGGGAGGGTGATCGACTCGGCGTGGAGCGCCCAGTCGGCGTGCTCGAGGATCTCCGCCCTCTCCTTGAGCAGCAGGATGGTCGCGCGCCGGACCGTGCAGACGTTGATCGGCTCGTAGGACGCGTTCAGGACGAGGACCCGGCCGGATGAGTTACCGCGCTGCTCGGCCCGGCGACCGGGCAGCGCGCTTACAGGGGCTGGTTCGGACTCGCCAGCCTTGACTTTGAGGGTCCACTCGGCGCGCACCGCCACGATCGGGGCCAGTGTAGCGGGGCGGCCTGGTGCGAATGGCTAGCTCGCGGCCGGATAGGACCCCAGCACGCGGGTGGTTTCCACCCGCTCTCGGAGCGCCGCCAGGGCCCCGTCGACCCGCGGCTGCCCGACGGCTCCCTCGAGGTCGGCGAAGAACATGTAGTGGCCAAGTCGCACGCGTCGGGGCCGCGACTCGATCTTGGTCAGGTTGATCTCACGGTCCGAGAATTCGCGCAGCACCGACACGAGGGCGCCCGGCGACTCGTCGTTGAAGCCCCAGAAGACGATCGAGGTCTTGGCGCGGGGCCCGGGGTCGACATCCTCGGCGGCCGGGGCGAGCCAGACGAAGCGCGTCTCGTTGTCGGGGTGGTCCTCCACGTCCGCGGCGAGCACGCGGCAGTCGTAGAGCTCCGCGGAGAGCCGTGAGCCGAGCGCCACCCAGGGCTCGTCCGCTTCGCGCACCCTCACAACGGCGTCGGAGGTCGAGGTCGCGGACACCCGCTCGGCGCGCGCGAGTCGCTCGCGGAGGAAGCGGGCGCACTGCGCGGTCGCCTGCGGATGCGAGACCACGCGAGTGACCTCGCCGAGCTCGAGCTCGACCGCCGCGACGACGCAGTGGTGGATCGGGTGCACCACCTCGGCCGCGATCCGCACGCGGTCCGCCTCCCCCGCCAGGGCGTCGAGGGTGGCCGCCACGCCGCCCTCGAGCGAGTTCTCGATCGGGACTACCGCGCGCTCCGCCTCGCCCTCCTGAACCGCCATCACGGTCTCGTACACGGTGGGGTAGGGAACGGCGCTGGCCGCCGCGGGCGCGGACGCCTTGAAGGCCTCCTGGGTGAAGGTCCCGGCGGGACCCAGGTACGCGACGCGCATCGAAGCGGCTCAGGCCTCGGCAGGCGCGCCGGCGGTGCCGGCCATGGCGGTCTGGATCGCTTCCTGCTCCTCCGGCGAGAGCTCTAGCTGCGACTCGCCCTCGTGCACGTTCTTCACGTACACGCGCGCCTGGTCGCGGTGGAGGATCGAGGAGAGGACGACCCCGGTGCGACGCGAGTCGAGCAGGGCCAGGGTGCTCGACTGCCGGCCCGACATCTCACCGTAGGCGTCGTAACGCACCAGAGAGGTGTAGGCGATGCAGCCGTCGATTCGCCCCTCGGCGGTGCCGGAGCGTCGCTCCAGGCCGGCTGCGGTCTCCTCGACCCAGTCCCGGAGCTGCACGAAGGCGCGCTCGAGCTCGGCCGCATGGGCGACCAGGTCGCGCGCTCCGCCCTCGCCCAGCACCGCCCGCTGCCCGGCACGCATGCGGCGCAGCTTCAGGGACAGCACCAGGGCCCACACGAGAGCCAGGAGCGCGGCGCCGGCGGCGGCGAGGGCGACGATGCCCTGGGTAGTGGTCAGGTCGTCCACGGTGCCGCAGGGTAGCGCGGGGGACGGGGGCTCAACTGGTGAAGATCGCCGAGTACGTTTGCTTGTTGTTGTCCGTCTTCTTCTCGCCCGGTACCGCGGCGACCTCGACCGTGATCGGAACGTTCTGGCCGGTGGGCGGCTTCTCCTTGAGCGGCACCTTGACCGTCTTGGTCTCGCCACGGGCGATCGAGTCGATCGTCTCGTTCAGGTCGATCGCGTCGGATCCCTTGCCGACGGTGATCCGGACCTCGACGTCGGTCTCGGTGTTCTCGCCCTGGTTGAGCACCTGGACGTCGAAGGCGAGATCACCGGTCAGGGGAATGCTCGCGGAGGACCCCGGGCTGAGGGCCTGGCCGCCCAGGCTCACCGTTCCCAGGCCATCGCCGTGGAGGCCCGGGGAGGCCGCCCTACCGCCTCCGCCCGTGCGGATCCGGCCCACGCGCTGGGCCACGAAGCTGGGCTGGAGCCACTGTATGTCGGGCAGGAACTGGCTGTTCGGGACGCGGACCTCGCCGCTGAGATCCTGGTCCTTCAGCACCGTGTTCAGGTTTGGGACGAAGCGTTGGGAGTAGACGACGTCGCTCGTTAGGAAGAGCTGCATGTCCGCGGTCACCTTGTCGGTCCCCTGGCGCCGCTCCTGGTCCCCGAGCGCCTGGGGGAGGGCGTCGGCGATCCGCGCCAGGCCGTCGCGGCGGAACTCGAGCGTCTCGAGGAGATAGCGCTGCGCCTGGTCCACGTCGCCCGGGTGATCGGTGTCGCGCGCTCTGTCGACGAGCTGGTCCGACTGGATGCGGTAGCCGTTGAGCGTGTTCTCGATGTCCACCGCCTGCTCGCGGCCGCCGCTCGACCCCGACAGAAGCTGGAATAGCTGGCGGCTCTGCTGGTCCGACTCCTGAACGAGCGCACCCACGTCCCGGACGTAGTCCTTGATCGCCTGCTCCTTGCGCGCGTTGAGGCAACCGCGCACACCGAAGACGAGCAGGATGAGCACGAGCAGGCCCGCACCGGCGGCGATGCCGCGCCGCACCAGCAGGGTCTGACGGTCCACCGGCGGGCCACCTGGGGGCGGTCGTCTTGGCCGGCGTACCGGCTCGTCCGGTTCGTCGAGGAAGGACAGATCGGCTCCTAGCGCCCTGGCACGCTTCGGGGAGTATGACCCTAGCGCCGGTTGTCTCACCCTATCCGCGGCAGGGAGAGGGCCCCCGAGCGCGAACGAGAAGTCGAGGTGAGACGCCCGGAGGACGAACCCACCCGCAGCGTCGCGGAGGGCGAGCCCGTGCTGGGCCGCTTCAGGCTCGAGGAGCGATTGGGCAGCGGCGGCTTCGGGGTCGTCTGGTCGGCCTGGGACGAGAAGTTGGAGCGCCAGGTGGCCGTCAAGGTCATTCCTCGCGACCGCGGCGACGCCCGCATCGTGCGCGAGGCGCGCGCCGTAGCGCGGCTGAACCATCCGGGAATCGTCGGCCTCTACGAGCTGGCGGCCGCCGACCACGACCTATATCTGGTCTCGGAGTTGGTCAGGGGCCGAACGATGGCCGAGCTCGAGCGCGAAAGGGCGCTTTCCGATCGCGACGTGGCCCGGCTCGGCTCGGCGCTCTGCGAGGCGCTCGCCCACGCTCACGCGCGCGGCGTCGTCCACAGGGACGTGAAGCCCCAGAACGTGATGGTGGTGGCCGAGCCCGCGGCGGGGGCCGGGTTCGCCAAGCTGACGGACTTCGGCGTGGCGCACGTCGTCCGGGCAGAGCGCGTCACGCGGACGGGCGAGGTCGTCGGCACGCTCGAGTACATGCCCCCCGAGCAGGCCGAGGGGGCGGAGGCCACCCCGGCGAGCGACGTCTACGCGATGGCATTGACCCTCTACGAAGCCTGGACCGGCACCAACCCCGTCCGCGGCCGCGGGCCCGCAGCCACGGCCAAGAAGATCGGCCGGCCGCTGGCCTCGCTCGGGGATCGCCGCCGCGACCTGCCGCCAGAGCTCTGCGACGCGATCGACGACGCCCTGGAGGCCGATCCCGTGCTGCGGCCGTCGCTGCGCGAGCTGGCCGCGGAGCTGCGCGCGGCCGAGTCGGAGCTCTCGACGGAGGGCGGCCTGGTCGAGCCCGAGACGCTCGCGCGGGTCGGACTTGCTTCGGCGCGGCGCTGGTCGGTGCCGGGCGGCGGCGAGCTGCCGG
>Ga0126312_10003228_pt1 | contig 10988 bp, 10 predicted proteins | sample Plot104A_FD_92537 | JGI IMG/M metagenome (GOLD analysis project Ga0126312, IMG submission 92537) | Serpentine soil microbial communities from UC McLaughlin Reserve, CA, USA - Plot104A | ecosystem: Environmental > Terrestrial > Soil > Grasslands | place: USA: UC McLaughlin Reserve, Lake County... | reverse complement strand
GAGATACCAGGCGAGGCCCGGGGCGACGGCCCGAAGCTCGCGCAGGGCGCGCGTCTCGAGTTGGCGGACCCGCTCACGTGTGACGCCGAGCCCCTCCCCCACCTCTTCGAGCGTTTCCGCCTCACCGCGGAGGCCGAACCGCCGTTCCAGCACGTGGCGCATCCGCGGGTTGAGCTGGTTCAACGCACGCTCGAGGTCCTTCGACCGGAAGCCGAGGGCCGCCACGTCGTCCGGCTGCTCCGCGGCGGTGTCCTCGAGCAGCTCGCCGTAGACCGACTCGCCGTCGCCGACCGGAGATTCGAGCGAGAGCGGATCCCGGATGAGATCGAGCAGCTCGGCGACCCGGCCCTCGGCGAGTCTCGATTCCTTCGCGAGCTCGGCCGGGGTCGGCTCGCGGTTCAGGTTCTGCGCAAGTACCCGCCGCGCGCGCAGCACGGCGCGAACCTGGTCCGCGACGTGCATCGGTAGTCGGATCGTTCGTCCCTGGTCGGCGAGGGCACGCTGGATCGACTGCTTGATCCACCACGTGGCATAGGTTGAAAGCTTGAACCCGAGCCGATAATCGAACTTCTCGACCGCGCGCATCAGCCCGAGGTTCCCCTCCTGGATCAGGTCGAGCAGAGGCACGCCGGCGCGCGTGTAGCTCCGAGTGATCGACATCACGAGCCGCAGGTTGGCCTCGATCAGCCGCGTGCGCGCGAGAGCGTCGCCGTCATCCTTCCGTCGTGCCAGCTCACGCTCCTCCTCCCGCGTGAGGATCGGGCGGTTGCCGATCTGATGCACGTACAGGCGGAGCGGGTCGGCCGTCGACGGCTCGGCCGGCTCGTCGGCGGTTTCCGCCACTGTCGAGAGCGGAGCGGCGGCCCGCATCTCTTCCGGCTCCGGCAGCCTCCAAGCCTCCATGAGACACGTATCGGCGTCTCGCGACGAAGCTTGAGCAGTTTCGTTCCGGCGAAGGTCTTGCGGAGGATGTGCCGAAACATTCAACAATCGCTTACAAACTTCCGTCGGCCGCGTCCGTCGGTAGGTTTGGGGTACGCGAGGGAAGGTGTCGATCGTGCGGTCGTGGAAAGGTGCTGAGTAACGAGGCATGTGTGGAATCGCCGGTTACAGCCTGACGCCTGACGCGCGCGTACCGCGTACGCTCGCGGCGCAGGCACTGATGGCCGGGATCGCCGAGCGCGGCGCCGACGCCGTCGGGTATGCGCACCGGACACCTGGCTCGAGCAACGCCACCACGATCAAGCAGCGGACGGGTGCGTCGAAGCTCCTCGAGCGGATCCGCGTCCCCGATGCGGCGACGCAGCTGCTCGTGCACGTCCGCGACTACACGAAGGGGCACCCGTCGATCTCGGCGAACAACCATCCGGTGCGGCATGGCCCGATCGTCGGGATCCACAACGGCGTGATCGTGAACGACGACGAGGTGCTCGCCGACTTCTCCTGTGCCCGAAGTGAGCCCGGGATGACCGTTGACTCGGAGGCGATCTTTGCCCTAGCGGCACACTCCGACGCGGACGCTCGTGCACTCGAGCGCCTCCGGGGCTCCCTCGCTACGGCCTGGCTCGACGAGCGGGTGCCCGACACCGTGTCCACCGCGCGCGGCATCGGCCGGCCGCTCTGGACCGGCGTCGCAGCCGCCGGCGTCTTCTTCGCGTCGACTCGCCGGGCGCTCGACATCTTCGAGGCCTACGTCGGCGTGAAGCTCCGCAAGGACGAGGTCGAGCACGGCACGCTGCTCGAGCTCTGCCACGGCGAGATCGTCCGCTGCGACCGCTTCACTTCGCCGCCGTTCGTCGAGGAGGATCCGCTTCCGGCGGTCCGCGCGCCTCGCGAGGCGGAGGCGTGCCTGACCGCGCTGCAGTCGCTCGCGGCCGCGTAAGGCCGCACGGCGGCGCCCCGCATCAGCCGACGAGCCGTCCGTCAGCGGCCACATCTGCGCCGCCTTCGAGCAGGCGCTCGCGGATGAGGAACTGGAACGTTGCCCACGCACCCCGCTTCGCGTCGAACATCCGGTAGACCTGCCACTCGGTGAACAGCTGCTCGTCGGCGGCTCGAGCCTCGGCCCAGTCCTGGAACTTCGGCAGCCGACCCAGGCGGCGCGCCAGCTCGACCCCCTGCTCGACCGCCCGCTCCAGACGCTCCTCGCCGACCGGTACGTCGAAGCCGGCCTCGCGCAGCGCGTTCGTGAGCGAGCCAAACGTGTGCCAGTAGAGCGACTTCGACGGTACGCGGCCGCGGCGATCGTCGAGGTCGCGGGCGGAGGGCGCCCGCCCGAGCTCGTCCCCGAGCTCGCGCAGGAGGCTCAGCAGCTCGTCGCGGGTCGCAAATCGCCGCGGCACCAGTCCCGCCGCGCGCTTGGCGGCGTTCCACGAGCCGAAATGCTCGATCACCGTCTGCGGGTGGAGGGTCGTCGCGGGGTCGGCCGCGAACTCACGCATCGTCGGCGATCGGCCGACGCGTCGTGCGCACGCCCTCAGCTCGTCGAGAATCTGCTCGTCCGAGTACCGCTTGCGGAGGCCCGCCTGGAACTTCGCCAGCGCTTCGGGATCGATGTCGCGGAGCGTTCCCGCGCGCGTGGTCGGATCCATTGCCAAAAAAGATAGATCGAATTGGAAAATGTGCAAGTGCGTCCGAGCACGCGCTTGCGCGGGGAAGTCGGCCGCGTGGTCGCTAGGCTCGCCGGAGTGCGTCTGCCGCTCCCGGTCGAGATCGCCGCCGCGCGGGCCGCAGGCGGGCTCTCGCGCGTCCTCAGGCGCGGCGGCGGGACGACCGTGCCCGGAAAGCTCCTCTGGAAGGTCGATCCGTACGCTGTCGACCGGCTCGCAGCCCGGCTTTCCGCCGGGACTGTGCTGGTCTCGGCCACGAACGGCAAGACGACTACGGCGGCCATGGCCGCTGAGATCCTGCGGCCACGCTTCGCGCTCGCGCACAACAGCTCCGGGGCGAACCTCGTCTCGGGTATCGCTTCGACGCTCGTGGCCGCTCGCCGGGCCGAGCTCGGGCTATTCGAGGTCGACGAGGGTGCGCTGCCGGAGGTGGCGCAGCGGCTTCAGCCCCGCGTGGTCTGCCTGGGGAACCTGTTTCGCGACCAGCTCGACCGCTACGGAGAGCTGGAGCTGATCGCGGACCGCTGGCGCGAGGCGGTTAGGCGCTTGCCGCAAGCGCGCCTGGTGCTGAACGGCGACGACCCGCAACTCGGCGACATCGCTCTTCGGCGTGGCTCCACTACGGTTTTCGGCGTCGACGATCCGCGCTGCGCACGGCCCTCGCTTCAGCATGCCGCCGATTCGAAGCACTGCGTCTCGTGTGGCACGCCGTACGAGTACCGCGCCGCGTACGTCGGCCACCTGGGCGATTACCGCTGCCCTGCATGCGGCCATGGCCGCCCGCCGCTCGACGTAGCTGCCCGCGACATCGAGCTCCATGGACTCGATGGTGCTGTCTTCACGCTCGCGGCCCCGGCCGGCGGTCGCCGCGTACGGCTGACGGTTCCGGGTCTCTACAACGTCTACAACGCGCTTGCGGCTGCTTCGTTGGCACTCGCGCTCGGCACGTCGCTTGACGCGACGGTCGCGGGGCTGGAGCGGTCCAGTGCCGCCTTCGGCCGCTTCGAGCGGATCGACGTCGGCGACCGGCGCCTGTTGATGCTGTTGATCAAGAATCCGGCGGGAGCGAACGAGGCCGTTCGCACGCTGGTGGATGGAACTCCGCCGCGGCTCTGCGTCGTCGCGCTCAACGACGCAATCGCGGACGGCCGTGACGTGTCCTGGATCTGGGACGTCGACTTCGAGCCGTTGCTCGACGGCCTCGAGCGCGTCGTCGTCTCGGGGGACCGCGCGGCCGAGCTCGCGCTGCGGTTCAAGTACGCGGGCTTTGACACGGCACGAATCGAGGTGGTGCCGGGTCTCGAACGCGCTCTCGACTGCGGCTTCGAGCTGACACCGTCGGGCGGCGAGCTCGTGGTGCTCCCGACGTACACGGCGATGCTCGCGCTGCGCGAGATCGTGGCGTCGCGAGGGCATGTGCGTCCCTACTGGGAACGCGCGGCATGAGGCCGCATCAGGGCAGCACGACCGCGGGCTCCCGCCCCCTCCCCCCTTGGGGAGACGCGAGCGCCCCACTCGAATCGTTGCACCCCGCGCGTTACGCGCATGTGCCATCTCTGTACCGATTCGCGGGCACGGTCGCATCGGGCCGCCACTGCCTTCCCCCCATGGGGGGTGCGGGCGCCCCACTCGAATCGTCGCACGCGGCGCGTTACGCCGGTGTGCTGTCTCTGTGCCGATTCGTGTGCGGGGTCGCGTGAAGATTCGCGTCGCCCATCTCTATCCGGATTACCTCAACATCTACGCCGACCGCGGCAACATCGCCGTGCTCGCGCGACGAGCGCTGTGGCGTGGCCACGAGCTCGACGTCGAGGGCATCTCGATCGGAGACGAGCTTCGGCCTGGCGCGCACGACCTGCTCTACATCGGCGGTGGGCAGGATCGCGAGCAGGCCCTCGTCGCAGTCGACCTCGCGGCGAAGGGCGACTACGTCCATGCCGCGGTCGCGGACGGAGCCGCCGTCCTCGCCGTGTGCGGCGGCTATCAGCTCCTGGGCCGGTTCTACCGCGATCGAGACGGAACGGAGCTGCCCGGGATCGGCGTCTTCCCGCTTGCGACGATCGCGGGCGAGCGGCGGATGATCGGTGACGTCCTGCTCGACTGCGCCTGGGCCGGACGGACCCTCGCGGGGTTCGAGAACCACGCCGGCCGCACCGAGCTCGATGACGGCGCCGAACCGCTCGGGCGCGTGGTGTCCGGCTTCGGAAACGACGGCCGGTCGGGGTTCGAGGGCTGCCGCCTCGACCGCGCGGTCGGGACCTATCTGCACGGCCCGCTCCTGCCACGGAATCCGTGGTTCGCCGACTGGGTGCTCTCGCAGGCCCTCGCGCACGCCGGCGGGGATCAGCCGCTCGACCTCGAGTCCCTGCCCGACGAGCTCGAGCGGGAGGCGCACGCGATCGCCTCCGATCGCGCGCGCACGCGCGGCGGACGCTGAAGACGAGTGGACGCGTTCTTCGACGCGGTTCGCTCCTTCGTGGAGCACCTCGCCGCAGTCGATTTTTCGGCCCTCGCGGTCGCCTGCGGCTTCCAGATCGCACGCTTGCTCGCGCGCACGCGCGCGTGGCGGAACATCATTGCGGCCGCCTACCCGGATTCCCGCGTCCGCTGGCGCAGCGTCCTTGGCGCCTATCTGGCCGGCGTCGGCCTCAACGCAATCACGCCGGCGCGGGCCTGCGACATCGTCAAGCTGTTCCTCGTCAAGCGACGCGACGCCGACAGCACGTACCCGACGCTGGCCGCGACACTCCTCGTCGAGACGCTGTTCGATCTGGTCGTCGCGACCGCGATCTTCGCCTGGGCGATTCGCCTCGGCGTCTTCCCGAGCCTCGACCGGCTCCCGGATCTGCCTTCGATCGACTGGGCCTGGCCTCTGCGCCACCCCGCGGTGCTCAAGATCGGGCTGCCGGTTCTCGGCCTACTCGTGCTCATCGGCCTGATCTGGGCGACGCGGCGCGTGCGCGAGTTCTGGCACCACGTCGCGCAGGGTTTCTCGATCCTTAACACTCCGTCCGCGTACGTCGGCCGCGTCGTGACGTGGCAGGCGCTGTCATGGGCGTTCCGGCTGCTTGCGATCTCGTGGTTCCTCCGGGCCTTCGGCCTTCCCTTCGGCGTCCACGAGTCGCTGCTCGTCCAGACCGCACAAAGCCTCTCGACGATCGTCCCGATCACGCCTGGCGGTGCCGGAACCGAGCAGGGCCTGCTCCTGTACCTCTTCCGCGGGGAGGCCGCCCGAAGCCTGGTGCTCTCGTTCAGCGTCGGCATGCACATCATGATCGTCATCGTGAACGTCGCGCTTGGGATCGCCGCAGTCGCGCTGATGACGCGGTCGCTCCGTGTGCACCGGCTGCGTCGCGACGCCGCCGCCGACAGCGGCACGCCCGCGGCTCACGGAACCCAGAGCGAGCCGAGGTAAGCCGTCGGGTCGCCCGGCCGCCAGCGGCGTAGGAACCGTTGGATTGGTGGATGCACCACGACTGCGTCGAGCTCGTCGGGCGTAAAAAGGCGATGACCCCGCACGGCGGCGTCGAGTGACTGCACCGCCTCGAGCGACCGTCCCGTCAGATCGCCCGCGAACACGATGTGGACGACGTGCTTGCGCACCGGACGCTGCGGGTCGATCGACTCGCAGATCGCCACCGGTCCCTCGATCGGCACGTCCGACGGGATGCCGAGCTCCTCGGCGAGCTCCCGCTGCAGAGCGTCCGTGAGGCTCTCGCCGGAGTTGACGCCGCCGCCCGGCAGGAGCCAGTACTCCTTCCCGGGCTTCTCGTGCCTGCAGAGCAGGAGTTGCTCTTCCCAGCGGAGGATCGCCGAGACCCGGATCCGTGGCTCGGTCAAGTTGTTGACGACCCGAACCCGCGGTCGCCACGCTCGCTCGCCGGCAGCTCGTGCACCTCCTGGAGCTTCACCGGGGGCACCGGAAGGAGGACGAGCTGCGCGATGCGCATCCCGGGCTCGACGTCGAAGCTCCGCTCGCGGTCCGTGTTGAGCAAGATGACGCGAAGCTCGCCGCGGTAGCCCGAGTCGACGAGGCCGGGCGTGTTGACGATCGAGATCCCGTTGTCGGCGGCGAGCCCCGAGCGCGGCTGTACGAAGCCGGCGAACCCGTCGGGAATCGCAACGGCGAGACCCGTCCCCACGACGGCGCGCTCGCCGGGGCCGAGGGTCGTGCGCTCGCACGCCGCAAGGTCGAAGCCGGCATCGCCGGAGTACGCCTGCGCCGGCATCACGGCACGGTCGTGCAGCCGGTGGATCGGCAGCTCGATCAGGCCAACTCCCGCACCGATTCCGCGATCAGGTACGGCGCGAATCGAGGGAGGTCGCGGCGCGCGAGCCGAGCGCGCACGTAGACGCCCTCGGCCTCGTCGCGCCGCTCCTCGATCGGGGTCCCGAGCGCGTAGAGCTCGCCGAGCTTCGCCCCGTCCTCATACGGGACGAGCAGGCGGACCTCCTCGAATCGGCCGGCGAAATGGTCGGCGATCGTGGCTCGAAGACGATCCAGGCCAGCGCCCTTCAGCGCCGAGATCGCAATCCCGTCGCTGAAGCGCGCCGCCAGCCTGCGGCGCCCGAGTGCATCCAGAGCGTCCACCTTGTTCAGAACGAGCAACACCGGAAGCTCGTTGGCTCCGATCTCGGTGAGCACGGCATCGACGGCCTGCATCTGCTCGAGCATCGTCGCCGTGTCCTCGGACGCGTCGACGACGTGGAGGATCAGATCCGCGACCAGCGTCTCCTCCAGCGTCGACGCGAACCCATCGACGAGCTGGTGCGGGAGGCGGCGGATGAACCCAACGGTGTCCGTGACGAGATAGCGCCGTCCTTCATGCTCGAACGCCCGCGTCGTTGGATCCAGCGTCTCGAACAACCGATCCTCCACCGAGACGTCCGCGGACGTCAGCGCGTTCAGGAGCGTCGACTTGCCCGCGTTCGTGTAGCCGGCGAGCGCGACCGTCGGTGTTTGCGTGCGTGTCCGCTCGCGTCGGCGAGTCGCGCGCTGGCGGGAGACGTCGACGAGGCGCCGCTGGAGAAGCGCGATCCTGCGGCGCGCGAGCCGCCGGTCGGTCTCGAGTTGCGACTCGCCGGGGCCGCGCGTCCCGACGCCGGCGCCAAGCGTGCCGCGTCCGCCGCCGAGGCGCTCGAGGTGCTTCCACGCGCCACGCATGCGCGGCAGGTTGTACTCGAGCTGCGCCAGCTCGACCTGGAGCTTGCCCTCGGTCGTCACGGCGTGCTGCGCGAAGATGTCGAGGATCAGCTGCGTCCGGTCGACGACGCGCGCCTGGAGGGCGTCCTCGAGGTACCGCTGCTGCGCCGGCTCGAGCTCACCGTCGACGATCAATGAGTCGGCGCCGGCCTCGGCGTACTCGCGCTTGACCTCCTCGATCTTTCCCTTGCCGACGTACGTCCGCAGCGCCGGCTTCGCGCGATGCTGCACAACTGCGCCGACAGGCTCGACACCCGCCGTCCGCGCGAGCTCCCGAACTTCGGCTAGCTCGCGTTCGTCGTCCGCGCCGGGCGCGAGGACTGCGAGGATCAGCCCGCGCTCGAGGTCCGCGGGGCCCTCGGTTCTCTCCACGGCACTGATTATGCCCTCCGATGGCGCAGAATCGACCTGTGGACGCAATCGCGCAGCGCACCCTCGAGCTGGTCAACATCCCGTCCCAGAGCCGTTGGGAAGGGGAGGCGGTCGAGTACGTCCGCAAAGCCATGCCGACGGCCCCGGCCTACGACGACGACACCGTCCTCTTCTGGCCGGGCCGCATCGTCCTCGCCGGGCATCTGGACACGGTTCCGGCGCAGGACAACTACCCCGGCGCGATCGAGGATGGCTGGGTCGTGGGGCTCGGCGCGTCCGACATGAAGGGCGGTTGCGCGGTGATGCTCGAGCTTGCGCGCGCCGGTGCTCGCTTCGGCTTCCTGTTCTTCGGACGCGAGGAGCTGCCCGCGGGCGAGTCAGCCCTGCCGCCGTTTTTCGAGCGAGAGGGGCTCGAGTGCGAGCTTGTCGTGATGATGGAGCCGACCGACAACGAGATCCACGCCGGGTGTCTCGGCAACTTGAACGCGCGTCTGACGTTCCGCGGCGAGAGCGCGCACTCCGCGCGGCCGTGGACGGGCGTGAACGCGATCGCGCTGGCGATCGACGCACTGGCGCCGCTCGCGCACGTCGAGCCGCGCGATGTCGAGATCCAGGGCCTTGTCTTTCGAGAGGTTCTCTCGATCACCGAAATCGTCGGCGGCATCGCGACCAATGTCGTGCCCGCGCTGGCGACTGCGACGCTGAATTTTCGTTATGCGCCGGACCGCACACCGGCGGAAGCCGAGCAGGTCCTGCGCACGCTCGTCGGCGACAGCGGCGAGCTCGAGCTGCTCGCCAACGCCCCGCCCGGAGGCGTAGCGGCCGAGTCGGCGCTCGTGCGAGCGCTGCGTGACGTCGGTCACCTCGCGGTTGCACCGAAACAGGCATGGACACCGGTGGCCGAGTTCTCCGCGCACGGGCTCGACGCCGTGAACTTCGGGCCCGGTGCGACTCGATACGCGCACCGCCAGGACGAGCGGGTCGAGATTGCGGCGCTACGGCGGAGCTACGACGCGCTCGCGCGTTTCGCGGCTACGGTCTCGTCGTGACGCTCTCTCCCCTGCTCGAGGCACTGCGGACGTATCCGTTCGTGCGGCTCGACCAGGCCAAAGCAGCGGCGCGGGAACGGGGGATCGAGGTCCTCGACTTCGGCATGGGCGATCCGGTTGACCCGACGCCGGCGTTCATCCAACGGGCACTCGCGGACGCGCTACCCGCAACCGCAGGGTACCCGCGCGCGCCGGGCCTCCCGGAGCTCCGCGCCGCGATCGCAGGGTGGATCCGGCGGCGGTTCGACGTCGGCGTCGACGCTGAGACGGAGCTGATCCCGACCTACGGGTCGAAGGAGGCGATCTTTCTCTTCCCACTCGTCGCATGCCGTCCCGACAAGGACGTCGTGCTCGTCCCCGAGCCCGCGTACCCCGTGTACGAGCGCGGCGCCGCGTTCGCGGGCGCGGATGTCCGGTTCGTGCCGCTGAGTGAGGAGAACGCGTGGCTCCCGGACCTTGACGCGATCGAGGACGAGGACTGGGAGCGGTGCGCCATCTTCTGGGCGAATTACCCGCACAACCCGACGGGAGCAGTCGCCCCGCCGGCGTTTCTCGACGACCTCGCGGCACGCGCGCGCGAGCACGGCTTCTACCTCGCCGCGGACGAGGCCTATACGGAGCTGTGGTTCGACGAGCCGCCCCTCTCGGCCTTGCAGCTCGGCGACCGGACGAACGTCGTCGTCTTCCAGACGCTGTCAAAGCGCTCGTCGATGACGGGCTATCGGAGCGGTTTCATCTGCGCGCAGCCTGACGTGATCGATGCATTTCGATCGTTCCGGCCGAACGTCGGCACAGCGCCTCAGGAGTTCGTACAGCGCGCGTCGGTGGCGGCGTGGGCCGACGAGGAGCATGTCGTCGAGACGCGTGCGCGCTATGGCGAAAAGCGCGCCCTCCTCGCGCCGCTGCTCGACCTTGCACACGGCTCGAGCGTCGCGACGTTCTACCTCTGGTTTCGCGTCCCCGACGGCGAGACGTCGGAATCGTTTGCCACTCGCTTGCTCGACCACGGCCTCGTCGTCGCGCCGGGCTCCTACTTCGGGCCGAGCGGCGAGGGCTACGCACGCCTCGCGCTCGTCCCCGATCTCGCGGCGTGCTCTCGCGCGGCAACGATCCTGCTCGAGATGCTGTGAGCGTCGAAGAGACGATCGCCGCGCTTGACAGCGGCGAGCTGCGCGTCGCCGATCGGCGCGACGGCGAGTGGATCGTCAACGAGGAGGCGAAGGAGGCGATTCTCGAATACTTCCGGCAGCGGAAGATGGAGCCGATCGAGGTCGGGCCGTTCGAGTACCACGACAAGATCCCGCTCAAGCGCGACTTCGAAGAGCTCGGCGTGCGGGTCGTGCCCCCTGCGGTTGCGCGGTACGGCTCCTTCCTGTCGCGTGGCGTCGTGCTCATGCCGAGCTACGTGAACATCGGCGCGTGGGTCGGGCCGCGCACGATGGTCGATACCTGGGCGACCGTCGGCTCGTGCGCGCAGATCGGCGCGGACGTCCACCTCGCGGGTGGTGTCGGCATCGGCGGCGTGTTGGAGCCAATCAATGCACGGCCCGTGATCGTCGAAGACGGCGTGCTCGTCGGCTCGCGCTGCATCGTCACCGAGGGCGTCGTCGTGCGCGAGCGCGCAGTGCTCGGCGCAGGCGTCGTCCTGACGGCGTCCGTGCCCGTCATCGACGTGACCGGCGACCAGCCGATCGAGCACCGCGCCGACGTTCCGGCTGGAGCGATCGTCGTTCCCGGCGTTCGCCAGCGGGAGTT
>Ga0126312_10003227_pt1 | contig 10988 bp, 9 predicted proteins | sample Plot104A_FD_92537 | JGI IMG/M metagenome (GOLD analysis project Ga0126312, IMG submission 92537) | Serpentine soil microbial communities from UC McLaughlin Reserve, CA, USA - Plot104A | ecosystem: Environmental > Terrestrial > Soil > Grasslands | place: USA: UC McLaughlin Reserve, Lake County... | reverse complement strand
GCGCGGCTGTATCTCCGCACGGAAGCGCATCGTGCCGCGCACCACGCGCACCAGCCGAACCAGCCGGTGGCGCTCGGTCGCACTGCCCTCGACGATCGGCATGAAGTCGACTACCTCCCCGACCCCCTCTAGGGTCATGAACCGTGTGACCAAGATCGCGGTGTCGGGGAAGTACAGCTGCCGGCTTGCGTAGTCGTCCCGATCGGGCGCGACGCGGAAGTGCCCGCCGCGGTCGTGATCGAGCAAGGACGCGAAGACGCTCGGGGAGTCGAAACGGGGACAGCAGAACCAATCGACTGTTCCGTCAGTACTGATCAAGGCTGCCGCCTGCAGATCTCCGATCAGGCTGTGCTCGCCTATTTCAGGGTAGCGATTCATCGCAACGTCCTTTCGCGTCGATCCGGTTGTTTGCCGCCGTTCTACATTACACTTCTCGAGCTTACGTCGCCTTCGGTTTGACGGATTGTCCGGGGCCTGCGCTTCGGCGGCAACGGACGGAGAACCTCATTTGCCTGATCTCCTAGAGGCCCTCTACATCGACCTTGGAGTGCGGCATTATCACTCCTTTGCTTCGACCCCCGGCTTGGAGAGCAGGGGGACCGGGTTTTGGGCTCTTCAGAATGGTCAGCGGATAAGCCTCCAGGCGAGTCCCAATACCCCTCATTGTTCATGGGTGTGAGGCTCACCCTTCGTTTTGGATCCCTTCAGGCAGGGACTGCACGCTGACGAGTTCGAGCCCCATACCGCCTATGCGGTCGATGATGCCGTGGAGCTGAATCTGGTCGACTACCTCTCCCGTAAGAACCGTCAGCCCGCCTTTCGTCTCCATCTCCATCTCTTCGAAGGCCGCAGCATACCTCTCGCTGAGCTCGCTTCGCACTACTATCCGATAGACTCTTCCGGCGCCCCGGTGCATGCCGCATTCCCTGTTCGCTGCCACTCTTTGTTGCCCCTCAACATACGTCACAGGAGGACCTGCTGTCCTCACCCGTCGGGGCATCTCCCCTAGGGGATTTTCGGAAGAGGCTAGATGAGCTTCCTGGCGTAGCCCTGCTCGACAGCCTCCTTGCGCGAGGAGACGCCGAGCTTCCTGTAGATGGACTTGACGTGGGACCTTATCGTGCTCGGGGACACGTAGAGGAGCTTGCCGAGCTCCGAGACAGACAGGTCTCCATCTAGGAGTTGCAGCACTTCCAGCTCGCGCTCCGTAAGGTGCCCGTCCATCGATCCGGTCCTGCCAGGCCTAGTGTTTCGTAGTTTGCGCTCCTGGCGCTCGAGAAGGTCGGGAAAAATGCCCGCATCCGGGTACAGCTCTACAATGGCGCGCGCCTCAGCTAGCACCGCCCGCGCCTCGCTTCTGTCGCCGCGCGCAATCAGTACCTGGGCGAGCGCCAGCAAACCGACGAGGGTGGGCCAGGGGCTCATCGCGGGCAACCTCCTACGCGCCGAAAGACCGCTCTCGAGCTCGGTTTGCGCCTCGGCGAGGTTTCCCCGTTTCGCGAGCACGCGTCCAAGCGCGATGGTCGCCAAACCGGCCTGCGGTATAGCGTGCAATTTGAATGCGTCCACGAGAGCGCATGCCTCGCGCGCGAGCGCCTCGGCGTCCTTCGGATGCCCCTCGTCCAGAACGGCGAATGACAGGAAAGACAGCATGGCGATACGCAACACGGGTTGGTCGCTCCTGGTGAGCCGAACACCTTCTTCGAGCAGGCCCCTGGCACCGGCGGTGTCTCCGGAACTGTACCGTCCCATCCCCAGCCCGATGCACGCCAACGCCCTCCGCGGCGAGATCCGCCCGTTCTCGAGCCGCGTCGCCTGCTCGGCTGCATCGACCCACGCCTCGACGCCCTCGTAGCCGAAGAAGCCCCGTACGAGCGTAACTCCTGCTTCTACCGAGGGCGTGCCGTCGGGAAGATCCCCTTGGTAATGACTGTCCTCGGCGAGCATCAGAAACCGCTCGGTCTCTTCCCGCTGACCCTGCAGGGCGCAGATCCATGCTTCGACAATGGAAAGCGGTGCGGCGCGGCCGACAAAATCCTCGGGCAGCGCGTTGAGCCACCCTTGTAGGGTCGCCGTGTGGCCGGTGACGACGTAGCCGAACCAGTGGCGCGCGATCAGTTGCCCCGCCCGCTCGTACTCTTCCGCCGCCGTGGCGTGCTCGATGGCCTTATCCAACTGACCCTCTCGCTCGAACCAGACGCTCGCCCGTCTGTGGAGGACGGGCACCAGCTTGGGGTCGGTGTTCTTCAGCTCGTAGAGAAGGAAATCGGCGAAGAGGCGATGGTAGCGGTACCATTTCCCACCGTCGTCGAGCGGAACGACCAGAAGGTTAGAATGCGCGAGCTCGCGCAGAAGCTTGCCTGAACCCTCCATCTCGAGAACCTCGTCGCAAAGGGAGCCCGACATCCTTTCCAATACGGAGGTCCGAACCATGAAACGCCTCTCTTCCTCGGAGAGGGTGGCCAAGACCTCCTCCGCGAGCAGGTCTACTATGTAGCGACTTCTGCCCCGGAGCGACGAGACAAAGGCGTGCGGGTCCCTATCCCTCATGGAGAGAGCCGCGAGGTAGATACCCGCGGGCCACCCCTCGGTACGCTCGAGCAACTCGTCTATGTCGGCGCGGCCTATTCTCAGCCCCAACCGCTCGCCTAGCAGGGAGGTGGTCTCTTCCTCCGAGAATGCCAGCTGCTCGATGCGCAACTCGTTGACCTCACCTCGCGCGCGCAGGCGTCCAAGGCCGAGGGGCGGGTCGGAGCGGGTCGAGATGACCAGATGGATCTTCTCGGGGAGGTGCTCTATGAAGAAGCCAACAGTCTCGTGACACTCGCCGTTCGTTATGAGATGGTAGTCATCGAGCACCAGTACTACCCGGCACGGAAGCTCCGCAAGATCGTTTATGAGCATGGGGAACGTCGTCTCGACGAGACCGGTCGCGACGATGCCCGGTCCCGCAAGGGCATCGGCCCCGACCCGTTCCCCCGGCGTAACCCGATGCAAGGCCTCGACGACATGCCTCCACAGCCGTATCGGATCGTTGTCCTGCTTGTCGAGGGAGACCCAAGCAAAGGGCCGATTGGACTCTTCGGCTCGGCGCCACTGGTTCAGGAGCGTTGTCTTTCCATAGCCCGCCGGAGCCCCGATCAGGGTTAGCTTGCGAGCAGAGCCCGCGTCGAGCTGATTGAGCAGCATGGGGCGCGGGACCTCCTCAAAGCGGGGCGATGGAGGGAGAAGCTTGGTCCCGATGATCCCAGAAGGAACCCCTCGCAATTTAGATGAGGCGTCCATGGTTCCAGCGATTTAGCTTGGCCCGCTGCTCATTACTCCCTCGTTGTCAGATCTCAAATTACCGCGGTAATTGTAGCCGAGTCCGAGAAGAGGGGTATTTTGTTACACGGTCAACCAGCCCGAAGTCTTCGCATCGGCAGCGATTGCGGGCTTACGGGACCGCCTCAACCCACAAACCGAGGGAGGGTGCCTGAGCCTAAGATCCCGCGACGAGATGCCGTGCACAGGCCAAAGGGTGATCTCGGACGATCGGCTCTTAACTCCTTCGACACGCTCGGCGACGTGTTGCTGCTCCGGATTCCGATGTATTCGGGTCCTCGCTCGGAAAATCCCCTAGGGGAGATGCCCCGATGGGTGAGGCAAACGTGCCGGCGAAGGGCGTAGATTGCAGTATGCGTCGCTGGGCTTAACGCGAGAAAGGAGCGAAGCGATGGGCTACACCCAACCGCAACCCGCGCTACCGATGGTGTCCGGCAACTGGTGGGCGATGGTCTTGAGGGGGATAGCCGCTGTGCTCTTAGGCCTGGCAGCGCTCTTCTGGCCCGGGATGACGCTGCTGGTGCTCCTCGTCGTCTTCGCGGTCTACGCTCTCGTGGACGGCTTGCTGGCAATCGTTGCGGGGATCTGGGGTCCCGGAGGGCACAGGTGGCCGCTCCTGGCCGAGGGCGCCCTTGGCTTGCTAGCGGGCCTCGTGGTCTTGTTCTGGCCGGGCACGACGGCGCTGGTTTTGGTGTACGTGATCTCGGCGTGGGCGATCTTCACGGGCCTGCTGAAGGTGGTCATGGCCGTCTCGTTCAGGCGGCAGATAGAGAACGGGTGGCTGATGGGCCTCGGGGGCGCGCTCTCCGTGCTTTTCGGGGTCATCTTAGGCTTCTTGCCCGGAGCGGGGCTCGTCACTTTGGTGTGGCTCGTCGGGATCTACGCGCTGATCCTCGGCGTCGCGCTGATCGTGCTGGGTTTCCTCGACCGGGGCCACCCCCAGACAAACGTAAGCAGGGTCAGGTAAAGGAGGGCCATCCTAAGCGGCCCGCGTCCGGCATCGACGCGAAGCTAGAGCGAGACGGGAAAGGGGAAGTAGATGGGTGAGGGCTACGGGACACTCAGGCTTTGGTCGACGGTGCTGGTGATCGTCGGGGTCTTAGGCGTCATTTTCGTCGTTATCGGGACGATCTTCGCCGTCTTTGCGGCGCCTACCTTCTGGCAGGGCGTGGCTTTCCTCTTGATCGGCGGGCCTCTGGCCGTCCTGTTCGCGAGCTGGCCGATCGCGTTGGGGCAAGGCCTGCGGGCACTCGCCGACGTGGCCGAGTACGTCCAGCGCCAGCAGAGCGGGCTCGGGTGAGCCCGGTAAGCTCTAAGGTCAACATCCGAGGGAGGTCCCCTCCGTCGCGAATCGGGTCCAAGGCACGCATCGCATTCGTAGAGGCGAAGAGAAAGGAGAAAGTAGCGAATGGCGACGCTATCGGTACTGAAGTTCAATGATCCCTACGGAGCAGACAGGGTGCTCATCGCCCTGCAGGGGCTGCAGGAGCGCCAGATGATCACCCTCGAAGACGCGGCTGTAGTCAGCTGGCCTCAGGGCAAAAAGAAGCCTACGACTCGCCAGCTACACGGCACAGCTGGTGCGGGTGCCCTGGGTGGAGCATTCTGGGGTTTCCTGTTCGGGTTGATCTTCTTCGTGCCCTTCCTTGGCGCAGCGATCGGGGCTGGGATGGGAGCACTTACAGGTTCGATGGCCGATGTTGGGATCGACGATGACTTCATCAAGCAGGTTCGCGAGAAGGTCACGGAGGGGACCTCTGCGCTGTTTGCTCTCACCAGCGGGGCGACGGCGCCTGACAGGGTTATAGACGAGCTCAAGCAGTACGACTTCGAGATCATCTCCACCAACCTCCCAGAGGAGCAGGAGCAGAAGTTACGCGAGGCGTTCGCGCAGGAATAACGGAGGCGAAATCGCCTTGGAGCGGTCAGAGCGGGTTGTCCGCTCCAAGGCGGAGGTTGTAGATTGCCGCAAACGCACGATGCCCTTACCCAGCGAGCGCTTCTTTGCGGTGGGATCCAGATCCGAGTTGGGCATGGATGAAGAAGGTCAGCCGGGCGATTATGGTAGCGCTACGCTTCGTGTTCGGACCGTTCTTCCCTATCATAGGCCCCTCGGGACGGTAAGCGGCGGGTTGTCATTACGGGCGTGCGTTGAGGGGACGCTTCGGAATCATCCCCACCGTTGCCGCCGTCGCGGTTATTATTCTTGCGAATGCTTTCCGCACTCGGAGGTGTCCTCGCATGGTTTGCGTAGTCTAGGGATGATCTACGCCGGCGGAGGATGCGGTGGTTGAGCTCATCGTGTTGGCCTGCGTCGTGTTCGCTTTCGGGATCGTTTCGCGGCGTCTGGAAGGTACGGTCCTCACAGCGCCGATCGTCTTTGTCTTGGCCGGCGTCGTCCTCGGTCCGGCGGGCCTCGGCCTGGTCGAGATGGGGCTCGACGATCACGCCGTGCTGTTGCTCGGCGAAATCGCCCTCGCGCTCGTCCTGTTCACCGACGCTGCGAGGACCGACCTCTCTACACTGCGGCAGAACAAGGCATTGCCACTGCGCCTCTTGGGGATAGGGATGCCGCTCACCATAGCGTTGGGTACTGCTACTGCGGCGCTGTTGCTCGCCGATCTCACTGTCTGGGAGGCCGCCATCGTTGGTACCGTGCTTGCGCCCACAGATGCAGCATTGGGCCAGGCGGTGGTGAGTAACCCGCGGGTTCCTGTTCGGGTGCGCCAAGCCTTGAACGTCGAAGCCGGTCTCAACGACGGCCTTTCGGTGCCTTTCCTGGCACTCTTCTTGATCCTGGCAGAGACCCACGAGGGGCACTTGTCCGCGAGATCCTGGGTGCGCTTTGCGCTAGAGCAGGTGGGGCTAGGAGTTCTCGTCGGCGTCGGGATTGGACTGGCGGGGGGCTGGCTCGTGGCGTGGGCCTCACGAAAAGGGTGGATGACCGGACCTTTCCAGCGCCTCGCTCTCCTGGCACTCGCGCTCATAGCATGGGCGATGGCCGACCAGATCGGCGGCAACGGCTTTATCGCCGCCTTCGTTGGTGGCCTGGCGGTAGGTCCGACCGTAAAGAGCGTCGGAGAGCTACTGATCCGGTTCACCGAAGCCGAGGGACAACTGCTAAGCCTTAGCGTGTTCTTTGTTTTCGGCACTCTGGTGATCGGGCTGATCCGCGACTTGCGCTGGGAGGTTGCCCTCTATGCCCTCCTCAGCCTAACCGCGATACGTGTGCTGCCGGTAGCGCTTTCCTTACTCAGCACGCATCTGGCCGGGGTTTCGGTTCTGTTTGCAGGGTGGTTCGGTCCTCGGGGCCTTGCCTCCATTGTGCTAGGTTTGATCGTTGTGGCTGCGGCTCCTCGGCTCGCCGGGCGGGATGATATCGAGATGGTGGTGGCCTTGACGGTGCTGCTGAGCGTGCTTTTGCATGGGGTCACCGCTACTCCGCTCTCGGCCGCGTACGCCCGTTGGGTCGAGGGAATGGCCGTGGACGCGCCGGAGAAGCAAGGGGTGGTCGAGGCGTCGACACGCCTGAGTTCTGCCTCGACCTTTGCTCGAGGTAGCCAATGAGACCGCGCGAGATGCCAGGATGGAAGGGCTCAGCGGCACGAGGATTTCGGAGTTCGACCGATCCCGTGCGGCCGGAGAGTCGCAGCACCCAGGACGACTACAGGAGCTAGAAATATGGACGAGGAAAAGGCCGCACAGAAGGATTCTCAGACAGAACAGCAGGAACAATCCCCGCCAATATCTTCGGTGGTGCCCGCGGAGCCAAGCGCGCACCCAACCACGGGGGACGCTGGCTGGGCGGGAGCCCCTACCTCGCAGGTGGTGCGCACGGTAGCCGCAGCCTTGCTCACCGTGGTGGTAGTGTTAGTGGCGCTATTTCTCCTATGGCAAGTGCGCACGTTCGTCGGCTGGCTCGTCATCTCCCTGTTTTTGGCCGCGGTGCTCAACCCGGCCGTAAACTGGCTCCAGCGGCGCCACCGCCTGATCAAGCGCCCTTTGGCCATAGCGCTCACCTACCTAGGGGTGCTGGTGGCGCTGCTCTTCATAGGGGGGATCTTCCTACCCCTACTGGTCGACCAGATAAACGGCTTTACCAAGTTCGTCAACACCGCTGCTCAGGCTCCAGAAGGGCCTACGGAGTACATCAAGGGCCTCGCCAAGCAAAACGGCCTTGGGGGGCTCGTGCAGAGGATCGACGTCGAACTCTCCGACCTGAGGAAGCAGCTGGGTGATTTGGTCGGGAACCTCTTCTCGGCCACAGGACAAATAGCCGTTAGCGCCGCCGGGTTCCTCGCCGCGCTGGCGACCGTCCTGACGCTAACCTTCTTCCTGATCCTGGGCAGCGAGCGATACGTCAACGCTGGGGTAGGGCTCTTTGCACAAAGACACCAGCCCCTCGTCAGGCGCATCCTGGGCCAAGCGGCTGGGGCCATCAGCGGCTACGTCACCGGCAACCTCGCCATCAGCTTGATCTGCGGTGTGACCACCTTCGTCGTGCTGTTGATCCTGGGGATGCCCTACGCCGCCCCGCTGGCGCTGCTGGTTGCAGTGCTCGACCTCATACCCCTGGTGGGCGCGACGCTGGGCGGGGCGCTGCTCGTGATCGTAGGGCTGTTCGTGGAGCCGTGGAAGGCCGTGGTGCTGCTCGTCTTCGTGCTGGTTTATCAGCAAGTCGAGAGCAACCTGCTCCAGCCGCTGGTCTACAGCCAGGCCGTCCAGCTCAACGGGCTGGTGATCCTGATCGCTTTACTTGTAGGCGGGCAGCTACTGGGCATCCCCGGGGCTTTGCTGGCCATCCCGGTGGCCGAGATAATACGCATAGTCATAACCGAGGTTGGAGCGTACCGGCGCGCGGAGCGGGAGGCTGGCGAGCCAGGCGAACCAGCCGTGTCGTCCTCCTCGCCACCTGCTACATCCGAGTAAGGGAGAGACAGCTGCGTTAGCAGGAGGGAGCTGCGCAAGGCGACGCTGATGCACCCCGGCACAAGGTCAGGCGTAACCCGGAGGTTAGACCATGAACGACCCGACGGACGGAAGAGGCGGTGTTTCCGAGGCCGTGGCCGCGCTGCGCCAAACATCATTTTTGCGTGTGATGCTCATCCTCGCTGCGACAGTGGTCGTGCTGGTGGGGATACGCCTCAGTGCGCCGATTCTGAACCCCATTTTCTTCGCGGTGGTCCTGACCCTGCTGTTCAGCCCGATCTACTCCTGGCTCAAGAGACGCGGGCTCCCTTCGCCGTTGGCTCTCGTGATCATGCTCGTTGTTATTGCTGCCATCTTCATAGCTCTCTTCTTCATTCTAGGAGTGTCGATAAGCACGTTCAGCGAGCGCGTCGGATTCTACACGTCGCAGCTGCATAGTCAGCTGGTCGATCTCGACGCCCTACTTGAGCGTCTTGGGCTCTCTAACGTCGACCTTCGCGACGTGATCAAACCCAGCGCCCTCACCGATGTTCTCGGCACGATCCTGTCTGGCATCGCCGGCTTCCTTAGCGACCTGTTCCTCATCCTGGTGATCATGCTGTTCTTGCTCGCAGAAGGTCCTGCCATGATGGATCGGTTGCGCGCTGGCACAAGTGGGAACAACCCGCAGGTAGAGCGGCTGACCACCATCGGTCGCAGCGTCGTGCGACAGTTCGGACTGCGCGCGATAGTCAACCTGGTAACAGGCGCGGGCGTCACCGTATTGTTGTTCTTCTTGGGTGTTGACTTTCCGCTGCTGTGGGGGATTCTGACCTTCTTCTTGAGCTTCGTGCCTTACATCGGCCTAGTCTTGGCGGTGACGCCCGCGGTGGTGCTGGCCCTCGCCGAGTTCGGCGTGAGCCGGGCTGTGCTGGTCATCGCGGGGGTGATTGTGATCAACATCCTGGCCGAGAACGTTCTCTCACCAATGATGATGGGCCGGGGTTTGAACATCTCGCCGACGATTGTTTTCTTATCCTTCGTGTTCTGGGCCTGGCTTCTAGGGGGACCAGGCGCCTTCCTGGCGCTACCCATTACCTTGTTCGTGGCCGTCATGTTCGATACCTTCCCTGAAACGCGCTGGCTTGCGAGCCTCATTGGCGTGGCTGATGTGAATTCCAGCGCTGTGAACGGCAACACACCAGGCGCCACTACTCAGGGTGGGGAGGTCGAACATTCGTCATGAATAGCATGGCTCCATCGACTCAGGATGTGTTCTGGATAAAGCAGTGTCCTACCCTGGTCGCTCCCTTACAGGCTCGCAAGGAGTACGCAGCCAAGGGGTGAAGGATGATGGCGAGGGTCGCAGGCACCGTGATTTTGTCTACAATAGGGTTCATATTTGTGTCCTTGCTCGCGAGTCTAGACGTGCTGTGGGTGACCGGAGGCGTCGCTCGCGGCGTTCTGATAGGAGTAATCTGCGGTTCTGCAGCGGCTATCACGGTCGGCGCCGTGAGTACTGCGGCCAGCCGATCAGGGGAACACTCAAGCGAGGAGTTCGGGCGGTCAGGTGGTAGCCAGGATCGTTGAGCAAAATATGCTCCTGACGATACACAGGGGAGCACCCCAGAGGAGGACATAGATTCTTCGACCGCCAACGCGTTGAACGCTGCGCCAGGGACCAGGTGTGCGGATTTTAAGAGCGCTAGTGCACTGGATTGTTGAGCTGAGCAAACGCTCGGTCAAGAGCTTCTTCGAGCATAGCATGGCGACCTACGCAGAGCAGCTGTCCTACCGGGGTCTCTTCGGGTTCTTCCCGTTCATCATCCTGGTGTTCGCGTTGCTGGCGCTGCTAAGCATTGACGCGGTTTTCGATCGGCTCATAGAAGCGGCCATGGGAGTGCCGCCGCAGCAAATCCCAGAACCGTTGGAGCCCGTAGCCGAGGAAGGTAGGACTCAGGCGGGATTCTTGCGCCCGCTGATCGAGCAAGCGCGGGAGCAGGCAGGGGGAGGATTGCTCTCCTTCGGCATAGTCATATCATTGTGGTCGGTCTCTGCGGTAGCCTTCACCCTGACGGATGCCCTGAACGTCGCTTACGGGGTCGAGGAGACACGCTCGCGGCGGAAGCGGTTCGCCTTTGCCCTGGTCTTCGGCCCCCTCCTCGCGCTCGCCTTTATCGTCGCCAGTGGGCTCATGCTGATCGGACCGCAGGTGGCGGGGTGGTTCGCGGGGCTGGCGGGGCTTGACGAGGCGTGGGTAGCGTTATGGGGATGGCTGCGCTTCCCGGCAGCACTGTTCCTGCTGGCGGTGGTGCTTTCGGTCGTCTACCGCATCGTCCCCGACACCGATCGGTCGTTCTGGTCCGCTACACCCGGGGCTCTGTTCGCCGTGATCGCGTGGGCGATCGCCTCCCTGGGGTTCTCGTTCTACCTGGCCAACTTCGCAAATCGTGGCCTGACCTACGGCAGCCTCGGGACGGCTGTAGGTCTGCTTGTCTACCTTTACCTCTCGGCGTCGGTGGTGCTGCTGGGGGCTGAGATCAACGCGGCCGTTTACCGCATGCGCTGAGGACAAATCACTGGAGCTGCGGAAGTGTGCATAGTCGTCGAACGTTCGTGAAGATGCATTTACTGAGGTACGCCTATACAAGCGCTGGCGTGTCCTTTGCAACCTGATTCCGACCAGCTTGCCGGAGGTCGGCCTTTTCCTTCCGATCGCTCGACATTGGTGCCCTCGCTACAGGAGTCACGCCGGG
>Ga0126312_10003226_pt1 | contig 10990 bp, 10 predicted proteins | sample Plot104A_FD_92537 | JGI IMG/M metagenome (GOLD analysis project Ga0126312, IMG submission 92537) | Serpentine soil microbial communities from UC McLaughlin Reserve, CA, USA - Plot104A | ecosystem: Environmental > Terrestrial > Soil > Grasslands | place: USA: UC McLaughlin Reserve, Lake County... | reverse complement strand
TGATCTTCGCCGCGTTGCCCTCGATGTCGCCCACCGTGGGGTTGATCTGGGCGAGCGCCACGCGGAGCTTTCCGCCGTCTGAGGCCATGGGTCAAGTATTGCTTGCGGGATCTTCACTAGCAACGGGCCGAGCATCGAGCTGGTGCGCCGCTGCGGCTTCCGGGAGGTCGGGGTCCACCGGCGCCATGGCCGCCTCGACGAAGGGTGGAAGGACGTGCTCGTGGTCGAGCGGCTCCTCGGCGATGCCGCCGACGATTGACGCGCCTGCCGCGTGAGACGGCGATCGGGGTCATGGTCGCCGTGCACTCGCGATAAGCGCGACGCGCTCGTAACGACGCTCCCGCAAGCAATACTTGACCCATGGCCTCAGACGGCGGAAAGCTCCGCGTGGCGCTCGCCCAGATCAACCCCACGGTGGGCGACATCGAGGGCAACGCGGCGAAGATCACCGAGGCGATCGCCGATGCGCGGCGCGAGCGGGCGCAGATCGTGGTTCTGCCGGAGCTCGCGGTCCCAGGCTACCCGCCGGAGGACCTGCTGCTGAAGCGTCACTTCCTGGCCGCCAACATGCGAGCGCTGGAGGAGATAGCGAGTGGCGTGCACGACATCGTCGCCCTGGTCGGCTATGCGGAGGGGGACGGGTTCGTCCACAACGCGCTCGGCGTGCTCGCCGACGGTGAGGTCAAGGCCAGCTACACGAAGATGCTGCTCCCCAACTACGGGGTGTTCGACGAGCGCCGCTACTTCGAGCCCGGCCCCTCCCCCGCGCTGATCGAGGTCGGCGGCCGGATCGTCGGCCTGACGATCTGCGAGGACATTTGGTTCCCGGGGCCGCCCGCGGCGGCGGAGGCGCTGGCGGGCGCCGGACTGATCGTCAACGCGTCCGCATCCCCCTACCACCGCGGGAAGGGAACCCAGCGCGAGCGCGAGATCGTCGCCGCCCGCGCCGCGGAGGTCGGGGCGGCGATCGCGCTGTGCAACACCGTCGGCGGCCAGGACGAGCTCGTGTTCGACGGGCACAGCGTGGTCGTCAACGAGCGCGGCGAGACCGTGGCGCGCGGCGCCCAGTTCGCCGAGCAGCTGCTCGTGTGCGACGTGGATCTGCCGCCCTCGGGACAGGAGCGCCGCCCCGCGGAGGTCCCCGGGGGGATGGACGCGCCGGTCCTCGCCGGCCTCGGGGTGCCCGAGCCGGACTCGCGCGTGCCCGGCGCGCTCCCCGAGCCGCTTCCCGAGGAGGCCGAGATCTACGAGGCGCTGAAGCTCGGGCTGCGCGACTACGTCGAGAAGAACGGGTTCAAGCGCGTCGTGCTCGCGCTGTCGGGCGGGATCGACTCCGCGCTCGTGGCCCTGATCGCGGCTGACGCGCTCGGACCCGAGCGGGTGACCTGCGTGGTCATGCCCTCGCCCCATTCGAGCGAGGAGACGCAGGCCGACGCCCGGCTGATCGCGGCCAACCTGGGCGTCGAAGTGCTCGAGATCCCTATCGCCGAGGCGATGGAAGCGTACGGCGACCTGCTCGCCGAGCCGTTCGAGCACCGGTCGGGCGACGGCGTGCCGGAGCCCGCGGCCGCAGGCACGCCGAACCCGCCGCCGGGACTCCCCACAACCGGCGATCTCGCGGTGGAGAACGTCCAGGCGCGAATCCGGGGCAACCTGGTGATGGCGCTGTCGAACCGGTTCGGGTGGCTGGTCCTCACCACAGGCAACAAGAGCGAGCTGTCGGTCGGGTACGCGACCTTGTACGGGGACATGGCAGGCGGCTTCGCGGTCATAAAGGACTGCTTCAAGACCCTGGTCTACCGGCTCGTCCGGTACCGCTGCGCGATATCCGACCGTGAGCTCGTGCCGGACTCCGTGCTCGAGCGTCCTCCGTCGGCCGAGCTCCGTCCCGACCAGCGCGACGAGGACTCGCTGCCGCCCTACGAGATCCTGGACCGCATCCTCGAGGCGTACGTGGAGGGCGACCGGGGTCGCGACGACATCGTCGAGGACGGGTTGCCCGCCGACGTGGTCGACGAGGTGATCCGGATGGTCGACCGGGCCGAGTACAAGCGCCGCCAGGCGCCGCCGGGGATAAAGATCACCCCGAAGGCGTTTGGGCGCGACCGCCGCCTCCCGATCACCAACCGCTTCGGCGGCTAACCCCTCGCCCGCACGGCCACCACGACCTGGGCCAGCGCGCACAGCCGTCCCTCGTCGTCGGTCATCTCGACCTGCCACACCCACGTCGTGCGGCCGCGGTGGCGAACATGCGCGTCGGCGTTCACATGTCCCTCGGAGATCGACCGCAGGAAGGTGGCGTGGTTGGACTGGCCGAACGCGACCTTTCCGTCCTCGCGGACGGCCGCGTTGGTCGCGGCCGAGCACACGGTCTCGGCCAGAGTGGAGTACACGCCCCCGTGGACAAGGCCGTGGATCTGCACGACTCGGTCGGTGACGGGCACACGGGCGCGCGCGTCGGCGTCATCCGGGTCGAGGTGCTCGATCCCGATCAGGTCGCCGAGCGCGTCGCGTCCGAGCGACTCCGGCCCACTCACGCGAGGCACCTTATTGCCACAGCCGCGCGAGCGCCGGGACGAGAAGCGCCCGGGCCAGCACGAGGTCGAGCGCGAGCCCGGCGGCGGTGGCTACGCCGAGCTCCTTGGCGGCCACGAGGTCGGACCCGGCGAGCACCGCGGTGGCGGCGCCGGCGACCACCGTCGCGGCGCCGGCGGCGGGCAGCGTGAGCGAGGCGGCCAGTGGAACGGCGACACGGGGCTGGAACCCGAGCCCACGCTCTACCGCGAGCGCGCCGGCGAGCTGCGCCGTGCGCCATCCGGAGACCGCCGCGATCGCGGCGACCGCGGCGACCGTCGAGGCGAGCGCCGGTCCTCCCTGCGCCGCGTAGTCGAGCGGCCCGGTGAGTCGGGCGTCCTGGAAGGTGACCACGAGCAGGCCGACCCCGGCGGCGGCCGGGAGGAGCGATGCGATCGCGAGCACCACGGCCGGAACGGCGGAGCGCAACCCGCCGGCGACCAGGGCGATGGCGAGCAGGAGCGCGGCGACCCCGGCGGCGATCGGGCCCCGGGCGAGCAGCGCCTGGTCGGCGTCGAGCGCCTCGGCGTCGCGACCGCCGACAGCCGTCGCCACCGGGGACGGGACGCCGCGTACGCCCTCGACCGCCGCGCGGGCGTCGAGCGATCCCGGCCGCGCCTCGGTGCCGGCCTGCAGCAGCTCGCGGTCCCGGCCGGCGTGACTCGGACCCCGCGCCTCGGCGATGCCCGGAACTCCCGCCAGCTCGAACCTGAGGGTCTTGAGCTCGGCTCGGGCGGCGGGCTCCGTCGAGACCATGACCGGCGCCGTCGTCTCCGCGCCGAGCTCCGCGACCGTCCGCGCCTCGGCCGTGTGCGCCTCGGCGTCGTCGGGGAGCCCCGCCGCGTCGATCGGAAGCGTCTCCAGCCGAGTGGCAAAAGACGCGACGGCGAGCAGCCCCGCCGCCGGGATGATCGCCATCGCGACGGCGAGGACGCGATTCCCGGTCACGGCCGCCTCCACCCGATAGACGAATCCCGGCTCGCGCCGCTCGCGCCCGCCGCCGGACGCCACGTCCCGATCGCCGGACAGCACCAGCAGGCTCGGGACCGCGACGAGCGCCACCGCGCCGGTCAGCAGCGCGGCCAGCGCCCCGCCCAGGGCAGCCGAGCGCGCGTCGAGCACCGGGACGACCGCCAGCGCGGCGGCCACCCCGGCGGCGCCGAGGGAACCGAAGACGACCGATCTGCCGGCCCCCTCGAGCGTCCGGTGCATCGCGTCCTCCCTGCTGCGGAGCGTGGCCAGCTCGTCGCGGTAGCGCGCGGCGAGGATCAGGGACGCCTCGATCGCGACCACGATCGCCACTACCGCGGCCGGGGCGACGCCCAGCACGGAGACGGGGGTCGCCTCGTCGACGATGCCGATCAAGCCGACCGAGCCGGGCACGCCGGTGGCCGCGGCGAGAATCGGGCCGGCCGACAGCCGCCACCCGAGCGTCAGCCCGAGCACCAGGACGGTCAGCGGCAGCGCCACGAGCTCGAGCAGGCCGAGCTCCCCCCAAACGGCGTCGCGGGCGTCTTGCAGCACCGCCGCCTGACCCCCCACCGCGAGCTCCAGCGGGCCGGGATCGAGCTCGCGGTGCAGGTCTCCGATCGCCTCGTGCTGGGGGCGAGGATCGTCGTCGCCGAAGTAGACCTCGAGCGCCGTCGTTCGCCCGTCCCGCGACACCGGTCCCCTTCGTACCTTGACGACCCCCGGAGCGGTCAGCGCCTGTGAGCTGAGCACGTCCAGCGCGACGTCGTAGACGCCCGAGCCAACCCGCTGTTTGCCCCGGGTCACGATCAGCACCGCGGGGGCCGCCTGGCGGCCGAGGCCGGCGCCGAGTTCGTCGCCGCTGCGCTCGCTCTCCGAGCGCGCCGTCTCAGGCGCCGCCAGCGGCAGCCGGCCGGCCGCCCACACGGCGATCGCGGTCGCGACGGCCAGCGCGGCGACCGCCGCCGCGAGCATCGCGCCGGGGCGGCGAAGCGCACCGCGGGCGAGTGCGCTCAGCATCCCCGCTCCGCGGTCCGGTGCGCCATCCCACGCGCACCCTAACCGCCCGGCTCCCCCCGGACGACGAGTCCGTAGGCTTCGGGCTGTGAGCGAGATGAAGCTGACGGCCGATCAGCGAGCCATGCTCCAGCTTCTGCTGGAGCGTGGGCAGAGCTACGACGACCTCGCTTCCGTGCTCGGGGTCGGGGTCGACGAGGTCCGGACCCGGGCCCGGGCGGCGCTCACGGAGCTAGCGGGCGGAGCCGACCCGGACGCCGAGGTCGGCTTGACCGACTACCTGCTCGGCCAGGCCGACCCGATCGGGCGAGCGGATGCGGTTCGCCATATCCAGGCCGATCCGGAGTCGCACCGCCTGGCGTCCGAGCTCCGCGACCGCCTGCTGGAGATCTCACCCGACGCTCGCCTCCCCGAGCTCCCCGAGCCAAAGGGGCGCCGCCGGCCGGCGCCGCAGGCTCCCACCCGACCGCGCGGCACGATGACCCGCCGCCAGCAGCAGACGATCGTCGCGCTCGTCGCGGCCGCGGTGCTCGTCCTGGTCGGGATCCTCGCGGTGGCGGGGGCGTTCGGCGGCGGAGACGGGGACGAGCCGGCCGCCGACACCCAGACGACCACCTCCACGGCGGCGGAGGCGGAGGGCGATGTGCTCGCCTCGGTCGAGCTGCGCCCGCAGAGCGGCAGCGACGCGACCGGCGAAGCGACGTTCGGTGTCGCATCCCAGGACCAGCCCTACGTCGACGTCAGCCTCAGCGGGCTCAACCCTCCCTCCGAGGGAGAGACGTACGTCATGTGGCTGCTGCTCACCGACAACCAGGGCTACCCGCTGTCGCCGCTCGAGGTCAGCGACGAGGGCGAGTTCTCGGACCGCTTCCCGATCCCGCAGTTCGCGATACCGATCGCGAGCCGGGCTCGCTTCGTCGACATCTCGCTGAGCCAGAACCGCTCTCTGCTCGGCGACCTGCAGCAGGCCGTCAAGCAGCAGAAGCCGATCCTCGGCTACCAGGGCGACAGCGTGCTGCGCGGAGAGATCCCGGCGCAGGCGGCCCCGCAGGGCGGTGGAGGCGCCTCCGGCGGGAGCGGACAGAGCGGCGGCGGCGGGGGCGGCCGCTAGCCGAGCAGCTTGCCGGGGTTCATGATCCCGGCGGGGTCGAGCCGCTGCTTGACGGCGCGCAGCGACTCGAGGCCGAGCTCGCCGATCTCGGCATTCATGTAGGGGGCGTGGTCCCGGCCAACCGCGTGGTGGTGCGTAATCGTCCCCCCGGCGCCGACGATCGCCTCGCACGCCGCGCGCTTGGCGGCGCGCCACTGCTCGATCTCCTCACCCGGACGGCGCCTGGCCAGATAGGTGAAGTACAGGGACGCGCCGTCCCGGTAGGCGTGAGACAGGTGGCAGAACACGAGCGGCGGAGTGCCCTGGCCCTCCAGCGCGGCTCGCAACGCCCCTCCGACGGCCGCATACAGCTCCTCCAGCCGCGTCCACGTGTGGGCGGTCTCCAGCGTCTCGACGATGAAGCCGAGGTCGAGCAGCTCGTCGCGGAGGTATGGGCCCTCGAACCGGGCCCGGTACCAGGACCGTCCGGGTCGGGCGCCGAGCGCGACGGCGTCGCCCGCGCGCAGAATCCGCGCCGCGAGCGTGCGGCGGCGGCTGACGGCCTCGCGCTCGCCCTCCCAGCCGGCGATCAGGACGCAGCCGTCGGCGCGACGGCGCAGCCGCAAGTAGGAGTCGAGCGCCCGCCGGGCCACGCCCTCGGTGCCGGAGAGCGCGAGCGAGACACGGGTCTCCTCGGCATCCGACAGCCTGACCACGTCCGGGGCCGCCTCCTCCTGGACCAGCCGGCGGACGACGTCGGCGCCGGTCGCGAAATCCGAGGCGATCCATGCCTCGTAGCGGCGCTGCTCCGGCAGCGGGCGGACCCGCGCGGTCACGTCGGTGATCACGCCGAGCACGCCCTCGGAGCCCAGCACCAGCTGTCGCAGGGCGGGCCCGGCGGCGCTGTGGGGCGTCTCGATCGTGCGCAGCTCGCCGGCGGGCGCCGCCAACCGCACGCTGGTGACCAGCTCGTCGAACCGCCCGTAGCCGGTCGACGCCTGGCCCGCGGAGCGGGTCGCGGCGAAGCCGCCGATCGTCGCCCGTTCGAACGATTGCGGGAAGTGGCCGAGCGTCATCCCGGACTCGCCGAGCGCCCGCTCGGCCTGCGGGCCGGTGAGCCCGGGCCCGAGCCGCGCCGTCTGCGAGCGGGAGTCGACCGAGACCGAGCGCAGACGCGACAGGTCGAGCGAGATGAGGCGCTCGAACCCGTCCCGCACCGGGTCCACCCCACCGACCACGCTCGTCCCGCCCCCGAACGGGACGACCGCCACGCGCTCACGCCCGCATACCTCGAGCAGTGCCGCGACGGCCTCCGGGTCGGGGGGCACGACGACGGCATCGGGGGCGTCCTCGACGCGGCCGGTGCGGAGCCGCACCAGGTCCGGGTAGCTCATCCCCGCCGCGTGGCGCAGCCGGTTCTCCGGCCCGTCGAGGACGTTCCCTGTCCCCACCGCGGCCGCGAGCGCGTCCGGAAGCTCCGCGGGCGGGCGCAGCTCGACGTCCTCGAGCGCGACCGGCGGGCTCGGCTCGGCCGCCCCGGCCCGCTCGGCGAGCATCGCCAGCGCCGCGGGGCCGACCGGGCGGCGCTCGCCCGCCGCGCCCCAACCCCACCACCGGGGATCACTCATCGCTCACCAGCGCGCGCTCGAGGCCGCCCAGCGCCTCGGTCAGGGTCCGGGCCGTGGCGCGGCGCATCAGCGGCCCGCCGAGGCGCGACAGCCCGCGCAGCGCCTGGCGGATCCGCAGCGTGACCTCGGTCCCCGCGCCGACCGGGCGCAGCAGGACCTCCGTCCGCGCCGCCCTGAGGATGCGCTCGAAGGGAGTGTCGACGACCTCCTGCTCCCACAGGTAGCGCTGGTTCTCCGCGGCGCTGATACAGCGGTAGTCCGCCCGCACGCCCCGCCCCGCCTCGGTGCCGAGGACTGCCGTCCATCTGGCCCGGCTCCCCGTCCCCTGCACGTCCTCCACCCTCGTCACGCGGGGCCACCACCGCGGCAGGTGGTACGGGTCCGACACAACCGACCACACCGCCTCCACCGGCGCGTCGATCACTCGGTGTCGCGAGACGCTGGGCACACCGTCGCCGGGGCCCTAGACGGCCAGGCGGCGCAAATCCCGGACGAGCAGCAGATGCTGGAGGTGCGTGCAGACGGCGGCCAGGCTCTCGAGGTTCTCGATCGCCTCCTTTCGCCGCGCCTGGCTGTGGGAGCGCAGCGCCGGGCCGAGCAGCTGCTGGAGCAGCGCGGCCTCGCGATCCGCCGAGGTCCGGAACAGCCGCAGGTTGCGTCCCGCGACGCCGTAGCGCGCCAGCTCGCCGGCGGCGCGCACGATCTCGAGGTCGGTCTCGTCGTACACGGTTCGCCCGTCGCGCCTCCGTGGCTCGACGATCCCGAACTCCTCGAGCTCGTCGAGCAGCTCCGGCGGCGCGCCCGTCTGGTCGGCGACCTCGTCCGCGGTGTAGTGGGCCGAGGGTGTGTCCACCGTCACCGCGCGGCGATGCGGACCCGGCGAGGCGCGGCGCCCCGTCCCCTCGTCTCCGCCCGCGGCGAGCTCCTGGCGGATGACCCGCAGCGGCAGGAACTCGTCGCGCTGCATGCGGAGGATCGTCCGCAACCGCTCGACGTCCGCCTGGCTGTACAGGCGGTAGCCGCCCGGAGTGCGGCGCGGCGACAGAAGCTTTTGGTCCTCGAGGTAGCGGATCTTCGAGATCGAGATGTCCTCGAACTCCTGGCCCAGGATCTTGCACACGGCGCCGATCGTCAGCGCCTTGCGGGGGCGCGAGTCGCCGCGGTCGGGGGCGGACCTCTCCCCCTTCTCGGGTGCCTGGGTGCTGCGCGCCGCGACTCCCATCCCTCAGCGCTCCAGGTAGCTGAGCTTGTACTTGCCGATCTGGATCTCGTCGCCGTCGTCGAGCTTGTGGGACTCGATGCGGCGGCGGTTGACGTACGTGCCGTTGAGCGAGCCCAGATCGTCGATGTAGAGACCGTCCTGGCGGCGCACGATCAGCGCGTGGTTGCGGGACACGGTGACATCGTCGAGGAACACCTCGGCGTCTGGGCTGCGCCCGATGCTCGTCCGATCGCCCTCGATCGTGAAGCTCTCGCCGGAGCGCCCCCCACCCGAACGGATGACCAGCGCCGCGCCCGCCTGCTCGACGACCTCCTCGATGTCGACCGGCTGATACTCACCGGTCTCGTCGACCTTGTAGGTCATGGTCGTGGGGTCCTCGCCCTCGCCCTCCGATTGCGCGAGATAGGCCCCGCACTTCTGGCAGTAATTGGCGCCCTCGGGGTTGACGAACCCGCACTCGGGACAGTGCAGGGCCATCGCTAGCGTGCCTCGTCGGCGTCAGGGACCCTGCCCAGCAGGATGTCGGTGAGCTTCTGGACGTCGTCGCCGGTGATCAGCGCGTCGCCCTCCTCGCGCTTGGTGCGGAGGCGGTTCACCAGCTCGGCGCGGAGGATGTCGATCCTCCCGTGCAGGATGCGGCGACGGTAAGAGATCTTCCGCTCCTCGTCGGCGAGTTGAGCGATCAGGTCCTTCAGCTCCTGGTCGCTCATCGAGCCGATATCCGGGAAGGTGTTGTCCTCCATCTCGCTCCGCTCCGCTGTCCGGTGCCCGCGCGCAAAGTATATGCCCGCTCCGCCAAGGGTCAACTAGAGGTTGAAGGTTGGGTGTGAGGTTGCGCTCAACCTTCGTCCGCGACGCGGCCCAGCCCGACGCGAGCGTAGAGCACGGTGGCCAGAACCAGCGCCACAAGCCCGACGAGGAGAACGACGGTCGCCACCCAGCTGTCGACCGCGAGCGCGATGAAGATCCCGGTCATCGCGAGCCACACGCCGATCCGCCCCAGCCAGTTGATCTCGACGTCGAGACCCCGTCGCAGCCCGATCTGGGCCAGCGTCACCGTGACGAGCTCGCGTACGACGAGCGCCGCCAGGGCCCACCGCGGCAGCAGTTCGAAGTGCCAGCACACGACCACGCCCGAGAGGATCGTCAGCCGGTCCACGACCGGGTCGAGGATCGCGCCCATGCGGCTGTACTGGCCGGTGGCCCGGGCGACCAACCCGTCGACATAGTCGCCGCCGGCGATCGCCAGGTACAGGGCGGCGGTCCCCAGGCCGCGCCCGTCGTCGGAGCTCAGCGCCAGATACAGGAACACCGGGATCGCGGCGAGGCGCGCGTAGCCGATCAGGTTCGGGATCGTGAGCGGGCGCAGCGGCTGACCGCGCCGGGTCTCGCCCGGCTCGGGCCCGGAGCGGTCGAGCCCCACGAGCCTGCGCTTTGTCAGATGGCGGCGGACAGCATCAGATGTTCGCGCTCGACCCAACGTCAATCTCCCCGCCCGGGGTGGGATCCTGATTGGAGCCTCGCACTCACCGCTACCCCGATCGGCGTAGCACATCGAGCGCGGCCGGCGCGGCGTTGGCGGCGCTCAGGCGCTCTTCGGCCCCGGTGGCGCGGACCTGGGCCTCGATCGCGCCCTCGGCGAGCCCCCGCGGCCCGACGGTGAGCCGCAACGGGCACCCGAGCAGCTCCGCGTCGGTGAGCTTCTCGCCGGTTCCCGCGTCGCGATCGTCGTACAGGACCTCGGTCCCGGAGTCGCGCAGGGCCTCGTAGATCCGTTCCGCGGCGGCGCTCACCCCCTCGTCACCGCTGCCCACCGCGACGAGGTGGATCTGCCACGGCGCGATCGCTCGCGGCCACACGATCCCTCGCTCGTCGGCGTGCTGCTCGATCGCCGCCGCGACGATCCGCGCGGGCCCGATCCCGTAGCTGCCCATGACGATTGGCTGGTCCGCCCCGCCCTCGTCGAGGTACGTCGCGCCGAGCGGCTCCGAGTAGCGCGTGCCCAGCTTGAAGATGTTGCCGACCTCGATCGCTGGCTCGATCCGGATCTCGTAGCCGCCAGGCGAGCGGTCCCCGGCCTCGACGGCGCGGATATCCGCCTCGTCGAACGTGAAGTCCCGCCCGGGGACGATCCCGATCAGGTGGGTGTCGGGGTCGTTGGCGCCTCCGAAGTACCCCTCGCCCTGGATCGCGGCGTCCTTGAGCACGGGCACCGAGGCGCCGACCGGCCCGATGAAGCCCGGCGGCCCCAGCTCCGCCTCGATCTCCTCGGTCCGCGCGGGGCGGAAGTCGGTGCCGAGCGCGTTGCGCAGCTTGATTTCGTTCAGCCGGTGGTCGCCGCGGACCAGGGTCAGCACGAACCCCCGCCCGTCGACGACCACCGGGATCGACTTGAGCGCCGCGCCCGCGGGCACGCCCAGCGCCGCTGCGACCGCGTCCACGGTGGTCAGGCCGGGGGTCGGCGCCCGCGTGGGCTCGTCGAGGCGCGGC
>Ga0126312_10003225_pt1 | contig 10990 bp, 5 predicted proteins | sample Plot104A_FD_92537 | JGI IMG/M metagenome (GOLD analysis project Ga0126312, IMG submission 92537) | Serpentine soil microbial communities from UC McLaughlin Reserve, CA, USA - Plot104A | ecosystem: Environmental > Terrestrial > Soil > Grasslands | place: USA: UC McLaughlin Reserve, Lake County... | reverse complement strand
GTGGGCGGCATGCAGGGCCACTTCGAGCTGAACGTCTTCGTGCCGCTGCTGGCGAGAAACCTGCTCGACTCGACCAGGCTGCTTGCGAGCGCGTCGCGGCTCCTCGCCGAGAAGTGCGTCGACGGGATGCAGGCGAACCGCGAGAACTGCGAGCGCTACGCCGAGCTGACACTCTCGGCCGCAACCGCGCTGAACCCGTACATCGGCTACGACAAGGCAGCCGAGATCGTCAAGGAGGCGGCGGCCACGGGACGGTCGCTGCGCGAGGTCGCCCGAGACGCGGGCGTCGACGAGGCGACGCTCGACGAGGCGCTCGACTACCGCAAGATGGCAAAGCCGCACGGCTGAGCCGGGTCGCCGAGCCTGCACTACGCCAATGTCGCCGCTCCGGCGACGCCGGCGAGCCGCACTCCGGCGCGGAGAGGAACGGGAGCCGGGCGCTGCCGCCGACGGTCAACTCGAGCACGCGTCTTCGAGGGGCCGCCTCCGGGCGGCCCTCGCGTTTCCCGAAACGAGTAATGAAGGATTCGTGGCCCGGCGCCGAACCCCGCTACTACGGTGAAGCGGCGCGCCTCTTTCCTTGCGGTCTTTGCTGCTGCCTGCGTCTTCGCGGGATCTGCGTCCGCTGCCGGCAACCCGTTCGGCGTGACCGTCGTCAGATTCTCACCGGAGACGACGCCGACGCAGATGCGCGCGGCCGTCAGCGCTGCCGGCGGCGTCGTCGTGACCGACCTGAGCGCGATCGACGCGCTCGCCGTCGTCCCGCGCTCCCAGAGCTTCGACGCGCGAATCGACGCGAACCGCTCGGTCACCACCGTCTTCCCGGACACCCTGCTCGGCGCCGACCACGGCGCCGACCTGCGTCTCGGCGTCGACCGCTGGAACGGTTCCGCCTCCGACGCGCACGACCCGGTCGCCGACCCGTGGCACGGCCTCTTCCAGTGGGACGACGAGCGGATGAACCTCTCCTCGGCGTGGCGCCGCACGACCGGCGACCACTCGATCGCGGTTGCGGTCCTCGACACCGGCGTCGATGCGGACCATCAGGAACTCCACGGCGTGGTCGACCGGACGCTCGGCGGCAACTTCATCCCCTGTTCCGACCTGGTCGCGCTCTACGGCCTCGGCTTCATCGACCGATCCGGCCTGCGCGACTGCCGCGAGGGCGACTTCGAGGGCCATGGCACCTGGGTCGCGAGCCGCATTGCCGGCGCGCTGAACGGCTTCGCCTCGAACGGCGTCGCCCCCGGCGTGCGGATCGGCTCCTACAAGGTGCTCGCGGCCGGCCTCGGCGGCCTCTCGAGCTGGATCCTCTCCGGCCTCGTGGCCGCATGCTCCGACCCGCGCATCGACATCGTGAACATGTCGATCGAGGGCTACATGGATCCGGCCGACCCGTTCACGCCGGACGACTACCTGCTTTTCACCGACGCGGTGAACTACTGCCGCTCTAACGGCGTGGCGGTGTTCGGGGCGGCGGGCAACCAGCACGTGCGCGTCGACCGCGTCTCACTGAGCGTCGGCGGCCGGCAGCTCGACGACGTCGGCCGCGTCTCGCTCGGCGGCGATGGCATCGCGACGGCCTCGCCGGGCAGCGACTCGCTCGCCGACTACGACCTGCGCGGCTGGCTCGTCGTCCCCTCCGGCGTGCCGGGCGTGACGATGGTCTCGGCCACGGCGAAGGCGATCGGCGCTGCGCCCGCGTCGGTCCCGCTGCGCTGGCAGGAGCACGTCGGGGCGCGCGACCAGCTCGCCTACTACTCGAACTACGGCACGCGGATCGACCTGGCCGCGCCCGGCGGCGCCCGGCGCTACGAGATCCCCGGCTACGACGGCGGCGAGGGCAACGTGCTCCTCGGCGGCTGGGGCTCGTTCGGCGCGCTCGCCAAGCACGGGCTGATCTGTACCGACCCCTTCGCGGGCTCGCTCTTCAACTCCGCGTGCTTCACCGCGCTGGGCGACGGCTTCGGCTGGCTGCAGGGGACGTCGATGTCGACGCCCAACGCGGCGGGAGTGGCGGCGCTCGTTCTCTCGTCTCGCCGCGACCTCCTCGGCCGCCCGGCCGCGCTCGTGCGCCGGCTTGCCGAGACCGCCAACCGTTCGCCGGTGAACTACATGGGCCCGAACGATCCGGCGAACACCGCGCCCGCGCTCGACGGGACTCCGTGCCTCACCGGCTTCTGCCACGTCGACCAGTCCGACCCGATCGCGTTCGGCGACGCGTACGGCGCTGGACTGGTGGACGCGGGCGCCGCTGTCGGCCGCTAGTCGGCTTGACAGGCTGATGTACGCTCGCATATAAGCCACCCTGCACCACCCGCGGGGGTGGCTGTTGTGAGGGAGGGGTCGCTCCCGCGCGCACGTCGTCAACGCAGAAGGGGAGAGTGATGACACGAACGCGCACGACGGTCCTGTCGGGGACGGTGTTCCTCCTGGCCGCGGCCGTTGCCTTGACTCTCGTGTTCCTGGCGGGACGCTCGTCCGGCGGAACGAAGGTCTTGCGGCTCGGCGCCGGAAGCGCCGGCCTGCTGAACAAGGAAGGGACCGCCGGTGAAGGTCCTGCGTCCGGCTTCGAGGCGTATCGCTCCGCCGCACGCACGTATCCGGCAAACACGATCTCGCCGGCGATCGTCGCCAGGGCGAAGTCGACCTTCCTGAAGATCGCCAAGCGGGACGCGCGCCTGCGCAAGGCTCTGAGCCGCCGCCACGGCCGCGGGTTCCAGTGGGACTCGAGCCAGTGGCGTCAATACGGCCCGAGGAAGTACGCCGTGGAGCCTGGAGTGCTGGCCTTCAGCGGTGCGACCAACATTACGGCGAGCCGTACGGTGGCGCTCGTCGCCGACCCCGACTGTTCGGCGCGCAAGTGCCGCGTCTGGGCAGGCACCTCGGGCGGCGGTGTCTGGCGCACGGACAACGTGATCGCGCCGGATCCGGTCTGGAAGCAGGTCGCTCCCGAGGATCTCGCGCAGAACTCGGTCGGCCAGCTCGTCCTGGACCCGAGCGACAGGAGGCACGACACCCTGATCCTCGGCACGGGCGAGGGCAACCGCTGCTCGTCGGGCTGTGAGGCGGGCGTCGGCCTGTACAAGTCGAAGGACGGCGGGAATCACTGGACCAAGATCCCCGGCCGCTGCGTCAGCAACGCGACCTACCCGTGCGTCACTCCGGGCAAGGACGCCTTCCTCGGCCGCGGCATCAACGGGATCGTCCTCGACCCGCGCAACAGCAACCACATGATCGTCGGCTCCGCGCAGGCGGTTCGTGGCCTGTCGCACACGATCGGCAACGGCGGGACGACCCGCCTCGAGCCCGGCGCGAACCAGCCGGGCCTCTACGAGTCGTTCAACGGCGGCCAGACCTTCACGGAGGTCTGGAACGGCAACATCGCGAACGGCTTCGGCATCACGGACGTCGGCCTCGACCCGCTGAACCCGGACGTCGTCTACGCGGCGGCGTTCGACGCAGGCGCCTGGCGGCGTGACGCAGGTGCGGCGCCGACGGCGTTCCAGCAGGTCTTCGCGCCGCAGTTCAACCAGGGCGCCGGGATCGACCGGACGATGTTCGCGCTGACCGCGAAGAGCGGTCACACACGGATGTACCTGACCGACGGCACGCAGAACACCGCCGGCATCGCTGGACCGCTCGCGTCGAACTTCTGGCGCACCGACATGGCGGACCAGCCGGCTGCGTCGCTGCTCGCGTCGCAGGCGACCGGGAACACCGAGCCGAACGTCGCCAACGTCTTCCCGCATGCCTACACCGGTTGGCAGAAGCTGACGTCGCAGAGCACCACGAGCCCGTTCTTCGCCACGGACGACTTCTGCTGGGCGCAATGCTGGTACGACGAGGACGTCTACACGCCGGCCGGCCTGCCGGACACCGTCTACGTGATCGGCGCCTTCCAGTACGGTGAGCTGCCGTGCAACACGAAGGGCGTCGGCTGCGGCAACGGCCGCTCGAACGGCCGCGGCATCCTGTACTCGCACACCGCCGGCGATCCTGACGGCTCGCGGGCGGACCTCCGGACGTTCACCGACCTGACGAACGACTCGCGTGACACGCCGGCTTCGTGGTGTGCATTCGCGCCGTACTTCCCGCAGGGCTGCGTCAGGGCACCGAACGGGCTGCACCCCGACCAGCACGAGATCATCGTGAACCCGGGGAACCCGACGCAGGTGATCGAGTCGAACGACGGCGGCGTGTTCCGCACGAGCGGCAACTTCGCCGACATCTCGTCGCAGTGCGACGACCCGAACCGCAACGGCGGCGGCCCGCTGCCGCCCGCGAGCGGGAGCTACCTGACCTGCAAGCGGCTGCTCTCGCGCGTGCCGACGGCGCTCGATCACATCGACAACCGCCTCAGCAGCACGCTGCAGTTCATCAACGTCGCCATCAACCCGTTCCTCTCGTGCGAGGTCATGGGCGGGACGCAGGACAACGGCACGTGGTCGAACAACAACGGCTGCAGCCGTGACGTGTTCAACCAGATCGTCTACGGCGACGGCGGCAACGCCGTCTACGACGCGACGAACCCGACGTGGCGCGCGAACGAGTTCACGGGTGGGTTCGGCGACTCGAACTTCCGCAACGGCGACCCGGAGCGCTGGGTGATCACCACCGCCCCGCTCGTCAACAGCGGCGAGCCGTTCGCGTTCTACTGGCCGCAGATCGGCGATCCGAACCCGGAGCCCGGCACGCACCCGATCTACAACGGCGGCGCGCACGTCTGGCGCACCTGGGCGTTCGGTGCCGGCACACCGGGCGCGGTTCCGCAGGACAAGGTCCCGAACATCGCCTTCTACGAGGCGAACTGTCCGGAGTTCGTGACCCCCGGCAACGACCCGCACTGCGGTGACTACCAGCCGCTCGGCCCCGCCGGGCTGAACACGGCCGGCGACCTGACGGGCACCTTCTACGGCGCCGACCGCACCGGCGGCTCGATGTCGTTCATGGCCCGCTCCGGCGCCGACCACGGGACGATGTGGGCGGCCACCTCGGCCGGCCGCATCTTCGTCTCCCACAACGTGAACGCAAGCGACCCGGCAGCCGTGACGTGGCACCGGATCGACAACGCCACCTCGCCGACGCGGTTCCCGAGCGGGATCTACGTCGACCCGGCGGACACGGGCCACGCGTGGGTGACGTACTCCGGCTACAACGCCGCGACGCCGACCACGCCGGGCCATGTGTTCGAGGCCCGCGAGAACGGCTCCGCGACGGGCTCGGGCGTCTTCACGAACCTGAACGTGGAGAGCGGCACCAACGCCTACCCGACGCCGTTCGACGACGGTGACCTGCCGGTCGCCGACGTGGTGCGCGACGATGCGACCCACACGCTGTACGTCGCGACCGACTTCGGCGTGCTGCGCGGATCGAACGACGGGCACGGTGGCTGGCACACGACGCTGGGCATGCCTCGCTACGAGGTCATGCACCTCGAGATCCAGCCGTCCAACCGTGTCCCCACGTGCATGGGCGGAGGCCACTGTGAGCGCGTCCTCTACGCCGCGACGCACTCCCAGGGCATCTGGCGCATGAAGCTCAACGGCCGCGGCCACCACTAGCCAGAGCCACACGCACACTCACCACCAAAGGGCCGCCTCCGGGCGGCCCTTCGGCGTGCCTCTTGACAGCGCCGAATAGAGGTCGCAAGATCGCCGCTGCACTATTCAGCACCCCGCGCGAGGGGTGGGGGGAATCCGAAAGGGGAAGAGGATGAACTTCAGACAGGCGCTGCTGCGTGCGGTGCTCGCCGCCGCAGCGGTTGGTCTCGTCCTCGCTGGGCCCAGCTACGGAGTTGGCCAGACGACGCCGTCGAAGCACGGCAATCTGCGCGACTTCGTGCGGTCCGGTGTCCTGCAGAAGCCGACGGCCGCACAGCGCGCGGCGGTGCGTGCTCTGCATGCGAGGGCGACGTGGAACAGCTACGGGACGGCTGCGACGCTGATGCGACCCGGCGGCTTCCTGAGCAAGCAGGCGCGGGGCACGACGCCCGCGATCGCCGCCCGCGGCTGGCTGGCAAAGCACAAGGTGATCTTCCGCCTCGACTCCGTGTCCGGGCTCCGCGTGTATGCGGACTCGCGCCTCGCGTCGAGCGGGGCTCATGCCGTCACCTTCCAGGAGTCGCTGGGGGGCCTGAAGGTCGTGAACGGCACGGGCTTCATCACCGTGGCGGTCCAGCGCGCGAAGGGCCAGCGCTGGAAGATCGGCTTCGTCTCCTCGACCGCCATGGGCTCCGTGCCGCTGCAGGGCTCGAAGAAGCTGACAGCGGCTCAGGGATGGGTCCACGGCGCGAGCAGCATCGGCCTGAAGACGGCGCTCGTGAACGTGCGCTCGGCCAAGGTCGCCCGCGGCTGGACGAACCTTCGCGTCGGCGGGCTGCACAACGTGCAACGGGTCCGGCTCGGCGCGTTCGCAACGGCGCGGAAGGCCGTCCCCGCCTTCGAGACGATCGTGCTCGACACTTCGGGCGCGGTCCCGACCGCTTACCGCGTGATCGTCAACGCTCGCACGGGCGCGATCCTCGCGCGGACGAACCTGACCGATTACTTCTCGACGGCCAGGTCGAGGGCGAAGCAGCCCCTCGCGGTCACGACCACCCCGTTCGACGGCGAGGTTCCGGCTACCGACGGAGCCTGCGACGTTCGCAAGGGCCCGTACACGGTCGGCCCCGGCGTCCGGGCACTGTCCGGCTTCGTGGCGGCAACGCTCTCCGGCAACGACGTCGTCTTCAACCTCTTCCTGGGCGCGAGCACGACGCCGTTGATCAGCGCGGACACGGACACGTCGCCGGAGCGGTTCCGCTACTCGCCGGCCGGAGGTGTGCCTCCGGGCGAGTACTTCGTACAGGTGTGCGACTTCGGGGACGGGACCCCCTGGGCGACGCCGCGGACGTACGCCGGCACCGTCACCATCGACGACAGTCCCGCACCGCCGGACTACTGGGCGCGCTGGAAGGTCTTCCCGGCCAACCCGCCGCTCGCCGTCAACTCGATGTTCCCGTGGGGCCATCCCTCCACGGACACACGCGAGGTGTGGTGCTGGCGCTCCGCTCCGGGCTGCGACCGGGTCGTGGGGAACCTGGCCTCACGTTCGCCGTGGGACTACGACGCCCGCGCCAACGTGACGACGTTCACCACGAGCGGCAACAACAACAAGACGGCCACTTCCTGGGCGAGCGGCGGGTCGCCGTCGCCGCCACAGTTCATGCCGGTGAGCAACCCCGCCCGCGACTACTCGTACGCGTGGACGAACAACTGGAACACGCGGCAGTGCCAGCGGGCCGCGACGGAGACGCCGGGCTCGACCTACGACGACGCTGCGGCAACCGTGAACCTGTTCGCGATGCACAACCGGATGCACGACTTCTCGTACTACCTCGGCTTCACCGAGGAGAACTGGAACGCGCAGTCGAGCAACTTCGGGCTCACGGAGACGTGGCAGGAGGGCGACCCGCTGATCGGGGACGTCCAGTCGGGACTCCAGTCCGGCTCGCGTGACAACGCGAACATGACCACGGTTCCGGACGGCGGTTCCTCGTTCTCGAACATGTTCATGTGGCAGCCCATCGCAGGCTCGTTCTACGCGCCGTGTGTCGACGGTGACTACGACCAGGGCGTGATCGGCCACGAGTTCGGGCACATGATCGAGAACCGCATGATCGGCAAGGGCGACCACCGGACCGGCTTCCACGCCGGCTCGATGGGCGAGGCCTTCGGCGACCTGGTCTCGATCGAGTACCTGAACGAGAACGGCTTCGTCCCGACAGACGGTGAGAATCCCTTCGCGACCGGCGCGTACGCGACGGGCAACAAGGAGCACGGGATCCGCAACTACGTCATGAACTACCCGCGGGTCGGTCCGTTCCCGACGCCGTCGAGGTACCCACATGTGAACCCGCTGAACTTCAGCGACATCGGCTACGACACGCCGGGCAACGAGGTTCACTCGGACGGCGAGATCTGGGTCGCGATCAACAACTCGGTCCGGCAGGCGCTGGTCGACAAGTACAACGGCGCCTTCCCGGTCGGGGACGCGAAGCTGCAGGCGCAGTGCGCGGCGGGCGAGCTGCCCTCGCAGAACTGCCCGGGCAACCGCCGCTGGATCCAGCTCGTCTTCGACGCGATGCTGCTCGACCCGACGGGGCCGACCATGGTCGACGCCCGCAACTCGATGCTGCAGGCGGACGTCATGCGGTACGGCGGCGCCAACCAGACGGAGATCTGGCGGGCGTTCGCGAAGCGCGGGCTCGGGGCGGCCGCTGCGGTGCACGCCACGACCGTCAGCGACACGAACCCCGTGCCGGACTTCGCCTCGCCGCTCGGCGGCAACACCGCGGTGACCTTCGAGCTCGAGGCGGACGCTCCCGGCCACCCGGACGTGGTCGGCAACGTGTACGTCGGCCATTACGAGAAGCAGGTCAACCCGATCGCCGACACCGACCCGGCGACGACGAACGCGGGCATCGACGTCAACCGTGACGCCGTCGCCTCCTTCGTCCACGGCAGGTACGACTTCCTCGTCGTGGCAAAGGGCTACGGCGCGTACCGGTTCAGCGCCGACCTGCACGGGTCGTCGAGGACGATCAAGTTGAAGCTGCCGACGAACTGGGCCTCCGCGGCGCAGGGCGCCACGGCCATCGGCGACGGGGCCAACTTCGCCAGCGCGATCGACGAGACCGAGCTGACCAACTGGTCGGCCGACGGTCGTGCCGCCGACGGGACCCTCTCCGGGATCCTCGGCAAGCAGATCACCATCGATCTCGCGGGCACGGACGCGCGCGAGATCAGGCACGTCGAAGTCAGCGCGCTGATCGCACCGGGCGAGAGCCGCTTCGCGGCCCTCCGGTCGTTCGAGCTGTGGGCATGCAACGCCGCCAAGGCGAACTGCTCGACCGATGCTGGGTTCGCGAAGGTGTACACCAGCGCCCCCGACGCGTTCCCGGGCGACGCACCGAGGCCGAATGGGCCGCACCTGATCCTGCGGGACTTCAAGGTTCCGAAGTTCAAGGCGACCCACCTGCGGCTGCGCGTGCTGACCAGCCAGTGCACCGGTGGGCCCGCCTACCAGGGCGAGCAGGATGCCGATCCGTCGGCGAGCACCGACTGCGACACGAACGTCTCGGCCGCGTCGACCCGCCGCTTCGTGCGGGTCGCCGAGATCCAGGCGTTCAGCGACGATCCGACGGACGACTAGTCGATCGCAACAGGCACGTCTAGAGAGGGCCGGCGCGAGCCGGCCCTCTCGCTATGTGTCCACGCAGGCGATCTGCGAGAGGTTGAACTGTGCCCGGCTGCCTTCCGAGCCGACGGCTACCACGTTGACGCTGTCGCAATTCTTGAGCCCGTGGAAGGTGGCTTCGAACTCGCCGGAGCCGTCGGCCCTCGCGGTCGCGCGGCTGCTCTGGAGGCCCTTCGCCGTGAGGACGACCTTCTCGCCGGGGTGGAAGCCCGTGCCCTTGACCACGAGCGGCTGTTGCCGGACGGGTCCGATCTGCGCGCGGGCTGCCGTCGTCTCCCTGGTACCCGACGAGCTCGCGGACGGACCGTGGCCGCACCCGGCGGCAAGCAGCGCGGCGAGCGCCAGCGCCGCGCTGGTACGCCACAGCGCCACGACCGGTCGCGGCTGCGTGCCGTTGCTCGTCGGCTCGTTAGGAGGACGGACCTGAGGCATCGCTTGCGATGCCGTGTAAGAGGTCGCCCGGTTCATCCGGGCGGCCGTCTCGCGCTCGTTCGGCCGTCTAGTAGGCGACTGCGCCGCGCCCTGTTGCAGCGGCGTGCCGTTGCTCGTCGGCTCGGTAGCTGGAACGAACGAGCGGCCCTGAGAAGACCGAGCCGAACCCGAGCGCCTCGCCCTGCTCGCGGAACCAGCGGAACTCGTCCGGATGCACCCAGCGGTCGATCGTCGCGTGCTTCGCACTCGGTTGGAGGTACTGCCCGATCGTGACGACATCGACGCCGTGCTCCCGCAGGTCGCGCATCGTCTCGACGACCTCCTCGTTCGTCTCGCCGAGCCCGACGATGATCCCGGACTTCGTCAGCACGGGGTAGTCCGCGAGCTCCTTCGCTCGCTCGAGCAGCCAGAGCGCTTTGTCGTAGCTCGCCTTCGCGCCCCGCATGCGCGCGTGCAGCCGGCGCACGGTCTCGATGTTGTGGTTGAAGACGTCGGGCCGCTCCGCGAGGACGGTGCGCAGCGCCTCCTCCTCGACGTCGAGGAAGTCGGGCGTCAGGACTTCGATCGTCGCCTCCGGGACCTTGTGCTTCAGCGCGCGGATCGTCGCCGCGTAGTGGCCGGCGCCGCGGTCCGGGACGTCGTCCCGGTCCACCGAGGTGACGACCACGTGCTTGAGGTTCATCTTCGCGGCCGTCGCCGCGAGCCGCAGCGGCTCGAGCGGATCCGGCGGCGACTCCGGCTTGCCGGAGTGGACGTAGCAGTAACGGCACGCGCGCGTACACGTGTCGCCGAGGATCTGGAAGGTCGCGGTCCCGCGGCCCCAGCACTCCGCGATGTTCGGGCAGCGGGCCTCCTCGCAGATCGTGTTCAGCGAGGCCCCGTGGATCAGCTTCCTGACGTCGAAGTAGGACGAGTCCGCGCTCGGCGCGCGCACCTTCATCCACTCGGGGCGGCGGGGACGCTCGGGGACTGGGCGCGACGTTTCCATGCCGTCACAGTCTAGTAACCGGACTGTACCGTCCGGTTCTGCTACGGTAAGCGGACTCTGTCGTCCGTTTTCCGAGGAGCGTAATGAGCACGAGCGAAAGCAACAAGTGGATCGTCCTCGTCCTCGTCTGCCTCGCGCAGTTCATGGTCGTCCTCGACTCCACGATCGTCAACGTCGCCCTGCCGTCGATTCAGCAGGACCTCGACCTCAGCGAGGCCAACCTGCAGTGGATCGTCAACGCCTACACGCTCGTCTTCGGCGGTTTCCTGCTGCTCGGCGGGCGGCTCGGCGACCTGCTCGGCCGCAAGCGACTCTTCCTCGTCGGCCTCG
>Ga0126312_10003224_pt1 | contig 10990 bp, 10 predicted proteins | sample Plot104A_FD_92537 | JGI IMG/M metagenome (GOLD analysis project Ga0126312, IMG submission 92537) | Serpentine soil microbial communities from UC McLaughlin Reserve, CA, USA - Plot104A | ecosystem: Environmental > Terrestrial > Soil > Grasslands | place: USA: UC McLaughlin Reserve, Lake County... | reverse complement strand
GGTCCGCTGCCCTTGCGGGCGTGCCGATCCACCCACGCGGCGCGGACGCGGTCGGCGACCGCATCGCTCGCCAGTACCAGGTCGATGCGCATCCCGAGGTCCTGGTGGAACATCCCCGCGCGGTAGTCCCAGTAGGTGAACACGCGCTCGTTCGGCCAGCGATCGCGCACGACGTCACGGAGGCCGACCGCCTGCAGCTCGGCGAGCGCCTCGCGCTCGGCCGGCGTCACGTGGGTCTGGCCGATGTAGGCGCCCGGGTCGAAGACGTCGTCGTCGGTCGGCGCGATGTTCATGTCGCCGCAGATGACCGTCGCCTCCGGCCCCGCGGCCGCGAGCTCCCGCAGCGAAGCCAGCCACGCGAGCTTGTACCGGTAGTGCTCGGAGTCCGGCACGCGCCCGTTCGGCACGTACACCGACACGATCCGGATCCCGCCGCAGGTGGCCGCCACCGCGCGCGCCTCGGGCCGCGGGAAGCCGGGCGCGCCGGCGAGTCCCGCCACCACGTCCTCCAGTCCCGCGCGCGACAGGATCGCGACGCCGTTCCACGTCGGCTCGCCGTGAGCCGCGACCTCATATCCGCGCTGCGCGAGCTCGTCGCCGAGCAGCTCCGCGAACGCGTCGTCGGCGAGCTTGGTCTCCTGCAGGCAGACCACGTCGGGCTTGCGCTGATCCAGCCACGGCAGCAGGCGCGGCACGCGCTGCTTGATCGAGTTCACGTTCCAGGTGGCGATCCGCACCGATCACCACGGTATCGCCCACTAGATCGACAGGGCTGGCGTGAACCAGCCCGCAATCGCGGCGCTGGTCGTCCTGTCCGCGAGCGTGACCGCGGGTGTTTACGTCCTCACGCCGCATCGCATGCGTTCGTGCTCGACGTACACGATGTCCGTCGGGAGCTCTACGAACCGGGGGGCGAGAAGAGTCGGGCGGGCGCGGGAGCGACTGCGTCGCCGGCGGGTCTGGCCTACCCCGCCACGACGGTGTGCAGAGTCGACCGTGACCGCCTGATGCCCTTCGCCTCCTCGAGCAACGGAGCGATGAGCGCCGCCGCACGCGCGGCACCGTCGGTCTCCACGGGCCGGTAATCGACCTCCTGTCCGATCGTCTCGGCGATCGCGGAGGCGATCGTGTCCGGCGTCTCGACGTCGAAATCCATGCAGCGTCCCGCGCGGTACCGATCGAGACGGTGGCGCACATGGTGGTTCTGCTCGAAGTGGTGACGGAGCGGGAAGTAGAGGAACGGGCGCCTGTTCGCGGTCAGCTCCATCGACGTCGTGAGCCCGCCTTGGGCGATCGCGAGGTCGCATGCGGCGAGATGCTTGTAGAGCTCGTGCACGTAGGAGCGCACCTCGAGCCCGGCCTGAGCGGGAAGCGTCGCCGGATCGATCCGGGGCCCCGCGACGACGATCATCCGCAGCCCCGGCACGAGCTTCTTCGCCGCGGGGAACGCTGCGATCACGCGCCGGAGCAGGTGCCCTCCGACGCCCGAACCGCCGACCGTGACGATGCACACCTGCTCGTCGTCGCGATAGCCGAGCTTGCGGCGCAGCAGTTCGCGATCGCTGAATGCGGCCGGATCGAAGCCCGTCACGTAGCCCGCGAACGAGTAGTGCTCTTCAGTCCAGTCGCGGATCCACGGGAGGTGCGGCGCGAACCGGTCGGGGACGATGTCATCGGGGTTGCCGACGAACACCGCCTGGTCGCGCAGCCGCGGGAAGCGAGCGATGTGCTCGATCATCTCCTCGTTGTAGTCGCCGGTCACGAACGCCTCGCGGTCGCCGCCGTCGGACATCGGGAGCCAGCCGACGAAGTCGGTCAGCCAGACGTAGGGCGCACGCTTCTGCTCGGGGTTCTCGTGCAGGTAGTAGTCGAGCTCCCAGGCCTCGTCGCCGACCCAGAGGTCGTAGTGCTCGTCGCGCACCAGGTCGTGGAAGACCATGAAGTTCGAGAGCAGGATCTCGTCCATGCGGCGGATCGCCTGGAAGCAGTGAAGGTCATGCTCGGCTGACTCGCTCTCGATGTGGCGCGACTCGTTGGCGAGGTGAGCGCTCGCGGGATGCACGCGCTCGCCGCGCGCTTCGAGCACCGCCGTCACGGGATGTTGCGCAAGCCAGTCGATCTGGAGATCCGGGTGCAGCTTCCGCAGCTCGTCGGCGATCGCGACGTCGCGCTGAGCGTGGCCGAGGCCGATGGGCGACGAGATGTAGAGCGCTCGCTTCCGTCGCACCCGCCCGCGCGGCCAGCTCGCGGGCGGCCGCGCCGGCAAGACGAAGTCGCGCAGGAGCAGGTTCGCCTTGACCGGATCGCGCACGTGGGGGCCGTGGCCCGAGCCCCCCAAGACGACCACCTGGCCGCCGGTGTGCTCGGCGAGCGCGCGCCCGCGGGTCACGGAGATGATCGCGTCATCGGCGCCATGGATCACGAGCACCGGGCAGCGAACCCGGCGCGCCAGGCCGCGCGCCTCGTCGGAACCGAGTCCCTCTGCGCGTTCGGCTGTCGCAAGCGTCTCCGGGCTCGTCTCGAGCGCCCAGCCGACGCAGTCCTCGATCGGCTTGGTCGAGTGCGGCTCGGTGAAGCAGCGCGAGAAGAAGAACTCGAGGAAGCCGCGGTAGTCGCGCAGCCAATAGTGACGGTTGTACTTGGCCCAGCCGGAGTCGTCGTCGAGCTCGTCCTCCCATGCGTGGATCGCGCGCTCGGGAAGCGCCTCGCCGCCTCCGGGATAGGCCGGACCGATGAAAACGGCGCTCTCGACGCGCTCGGGGTGTTCCGCCGCGAGCACGAGCGCGCGCTGGGCTCCAAGCGAAAAGGACACCAGCACCGCCGACCTGGTTCCGGTTGCGTCCATGACGGCGAGCGCGTCGCGTCCGAACTCGCGCTCGTCGTATGCCGCCGCCTCCGCCGGTCGGTCGGAACGACCGTTGCCGCGGCCGTCGAACGTGAGCACGCGGCAATGGCGCGCGAGGTGCGGGATCTGCATCTTCCACTGCCGCGAGTGGATGATCGACCACGTCGGCAGCAGCAGGACGGTCGGCTCGCCGCTTCCGTACAGCTCGTAGAAGACGCGCACACCATCACGCTCGACGTGGCCCTCCTGATGGGGATAGCGCGCCCGCGTCTGCTCCTGCCCATGCGTGGGCTGAAGCTGGATCGTCATGCTTCGGAAAGGTACAGCTCGACCGTCGATCAGCTATGCGAGAGGATCGGACCGATGCCCACCGAGAGGATCGACGTCACGACGCCCGACGGCGTCGCCGACGCGTACCTGGCGCGGCCCGACGGCGAGCGCCGTCCGGGCGTCCTGCTGGTGATGGACGCGTTCGGCCTGCGCCCGCAGATCGAGGGGATGGCCGACCGGATCGCGGCCCAGGGCTTCGTGGTCCTGGCGCCCAACGTCTTCTACCGGGCCGGGCGCGCGCCGGTGGTCCCGCTCGACGGTCTCGGCGATCGGGAGCGGCAAGCGTCGCTGTTTGCGCAGGTCATGCCGCTGATCCGCGAGCTGACGACCGAGCGGATCGTGCGCGACGGCGGCGCCTGCCTCGACCGGCTCGAGCAGGTCGCACGTGGCCCGGTCGCGATCACCGGCTACTGCATGGGCGGGCGGATCGGCTGGCGCATCGCGGCCGCCTACCCGGAACGCGTCGCCGCGCTGGGCGGCTTTCACGTCGGGGGCCTCGTGACCGACGCTGACGACAGCCCCCACCGCAGCGCGGGCAGCCTGGCCGCGGAGGTCTACCTCGGGCATGCCGACAACGACAGGAACATGACGCCCGAGCAGATCGCCGAGCTCGAGCGGGCGCTCGACGCGGCCGGGGTGCGCCACCGCTCCGAGCTCTACCGCGGCGCCGCGCACGGCTACACGATGGCCGACACCCCCGCGTACGACGAGAGCGCCGCCGAGCGCCATTACTCCGAGCTGCTCGCCCTGCTGGACCGCACGGTCGCGCGCTAGGCAGACCGACGGCCGACTCGTTGTCGGGCAACGGCGGCGAAGAGCCGCCGGATCAGCGTCCGCCGGCCGGCGCCAGCGCGCGCCACTTCGGCTCGACCACGATTGCGTCGGCCTGCTCTCGCGAGACTCGCGAGTAGATGAACCTGACCAGCTCGGGGACGCTGCCGAAGCCGGAGACCTCGCCCCACGCGATGTTCCCGGAGTGCGCCGCGTGGACCTTGAGCGCCGCCAGGTCCACGTCGCCTCCGAGCGATCCTTTGCCCGCCAGCGCATGGTTGAGGAATGTCGCGAAGTTCGCGTCCAGCACCGCCTGCCGCGGGTCGTCGCGCGGTCGCGCCTCGGCCTTGTCCTCGAGGAAGCTGCCCTGCGCCACGTTCACGTAGAGCGAGAGCAGGTCGCTGTTGGCGCGGAAGTACAGCTCCGCGTCCATTCCGCGCAGCTTCCACTTGCGCGCCGGATCGACCACGACGAACTCGCCGTCGAGCACCGTGAGGCCCGCGGCGAAGAAGAGTCCCGCCGCCTCCGGACTGCGCTTGAGCACGTCGCCCATCAGCTCCTGCGCCTGCCCCTTCTGCTGGACCGCGCCGCCGGCCGACCCCGCGAACCCGGCGCCAAGCGTGATGTTCGCCCGGTCGAAGGCGTTGACCGCCGATGGCACGCCTTCCCAGTCCATCATGCGCCGGAACACGCGCCAGCGCATGTCGCTCGCCTCGGAGCACTGCGACGGTTTCGTCGTGGCAGCGTTGAGCCAAGCCATGTAGGCCTTGGACGCGTCGACCGTCTGCTGCCAGTCGGCGTCCCGGGCCTTGAACCTCTCGGCCGAGCGGCCGGTGTTGGCACCGAGCCCCTCGTCGAGCTTCGGCGTGGACTCGTACCCGTAGTAGTCGGCGTTCTTCTGGTGTGACTCGGTCACGCGCATGAACCGCTGCCGGATGTTGCCGCGGGCGCCGGCGACCGCGGCGGCGGCGGCGTCGACATCGGCCTCCGTGACGCCCGGCGCGAGCGGCTCGGCCTCGGCGACCTCGCGCTTCCCGGGCGGACCGTAGGTTGCGCTGGGGACGTTGCCGGCGCCTTTGCCGAAGACGATCATGTCGCCCTGCGCGGAGGAGTGGCCCGAGCGTTTGCCGAGTCCCGTGCCGCCGCGCGGCTTGGCATCGGGAATCACCTGGGGCCAGCCGGCCTTGGCGGCCGTGGCGCCGGCGGGCTGGTCGGGCGCGCCGGCGGGCGTCTCGCCGGCCGTCAAGACGGCGACGTCGAGGAAGTACACGAAGCCCTGATCGACGATCCAGAAGTCCCCGGTGCGGCCCTTCACGGGCACCGGCGTGCCGCGCGGGAGCTCGGCGACCTTCGCCGACTGCCGGTCCGGCTGGGCGTACACGATGCCGAGCGCGGCGTCCACCTGCCCGGTCCGCTGCGGCGCACCGGTCGGGGCGCCGTCGGCGGGTGCCTCCACCGGATTGCGCTGGACGCTCGCCTGAGCGGCGAGCATCCGCGCCACCGCCTGGTTTCCGGCGCTCTGCTGGAGCGCGAGGATCCGCGCCGCCCGGCTTCCCGCGCCGGCCCGAGGCGACGGCGCGGGTGCGATGGCGGTCGAGTGCGCCTCGATCGCGGGCGCACGATCCGGCGCCCCCTCGGGGGTGCGTTCGGTCCGCTCGATGAGCGTGATCGTACTCCCGGAATGACTGGCCCGTGGCTCAACCGCCGGCGAAGCGCGGGGACGGTCGACTTTCTCGAAGGGCCGATCGATCGCGCGATGGGCTTCGAGAGAGGAGAACCCGGCCGAGTGGTGATGCCGGGCAATCGGGCATGCGCCGGGTATCGGCCATACGCTTGTCGGGATGAGTCGCTACGGAAAGCGCGCGGGCCTGACGGTGCACGAGCACGAGCCGTTCAACGCCGAGACCGGGCCGGCGGCGCTGGCCGAGGGTCCGTTGACCGCCACCGACGCGTTCTACGTGCGGAGTCACGGCGCTGTTCCCGAGATCGTGCCCGCCGCGTGGCGGCTGCGCGTCCACGGGGTAGTGGAGCGCGAGCTCGAGCTGTCCCTCCCGACGTTGCGCGAAGCGTTTCGCGAGCGCCAAGTCACCGCGACCCTGCAGTGCGCGGGCAATCGGCGCGCGGGACTGATCGCCATCCGCGACATCCCGGGCGAGGCCCCGTGGGGCGCCGGCGCGACCGGCACGGCCACCTGGACGGGCGTCGCGCTGGCGGACGTGCTCGCGCTCGCCCGCCCGCGGCGCGAGGCCGCACACGTCGGCTTCGGCGGTGCCGACGTCTGCCCGGAAGCGGCGCCCGTCCAGCGTTTCGGTGGCTCGATCCCGCTCGACAAGGCGTGCCGCCGCGAGGTGTTGCTCGCCTGGGGGATGAACGGCGAACCGCTCCCCCCGGTGCACGGGGCGCCGCTGCGCGCGGTCGTGCCGGGATACATCGGCGCGCGCAGCGTCAAGTGGCTCGACCGGATCGAGGTGCGGACGAAGCCTTGGGCGGGGTACTTCCAGCACGTCGCCTACCGGCTGGTCCCCGAGGACGGAGCGCCCGGCCCCGGCGAAGGGATGCCGCTCGGCCTGGTCGCCCTCAATGCGGACGTGCTATCTGCCGCCGACGGCGAGAAGATCACGACCGGCCCGGTCGAGGTGCGCGGCTACGCGTTCGCCGGCGGGGAGCGTTACGTCGCGCGGGTCGACGTATCGCTCGACGGGGGCGCGAGCTGGTCGCAGGCGGAGCTGCTCGACGATCTCGGCCCATGGGCGTGGCGACACTGGCGGATCAAGCTTGACTTCGCGCGCGGCGAGCACGCGATCCTCGTCCGGGCCTGGGACTCCTCGGCGGCCACGCAGCCGGAGGACGAGGCGGCGCTATGGAACCCGAAGGGCTACGTGAACAACGCGCGCCCGCGGGTCCGGGTGCGGGCCGCTTAGCCTCTAAAGCCCGCCCTGCTCGGTACGCGGGCGCTCGGGATCGGTCATGCCGTCGGCCGGTCGCTCGCTTGTGTCCGTGTCCCTGGCGTCCGTGTCGCGGCGCGACTCGGCCAGAGTGCTCGGGTCGTCGGCGAGCACTTCGACATCGCCGCCATCGGCCAACTCCCGGGCCGATGTCAGTGCCGCCTCGCGCGTCTCGAATTCACGAATGGGCGAGGAGGTATCAGAAGTCGCTATGGCCCAGCGGGCTCCATGTGGTCGAACGGTGACGTCGGGCATATTCGACTTCTACCCCTCGAGCCGTCGCCCGAATACAGACCGAGCGTCCGCGCTCGTACCCGTGCGTTCGCCGGCCCGCGCATCTGGGCAGGCCGCGGGGGTCGACATATGCGAGTCCAAGCTCAGGAGGCAACGATGGCTGACCAGCAGCGCGACGTGCTCGAGGTCCTCGAGCACGATCATCGCGAGGTCGAGCGCATGTTCGCGGAGCTCGAGTCGCTCCGCGCCGCCTCGACCGAGGACGCCAAGTCGCGACGCAAGGCCCTGACCGAGCAGGTCACGATCGAGCTCGTCCGTCACTCGGTCGCCGAGGAGGTGCTCGTCTACCCGCAGGTGGAAGACAAGGTGAGCGCCGAGGAGGCCGAGCATGCTCGCAGGGAGCACGCCGAAGCCGAGGAAACTCTGCACAGGCTCGAGAAGCTCGACGCCGGCGATCCGGCGTTCGACGACGAGCTCGTCACGCTGATGGCGGAGATTCGCCATCACATCGCCGACGAAGAGGGCCAGATGTTCGCGCACATGCGGCATGTCATCGACGGTGAGGAGCTGCGCAAGCTGGGCGCCCGCGTCGAGGCCTTCAAGAAGGTTGCGCCGACCCGGCCGCACCCGAACGTGCCCAACGAGCCGTTGCCGCGGATGGCGGCGGGTCCGGCCGCATCGCTCTTCGACCGCATGCGCGACCTCGCGACCGGCCGCGGCACCGGCGACTGAGGGCAGCAACAGGCTCGCGGCGTCGTCATAGTGCCCCGGATGGCGGAGCCCATCCACGAAGTCATGCCGGGCGTCTTGCACTGGACGGCGCGCCATCCCAGTGCCCGGATCGAGTCGGGCTCGCACTACCTGGTGGAGGAAGGCATCCTCCTCGATCCGATCGCACCGCCCGAGGGTCTGGAGTGGTTCGATGGCAGGAGGATCCGCGAGATCCTGCTCACCAACCGCCACCACACCCGCTCGGCGTTCGAGCTCCAGGACCGGCTCGGCGTGACGGTTCGCGCGCCGCAGACGGGGATGCACGAGCTTCCCGCCGACCGGGTGCAGCCCTACGAGTTCGGCGAGGAGCTGCGCGCCGGCATCCGCCCGCACGCGATCTCGGAGACCTGGCCCGACGAGACGGCGCTCGAGATCCCCGGCCACCGCGCGGTGGCGATCGCCGACGGGGTCAACAACTACGACGGCCTCGGGTTCTTTGCCGACTTCCTGCTCGGCGACGACCCCGAGGCGGAGAAGCAACGCCTACGCGACGGCTTCGCGAAGCTCGTCACGGAGGTCGAGTTCGACCATCTCCTGTTCGCGCACGGGCACCCGATCATCGGCGACGGCCGCGAGCGGCTCAGGCGCTTCGCCGCCGGTTAGCGCCGCCGCCCGGCGCCCTCGCGACGAGCGCACGATTGACTCGCAGTCCCAGGCGGATGGACATGGGAGCGGGCCGTCCGCCGGCGGACTCATGGCGGCGGCTCGACCGCTATCGCCCCCACTCGCCGGGTACTCCACCCGAATGGAGCGCGACGAACCCGACTTCGAGCAAGAGGACTCCGGCGTCCCCGTCACCTCGCCGGACCGCAACCCGGACCCGCTCGGTCCGGAGCATTCCGTCCCCGAAGGCGCCGGCGACGGCAGTGCCGAGGGCGGCGGTGGCCCAGCCGAGCATGCGCGCGAGCAGCGCGCGAGCGAGACAGGCTCCGACCCTGACGAGGAGCCGAAGCGAAGCGTCGAGGGCGGCCCGGCCGTGCCCGGCCGAGGCAGCGGTCTGAGCGAGTCGGACCCTGCCGAGGGCCTCTAGCCGGCACTCATCTACGAGAGGCCGGCGCGGACCTGTGCGGCGCCCTCAACCAGAGCCTGGAGCTTGGCGAAGGCGACGTCCCGTGGCAGGTACTTCATGCCGCAGTCCGGGGCGACCTGCAGCCGCTCCGGCTCGATGAACCGGAGGGCGGCCTCGATGCGGGCGGCTACCTGCGCGGCCGTCTCGGGCGGCGCGTCGTCGGACAGGTCGAGGACCCCGAGGATGACGGTCTTGTCCTCGATGTCTCGCAGGATCGAGAGGTCCAGCCGCGGCTGCGCGGACTCGATGGCGATCTGGTCGACTGCGCAGTCGTTGAGCTCTGCGAAGAACGAGTAGCCCGGCGGCTTGTCCGTGACGACATGGGCGTAGCCGAAGCAGGTATGGAGAGCGGTCGTGCCCACGATGCCCTCCACCGCGCGGTTGATGGCGGCGACCGCGTACTCGCGGGCCTCCTCCGGGCGGGCCTGGAGCCAAGGCTCGTCGATCTGCACCACGTCGGCGCCGGCGGCGAACAGCGCGCGGATCTCCTCGTTGACCGCGACGGCAAGATCCAGGGCGAGCTGTGAGGCCTCGGCGTAGGCCTCGTTCGCAGCTTGCCGGCTCATGGTGAACGGGCCGGGGAGTGTGATCTTCACGGGCCGCTCCGTGCTCGCCCGCAGGAAGCGCAGGTCGTCGACCTCGACCGGGCGCGTCCGCCGGATCGGACCGACCACCCGCGGCACGGCGTTCTCCTTGCCCGTGCGACCGAGAACCATCGCCGGGTTGTCGATGTCCATGCCCTCGAGTGCGGTCGCGAAGCGGTTGGAGTAGCTCTCGCGACGGATCTCGCCGTCCGTGAGGATGTCGAGCCCCAGCCGCTCGAAGTCGCGGATCGCCAGCGCCGTCGCGTCGTCCTGCGCCTCCGCCAGGAACGGGTCCGGCACGCGCCAGAGCTCCCGCGCCCGGACCCGTGGCGGGAGGTTGCTCAACAGGCGCTCGCGGTCGATCAGCCACTCGGGCTGCGGATAGCTGCCCACGAGCGTCGTCGGGATGAGCGGGAGCACGCCGACGAGCGTATGCGAGCTCACGCCATGATGCGGGCGGCGACGTCCCGATAGGGAGCGCACCACAGCTCGCCGCGGTCGACCAGCCCGCTCACGGCCTCGAGGTGCCCACGCATGACGGCGAAGCGATCCTCCGGCTCGGCCAAGAACGCATGGAACACCACGGACGAGTGGCGACCCGCCGCGACGGCGTCCTCCCGCGCGCCGCCGAGGATCCGCGCGAACTCCTCGGGCGACCGAGCCGCCTTCGAGCCGCGCATCCCGGCGAAGCGCGGAAGGTAGTGGTACGCGTCGACGAGCGGCCACGCGAACGGCAGGATCGCCACCCCCTCGCGCACGGCGACCGCATCGCCCGCCGGCGAGCAGTGCGTGAACCCGAGCTCGCGCAGGAGCCGCAGCGAGCCCGCGTTGAGCCCGCCGCCCGGCGGGCGGAAGCCGAGCGGCCGCAGACCGAGCTCGTCCAGCGCCCGCACGCCGCGCGCGAGCAGCTCCGCCTCCTCGCCGGGATCGAGCCCGGCCCACTCCTCGTGGCACCAGCCGTGGTAGGCCACCTCATGCCCCGCGGCCGCGATCGCCGACAGCGTCTTCGGATAAAGCTCGGTGTTGAGCCCCTCCACGAAGAACGTCGCGCGCAGGCCGACCTCCTCCAGGAGCTCCAGGATCCGCGGCAGCGCACGGGTCACGGAGAAGTGCCGGCCGAGCGGCTCCCCCTCCGGGAACTCGCCGCGCCGCAGCGCCGTGACTTCGCCGAGGTTGTCGAACGTGATCGTGTGGACGGCGGTCAAGCGCGCTCGGCCACGACGGGATTCTCGAGCCGGCCGACGCGCTCGATCTCCACCACGACGCGGTCGCCGTCGCGGAGCAGCACCTTGGGCTCGCGCCGGTAACCGACGCCGCTCGGCGTGCCGGTCAACACGACGTCGCCGGGCGCGAGCGGCACGAACTCGGAGATCGAGGCGACGATCGCGGGGATGTCGAAGATGAACTGCCGCGTGTTGCCGGACTGCATCCGCTCGCCGTT
>Ga0126312_10003223_pt1 | contig 10990 bp, 8 predicted proteins | sample Plot104A_FD_92537 | JGI IMG/M metagenome (GOLD analysis project Ga0126312, IMG submission 92537) | Serpentine soil microbial communities from UC McLaughlin Reserve, CA, USA - Plot104A | ecosystem: Environmental > Terrestrial > Soil > Grasslands | place: USA: UC McLaughlin Reserve, Lake County... | reverse complement strand
TGATGGAAGGGCCTTGGTGCCGATTCCGAAGAGAAGCACGAGCCCGCGAGCGACATCGACACCGCATTGATGGATAGTCTGGAAGTGCTTGACCCCGAACGGCCGATTAGAGAAACGGACATCGTCAGGCCGCTACGGCATGTCCGCTTGGTGCCACTTCCGGACTCATGCACCCCAGCAAAGGTCATCCCTATTCGATCACGGCATCGGCGCTGGTGAGAGGGTGGCACGGTGAGCCCGACTTAGCGTCGTCGCCTAAGCGAGCCACCGTTTGCGCCGCTTGTAGTGTTTCCCATCGCGGAATGATTTGCGTTTGTCCCCGGCGACGCCAAGATAGAATTCCTTGACGTCCTCATTTACGGCGAGCGCCCGCGCCTCGCCGTCCATCACCACGCGGCCATTTTCGAGGATATATCCGTGGCTGGCGTATTTGAGCGCCATATTGGTGTTCTGCTCGGCGAGAAGAAACGAGACAGCTTCCTTGACGTTGAGATCCTTCACGATCTCGAAGATCTCTTCCACGATCTGCGGCGCGAGGCCCATCGACGGCTCGTCGAGCAGGATCATCTTCGGGCGCGACATCAGCGCGCGGCCGATCACGCACATCTGCTGTTCGCCGCCCGACGTATAGCCGGCGGTCGAACCACGCCGCTCCCTGAGACGAGGGAAATAGGCATAGACTCGCTCCAGATCTTGCGCGATCGCGGACTTGCCGTCCCTGCGCGTGAAGGCGCCGGTCAGGAGATTCTCTTCGACAGTGAGGTGGGCGAAGCAACGCCGCCCCTCCATCACCTGAATACAGCCGCGCCGCACCAGCTCGCTTGGCGACAGGGACTGCACTTCGACGCCGTCGAACAGGATCGAGCCCTTGGTGACCTCGCCGCGCTCCGCATGCAGCAGATTGGAGACCGCCTTCAGCGTCGTTGTCTTGCCCGCGCCGTTGGCGCCGAGAAGCGCGACAATTCCGCCCCGCGGCACATCCAGCGATACACCCTTCAATACGAGGATGACGTGACTGTAGACAACCTCGATATTGTTGACCGACAGAAACAGCGCTGCCGCTTCTGTCGCCGCAGCGGCCTTAGGGATTGACACGCGGCCCTCTCCAAACGGTTGTAGCTTTCGAGGGTTCCGGGAGGAGGCGAACGCTCCTCCCGGATCCCTGAGAAGCGTTCAGCTCTCTTTCAAGCAGTCGCGCGGCTGGATCTTCTTCTCCGCGGCATACTTCGCGGAAACATCGTTGACGAGCGGTTCGGTGATGGACTGGTTGGCCGTGTACCAGTCGGAGATGATTTTCCAGCCCTTGCCGTCCCACTGCTGTACACGCGCCTCGCGCGCGCCCTCGTGGTCGGAGCAGGAAATCTTGATCGGCTTCAACATATCTTCGAAGCCGAGTTCCTTGAGACGTGCATCAGAGATGTTAAGGTTCTCAAGACCCCAGCGAACTTGCTCGCCCGTCAGCGGCTTCTTGCCGAACTTTTCCTGCGCCTTGCGGATCGCCTCCACGCCAAGCATGGCATTCACCAAGCCGCGGTTATAGAGAATTTCGCCGACCTTGCCAGGCTCCGACAACCCTTTGCCCTTTGCATAGACGTGCTTCTCCATGTCAGCATGCACGGAGAATTTGCCTGCGCCATGCTGGAGCATCAGCGCCTTGTAACCAGCGGCTTGATCGCCTGCGGGCGTCACATCCGGCTCGGCGCCTGACCACCAAACACCGAGCATCTTATCGCGCGGATAGCCAATAGCCGCCGCTTCCTTGACTGCCGTGCCGTTCATGACGCCCCAGCCCCAGAGCAAAACATAGTCCGGCCGGTTCTGGCGGATCGCCAGCCATTGCGACTTCTGTTCGACACCGGGGTGCGTCACCGGGATCGGTGTAAACTCAAAACCGTGCTTCTGCGCCAGCACCTGCAGCGTCGGGATCGGCTCCTTGCCGTACGGGCTGTCGTGAAAGACCAGCGAAATCTTCTTGCCTTTCAGCTTGTCGAAGCCGCCGAGTTCCTTGGCGACATGCTGGATCGCGATATCGGCCGCGGACCAGTACGTGCCGAGCAGCGGGAAGTTGTACGAAAACACCGCGCCGTTCTTGGAATCGGCACGGCCGTAACCCATCGTGATGATCGGGATCTTGTCAGTCGCGGTCTTTTCGGTGAGAGCGAATGTAATACCAGTCGACAGCGGATTGAAGAAGGCGGCGCCGGTTGGGCCCTTGCCCTTGAGACGCTCGTAACACTCAACGCCCTTGTCGGTGGCGTAGCCGGTCTCGCATTCCTCGACCAGTAGCTTGACGCTGTTGATGCCGCCGTCGCGCTCATTGATCAGGTTGTAATAGTCGGCCATGCCGTTTGCGAACGGTACGCCATTCACTGCGTACGCGCCCGTCCTGTAGGACAGCACCGGGATGAACTGCTCGTTCTGCGCTGCAGCCGGAGTGGCAAACGCTGCGCTTGATAACATGGCTGCCGCCAGTATCAGTTTGTTGCGTACCATATTAGTTATCCTCCTCGTTCAGCCAGGTTTTTGCAGTACCGGGTCTTATTATCGCGGGGCTTCCTTGCTCCTTCTGCCGACGACCGCCGCTCCGCATTTGCGATCTCCGGCTTCCTTCACACTGACCGTCCCTTCAGTAGGGAAACGGCCAAAGTCTGAGCTTCTCCTTGCCAAGCGATATGAGCCGGGCAAATCCATGTGGCTCCTTGATGAGAAGATAGCAGATTAACGATCCAAAGATGATGAATTCCAGGTGCGTGATCGTTTCTGTCGAAAGCGGCACGCCGAGTTCGGACGGAATCAGGTTCAGCAGGATCGGCAGAATGAGGATAAAGGCCGCACCGACGAACGAACCCATAATCGATCCCAGCCCGCCGATGATCACCATGAACAGAAGCTGCAGCGAACGGTCGATTGAGAACGCGAGCGGCTCCCACGAGCCCAGATAGACGAACGCCCAGAGCGCGCCCGCCACGCCGATGATAAATGAAGAGACCGCGAAAGCCGTGAGCTTTGCATAGAGCGGCCGGATGCCGATCAACTCGGCGGCGATGTCCATGTCGCGGATCGCCATCCATTGTCTGCCGAGATTGCCCCGGACGAGGTTCTTCGCCAGAACCGCGAACACGGTGACGAAGATCAGGCACAGCAGGTAGCGCTCGATCGGCGTGCCTACATTCAGACCGAAGAAATCTAGTGTCGGTGCATTGACCGATCCTGACGGCGCATAATTGGTGAACCACGCCACCCGCAGGAACACCCAGTCGAAGAAGAACTGCGCTGCGAGTGTTGCAACCGCCAGATAGAGGCCCTTAATGCGCAGACTGGGAACACCGAAGAGGATGCCGACAATCGCCGCCATGAGCCCGCCGAGCAAAATGGATAGCAGTACAGGCAACGGCGGGATCGAAATCGCGAAGCCAAGCCAGGCGATCGGAATATGAACGCCGGTCCCCAACTTGTAAGCAGAGTAGGCGCCGATGGCCATGAATGCGCCGCTGCCGAGCGTGATCTGGCCGCAATATCCAACGAGAATGTTTACGCCGATTGCGGCGAGCGCGAGGATCAGGAAGGGCAGCAGAATGGCGCGAAGCAGATAGTCGCTGCCGAACGGCCAAATGTCGAAGTCGGCCAGCAGCGGCACGCCTATGAAGGCGATACCGAGCAAGATGGCGAGCGCGATACGGTCCTGGCGGATCGGGAAGATCGCCATATCCTCCGCGTAGGTCGTCTTGAATTGGCCAGCCTCACGATAAAGCACCACGAACTCCTCGTCTCAGATACGTTCGATGATCCGCTCGCCGAACAGCCCTTGCGGCCGCACGAGCAGCAACGCCAACGCCAGCACATAGGCGAACCAATATTCGATGCCGCCACCGATATACGACCCCAGGAACACCTCCGCGATCTTCTCGCCAGCACCCACAATTAGCCCGCCGACGATGGCCCCTGGAATTGAGGTAAGGCCCCCAATGATCAGAACCGGCAGGGCCTTCAGCGCGAGAAACGTGATAGAGAACTGCACGCCCAGCTTGGTACCCCACACGGTCGCCGCAACCAATGCAACGAGACCGGCAACAAACCAGACTACAAACCAGATCCAGCTGATTGGAATCCCGACCGACTGCGCCGCCAGGTGGTCGTCGGCTACCGCCCTGAGTGCGCGACCGGTCTTGGTACGCTCGAAGAAAATCGCGAGGCCCGCGACCAGGATGCCGGCGATAAAGCCGCCCCAGACATCCAGCTTATTGAGCAGAATTCCACCGGGAAAGAGATCTTCAAACAGGAACCAGGCGTCCGTCGGAAACAGTCGCAAAGGGTAAGCATCGGAACCGAAGATCATCTGCGCTGCACCCTCGAGGATGAATGTCACGCCGATGGTGGACATGAACAGCGTGAGGCCGTCCTGGTTGACAAGAGGTCCGATCACGAACCGCTCGATCAACCAGGCGGTTATCGCCATGATCACGGCAGCGAAACCAATGCCAAGGATGATTGCAGCCCAAAGCGGGAAACCCCAGGCCACGAGCAGGTCGAGCGAGCGAACCAGCGCAAGCCCGGCGAGCAATACCATTGCGCCTTGCGCAAAATTAAAGACGCCGGATGCCTTGAAGATCAACACGAAGCCGAGCGCGACCAGCGAGTACAGCACGCCGGACATCAATCCGCCGATCAGCACTTCGAGAAATTGACCTAACCCGACCACACAATTCTCCTTAGTGCGCGACGCCGAGATAGGCGTCGATGACAGCCTGATTCTCCTTGACCTGATCCGGCGTGCCGTCGGCGATCTTCACGCCATGATCGAGCACTGCCACGCGATGGGAGAGATCCATCACCACAGACATGTCGTGCTCGATCAGCGCAATGGTCGTGCCGTAATGATTGTTGACGTCGATGATGAACCGCGACATGTCCTCTTTCTCTTCGAGGTTCATGCCTGCCATCGGCTCGTCGAGGAGAAGAAGATCGGGCTCCATCGCAAGGGCGCGGCCAAGTTCGACGCGTTTCTGCAGGCCATAGGGCAAACGCGCAACCGGCACCCTGCGGATCGCCTCAATCTCCAGAAAATCGATGATCTCCTCGACCCGATGCCTGTGCTCGATCTCCTCCGCCAGCGCGGGGCCATAGCGCAGCGTCTGCCACAGAAGGCCACGGCGCATCTTCAACGTGCGGCCAGCCATAATATTGTCGAGTGCGCTCATTCCCTTGAACAGTGCGACGTTTTGAAAGGTGCGCGCGATGCCGCCACGAGACGCTTCGTATGGCTGCATCTGGGCGCGGGTCCGACCCTTGAAGGTGATGGCGCCATGGTTCGGATGATAGAAGCCGTTGATGACGTTGAGCATCGAGGTTTTTCCGGCGCCGTTCGGTCCGATGATGGCGCGAATTTCGCCTTTCCTGATGTCAAACGAAACGTCCCTCAGCGCTTTCACGCCGCCGAACGCCAGCGATACGCCCTCGACGCGGAGCAAGATTTCGCTCGTGTTCGGCATCTTCATGCGGCCTTCCCCAGAGATTCCGCCGAGCTGACCATTTGCACGTCCCGGATCTTGACCCGTGCGGCGATCGTGCCCTTGCGGCCATCCTCAAAAGTGACCTCCGTGGAAATGTCGGCTTCATGCGAGCCATTGAAGAGCGCCGTCACCAGTGGCGCGTAGCGCTCGGCGATGAACCCGCGGCGAACCTTCTGGGTGCGGGTCAATTCACCATCATCTGCGTCAAGCTCCTTATGCAGAATGAGAAAGCGGCGAATCTGCGCGCCCGCGAGGACCTTTTCCTTGGCGAGCGAGCGGTTCACCTCGGCAACATCTTTCGCCACCATGTCGTAGACCAGCGAATGCCCTCCCAACTCCTGATAGGAACCGTATGCGATGTTGTTACGTTCGGCCCAGTTCGCGACCGCGACCGGATCGATATTGAGCAAGGCGCAAACAAAATCCCTGGAGTCGCCGTAAACCACCGCTTCCTTGATGTTAGGAAAGAACTTCAACTTGTTCTCAAGATACTTCGGCGCAAACATCGTGCCGTCGGCCAGCCGACCGACATCCTTCGCGCGATCGATGATCTTAAGGTGCCCGCTCTTCTCGTCGAAGAAACCGGCGTCGCCGGTCTTGACGTAGCCGTCGGACGTCATGGCCTCCACGGTCTTCGCCTGATCCTTGAAATATTCGACGAACATGCCGGGTGAGCGGAACTGGACCTCACCGGTTTCGGCAATGCGGATGTCGACGTTCGGTGCGGCCGGACCGACCGTATCGGCGTAGATCTCACCGTCCGGCTGGCAGGTGACGTAGAGGAAGGCTTCGGTCTGACCGTAGAGTTGCTTCAGGTTCAAACCGATCGAGCGGTAGAACGCAAACAGTTCAGGACCGATGGCCTCGCCGGCAGTGTAGGCGACGCGCACGCGAGACAGGCCAAGAACGTTCTTGAGGGGCTCGTAGACCAGAAAGCGTCCTAGCGCATAGAGCAACCGGCCTGACAGCGGCACCGGCTTTCCCGTCAAGATCGACTCGCCATACCGCCGCGCAATGCCAAGGAAGTATTTGAACATGCGCCGCTTGATGGCTGCAGCGTCCTCCATGCGGATCATCACCCGCGTCAGCATGACCTCGAAACCGCGCGGTGGGGCGAAATAGAAGGTTGGGCCGATCTCGCGCCGATCCTGCTCGATCGTCTCACCGCTCTCGGGACACGCCATGCAGAATCCGGCGACAAGTCCCTGCGCATAGTTGAGGTAATGATCGCCGACCCAGGCCAGCGGCAGGTAGGCGAAGACCAGGTCGTCCTCCGTCAATCTGTCGAACCTTGTTGTGTCCATCCCAGCGTCGATACAGCGTCGCGCCGACAGCATGACACCCTTTGACGCGCCCGTTGTCCCCGACGTGTACAGGATGATCGAGATGTCAGATCCGTCACCTTGTTGGATGAATTCATCGATGTGCCGGCCAAGCGCTGCATCGGCCGCGAGCGCTGCGCGGCCGTCTTCGATGACGTCGCTGATTGCGATCAATCGGCTGGGATCGTAATCATCGAGGCCGCGCGGCTCGTCATAGACGATCTTGTGGAGATGCGACACCCGGTCGGAAATGGATAAGATCTTGTCTACCTGTTCCTGATCTTGCGCTGCGACAAACTTCACCTCGGCGTGCTCAAGAACAAAAGCAAGCTCGTCAGCGACGGCATCCGAGTAAACCGGAACTGGAATCGCACGCAACGCCTGCGCGGCCATTATGGTCCAGTAGAGCTTCGGCCGATTGGCACCTACGACGGCGATCTTGTCGCCTGGCTGCAGTCCAAGTCGATGCAAGCCCGTAGCGTAAGCACGTACGATCTCGGCGACTTGGGCCCAAGTCCATGTCTGCCAGATGCCGAGATCCTTGTGCCGAAATGCCGGACGGCTACCAAACTGCGCGGCGTTTCGCAGAAGCAACTTGGGGAACGTATCAAACGATCCGCCATCGGCCATGTCGGTTCTCCACCCAAAAAGCGGCACGTTGGTTCGCGCCTGCTTATGGTGACCTGCGCCCTTCAGGCAGCAGCCATGCGAGTTCCGCACACTTGCCTTCACAATACAAGGGATCGAAAGTCCTGCAAGCCCAGCTTGGCAGATCCGGACGCGGCTGATGGTGATGAGAAAGTAGGCCCGCGACGGTATTCGTTGCGAATTGGCCATTAGGGATGGATGGGCGCATTGTCGCGACGCAATCACTTTATGTCCGAGAAGCCAAAAGGCGACCTTGGCCGGCCGCCGGACTACGTCTGCTCCGCCCTCAAGAACGGACATCGGCGACGGCGTATGCGATATCGGCTCAGTGCCAATTTCAGACTCGTGAGCCCTATTCGATCACCCGGTCCGCGCGCGCGACAAGGACGGGTGGAAGATCGAGGCCAATTGCTTTCGCCGTGCTCGGACATAGTCGGCGTTGCTCCCAAAAGCGGGACATTTGCGCATGTGCAAGTCTCCGTTCCCGTCCAATCGGACTTTCGTCGCCCGCTTCCAAGGATTAACCTGTCGGACATCAACGTCGCGTGCCCTGCTGGATGGTCCTAGCGAGCGGAGGTCCGAGGATGAAGACGATCCTAATGCCCATTCAGAACATTGCAGCGATGAAATCGGCGCTTGAGGTGGCGGTGCTGCTCGCGCGGCGTACCGGCGCCTACATCGAGGGTTTCCCGCTGCGGATCGCCATTCCCCCGTATGTCGTGGCGGAATTGACTGCCGGCTTTACCATGGACGTCTACACTGCGCAGCGCGACGAAGAGACGGCAGAGCTGCGGCGCCTGTTCGAGAGCTTCATGCAAGGGCATGGCATCCCACCGGTCGGCACAACCGCGGATCCTCCCTCTTTTGGATGGCTTGCCGTTGCGCCGGAGGATGACAATTTCATCGGAAGCCATGGTCGTGCGTTCGATATCACGGTGATGAGCAGGCCAGATGCGGATTCGACGAGCCAGCACCGTCGCGCCATCGAATCCGCACTGTTTGAGAGCGGTCGGCCCGTCTTGCTAGCGCCACCTGGCACTGCGAAGCGGATCGCAACCAACATCATGATCCATTGGAACGGCAGTACCGAGCAGGCGCGCGCAAACGCCTTTGCGATGCCACTGTTACATCTCGCCGACCGGGTCACGGTATTGACCGTCATTGGCGGACAAGAAGTACCAGGGCCGTCCGCCGATGACATTCTCGGGCAGCTGCAGCACAACAGGATCGCCGCCAAACCCGTTCGCGTCAAGCTGGGGGATCGCGCCACCGGAGAGGCGGTGCTAGATGCAGCCAGGGCGGAAGGTTGCGATCTCCTGGTCAAGGGTGCCTTCACGCGCAACAGGCTGCGGCAAATGATCTTTGGCGGTGCCACCAGCCACATAATGGAGCACGCTGACCTGCCGGTACTGATGGCGCACTAAAGGTCATTCGCTACGGGGCGAACCAGCGGCAAGTCTGGCCATGTCCGCAGTGCCGCCGAAAGCGGAAGTAGATTCAGAGCATCAACGGCTTTGCGGCCAGCTATTGCGGCTTGATGCCCTACGAGCTACGGCGGACAGGTTGGGTGGCGCGGCCAAATTTTTCGCCTCGCTGCCGCAGCCGGCCCACCACGCCGGTGGGAAAGAAATAGACGCTGGCGATAAACAGCAATCCAGCCACAGCAGCCAGCGATCCGGATGCAGTAGTCCCGGCAGCAGCGGCAATCCGGCGTCGGCAGCGGCGTTGGAGGCGGCGCCCATCAGCGCCTGCAGATAGTTTTGCGCCAGGATGAAGATCGCAGCGCCAATGATCGCGCCGTAGATCGTGCCCATGCCGCCGATCACCACCATCAGGAGAATGTCGAGCATGATCGAAAAGCTCAGCGTGGTGTCCGGTCCGGCATAGCGCAGCCACAGCGCGTTCAGCATGCCGGCGCCGGCCGCGACGAGCGCGGCGATGCAGTTGGCGTAGGTCAGGTGGAATACGGTGCGGAAGCCGAGCGCCTCGGCGCGGAACCGGTTTTCACGGATGGCCTGCAGCACGCGGCCGAACGGCGAATTCACCACCCGCAGCAGCGCCAGGATCATGGCCGCGCAGGCGATGAGGATCAGGTAGTAGGTCAGCACGCGACCGTTGATCGCGAAGCCGAACCAGTCTTTTGGAATGAGGATCGTGCCCGGCCGCAACAATTCCGGCAGCTGAAAGCTGCGGCCGTCCTCGCCGCCGGTCAGCCACGACATTTGCGAGGCCAGCACCTGGAAGGCGGAGGCCACCGCAAGCGTGATCATCGCGAAAAAGATCGCCGCCACCCGCAGCGAGAATAATCCGATGGCGAGCGCCAGCACAATCGCCAGCGGCAGCCCGGTGACGACCCCGGTTGCAACCGCAGCCCAGTTCGGCCCGATGGAATAGAGCGCAATCGCGATCGAATAGCTGCCGATCCCGTAAAACATGGTGTGCGCGAATGACACCGAACCGGTGTAGCCGAGCAACAAGTCATAGGATGCCACCAGCGCCGCGAAGATGCAGATTTTGGTGGCGACGTTCATCGCCTTGGCGCCGGGAAACACCAGCGGCGTCAGCGCCAGCGCCGCAATGATGACGACCAGCAGAATGGTGAGAACGCGGCTGCGCGGCGGATCGCCGGAAAGGATCATCATCGGCAAACCTTCACCTGCTCGTCACCGCATAGAGCCCGCGCGGCCGCCACATCAGGATCGCGACCATCAACACAATGTTGGAAACCAGCGCCAGCTTTGGCAGCAGGAAGCCGCCATAGTTCGCGACCATCGCCACCAGCAGCGCGCCGATGAAGCAGCCGCCGATCGAGCCGAGGCCGCCGATGATCACCACGATGAAGATCAAAACCGTGAGATCGTCGCCCATCGAGGCGTGCACCTGCTCGCGATACAGCGTCCACATCACGCCGCCGAGCCCGGCGAGAGCGGAGCCCACCATGAACACGCCGAGAAACAGCCGCCTGATGCGATAGCCGAGGGCTTCCACCATCTCGCGGTTCTCGACGCCGGCGCGGATCAAAAGCCCGATCTTGGTCCGGTTCAGCACGAGCTGAATGCCGATGAACACGGCAAGGCCAAGCAGCATCGCCAGCAGGCGGTATTTTGCGATCGCGATATCGCCGATGATGAAGGAACCGCGCAAGGAGGCCGGCAGCGGCAGCGGAATGATCTGCGGGCCCCACAACGCGTACAGCGCCTGCTCGGCAACGATCAGCCCGCCGGTCGTCATCAGGATTTGCTTGAGGTGCTGGCCGTACACCGGGAGGATCAGCACGCGTTCGACGACGAGGCCGAGCGCGCCGGAGACCGCCATCGACAGCAGCGCGGCCGGCGCCAGCACCGCGAGATTTGTCAACAGCGAGTCGGCCTGGACGTAAGGCGCCAGCGGCAAGAGCACGAGGGTCGCGATATAGGCGCCGACCGCGATGAAAGCGCCGTGGCCGAAATTCAGGACGTCCATCAGGCCGAACACCAGCGTCAGCCCGGAAGCCATGATGAAGATCATCAT
>Ga0126312_10003222_pt1 | contig 10990 bp, 10 predicted proteins | sample Plot104A_FD_92537 | JGI IMG/M metagenome (GOLD analysis project Ga0126312, IMG submission 92537) | Serpentine soil microbial communities from UC McLaughlin Reserve, CA, USA - Plot104A | ecosystem: Environmental > Terrestrial > Soil > Grasslands | place: USA: UC McLaughlin Reserve, Lake County... | reverse complement strand
CGCATGGCATGATGCCCGCCGTGAACGCCGAGGGAGGCCACGAGGCCACCGAGCCGCAGACGCCGCCGGAGGAGATCCGGGGCCGGGTGCGCGCGGGCTTCGACCCCCGCCGGCGCATCTACCGCGATCGCTTCAACGAGTACTTCGTGTTGGTTCTGTCGGCCGCGGGAGCGGCGGTGGTGGCGCCGGTGCTGCTGTACGTGGTCATGGCGCTCACGGGCCTCTGGACCGCCCTCACGTTCGTGATCGCCGCGGTGATCCTGGAGCTGCTCCTGATCTTCGTGGTCGGCCGGCCGCAGATGGCCCCGCGCGAGCGCGTGGGCTGGGCCCTGCTCTGGGGCTTCACCAGCGCTGTGCTGGCGCTCTGCTTCTTCCACCTGGTCGCCAGCTCCACCCTCTAGTTCGGCCGGTCCGGGCCGATTACCCGGCTGCGGGCGTGAGTTTTGCCTGGCACCGGTGTTCAACGGACGGAAACCCCGCACTCGAGGAGGGTGATATGGCACGTCGCAGAAGGCGTCGTCGTGGCAAGAAGTTCCACAGCGCGGCACCCGCGAGCCGTAGCGGACGCGGCGGCGGCTCGGACAGCCAGTCGCAGAGCAACGACACCACGTCGAACGACACCACCAACACCGACACCTGAGGGGCCTAAGGCCTCTCGAGCAGGTGTCGCGACGGCCCCGCCAGCGCGGGGCCGTCGTCGCGTGAGCGCCCGATGAGCCGGGTGCGCGCGCTCGTCCGGCGTCTGCTCGACCCCGCGGCGGGAGGCGAAGGCCTCGTCGCGGCCGCCCCGCGGCTGCCCCTGCGCGAGCTGTTGCGCCGCTTCTGGCCGTACGCCCGGCCCCACCGGCGCTGGCTGCTGGCGGTGCTGGCGCTGATCGCCGTCGGTCAGGCCATCGACGCCGCCACGCTGTGGATGTTCAAGGTGGTGGTCGACGAGGTGCTCGTGCCGCGCGACTTCGGCCCCTTCCTCTGGGTCGCGGGCGCCTACGTGGGGCTGACGGTGGCCGGCGGCCTGGTTTCCTTCGCCGACGACTACCTCTCGACCTGGGTCGGCGAGCGCTTCCTGCTCTCGCTGCGCACGGACTTCTTCCGCCACCTCCAGGGCCTGTCGCTCGACTTCTTCGAGCGCCGCCGCCTGGGCGACGTGCTGTCGCGCGTGACCGGCGACGTGGGCGCCATCGAGACGCTCGTGCTTTCCGGCGTGGCCGACGCGGCCGCCTACCTGCTGCGGATCGTCTTCTTCACCGGCGCGCTGTTTCTGATCGACTGGCAGCTGGCGCTGGTGTCGCTGGTCGTGGCGCCGCTGTTCTGGCTGGCCACGCGCCGCTTCTCACGCGCCATCAAGGAGGCCTCGCGGGAGAAGCGGCGCCGCAGCGGCTCGATCGGCGCCGTGGCCGAGGAGAGCCTCGCCAACGCCCCGCTCGTTCAGGCCTACAACCGCCAGGCCCACGAGGTCGAGCGCCTCCACCGCGAGAACGTGGGTGCCTTCCGCGCGGAGATGGCCTCCACGCGCCTGAAGGCCATCTTCACGCCGCTGGTCGACCTGATCGAGCTCATGGGCGCGATCGTGGTGCTCGGCTTCGGCACCTGGGCGCTGTCGCAGGGCCGGCTGTCGCTGGGCGCACTGCTCGCGTTCCTGGCATACCTGAGCCAGCTCTACTCCCCGATCCGCGGCCTGAGCCGGCTGGTGAACCGCTTCTTCTCGGCGTCGGCGGGCGCCGAGCGCATCATCGAGCTGCTCGACGAGACCCCGTCCGTGGCCGAGCACCCCCGCGCCCGCCCGCTGGGCCGGGCGCGCGGCAGCGTGCGCTTCGACGGCGTGGGCTTCAGCTATCCGAAGGGGCCCCGCCCCGCGCTCGACGGCCTCTCGTTCGAGCTCGCGCCGGGGGAGGTCGTGGCGCTCGTGGGCCCGAGCGGAGCCGGCAAGTCGACCGTCGCCAAGCTGCTCCTGCGCTTCTACGACCCGTCGGCCGGGCGGATCCAGATCGACGGCTTCGACCTGCGCGAGCTCGGGCTCGAGTCGCTGCGGGAGAACGTGGCGCTGCTGCTGCAGGAAACGCTGGTGTTCGACGGGACGATCCGCGAGAACATCGCCTACGGCAGGCCGGGCGCGACGGATGAGGAGATCGTTCGGGCCGCGCAGGCCGCCGACGCCCATGAGTTCGTCGAGGCGCTGCCTGCCGGCTACGACACGCTGATCGGCCAGCGCGGCCGGCGGCTGTCGGGCGGCCAGCGGCAGCGGGTCGCCATCGCGCGGGCGATGGTGCGCGACGCGCCGATCCTCGTGCTCGACGAGCCCACCACCGGCCTCGACGCCCAGTCCGGAGAGCGCGTGATGGGTCCGCTGCGGCGCCTGATGGAGGGCCGCTCGACGCTCGTGATCTCGCACAACCTGATCACCGCACGCGACGCCGACTGGATACTGGTGCTCGACGGCGGGCGCGAACTCGAGCGCGGCACGCACGCGGAGCTGATGGCAGGCGACGGCGCCTACGCGGGGCTCTACCGGCTGCACCAGGGCAGCCCGGCGGCAGCCGCTCCGGTGGGATGAAGATGGGGCCGCCGCCCGTACTCGCCCGGGGCAGTGAGCCGGCTGCCGGCTATGAGGTGGTCGAGCACCTGAGCCGCGGGCGGGCGCTCGACGTGTACGACGTCTGGAGCCGCGAGCGCGAGTGCCGCTGCGTTGCCAAGCTGCTGCGCCCCGACCGCGCCCGCGACGCGGGGCCTCGGCGCCGCCTCGTGTGCGAGGGCCGGCTGCTCGGCGAGCTGTCGCACCCGCACATCGTGCGCGCCTACGAGCTCGTGCCGGCGCCTGACCCGGTGCTGATCCTCGAGACGCTCGAGGGCGAGACGGTCGAGCACATGGCCCACGGCGGGCGGCGCCGCCTTCCCGTCGGCGAGCTGGCCCATCTCGGCCTGCACCTCTGTTCGGCGATCCACTACCTGCACGGCCGCGGCTACCTGCACCTCGACCTGAAGCCGTCGAACGTCGTCTCCGACGGCGGCCTGGCCAAGCTGATCGACCTCAGCATCGCCCGTCGCCCAGGACGCGGAAGGGCCGGCGTGGGCACGTCCCAGTACATGTCGCCCGAGCAGGCGCGCGGGGGGCGCGTGGGGCCCGAGAGCGACATCTGGGGCATCGGCGCCGTGCTGTACGAGGCGGCCACCGGCGTCAGGCCGTTCGGCAACCGCCGCAACGGATCCGTGCCGGCGCCCTACGACCAGCTCGAGCGCCGCGCGGAGCCGCCCGGCAGGCACCGCCGAATGCCGGCCGCCTTCGCCTCGCTGGTCGAGTGGTGCCTCGAGCCCCAGCCGTCAGCGCGACCGGCGGTGCGGGAGCTCGCGCACGCGCTCGACGCCTTCGCGCGCTAGTCCCCCCACCAGCCCCGCAGCTGCTCGGTGTCGCGCGCCGGCGGCGCGGCGTTCACGGCCAGCACCTCGATTCCCTCGGAGCCGGACTCGATCCCACGGGCCACATCAGGCGGCACGCGCACGGCGTCCCACTGCGTCAGCTCCACGATCTCGTCGTCGAGCTTGATCCGGCCGCTGCCGTTCAGCACCACGTAGAGCTCCTCCTGCTGCTCGTGGCGATGCCCGAACGGCAGCCGGAAGTTGGGTGCCAGGCGCTGCAGACTCACTCCCACGCCGAGGTCGCCCGCGGCGAAGCGCGCCTCCAGCTCCTCGGGCATGCCGAACTTCCTGGCCGAGTCCTCGACCTCCTTCAGGTTCACGCGCGTGTAGCCCGGCATGCTCAGGGTGCTCCCACCAGGGCCGTCAACCTAAACCCGAGCGCCGAGAGCGCCAGGTCCTCGGACACGTTCAGCTCGAGCGACTGGCGCGCGTCCTCGCAGCGCTCGGCCGCCTCGCGCAGGCGGCGGGGATCGCGCCCGCGCACGCGCTCGCCCAGGCCGGGGGCGCGGTCGGCGGCCAGCACAGCCTGGTCGGCGCCCTCGGCCAGGCAGACCAGGTCGCGAAAGCCCAGCGCCGCCAGGGACAGGCCCAGGTCGAGCACCTCGGTGCGCGCGCGGCGGCCGTCGCGCTTGGCGGCCTCCTCGAGCTCCTTCTCTAGCGCCCGCCGCTCGCGGCCCTGCGGCTCCAGCTCGAGCCGCTCGGCTCGCTCCGCCACGCAAGCCTCCTCCGCCTCGGCCCGGCGGGCCTCGGCGCGCTCGAGCAACGGCCGCCAGGGCTCGTCGGCCTGGGCCCCTTCCAGCGCGGCCGCCACGAAGCCGTCGACCTCGGCCCGCAGCTCGCTCCCCTCCTCGGACGCCAGGTAGCGCGCCCGCGTGGCGTTGCCCAGTGCGATCCTGCCGCAGGCCCGTGCCCGCTCGGCCGGCACGCCGTCGCGCTCCAGGGCCGCGGCGATCCGCTCCGCCGGCAGCGGGTCGAAGCGCACGAGCTGGCAGCGCGACACGACGGTCTCGAGCACCTGGCCGAGCGAATCGGTGAGCAGGATCAGGTGCACGAAAGAGGCCGGCTCCTCGAGGGTCTTCAGCATCCGGTTGGCGACCTCGTCGTTCATCGTCTCCACGCGCTCGAGCACGAACACGCGGCGCCGGGCCTCGAAGGGCGTGCGGCTGGCGGCGGCGATCACCGGCGCGTCCACGTCGCTCGTGCGCATGACGTGCGCGCCGGTGGGCCGCACCCAGGTCAGATCGGGGTGGGAGCCGGCCAGCGCGCGCCGGCGCGTGTCCTGCGGATCCGGTTGGCCCTGGGCAAGCAGCTCGGCCGCGAAGGCACGGGCGACCGTGCGCTTGCCCGTGCCGGCCGGCCCGTGGAAGAGATAGGCGTGCGAGGGCTGCCCGTCGAGCGCGGTGCCCAGCACCATCCGCGCCTGGGGGTGGTCCTCCGTGCCCGCGACCGGGGCTTTCACGACCGTGCCCGGCCGGTGGACAGCTGGAGGCTGCGCGCCGCCTCCACCTCCCCGAGCACTTCGGCGTGCACCTGCTCGGGCGGCCGGTCGGCTTCGATGCGCCGCCAGCGCCCGGGCTCGGCCACCGCCAGCTCCTCGTAGGCCGCCAGCACGCGCTGCTGGAGGCCGCGGCCCTCGTCCTCGAAGCGGTCGCTGTGGCCGCCGCGCGCCTCCGCGGCCGCGGGGTCGATCGCCAGCAGGAAGGTAAGGTCGGGCGCCAGCGCGCCCGTGGCGAAGGCATTCACCCGCTCCACCTCCTCCATCCCCAGTCCGCGTGCCGCTCCCTGGTAGGCCAGCGAGGAGTCGAGGAAGCGATCGGACACCACGATGCGGCCCTGCTCGAGTGCCGGCCGGATGACCTGCGCCACCAGCTCCGCGCGCGCCGCCGCGAACAGCAGCGCCTCCCCCTCCGGCCCCAGCTCGACCGCCGGGTCCTTCAGCACGTCGCGCACCCGCTCCCCCACCTCGGTGCCGCCCGGCTCGCGCACCCCGAGAGCGTCCTGGCCGAGCGCCTCCACCAGCAACCGCGCCTGGGTCGTCTTGCCCGAGCGGTCGATGCCCTCGAATGTCACGAATAGGCCGCGCATGCGCGGCGACCGTAGCAAGGGCCGGGGGCTGATCTAGCATGCCCGCCTCATGCGCGCACTCGTGACCGGCGGAGCCGGATTCATCGGGTCGAACCTGGTCGACGCCCTGATCGAGCGCGGCGACGAGGTCACCATCCTGGACGACCTCTCCACCGGCAAGCGCGAGAACGTCGAGGCCGCCCTGGGCAACGGGGCGGAGCTCGTGGAGCTCGACATCACCGATGCCACGGCCGTCTCCGAGCTGTTCGGCCGCGTGCGACCGCAGACGGTCTTCCACCTCGCGGCGCAGATCGACGTTCGCAAGTCCGTCGCCGACCCCGCCAAGGACGCGCGCATCAACGTGGGCGGCACGATCAACGTGCTGCGCGCGGCGCTGGAGGCGGAGGTCGAGCGCGTGGTCAACACCTCCACCGGGGGGGCCATCTACGGGGAGGGAAGGATGCTCCCCGCCACCGAGGACCACCCGGTGGCCCCCGAGGCGCCCTACGGCCAGTCCAAGTTCGGCGCGGAGGGCTACTGCCAGCTCTTCAAGCGCCTGCACGGGCTGTCGACGGTGTCGCTGCGCTACGGCAACGTCTACGGCCCGCGCCAGGACCCGCTCGGAGAGGCCGGCGTGATCGCGATCTTCTGCGGCAAGCTGCTCGAGGGAGGCAAGGCCACGGTGTTCGGGGACGGCCTGCAGACTCGCGACTACGTGTACGTGAGCGACGTGGTGACGGCCAACCTGGCGGCCGCCGGCTCGCACGCCGACGGCGCCTTCAACATCGGCACCGGCGTCGAGGCGTCGGTGCTCGACGTGGTGGAGGCGCTCAAGGCGGCGGCGGGCGGCGAGTTCGACTACCGGCACGCGCCCGAGCGCCCCGGCGAGGTACGTCACATCTACCTGGAGACCTCGCGCGCGCAGGGCGAGCTCGACTGGGAGGCCAAGGTCGGCCTGCACGAGGGCATGAAGCTCACGCTTGGCTCGCTGGGCTGAGCGTGACGGCGATCGGCGGATCCGTCGCGCCGGGCTTCGAGGAGGTCAGGCGGGAGTTCGAGCGCAACTTCGCGCAGCGCGCCGAGCTGGGCGGCGCGGTGGCCGCCTTCGTCGGCGGCGAGAAGGTGGTGGATCTCTGGGGCGGCGTTCGCGACGCGCGCAACCGAGCGCCCTGGGACGAGGACACGCTCGTGCTCGTGTACTCGACCTCGAAGGGGCTGGCGGGGCTGGCCCTGGCGCTCATGCACTCGCGCGGCCACCTGGATTACGACGAGCGCGTCTGCGACTACTGGCCCGAGTTCGCCCAGCAGCGAAAGGGCGGCGTGACCGTGCGCCAGCTGCTCGCCCACGAGGCGGGGCTGCCGATCACCGACGAGCCGCTCAACCCCGAGCTGCTGCAGGACTTCGACCGGCTGGCCGATGTGATCGCGCGGCAGAAGCCGCTGTGGAAACCGGGCGAGCGACACGGCTATCACGGCATCTCGCTGGGCTGGTACATGGGCGAGCTGATGCGCCGGATCGATCCTGACCGGCGCACGCTCGGGCGCGTGTTCGCCGAGGAGATCGCCGCGCCGCTCGGCCTCGAGGTGCACTTCGGCGTGCCTGCGAGCGTGCCCAAGCAGCGCATCGGGCGGATCGAGCGAACGGGTCCGTTTAAGGCCCTATCGGGCGCGCGCGACCTGCCGCCCCGCATGGCCCTCGCGATGGCAAACCCTCGCTCGATCAGCTTCAAGACCTTCGCCAACCCACGCATGTGGTCGCCGGCCGACCTCGACCGGCGGGCCTACCGCGAGCTCGAGTTCCCGGCCGGCGGCGCGGTGGGCAGCGCGCGCTCGATCGCCCGCGCCTACGCCGCGGTGGCCGGGCCGAAGCTCGAGCTCGACTACACCGACGCCACGCTTGCGGAGCTCATGCGCTTCCCCAAGCCTCCAACGAAGGGCTGGCACGACGAGGTGCTCAAGGTCAACACCGCGTTCTCACTCGGCTTCGCCCGCCCGCTGGGCCCGTTCAAGTTCGGCTCGAGCGAGCGCGCCTTCGGCCACCCGGGCGCCGGCGGCTCGTTCGCCTTCGCCGACCCCGACCGCCACGTGGCCTTCGCCTATGTCACGAACCGCCTTGGCTTCCACCTGAACGACGATCCGCGCGAGAAGTCGCTGCGCGACGCCGTCTACCGCTGCCTGCGCTGACGCGAACGCACACTGCTCCCCGGGAGTCGTCAGGACAACCGATCAGCGCTGCTGACCATCCCCGGAGAGCTCGTAGCGCAGCTCCACCATGCCGCTGGCGAACTGGCGCGTGCCGGTGAGGCGGAGGCGGCCGGGCAGGCCGCGCGCGAACAGCGGAATGCCCTCTCCCAGCACTACCGGGGTAACGGTCAGCAGGAGCTCGTCGAGCAGGCCCGCCTCGGCGAACTGCGAGGCCAGCTCGCCGCCGCCGACCACCCAGACGTTGCGGTCGCCGGCCGCCGCCCGCATCTCCTCGATGTGCTCGGCCGGCGAGCCGGCCACGAAGCGCATGTCGCCGCCGCCCTCGAAGCGCGGCAGCTCGCGGTGGGTGAATACCCAGCTGGGCATGCCCCGGTAGGGCCACTCCGCCACATGCTCCGCCATCCACTCGTAGGTCGAAGCGCCCATCACCAGAGCTCCCACCGTCGGCATGAACCGCTTGTAGGTGTCCTCGGCGCCGCCCTCGATCGAGGTCAGCCAGTCGAGCCCGCCGTCCGGATCCGCGATGAAGCCGTCGACCGTGGCGGCCACGAAGTACTGCGTGCGGCTCAACCGGAAGAGGCGGAGCTGCTCATCGGCTCATCGGGCAACGGCTTGAAGGCCCCGGCTTCGGCACGAGGCAAACGTACCGCGCGGTTCAACCCGCTCCTAGCGAGAAACCGTCGCACACAACATCTTGTGTTTCATGCAGGAACGCGGCACTAGATGCAGTAGGATGCACCTGTGCGCTGTCCGTTCTGCTCGTTCGAGTCCACCCGGGTCACCGACTCCCGCCTGACCGATCCGGGTGACGCGATCCGCCGCCGCCGCGAGTGCGCCGGCTGCGGCAACCGCTTCACCACCCACGAGCGGGCGGAGGAGCTGCCGATCGACGTGATCAAGCGCGACGGCAGCACGCAGCGCTTCGACCGGCGCAAGCTGCTTCGAGGGCTCGTGCGGGCGGCCGGCGGCCGCCCGGTGGGAGGCGAGCAGCTCGAGGGGCTGGCCGATCGAATCGCGGCGGAGATTCGCCGGGGCGGGCCGCAGGTGAAGGCCGAGCGGATCGGTGATCTCGCCGAGCGCGGGCTAGCGCGGCTCGACCCGGTGACCGCCATCCAGTTCGCCTCCGTTTACCGGAGGCTGTCAGACCTCGACGAGCTCGAGGCGGCCGTCAGGCGGCTGCGCGAGGAGCCCGTCCCGGGCGCCGATCAGCTGCCCTTCGAGGCCGATTTCGATCCGTCCGAACCCCAGAGCAGTATCGGTCGTTCCCCCGAATTGGCCCCACGGGCCGCGACCGAAACGAGGAGAGAGAATGTCTGACCTTCACACCGCCGCCGAGACCGCCATCACCGCCACCGGTGCTGGGGTTTCCGTGCCGCGGCGCTTCACGGAGGCGGGCACACACCCCTTCGACGCGGTCGAGTGGGAGATGCGCGACGCCGTGATCGGCGACCCGGACAAGCCGGCCTTCGAGCAGCGCGGCGTCGAGTTCCCGGAGAGCTGGTCGCAGAACGCCACCAACATCGTCGCCCAGAAGTACTTCCGCGGGCGGGCCGACTCGCCGGAGCGCGAGTCGTCGGTCAGGCAGATGGTCGGCCGCGTGGCCGGCACGATCGCCGCCTGGGGTCGCCAGGGCGGCTACTTCGCCACGCCGGAGGACGCCCAGGCCTTCGAGGACGAGCTCACCCACATCCTGCTCCACCAGATGGCGGCCTTCAACTCGCCGGTCTGGTTCAACGTCGGCTTCGAGGAGAGCCCTCAGGCGAGCGCGTGCTTCATCCTGAGCGTCGAGGACACGATCGAGTCGATCCTCGACTGGAACACCAAGGAGGGCATGATCTTCCGCGGCGGCTCCGGCTCGGGCATCAACCTCTCGAAGGTCCGCTCTTCGAGGGAGCAGCTCTCGAAGGGCGGCCTGGCCAGCGGGCCGGTCAGCTTCATGCGCGGAGCCGACGCCTGGGCCGGCACGATCAAGTCCGGCGGCAAGACACGCCGCGCGGCCAAGATGGTGGTGCTCGACGTCGACCATCCCGACGTCCTCGACTTCATCTGGTGCAAGGCGCGCGAGGAGGAGAAGGCAGCCGCGCTGCGCGACGCCGGCTTCGACATGCGCCTCGACTCCGAGGCGTTCTCCTCGATCCAGTACCAGAACGCCAACAACTCGGTGCGGGTGTCCGACGAGTTCATGGACCGCGCCGAGCGCGGCGAGGACTGGGAGCTCACCGCCCGGGTCGACGGCTCGACGGTCGAGACGCATCCCGCGCGCGAGGTGCTCGAGCAGATCGCCGACGCCGCCTGGCGCTGCGCCGATCCGGGCGTCCAGTACGACACCACGATCAACGAGTGGCACACCTGCCCTAACTCCGGGCGGATCAACGCGTCTAATCCGTGCTGCTTCACCGGCGACACGATGGTGCAGACGTCAGAGGGTTCGCTTCGCTTCGATGAGCTGTGGGCTCGCTCGGCCGCGGGCGAGGGCCTCCCAGCGGTGCTCGCCTACGACCGTCGACGGAAGCGAGCGATTGAAACGGAGACTTCAGGCGTATGGGTCGCTGGGCTGACCCATCGGCTGGTGGAGGTTGAAACGGAGGGCGGAACCGCGCTTCGGTGCACCCCCGAGCATCGCTTCCTGAGCGTCACGGGCGACTACGTCGAGGCGCAACACCTCATGGTCGGAACGAAGCTGCGTGCGATCGCACCTGAGCGGGTTGTTGCGGGCTTTGTCGAGCGCGAGATGACGGAGATGAGCTTCCCGGCGTCTCGTGCGGACACGGTCGTGGGTGTGCGCGTAATGGAGCTGGAGGAGCCCGTGCCCGTGTATGACCTGGAGGTACCTGCCACGCGCAACTTCTCTGTGGGGGACACAAGCGCGGGCGATCACGGAATCGTCGTTCACAACAGCGAATACATGCACGTCGACGACTCAGCCTGCAACCTGGCCTCGCTCAACCTGCTCAAGTTCCGCCGCTACGACGGCTCGTTCGACGTCGACGCCTTCGAGCACGCGGTCGACGTGATGATCCTGGCCCAGGAGATCCTCGTGTCGCCGTCGAGCTACCCGACCGAGGAGATTGGGCGCAACGCGCGCGACTTCCGCCAGCTCGGCCTCGGCTACGCGAACCTCGGCGCGCTGCTGATGGCGAACGGGCTCGCGTACGACTCGGACGAGGGCCGCGCGATCTGCGGCGCGATCACCGCTCTGATGACCGGCCGCGCCTACCGCACCTCGGCCGAGGTGGCGGGCGCGCTGGGGCCGTACGAGCGCTACGAGGAGAACCGCGACCCGCACAACCACGTGATGCGCAAGCACCGT
>Ga0126312_10003221_pt1 | contig 10995 bp, 9 predicted proteins | sample Plot104A_FD_92537 | JGI IMG/M metagenome (GOLD analysis project Ga0126312, IMG submission 92537) | Serpentine soil microbial communities from UC McLaughlin Reserve, CA, USA - Plot104A | ecosystem: Environmental > Terrestrial > Soil > Grasslands | place: USA: UC McLaughlin Reserve, Lake County... | reverse complement strand
TGCCGGACTCGGGCGGGCTTTCCACGCCGAGCCGGCCTTCCAGCGCCTCGACGCGGTCTGCGAGCCCGCGCAGTCCGGACCCGCGCGAGGCGTCCGCGCCGCCGATCCCGTCGTCCACCACCTCCACGCGCGCGACGGTGTCGCGCCGCCGGACACGAACCTCGACCGCCGATGCCTCCGCGTATTTCGCGATGTTCGTCAGCGACTCGGCGACGACGTAGTACGCGGCCGCCTCCACCGGCGGCGGGAGCCGCTCGTCGAGCTCGTTGGACACCTCGACGGGGAGCGGCGCGCGGCCCGCGAGCGCCTCGAGCGCCGGCCCGAGGCCGCGGTCGGTGAGGATCGCCGGGTGGATCCCGCGCGCGAGCTCGCGCAGCTCGTTCAGCGCGTGGGTCAGCTCCTCCGACGCGGCGACGAGGAGCGCGCGCGCCTCCTCCGGCGCGCCGGGGAGCTTCGCCGCGGCGAGGCGGACCGAGATCGACACCGCCACGAGGCGCTGCTGAGCGCCGTCGTGGAGGTTGCGCTCGAGCTTCTGCCGCGCATCGTCGGCCGCGCGCACGATGCGTGCGCGGGACGCATGCAGCTCCTCCTGCGCCTGCGCATTCGCGATCGACTGCGCGACGAGGTCGCCGAAGCTCCGGAGCCTGACCTCGGCGCCGGGCGGGAAGGCGTCGCCGCTCGGGCGCAGCGCGTTGAGTGCGCCCCAGAGAGCCGCGTTCACGATCACCGGCGCCGCGATCACCGAGCGGCGGCCGAGCTCGGGTGAAGCCTCGTCCGTCCTGGTCGAGTGGCCCGTCTCGAGCACCTGCAGCGTGGCGCTGCCCTTCTCCGGGTGGTAGAGCGACCGCGGCGGGATCGGCGGCTCGGTGCCGTCGCTCCAGCCGTCGACCACGACCACCTCGTCCAGCACTCCCTCCCAGCGGACGAGGTTGACCGAGCGCGCGCCGAAGAGCTGCCCGACCTCCTTCGTGACCGCCTCGAGCACCTCGCTCTGCTTCCGGCCCGCTGCGACGAGGGTCGCGACGCGGCGCAGCGCCGCTTGCTCCTCGGCGAGCGTCGCCACCTCGCGCCGAGCCTCCGAGTTCGCGATCGCCTGAGCAACGAGCGCGGCGAAGTCGCCCAGCCGCTGCTCTGCTCCCGGCGGGAATGGATCGGCGGGCCGGTAGCGCGACGTCGTGACGACGCCCCAGATGCGGCCGTCGACGACGATCGGGGCACCGATCGACGCGTGCAGGTTGAGCTCGATCCAGCGGTCGCGCGCGAACTCCGTCTCCAGGTCGGCGACCGAGTCGACGCGTCGCGGCGCACCCGAGTTGACGACGCGCGCGGTGATCGTGTCGCCGCCGTAGCTGTAGACGCGGCCCGCCTGGCTCGGCCTCCCGGTCGCGCTCCAGTCGCCGATCACGCGGATCTCGGTGCCGTCCCAGCGCATCGTGTTCGCCGTGTCCGCATCGAACAGGCGCCCGATCTCGGAGGTGACGGCCTGCACGAGGTCGACCTCCGCGGCGCCGGCGGCGACGAGCGTCGCGATCCGGCGGAGCGCCGTCTGCTCATCCGCGAGCCGCCGGAGCTCCTCCTCGTGACGCTTCTGATCCGTCAGGTCGAGCCCCGACACGAGCACCAGGGGGACGCTGTTACGCGCCCCTGGAATCGCCACGGCAGACCACGACACGACCCGCTGCGTGCCGTCCGCGGCCTCGAGGCACGACTCCTGCGGCCTCGGCGCCGCGCCCTGCGCGGCCCGATCGAGGGCCGCCTCGATCGCCGCGGCGTCGGCCGCGACCGCGAAGACCTCCCAGAACGGTCGTCCGCGCGCGTCGTCGACGGCGCCGGTCATGAGCTCGAGCGTGCTGTTGAAGCGGACGATGCGTCCGTCGGCGTCGACGACGCAGAAGTACGCCGGGGCCGTGTCGACGACGAGGCGGGTGAAGTCGCGCTCGTCCTCGAGCTCCGCCACGCGCGCCGTCAGCTCCGCGTGCAGCCGCTCGTTCTCGAGCGCGAGGCTGGCCGCCGAGATCACCCCGCGGAGCAGGTCCGCATCCTCCGCCAGCGCCGGGTCGTGGGCGATGACCGCCACGCGCCCGGTGTCGCCCTCGACCATCGTCCCGACGCTCTCGTCGGTCATCCGGAACGGGTTGCCGTCGATGTCGACAGGCCCCTCGTGCCCCGCGACCCAGTAGCCGAGGTCGAGCGTCGGGTCGCCGAGCACCTCGCGGAGCTCGTCGCGGAGCCGGCCGGGCGCCGGCGCGGGGCCGAGGTCGCGGACGAGGCGTCCGACGGCGGAGCTCGCGCGCCGGCCGCGGAGGAGGCCAGCGGCGAACGCGAACGGCACGCCGAGGAACGCGACCGCCGTCGCCGCCTCCAGCGTGAGATCCGCGGCATGCGGCAGTAGCGGCTCGAGCGGCAGCTCGAGCAGGAACATCGCCGCCGCTGCGCCGCCGGTCACGAGCACGAGGCGGAGGCTCCTGCGGTAGGCCGCGCTGGCGGACCGCCAGCGGCGAACGAGCAGCAGGATCGTCGTCGCCAGGACTGCGGCCGCGGCGACACTCGCGATCACCTCGACGAGGAGCATCGCGCTCTCGCTCCGATGGACGAGCAGCGCGTTCGAGGGACACTCGTCGCAGATGTCGGACCCGCGCGCGACGAGCAGGAACGCGATCGGGAACGCGATCGAGAGCACGTAGGCGCTCGCGACCAGGCGGCGCTCGAACCTCGTCGTCAGCGTCCCGGTCGGATACGCGACGAGCAGGTGCACGAAGGTGGCGATGAACAGCACGCCGACGAGCTGGCCGACGGTGAACGGCACCGACGCGTTCGCCTCCGACAGCGCGCCCGCGAAGAACGCGAAGCCGACGCCCGCGAGGATGCGGCCCGTCCGGTTCTCGGGCCGCCGCGCGGTGCCGAGGAGCCCGGCGATGACGAAGGAGAGGCCGAGGATCTCGCCGAGGAAGATCGTCGCGAACGGGTGGTTCTCGTGGTCGCTCGTCAGGACGAGCGCGAGCGCCGTCCCCGCGCAGATCAGCGCGAGTAGCCCGTACCCGACCCAGAGCCGCTGCGACCGGGTCATTCGACGAGCGCTTCGATCGCGGCGCCCGACAGCTCGTCCTTCGACACGAACCCGCGCGCGCCGCTCTCGCCGACGAGCGAACCGAAGTCGTCGGCGGCGCGGCTGGAGATGAGGACGATCTGGGACCGCGTCTTGTTCTCTGTGAGGCGCGCAGCCACCTCGAACCCGTCGATGTCGGGCAGCTGGATGTCGAGCAGGACGATCTCCGGGCGGAGGCGCTCGGTCTCGGCGATCGCGGACGCGCCGTCGGCCGCCTCGCCGACGACGTCGTACCCCTCGGCCTCGAGCAGCGCCCGTGCAGTCGCGCGGTACGGCCCGTGGTCGTCGACGACGAGGATCGTCCTCATGCGTCAATCGTAGGAGAGCGACGAAGCGCGCGCAGCGCTGGGTACAGCTCGCGGTACCGCGCGTAGCCGTCCGCGTAGGCGGCCTGCCACCCCGCGTGCGGCTCGACGCGGTCGCCGACCCGCACGCACGCCGCGACGGCCTCGTCCGCGTCGGCGAAGATGCCGGCCGCGACGCCGCCGAGCAGGGCGGCGCCGAACGCGGCTCCCTCGTCGGCCTGCGTCCGCTCCAGCGGGAGCCCGAGGACCGACGCGACGATCTTCACCCACAGCTCGCCGCGCGCGCCGCCGCCGGAGACGCGTCCGCCCGTCGCCTCCACGCCGACGGCGCGAAGGAGCTCGAGCGAGTCGCGCAGGCCGTAGGCGACGCCTTCGAGCACCGCGCGCACGAGCGCGCCGCGATCGTGCCGGAGCGACAAACCGGTGAACGCGGCCCGCGCGTCGGGATCGGCGTGCGGCGTGCGCTCGCCCGCGAGGTACGGCTGGAAGAGCACACCCTCCGCGCCCGGCTCCCACGCAGCCGCCTCGGCGACGAGCTCGTCGTACGGCGCCCCGCCGACCGCGTCGCGGAGCCACGCGAGCGACCCTGCCGCCGAGAGCATCACGCCCATCGCGTGCCAGGTCCCCGGCACGGCGTGGCAGAAGGTGTGCAGGCGCGCCTCCGGCTCCGGGCGGTACTCGGTCGACGCGGCGAACACGACGCCGGAGGTGCCGAGCACGACGGAGAGCGGCCCCGGCGCGGCGATGCCGACACCGAGCGCGCCCGCCGCCTGGTCGCCTGCGGCCCCGATCTCGGTCGACTCGTGGACCGGAGGCAGCCACGCCTCCGGGACCTCCAGCGCAGCGAGCACGTCGTCGCTCCACCGGCGCCGCGCGACGTCGAAGAGGAGCGTCCCCGAAGCGTCGGCCGCGTCGATCGCGCGCTCGCCGGTGAGCCGGAAGCGGACATAGTCCTTCGGCAGCAGGACGTGGCGGATTCCCGCGTAGGTCTCCGGCTCGTGCCTGCGCAGCCAGAGCAGCTTCGGCGCCGTGAACCCGGTGAGCGCTCGGTTGCCGGTCAGCTCGATCAGCCGCTCGAGCCCGATCCGCTCCTCGATTTCGGCGCACTCGGCGGCCGTGCGCTGGTCGTTCCAGAGGATCGCGGGGCGCAGGGGCCGGCCGCCGTCGCCGAGCACGACGAGCCCGTGCATCTGCCCCGAGAGCCCGAGTGTCCCCTCCGGCAGCTGCGCGAGCACGGCCTCGGCGGCGCGCTGCCAGTCGTCCGGGTCCTGCTCGGCCCAGCCGGGCTGCGGCGTGCTGAGCGGGTACGGCTCCTCGGCGCGCTCGAGGATCTCGCCGTCGCGCGAGAGGGCGATCCCCTTGACGCCGCTCGTCCCGACATCGAGCCCGACGAGCGCGTCGGTCATGCGCCGAGCGCCGCGTACACCAGCTCGTACGCGCGCACGGCGTCCTTGCGCGACTGCGCGTCGCGGAGGGCCGCGTCGTCGATCCGTCCCGCGACGCCGTCGATGAAGCGCCACTGGAGCACGGACCGCTCGACCGCGCCGACGGCATCCTCGGTGTACGGATAGAGGTCGAAGCCGAGCCGCTCGCCGTTCTCGCCGTACCCCGCGCGCCGCAGCTCGACCGCGAGCTCGATCGTCTCCATGAAGGCGGTCGCGCCGACCATGTTGTCGTCGTCGAAGGTGCCCCACCCGGAGTTCGCGTGCTGGTGGCCGAGTAGGCCGTCCGCCGCGAGCAGCGCCGCGTACTCGGCGAGGTTCTCGCCGTTCATGATCAGGTGCTGCCAGTCCATGTTCACCTTCACGTTGTCGATCCCGCGGCTGCGCAGCGTGTGGATCACGTGGAGGGTCATGCCGATGTTCCGCATCAGGATCTTCATCGCGGGCTCGGAGTTCTTGTGCTCGAGGAACAGCGTGACACCGCGTTCGCGGCAGTGCTCCGCGACGTCCGCGAGTGCGTCGATGAACCGCGCCCACGAGTCGGCGTACGGCGTCTGGAACGGGTAGTTGTAGCCCTCGATCCCGGGCCAGATGATCAGCTGCGCGCCGATGTCGCCGGCCAGGTCGACCGCCTCCTGCGTGATCCGGAGCGCTTCGGCGCGGGTCGCGTCGTCGGGCGACGAGAACCCGCCCTTCGCGAATCGCGAGTCGAGGTGGAGCCCGCCGGCGACGCAGTAGATCCCGTGCCCGTCGAGCGCCGCGCGCACGTCGTCGAGGTTCTCGCGCGAGAGCTCCTGCGGGTAGTGGAACTCGTAGTCGTCGATCAGGTCGCCGAGGCCCTCGACCGCGCGTCGGACCTTGTCGACGGTCGAGGCACCGGCGAGGTCGGGCTTGTACCCACCCGGGTTGAAGCGGGTCGCCATGTTGCCGAAGGCCCAGATCCCGAGACTCGTCTTCATCGTCAGCTCTCCTTTGCTCGCTCGTTCGCTGCGTGGATCATCGCCCGCTCGGCGAGGACGCGCGCACCTACCAGCGGCGCGTCGTCGGAGGCGGCGCGGCCGACGCGCGTCGTCACCTCGGGCCACGCCGTCGCCGCCAGCTCGTCCTCGAGGGGATCCCACAGGAGCGGCCCCGCGTTCGCGACGCCGCCGCCGATCGCGACGAACGCAGGGTTTACGACCGCGACGAGCGCCGCAACCGCGGTCGCCAGCGCGTGCGCGGCGTCCGCGAGCGCGCGGCGCGCTCTCTCGTCGCCGCGCTCGGCGGCCGCGACGGCCGCCTCGGCGCTCGCCGTGCCCGCGCGACGCGCGATCGCCGGACCGGACGCGACGGTCTCGACGCAACCGCGCCGCCCGCACCCGCACGCGGCGCCGCCGGGCTCGACGAGGAGGTGCCCCACCTCGGCCGCCAGCCCGTCTGCGCCGGCGACGAGCTCGCCGTCGACCACGACGCCGCCGCCGACGCCCGTGCTGACGGTGACGTAGCAGACGGGATCGCGCGGCCGGGCCGCGGCGTCCCACTCGCCGAGAGCTCCCGCGTTGCCGTCGTTCGCGATCCGCACGGGCGCTCCGAACCGCTCGCCGAGGAGCGCGGCGAGCGGCACGTCCTCCCACCCGGGGACGTGCACCGACCGCCGCGCGGTGCCGGTCCGCGCGTCGACGTGCCCGCCGAAGCTGACGCCGACGCCGCCGATCTGGTCGCTGCCGAGCGAGTCGGCCAGTGCGAGCAGAGCCGTGAGCGCCTCGGCGCCCGTCGCCGGCGTCGGTGCGCGCGCCGTCGCGGTCCATCCGGCCTCGCCGGGAACGGCGGTCGCGGCCGCGAGCTTCGTTCCGCCGACGTCGAGCGCGACGACCGCGCGCGCAGTCACGTCGCCGCGAGCCGCTGTGCGAGCATCCGCATCACGATGTGCGCGAACACGACGTGCAGGTCCTCGATCTGCTCGATCGCCTGCACCGGAGCGCGCACGACGACGTCGCAGCACGCATCCATCCGCTCCCAGCCGGGCATGCTCCCCGTGAAGCCGATCGTGTATCCGCCCCGGACTTGCGCGTGCTCGAGCGCGTCGACGACGTTCGCCGACGCGCCGCTGCCGCTGATCCCGATCGCGACGTCGCCGGGCCGGAGCAGGATGCGCAGCTGCTCGACGAACACGCACTCGAAGTTCCGGTCGTTGGCGTACGCGGTGAGGAGCGGCGCGTTCTCGACGAGCGACACGATGCGCACGGGCGCGTCCCGCGAAAGGCCTTTCCCGAGGTCGGTCGCCATGTGCGACGCGAGCGCCGCCGACGCGCCGTTCCCGAACGTGTAGATCGCGCGGCCGGCGGCGACCGCGTCGTGGAGGAGACCCGCAGCGTCGTCGAGCTCCGGCGGCGGGCCCTGTGCGAGCGCCGCTGCGAGGTCGGCGTAGTAGTCGCGGGCGACGCTCACGCGACGAGGATCCAGGCAGCCGTGCCGGGCGGCAGCTCCCCCGGGGGATGCTCGTCGCTTGCGAGGAGCACCTCGCCGTCCGGGAGCGGGAGGGGCGGTGCGTCGACGTTGACGGCGCACACGACGCCGCCGCGATCGAAGACGAGCGTCCCCTCGGGGCTCTCGCGCCACGCGAGGTCGCCGGTCAGTCGCCCGCGCAGCTCGAGCGCCGAGCGGTACAGGGCAAGCGGTGAGTGCTCGGCGGCGCGCTGGCGCTCGACCGTCTTCGCGTCCCACGAGTCGGGGATCGGCAGCCACGGCGTCCCCGAGGTGAACCCGAAGCCGGGCGGGCCGTCGTCCCATGGGATCGGCACGCGGCACCCGTCTCGCCCTTTCCGCACGCCCTTCATGCGCCGGAAGATCGGATCCTGGCGCACCTCGTCGGGGAGGTCGACCTCCTCCAGCCCGAGCTCCTGGCCCTGGTAGAGGAACACCGGGCCCTGCAGCGCGAGCAGCAGGAGGGCGGCGGCGCGGGCGCGGCGCAAGCCCTCGGCGCCGCCGCCGTACCGCGTCGGCAGCCGCGTCACGTCGTGGTTCTCGAGCACCCACGTCGGCGGCGCCCCGACCTCGGCGAGCGCGGCGCGCGAGCGGTCGATGGCCGCGCGGATGCCGTCGGCCTCCCAGCCCTGGAAGAGCAGCGTGAAGTTGAACGCCATGTGCAGCTCGTCCGGGCGGACGTACGGCGCCGTGCGCGCCGGGTCGGAGAAGACGACCTCGCCGACGAGCACGCGCTCGTCCTCGTACCCGCCGACGAGCCGGCGCCAGTCGCGGTAGACGGCGTGCACCTCCGGCTGGTCGACCGCCGCGCGCCAGTCGGACGAGAAGGGCGCTTCGGGGAACGGCTCCTGCTCGTCGCGGAGCGTGGCGTCCTTGTAGAGCGCGTGCGCGACGTCGATCCGGAAGCCGTCGACGCCGCGGTCGAGCCAGAAGCGGAGGATTCCCTCGAAGTCGTCGCGCACCTCCTCCGTGTGCCAGTCGAGGTCCGGCTGCTCGGGCGCGAACAGGTGGAGGTACCACTCGCCGCTGCGCTCGTCGCGCGTCCACGCCGGCCCGCCCCAGTTCGAGGGCCAGTTGTTCGGCGGCCCGCTGTCGCGGCCGGGGCGGAAGACGTAGCGCCTGCGGTCGGGGTGCGACGGGTCGGCGAGCGCGTTCCGGAACCACGCGTGCTCGCTCGAGCTGTGGTTCGGGACGATGTCGACGATCACGCGCAGCCCGAGCTCGCGCGCGGTCGCGACGAGCGCGTCGAAGTCGTCGAGCGTCCCGAACTGCGGATCGACGTCGACGTAGTCGGAGACGTCATACCCGTGGTCGGCGCCGGGGGAGCGGTAGAAGGGCGTCAGCCAGATCCCGTCGACGCCGAGCTCGCGCAGGTACGGCAGCCGCTCGCGGATCCCGCCGAGGTCGCCGACCCCGTCCCCGTCCGAGTCCGCGAAGCTGCGGATGTAGATCTCGTAGAAGACGGCATCCCGCCACCACTCGATGTGCGTCTCAGGCATGGCCCAAAGAGACACGTGCGATGATAAACAACGGAGAATACGATTTGGGTATCGCGCGCTTCACGATCGGGGGCGAACAATTCGAGCTCGAGCGCGAGCTCGTGGAGGAGGCCGTTCGTCAGGTCCTACCTGATCCGCTCCGGGACCACTACGTCGTTGTCGGCGGCCGACGGTATCCGCCGAAGCAGGTCATCGCCTGCGTCACCGGCCTCGACCGCGCCGACTTCACGACGCATCACGCGCGCCGGATCTTGAAGCGACTCGGCTTCGTGGCCGCGCGGTCGGCGCCGCACGTGGTCGAGGAGCCCGGCGAGCGCGCAGACGCAGGTCCGTACGGTGGCCGCCAGGCCGCGGCGCTCGCGCCGTATCGGGGGAAATGGGTCGCCCTCGCAGCGCCGACGGAGGTTCTTGTCGCAGCCGAGACGCCCGAGGAGGTTCTGGCCTGGCTCGCGCGGCACGAGCGGCGCGCATCGTACGGCATGTTCCGCGTTCCGGCATCTGACCGTGAGGCGGAGGGCGTCGCTCCAGTTTGAGATTCGACTTCGCCGAGCTGCCGGGCGACCGAACGAGCCTCGTACGGCCGGTCTTGCCGGTCCAGGTCGAGGATCTCGACGACGCCGTGCAGTTGTGCCTCGTCGACACTGGCGCGACGACAAATCGTTTCGGCGTCTGGGTCGCTGATGCGACGGGGATCGATCTTCGCGGCGCGCCAGAGTCAACAGTCGTCGTCGGCGGCCTGCAGACGACTGCACGTCACGCCCGCGCCGACCTCACGATCGCGGGGGTCCGGTACGACGCTCCCGTGACGTTCTGCGACCCGTGGCCGTTCGCCTTCAACCTCCTGGGCCAGGAAGGCTTTCTGCGCTTCTTCCGGGTGACGCTGTGCGCTGCGGAGTGGTGGCTCGACGTCGATCCGGCGGAGGCCCTTCGCCGCGCCGGCTCGGCCGGCTGATCGATTGACCGCGCCACGGCGCGGTCAACGACCCGTCGCCGCCGATCACCGCCACGCGGTGCGTCACGAGAGTGCGGCTTTCAGCTCGTCCAGGGTCGGGATTGCCGAACGTCCGTCGAGGGCGCGCGTCGAGAGCGCGGCGGCAGTGTTCGCTCCCCCGAGCGCACCGCGAAGAGCGTCGCCGCGCACGAGGAACGCGAGCAGTGCGCCGTGGAAGACGTCTCCGGCGCCGAGCGTGCTGACGGCAGCGACGGGCACGCTCGCGACCTCGACCGTCTCGCGCTCGCGGGTGACGGCGAGGCTGCCGTCGGCTCCGCGCGTGACGACGACGAGCGCCGCGCCGGCCGCGAGCGCCGCCCCGGCGTCTCCGAACTGGTCGCGCAAGGCGCTCTCGGTCGGCGCGTACAGCGCGACTCCGTGGAGCTCCAGCCCGTCGATGCGGTTGCCTCCGTCGACCGACAGCTTCACCGCTCCCGCCTGCGCCCGGACGGGGCCGTAGCCGACCTGGTCCACGTGAACCCACCTCGCGCGCCGGCACAGCTCGCGCGCGCGCTCGGACAGCTCGAGCGGCGGCACCGTCCCCGGGTAGTGGACGATCACGCGGCCGCCCGTGTCACGCTCGACGAGGACCGAGCTCTGCGGCGACCGCGCCCCCGGCACGACGGCGAGCTCCGAGACGTCGACGCCCTCGCGCGCCAGGCCCTCGCGTACCGCCGCGCCGACATCGTCGTCGCCGACCGCGCCGACGAACGCCGACGAGACTCCGAGCCGCGCGAGAGCGACGGCTGCGGTCGCAGCCGGGCCACCGCCTGCGACCGCGCGCTCGGTGGCGACGACCCGCCCGTCGGGCTCGGGGTGGAAGGGGACGTCGTAGATCGTGTCGAGGGTCGCGAGCCCGACGCAGACGACGTCGGTCACCGCACCTTCACCGTCAGCACCTGGTGCGGCCGGTACGGGACGACGATCTCGTCGCCCTCGACCTCGAGCCGCTCGCCGTCGTCCTCGAGCGCGTTCGCGAGCCGCGCCTCCTCGAAGGGCCGACCGAGACCCACGCGTGCGACGCCGCGCCCGCCGTGCGCCTCGTACAGGCGGAGCACCACGTCGTCGGAGTCCTCGGCGCGCTTGATCGTGTCGAGCACCAGGTTCACGTCGTCGACGGCCGCGAGCGGGGCGAACGCCGCGTCGCCGGTCCAGCGCAGCGGCGCGTTGAATCGCGCTCCCTCGGCGA
>Ga0126312_10003220_pt1 | contig 10999 bp, 7 predicted proteins | sample Plot104A_FD_92537 | JGI IMG/M metagenome (GOLD analysis project Ga0126312, IMG submission 92537) | Serpentine soil microbial communities from UC McLaughlin Reserve, CA, USA - Plot104A | ecosystem: Environmental > Terrestrial > Soil > Grasslands | place: USA: UC McLaughlin Reserve, Lake County... | reverse complement strand
TCGCACCGGTCTCACCGGTGTCGCCCTTATCGCCCTTGTCGCCCTGCTCGCCCTGGGCGCCGGTCGCACCGGTCTCGCCGGTGTCGCCCTTCACGCCCTGGATGCCCTGCTCGCCCTGCGGGCCAGCCGCACCGGTCTCACCCTGCGGACCCTGCGCGCCAGTAGCGCCGGTCGCACCGGTCTCACCGGTGTCGCCCTTATCGCCCTTGTCGCCCTGCTCGCCCTGGGCGCCGGTCGCACCGGTCTCGCCGGTGTCGCCCTTCACGCCCTGGATGCCCTGCTCGCCCTGGGCGCCGGTCGCACCGGTCTCGCCGGTGTCGCCCTTCACGCCCTGGATGCCCTGCTCGCCCTGCGGACCCTGCGGACCCGTCGGGCCAGTCTCACCCTGCGGACCAGCGGGGCCGGTCGCGCCGGTCGCACCAGTCTCACCGGTGTCGCCCTTCGCGCCCTGAGGACCAGCCGGACCAGCGGGACCAGCGGGACCAGCAGGACCGGCCGCACCAGCGGGACCAGCAGGACCTGCGGGGCCCTGAGGACCAGCTGGACCGGTCTGGTTCCACGAAGTACGGACCTCGTTGGTCTTACATGGGGTCGTGGCGCTCACGATCCTCGTCGTACCATCCTTCGCCACGCACGCGAAGATCGTGTCTGCAGCTGCAACCGACACGTTGGCGGCCAGGGCGATAACCATCGTCCCGATCACAACGAGCATCAGCAGCGGCAGATGCGACCTTCGTGCTGGCGAGTCATTTGCGGTGAAAAGGCGCACCGGCAACTCCTTTACCTCTCATGAGCCGCCCTCATGGCGGCTCGTTGAACAAAGCTCCGCCCCGCGTTTGCGGGGTTTCGTCCAGAGTCGGAGCGAAAGGGCCGTTACGCAATAGGCCGCACGGCCCCTATCCGTTCAATGCCTTGAACGCATGCCAGGGAAATTGGGGCCCTTTTGGGCCGGCGCTTCGGCTTGTTGCGCCGAAGCCTTTCTCAACCTCGACTTCAGCGTGAGACCGCCCGCAGACCCACTGTTTCCGTTCGAGGGACGCGGCGACCTCCCGGTAGCCTCCCTTCCATGCCAAACCGGCTCGCAAACGAAACCTCCCCCTACCTCCTCCAGCACAAGGACAACCCGGTGGACTGGCATCCCTGGGGCCAGGAGGCGCTCGCGCGCGCGCGCGAGGAGGACAGGCCGCTGCTGCTCTCGATCGGCTACTCCGCCTGCCACTGGTGCCACGTGATGGAGCGCGAGTCGTTCGAGGACGAGCGGACCGCGGGGCTGATGAACGAGCGCTTCGTGTGCATCAAGCTCGACCGCGAGGAGCGCCCCGACATCGACTCCATCTACATGGAGGCCTGCCAGGCGATGACCGGCCACGGCGGCTGGCCGCTCAACGTGTTCCTCACTCCCGAGCAGGTGCCCTTCTACGCCGGCACCTACTTCCCGCCCGAGCCGCGCGGCGGGATGCCGAGCTGGCGTCAGGTGCTGTTGGCCGTGGCCGACGCCTGGGACGAGCGGCGCAGCGAGATCCGCGAGGGCGGCGCGCGGATCGCCGAGCAGCTGCGGGGCGGCGCCCGGCTGCGGCCCTCCGACGAGCCGTTCGACCCGGCCACGCTGGACCAGCCGGTTGCACGGCTGCGCGAGGCCTACGACCGCGCGCACGGCGGCTTCGGCGGCGCGCCTAAGTTTCCGCCCGTGTCCGCGATCGAGTTCCTCCTGCGCCGTGGGGAGACCGCGATGACTTCGCACACGCTGCGGGCGATGGCCTCGGGCGGCATGTATGACCAGGTCGGCGGCGGCTTCGCGCGCTACTCGGTCGACGCGCGCTGGCTGGTGCCGCACTTCGAGAAGATGCTCTACGACAACGCGCTGCTCGCGCGCGCCTACCTGCACGGCTGGCAGGTGGGCGGCGAGCCGCTCTTTCGCACGGTCTGCGAGGAGACGCTCGACTGGGCCCTGCGAGAGCTTCGCGGCCCCGAGGGCGGCTTCATGTCCGCGCTCGACGCCGACTCCGAGGGCGTCGAGGGCAGGTTCTATGTCTGGAAGCTCGAGGAGCTCGTCGATGCGGTGGGCGACGAGGCGGCGGCCTGGTTCGGCGCCACCTCGCGCGGCAACTTCGAGGGCGCCAACATACTCGTGCGCGGCCCCGGCGAGCCCGAGCGGCGCGGCGAGTGGCGCAAGCGCCTTTACGAGCTGCGCTCCCGGCGCGTGTGGCCGGGGCTCGACGACAAGCGCCTGACCTCCTGGAACGCGCTCATGATCTCGGCCCTGGCGGAGGCCGGCGCGGTGCTCGGCCGCTCCGACTACCTCGACGCCGCGCGCGCCTGCGCCGACTTCCTGCTCGGGGATCTGCGCGACGCGCAGGGCCGGCTGCTACGCAGCTGGAAGGACGGGCGCGCCCGGCTGAACGCCTATCTGGAGGACCACGCATTCCTGCTGGAGGCGCTCCTCACGCTCTACGAGGCCAGCTTCGAGCCGCGCTGGTTCGCCGCCGCGCGCGAGCTTGCCGACAACATGGTCGAGCGCTTCGCCGACGAGGACAACGGCGGCTTCTTCGAGACCTCGTCCGATCACGAGCAACTGCTGGCCCGGCGCAAGGACCTGGAGGATCATCCGATCCCGGCCGGCAACTCGAGCGCGGCCTACGGCCTGCTGCGGCTTGCGGCGCTGACGGGCGAGCACGACTACGAGCGGCGGGGAGAGTCGGTGCTGCGCTTGCTGCACGAGCTGGCCCCGCGCCATCCGCAGGCCTTCGGCCACCTGCTGCAGGCGCTCGACTTCCACCTGGCCGCCACGCGCGAGGTCGCGCTGGTCGGCGAGGACACACGGGAGCTCCAGAGCGTCGTCCGCGCCCGCTTCCGCCCGCACCTGGTGCTGGCGGGAGGCGAGGCGGACGGAGTGCCGCTACTGGCCGGCCGGCAGCCGGTCGATGGCCGGCCGGCCGCCTACGTCTGCGAGCGCTTCGCGTGCAAGCAGCCGGTGACCGAGCCCGAGGAGCTCGAGCGGCTGCTCTCCTGACGCCGAGATTGGCTCTTCCCGCGCAGCGAACGGCGTGGTAGAAGAAGGCCGGTGCGCGCCCTCCTTGCCCTCGCCGCTGGCCGCCGAGCGAAATGGCTCCTTGCGCTGTTTTGGCTGGCGGTCTTCCTCGGGCTGAACGCGGCCAACATCTTCGAGCGCTACTCCGACGCCGAGCGCAACAAGACCACCGACTACCTGCCCGGCAACGCGGAGTCGGTGAAGGTCCTCGACCAGGTCGGCGACTTCCCGTCTGGAGAGCGCTTCGGAGCGGTCGTCGTCTACCGCCGCGACGGCGGCCTCAACGGCCGCGACCGGGCGCTCGTGGCGCAGGACCGGCGGGAGCTTGCCGAAGTGGCCACCGCCGGTGCCCCGCCGGCCCCCATCTTCTCCCGGGACGGCACGACGGCGCTGAACGTGGTGCCGTTCAAGACCACGGGCGAGGGAGAGATCGTCACGCGCGAGGTCGACGGCGTGCGAAGAGCGGTCCGGGGCGCCCCGGGCGCCCTCCAGGTGGAGGTGACCGGAGCGGCGGGCTTCGCCGCCGACGCGATCGACGTCTTCGACTCGATCAACGGGACACTCGTGGCGGCCACCGCCCTGCTCGTCTTCGTCCTGCTGATCCTGATCTACCGCAGCCCGGTGTTCTGGCTCATACCGTTCTTCTCGGTGATCGTCGCCGAGGTCGGCTCGCGCGGAGTCGGCCTTCTGCTCTCGGAGCTCGGCATCACCATCACCGGCCAGACCTCGGCGATCCTGACTGTGCTGGTCTTCGGGGCCGGCACCGACTATGCCCTGCTGATCGTCGCCCGCTATCGCGAGGAGCTGCGCAGGGAGCAGGACAAGCACGCCGCCGTGGCGACCGCGATGCGCACGGCGGGGCCGGCTGTCGTGGCCTCGGCGGCCACCGTGATGCTCGCCCTGCTGTGCCTCTCGCTGGCGGAGGTGAACGGTACCGCGGGGCTGGCGCTGGTCGGAGCGGCCGGGGTGGGTCTCGCCATGCTCGTGATGTGCACCCTGCTGCCCGCGTTGCTCGCCATCGTCGGCCGTCGGGCCTTCTGGCCGTTCGTGCCGCACGTGGGTGACGCCGGCGCCGACGCCACGCACGGCGTCTGGCGGGGGATCGCCGAGCGGGTCGGCGGGCGGCCGCGGCCCGTCTGGATCGGCTCTGTGCTGCTGCTGCTGGTGCTGTGCGTGGGCGTCACCAGCTTCAGCACCAACCTGACTACCGGCAACCAGTTCCGCGGCGAGGAGAGCTCCACGCGCGGCCAGGACCTCGTGGAGAGGGCGTTTCCCGCGGGGGCCGACGTGCCCACCACCGTGGTCGTGCCGAACCCCCGGCGGGCCGATGAGGTGCGCGCCGCTTTGAGCTCGCGCCCGGAGGTCGCGGCTCTGGGACGGGTCGAGGAGGGCCGCCCCGGGGCCCGCTTCGACCTGACGCTTCGCGACGACCCCTACTCGCGACGGGCGTTCGATCAGGTGCCGGCGCTGCGCGAGGCCGCACGCCGTGAGGGCGGCGACGGCGTCCTGGTGGGAGGCCCGACCGCCGAGGAGCACGACCTCAGGAAGGCTGCGCAGCGCGACGGCTGGGTCATCACGCCGATCGTGCTGCTCGTGGTGTTCCTGGTCCTGGCGCTGCTACTGCGCGCGTTGGTGCTGCCCCTGCTGCTGATAGCCACCGTCGTGGTCTCCTACGTTGCGGCAATGGGCGTCGGCTCGTTCGTCTTCGAGCACGTCTTCGACTTCCCCGGTGCCGATCCCTCACTGCCGCTGTGGGCGTTCGTCTTCCTGGTGGCGCTCGGGATCGACTACAACATCTTCCTGGTGGCGCGCGTGCGCGAGGAGGCTCAGCGCCACGGCACTCGCCAGGGCATGCTCCGCGGGCTGGCGGTCACCGGCGGTGTGATCACCTCGGCGGGCATCGTGCTGGCCGGCACCTTCAGCGTGCTGGCGTCGCTGCCGCTCGTGTTCCTCACGGAGCTCGGCTTCGTGATCGCCTTCGGCGTGCTGCTCGACACCTTCATAGTCCGTTCCGTGCTGGTGCCGGCGCTCGTCTTCGACATCGGGCCGAAGGTCTGGTGGCCGTCCACGCTCGCCGCATCGCTGGAGCGCCGCCTGCGGCGGGCGCACCGAGGCCAGGAGCGCAGGCCGCTGCCGGCCGAGACCGGCCCGCCTTAGCGCGGGGCCGCCCGGCCGGTGAAGGCAGGCCGCCGCCGGGCGCGGGGCCGGGCGCGCGCGCGGTGGGACGTGAAGTTAAGCACCTGCTGGAAGGTCGGCCGGTTGGTCCAGCGCATGGTCTGCGGGTGAAGCCCCGGCAGGAACTTGATGCGCTCCCCGGATGCGTCCGCGCGCCAGTCGTCGGGATTGGGCGAGAGCTGGCGGAGGGTGAGCTCGTCGCCGGCGCTCTCGAACGCCTGCCACAGTGAGTTGCGGCACGCCGTCAGATCCCCATTTCCGCAGAAGCGGGTGGTCATCGGGTCTCGGACCCGGGCGCCGGTGAGAGTTCGCAGGTCCTTGTCGACGTAGCCGTACCAGCCGCTCCCGTAGCTCGAGCCCTGGTCGTTTGCCGGAGCGTCCGGCTTGTGGAACGCAGCCAGCTGGTCGGTGAGCTGCCCACCGAGGACGGGTTCGAGCACGGCCCGGGCCACCCGCCGCCAGACGGCGTCCATGATCGCCGCGCCGGGATCGTCGATCTTGCCGTCGAGGTCGCGGTCAAGCCGGCTCGATCCGCGCCGATGCCACTCGCGCAGCAGGTCGAGCATGCGCTGTTCGCGGGCGCTCGGAGCCGGGCCGGTGCGCAGCACGCGATCGATGGGCGACAGCAGCTGGACGTTGCGAGGGTCCTGGGTGGCGGCGGCGTTCATGGCCGCCACCACGGATGCCAGGCTATGGCGCCGGCGACGCTGGATGAACGGCCGGAAGAGCTCCACGCGGTGCACGGAGCCGAAGCTCCACTCGCTGTCCGCCGCGCTCCATCCAGGGGCGGGCTTCTGATTCCAGTTGAGGATCGTCCCTCGCCGGGGATCGATCCCCTGGGGGTGCCGACCGGCCGCCAGGAAACCCTTCCACTCGAAGCGGCCGTCGCCGATGGTCGGGAGGCTCATGTCCACACCGCGCGGCCGGATCGGCAGGCGGCCGCTCGAGAAGGTGGCGATGTCGCGGTCGTCGGCGTAGAAGATGTTGAAGGTCGGCTCGAACAGGTTCGCCGCCTTGAGGAAGCTCCGCGCGGACCTGATCTTGTTCGTCATCAGATCCTCGATGAAGAACGCGCTGGCGACCTCCCTGCCCCGCGTGGAGCGCTTGGTGGAGATCGCGACCCGTCGCCCGCCGACGGTCGCATAGCCCTGCACCGGCCCATGCACGGTGGTGCGGAAGGACACCTCCGTGTTGAAGGGGACGCCCTCGAGCGTTCCGGCGGCGAACGTGCCCATCTCACGGCAGCGGCCCTTGTAGACGTAATGCGTGTCATCGCCGCAGAGCGTCTCGGCGTACTGGTCGACGATGTCGTTGGACGCGGACGTGAGGCTCCAGGAGAAGTCCTTGCCACGCCCGATCACGTGGGCGAAGGAGAAGCCGGGCACACCCACGCCGCGGCTGTCGACGCCCCCGCCGTGGACGTCGGTCTCCATCAGGATCTGTGGGTAGAAGTAGCCGACCTGCGGGCCGGCTACCCAGTTCGGGTGGCCGTTGCTCGAGCGCCGCGCGGACACCAGCAGCGCGTTCGACGACGTCCTGCGAGCTGCGATCGGCGGCAGGCCAAGGCCGGACCCGACCGGATCGAACGAGCCGTTGTCGAGCACGACGTTGCCCACGGGATTGCGGATCAGCCGGCCGTAGGGAAAGCGGCGGGCCAGCATGTGCGCGTGCTCGGCGTCGAACTGGGTGCGCAGGTCGTCGAAGACCGTGCGCCCGGCCTCCGGGCCCATCCGGCTCCGCAGGCCGTCGAGGAATTCCGAGTTGCGGGCCTCGTCGCCGCCGCCCTCACCGAAGACGCCGGCCAGCAAAGCGACGATCGCGAAGACGTCGTTGCGAGTCCACGGCTGCGGCGGCACGCCCTGCCGGCTCCGATAGGCCGCGTTGATGCCGGCCACGTACATGTCGATGTCGCGCAGGATCCGCCGGCCGCGCCGGCCCTTCCTGCGCAGGACCTCGCCTTGGCTGCCGATGAAGGACTCGGTCTGGGCGCTCGGCTGAAAGCGCGCGAGCTGCTGCGCAAGGTTGAACGGGTCGGGTCCCGGTGCGTCGATCGCGGCCAAGCGTCCGGGGCCGCGCAGCGCCTCCATCAGCACGTCGCGGTCGGAAACCGCCACCCAGCCCGAGCCGAACGCCACGTCGTCGCGCGATCGGCCGCGGATGTGCGCGACGCCGAAGCGATCTCTCGTGATCCGGACGCCCGGCCGCGTGGTGGGCTCCACGCGGGTCGGCCCCTGCCCGGCGGTCCCGAAGCGGGCCGGCTTGAAGAGGCTGTGCACGGCCCTGTTGCCAACCCGGTCGAACAGCGGCGTCAGGGCGTCGTAGAGCTTCAGCTGGTCGCTGTCGTCGCTCTGTCCCGCCGGGAGGTTGCCCTCGCCGGGAGGGAGCACGTTGAGCGCCGTGCCCGCGTAGTCGCGGGCGGCAGCGACGGGCGCGGCCGCCAGGCCGAGCACGAACAGCAGGACAAGCCAGCGCGCTACGGGCACATCTCCTCCCCGAATGGGGGCGGAACGCTACAGAATCGAGAGGTAGCGGTCCAGCTCCCACTGCGAGACCTGCACGCGGTAGTCCTCCCACTCCTGCCGCTTGATCTCCACGTAGCGGTTGAAGATGTGCTCGCCGAACGTGCGCAGCACGAGCTCGGACTCCGCGGTCAGCTCGATCGCCTCGCCGAGCGTCTCCGGGAGCTGCTCGATGCCGAGGCGCTTCCGATCCTCGGGGCTGATGTGGTAGAGGTTCTTCTCCATCGGCTCGGGCAGCTCGTAGCCCTTCTCGATCCCCTCGAGGCCGGCCGCGAGCAGGATGGCGAAGGTCAGGTAGGGGTTGCAGGCGGGGTCCGGGCAGCGCAGCTCCATGCGGGTGGCCTGTTCCTTGCCGGGGTGGTAGAGGGGCACCCGCACGAGCGCCGAGCGGTTGCGCCGCGACCAGGCGCAGTACACGGGCGCCTCGTAGCCGGGCACCAGCCGCTTATAGGAGTTGACCCACTGGGCGAAGATCGAGGTGATCTCGCGGGCGTGCCTGAGCTGCCCGGCGATGAACGCCTTGCCGACGTCGGAGAGGAAGTACTGGTCGTCGCCGTCGTAGAAGGCGTTGCTCGAGTCGCGGAACAGCGACTGGTGGGTGTGCATCCCCGAGCCGTTCTCGCCGAACAGCGGCTTGGGCATGAAGGTCGCATGCCAGCCGTACTTCATGGCGTACTCCTTGACCGTGATGCGGTAGGTCATGCAGTCGTCCGCCATCTTCAGCGCGTCGGCGTAACGCATGTCGATCTCGTGCTGGGAGGGCCCGACCTCGTGGTGGGTGTACTCCACGTGGATGCCGAGCTGCTCGAGCGCCAGCACGGTCTCGCGGCGCACGTCGGAGCCGGCGTCGAGCGTCGTGAGATCGAAGTAGCCGCCTTCGTCGAGCACCTCCGGGATGCCGCCGTCCGGCCGCGCCGAGCGGAAGTAGAAGAACTCGAGCTCCGGCCCCACGAAGAAGTTCGTGAAGCCCATGCCCTCGGCGCGCTCGAGCGTCCGCCGCAGCACCTGGCGCGGGTCACCCTCGTAGGGGTCGCGGCTCGGCGTGACCACATCGCAGAACATGCGCGCCACGCCCTTGTCCTCCGGGCGCCAGGGCAGCACCTTGAAGGTGGAGGCGTCGGGCATCGCGATCATGTCGGACTCCTCGATGGCGTTGAAGCCGGTGATCGACGAACCGTCGAAGCCCATCCCGCCCTCGAATGCGTCCTCGAGCTCCTCGGCATTGATCGAGAAGCTCTTCAACTGGCCCAGGATGTCCGTGAACCAGAGGCGAATGAAGCGGATGTCGCGGTCCTGAACGAGCGACTGGACGTCGTCGGCGGTCTGAGGCTGGTCGGCCATGGCCGGGCAGCCTACAGACGAGTCAGAGCCAGGTGCGCGCCCAGCCCTTGAGCGAGCGCACCACCGGCTCGAGCGCCGAGCCCTTCTCTGTGAGCGCGTACTCCACGCGCACCGGCGTCTCGTTGTGCATGCGTCGCTCGACGATGCCCGCGGCCTCGAGCTCCTTGAGGCGCTCGGACAACAGTCGGTCGGAGAGGTCCGGCACGAGCAGCTTGATCTCGGAGAAGCGCAGCGGACCGTCCATCAGCACGAACAGGATGGCCCCGGTCCAGCGCTTGCCGATCAGCTCCACAGCGCTGTGGTACTTCGTGCAGCAGGTCGAGCGGCCGGCCGCCTCGCGGTGCTGCTCCGCGGTTGCGGGACCCGGGACCATGCCCCCGAATGCTAGAGCCTCCGGCTCATGCTGCCTGGAGCAGACGGGATTCCTCTCCAGAGCCGTCGTTGGGGACGTCGCCCGCGCGGGTGATCAGGTTGCCGAAGCTGGCGAGCGCCACGTGCGCCACCGCCTCGAGGATCTGCTCGTCGGACCAGCCACCCTCGAGCGCCTCCTCATGGAGGTGGCGCGGCGGGGCGCCCTCGCGCTCGAGCAGTGCGCGCACGTAGCGCAAGAGCAGCGACTCGCGCGCGTCGCGGGAGTCGAACTCGCGCGCCAACGCGATCTCGTCGAGCCCCAGGCCCGCCTCGCGGGCGGTGCGCTGGAGTGTGGACAGCGCGTAGTCGCTGCCCTGGTGCTCTGCCACCGCCAACGCGATGCGCTGCTGGGTGGCCCACGGCAGGCTGCCGTGACGAAGCTCCGAGCGGAAGCGCGCGTAGGCGCGCAGGACCGCCGGTGCGCCCGCCAGCACGCCCACGAAGTTGGATAGTTGCCCACCGCCCGCGAGTGCGCCCTTCAGGATCGGCACGCTGCGCTCGGGCGCGGTGAGCTCGTCGTGGACCTGGAACCTGCTCTCCTTGGTCTTCATCTGGCTACTTCACTTTCTGCAAGGGACTTATGCTCTGTAAGTATATGGCGTTTCCCTCGCTCCATATGCAGGTACGCAGGGGCTAGCGCCCCGGTGCCCGGGACGGCGCGGCGCACTCTCGCCAGGCCTAGAGCGGCGCGGCGTTGGCCGTGGCGGCCGCCACGGCGATCATGAACAGCCCGAGCAGGAACGCCCAGAGCGCGATCCGGTCGGGCTGCGCTGCGAGCTGGCGCCGAGTTGGCGACTCGCGCCGCGGGCGGCGGTTCGGCTGACCCGTGACCGTCACCGTCCTGCGCTCCGGAAGCTGAACGACATTGGCCGGCCGTTCGCCCCCGGTGCCCGCCGCAGCCGGCTCTGACCGCTGGAAGCGACGGCTGCGCAGGGGCGGCTCGCCGATCAGCGCCTTCTGCTCCCACGCGGAAAGGACGGCTTCCCGCTCGGCGTTCATCTCGTGGTCATCCTCCCGCAACGCGCGGGCACCGGCTGTATGCATCGGTTCTCTTTCCTCTCGCCTGCGGGGTTAGCTGACGGGCTCGCGCTGAAAGAGTCGCGCTACACACCTGGTGATTCGCCCCCGGTCGTGCGACCTGTGGTTCCCCCACGCCCCTGTTCCCTTGAGGCTTCGGCTTGGGTGGAAGGCGGCACTCTATCAGTAGAGCGCGGACTCCGGACGGAAAAGCGCCGCAAAGTGGAGGGATCCTTTACGAGCCCGAGATCAGCGCCCCGCGACCTTCGAGACGTAGCCCGCCACGTCCTGCGCGTCCTCGTCCTGCAGCAGACCTGCCGGCATGCGCTTCTGGCCCGTGCCGCCGTTCTTGATCGCGTTCAGCACCCGCTGGCGGGTGACCTCCCCGATCTCGTCGAGGTCGGGTCCGGTGACCCCACGCGCGTTGACCGCGTCCAGGTTGTGGCAGCTCGCGCAGGTGTGCTTGAAGAGCTGCTTGCCGCGCAGGTCCGCTCCGCTGAGACCCTTC
>Ga0126312_10003219_pt1 | contig 11000 bp, 8 predicted proteins | sample Plot104A_FD_92537 | JGI IMG/M metagenome (GOLD analysis project Ga0126312, IMG submission 92537) | Serpentine soil microbial communities from UC McLaughlin Reserve, CA, USA - Plot104A | ecosystem: Environmental > Terrestrial > Soil > Grasslands | place: USA: UC McLaughlin Reserve, Lake County... | reverse complement strand
CTCGGGACAGGACGCGCTGCCTGAGCTGGTCGAAAAGGCCACCGACTACTCGGTAGGGGTGATGATCTTGCTCATCCTGTGCAAAGCCTTGGCCTACGGTCTCTCACTGAGCGCGTTTCGCGGAGGACCTGTTTTCCCCTCGATGTTCATCGGTGCAGCGGTCGGCATTGCCATAACCGGGTTGCCCGGCATGAACCTGGCGGCGGCGATCGGCATGGGCATCGGGGCCATGTGCACCGCCATGCTGCGGCTGCCTTTGACTTCGACCCTGTTCGCCGTACTCCTGATGGGTGCCGACGGCGTGCTGGTGACGCCGGAGATCATCGTGGCCGTGGCCGTCGCCTTCGTGATCACCAATGTGCTCCCGGCTCCGGGTCCCAAGACGCCGGACACCACTTAGTTGTCCTCAACGCTGACGACTCCCACTTCAGATCTCCGGCAGTTTGTGTCACTGGCGGTGCGGAGAGCTTCTGGTGGGGGTTGATCTTCCTTGTCACCTGCCGCTGGCCGGCGTAGCCCTGCTGACGGCGGTCATGTTCGTGCCGAACCATGTGAACGAGACGCCAGATCCGAGGGACAACCTTGGCGGGGTTCGTTTCGTCCTGCTAGTGGGAGCCCTCCAGCCGGCTGCGCTCATCCGAGTCGTTCGACGAGGTGGTCGGCGACTCGAAGCGCGTTGGCCATAGCGGTCAGGGACGGATTGACGGCACCGATGCTCGGAAAAAAGCTCGTATCCACCACGTACAGGTTGTCGAGATCGTGGGCCTTACATAGTGGATCGAGGGCACTCGATGCCGGATCGGTGCCGAACCGGACCGTTCCGGCCTGATGCGCAGTCGCGCCGATCGGCATTGTCTTGTGCAGGTACAGACTGTGGTCGAGCAGGTGGTGGGATTGTAGGCCCAGATCACCGAGCGTCCCCTGAAGCTTGTGCCGCAGCCTCTTGACGCCCTCCATGTTGTTCTTCTCGTCGATGCTCAGCCGTACCGCGCCGTCTTTGTCCAAAGTGACTCGGCTGTCAGCAAGCGGCAGATCCTCACCGCATAGCCAGAAATCCACGGCATGATGCGCCATCACCTCGAAAGGCAGATCTGGTGAGAGTTTCCCCGCCCACCGAGGAGCCTGGGCATGGATCATCAAGTCGTCGGACTTACCCAGCATCTGCATGCCACCCAGCGGATAGTCCCAGTCGTCGGCACCGAGGTTCCAGTCATTGATGGCGAGCGTCTTTTGAAAGCGCGTCGGATTGGGTTCATGAGAGACACCCATCAATGCCAGGTTGTTGTGGCGCATGTAGTGCCGACCAACGACATCAGAGTTGTTCGCCAGCCCGTCCGGATGGCTGTCGGACGCTGATCGCAACAAAAGAGCCGCCGAGTTGGCCGCCCCGCACGAGACGACCACGATGTCACCAGAGAAGGAGACGAGTTCCCCGTCCGCGAGCTCCGTGACCACCCTTGTCACCGTGCGGCCGGTCGAGTCCGTCTCAAGGCGCCGCACGTTGGCCTCAGTGAGCAGCGTGACGTTGTCGCGGTCGATGACGGGATCGACACAGATGACTTCCGCATCACTCTTCGCCTTGATCAGACAAGGAAATCCATCGACCTTGCTGCACCGGATGCAAGCGCTCGTCCGGGTTGCCTGCCCAGGCGTGTCTTCAACAAGATCAACGCCTATCGGCAGGTGGAAGGGATGCAGGCCGACCTGCTCGAGGTCGTCGCTGAGCTGCTGGATCCTCGGCTCATGAGCCACCGGAGGATATGCGTAATCGCCGCTGGACGGTCCAGCCGTTGGGTCCTCCCCGTGCGCCCCGTGGACTTTGTAGAGATGCTCGGCCTGAAGGTAGTACGGCTCGAGGTCGGTGTAGTCGATGGGCCAAGCGGGCGATATCCCACCGTGGTGAACGATCTCCCCGAAGTCTTGCGGACGGAGCCGGAATAGTGCGGCACCGTAGAACTTGGTGTTGCCGCCAACGTAGTAGTTGACCTCGGGCTGGAACTCGTCGTCCTGTCCGTTGTACCACTGCTCAGACGTGAGGTATCTGCCTCGTACGAAGACCGCCCCTGAGTCCCAGTTCTCGAGCTCGCGCGGAAGGAAGGGCCCTCGTTCGAGCCATAGGATGCGCTTGCCGCTGGTCGCCAGCCGGTGACCCAGCGTCCCACCGCCCGCACCTGTCCCGATGACCACAACGTCGTAGTGCCGGTCGTCTGCCATGTGCCCTCCCGGAATTGCGCGTCAAAAGCGACCCGGATGGTCTTTAGAGGAGAGCCTTCAGCACACGTGCGTTGCTGCCATCATCCAAAACGGGTGATTGGCGTACGGCTTGACTGAGACACAGTGTGTTTATGCCAATCGCTCGAACGCCTTGAGGCGACGCAGGCCGAGTTCGTCGAGCGTTTGCCGTGCCTGGCGTAGGTGCTCTGAGCGCGTTGGAGATCCTTCCGGGAGCTGTTGAGCGAGGAGCAACCGCAGTCGAGCGCCGTCGAGCTCGAGTGCGGCCAGGTCGGCGGAGTGCAGCCCCCGTGTCCAGTAGCGGCGCGCAGCGCGATCCCTGCCTTCGGCCGCTCGGCACATCCCGAGGTAGAGGTAGTAGCGTCCGCGACTGAAGGGGTAAACACGCAGATAGCCTCGCAGAGCCTGAACGGATCGCCGGCTCACGCTTCGGGCGTCCCTTTCCAAACTCGTTCCGCGCTGGCTCTCCACAATTTCGATACAGGCCTGGGTCATCGCCGTCAGACCTCCCAGGTGGAACCAGATCGGAAACCCGCCAAAGGTCTTGAGCGCTTGTCGGGTATATGACAGCGCCTCGACCGTTGAGCCCTGGGACACAAGCGCCTGCACGTGGCTGCCGTAGAAATTTGGTCCGTTCAGCTTGTCGTCGTCGGCGTACAGCTGGACGGCCTCCTCGTCGAGAGCCAGCGCCTCAGCCGCCCGATCAAGGCTCATGAGTACCGGGATAAGCAGGGTCATTCCCCAGATGGTGTGATCAGCGTTTCCCCGACGTCGCGCCGAGATCAACAACTCTTCGAAATCGGCCCGCGCCGAGCGTAACCGGCCGTCGACATGGTGAAAGAAACCACGGACGGCCAGGGATATCTCCAAGGCCTGATTTTGGCCGAACGCCCGATACTGCTGCACTACCTCGTCCAGCATGGGCGTGACGTCAACGGAGCGATTCATGGTCCGGAGGTACACAGCCTCCGATACGGTCGCTGTGAGGCCGTTTTCCCAAGCCAAGTCAGGCAGGACCTCCAGCGTGAGGAGGCTGTCTGTCCCTGGCGATTCCGCAACGATCTTCCGTCGTGCCAGCTGAAGGTAGCGGGTAGCGAGACGATGGAGGCGCATCGTTCCGACAAGATTGCCCAGTCCGCTATAGGCAACGCCGGCGAGACCGGGGTCATCGGCCTTCTCTGCCAGATTGATGGCCGCAATGTGGGTGGCTGCCGATTGCACGGCCTGGGCCTTGAAGTAGTAGCACTGCGCGAGTTTCGACACGATTGAAGCGGCCTGGCTCAGAACCGTGGCATCACCCCGGTTCACCAGACGAGGTCCGACCACTGGGAGCAGGTGCATGACCTGAACTGCCGTTTGCCAGATGAGGTACGCGAGCCAGCCAACTCGCGCCTTCGGCACACTCTGGCCCAATAGCCGTAGGGCCGTTCCGAAGTGCCGAATTGCGTCGTCCAGCCGATTCTGGCCCGCCATGGCTTGGCCCAGCTGGCTGTACCAGAAGGCCCTCCGGTGATCGGACACCGTTGACAGGGTTTGCCCCAGGGTCACATCGGCCGCCATTGCGGTCTCGATGAGTGACGCCGCCTCCTCCTCAGCGCCCTTCGCCAGAGCGCTTGTCGCGGCCGCCTCCAGATACTCGATTTCTTGCGCCGGTTCACCCGCCGCGGCCCAATGCCGAGCGATCATGGCATACGCCTCTGGCCGCATCTCTTGAGCCTCGTACCACTGTGCGAGCGCTCGGTGCCGCTGCCTGAGCTCCGAGGGCACCAAGGACTGACCTACCAGGTCTCGGATCAAGATGTGGGCGAATCGCCAGCCCTCTGGACCTGCTTCAATAACCTTCTCCCGCTCCAGATCCCTGAGGTCATCAGCCAGTGAGCTGGCGTCAATGAGTGGATCGGCGGCGAGGACTCGCCTTTCGTCGAAGCTCGTCCCGACCACGCTGGCGGCTCTGATGACTGCGCGCTGCCGCTCCGAGAGAGCGCTCAGCCGAGTTCGGAAGACCTCCTCCACCCTAACCGGAAGCCGGAGTCGGTCGAGCTCGGCCGGCGGGATGCTGAGCCGAGCTTGCACACGTTCCTGTGCTCCCACAACGGAAATGAGCCCATCGGTCCGAAGCTGGAACGCCAGTTCGACGGTGAAAAGTGGGCTACCGTCGACCTTTCCGCGGAAGAGTGACCGCACGTGTTCGTCCAGCAGGTCCACGCCGAGAAAGTCGCGGGCTATCTGCTCGGTGACGTCTGGTGCCAGCGGCTGGAGCTGAAACGCCACAGCACCGTGTTCGCGAAGATAGTTCCTGACCTCACGTGCGGTGTGGGCCGCGCCCTCGTCGGAGCTTGCCGAATCCGCTCCCTTCTCAGCGTTGGTAGGCGGAGCAAGCTCCACCATCGGACGGCTGAGTAGCAGAAGCATCACCGGTTCCACGTTCCGTTGCACCGCCCGGACAAGGTCCCACGACGCCGAATCCATCCATTGGCAATCGTCGAGGACGATCAGGAGCGGCGTCCTGCTCGCCGCGTCGGCGAGAAGTTCCACGAGAAGGCGGATGGTGTTCTCGCGCCGGGCCCGACCTGTCATGTCCCGAAGCGCCGAATCGTCAAGTCGCAGATCGAAGATCTCATTGAGCAGCGGGGCCCACTGCTTGAGCTCCGACGACTTCGAAAGCCGCTCTCGTATGGCGACCGCTCGCTTGACGGGGTCACGGACAGCGGTGAGGCCCAGCGCCCTGGCCAGCACGCGCTTCCACGCATGATATGGACGCGGATCGAGGTCGTCGCCGCCGCCGACGAGGACGGTGATCCGGCCATAACCCTCGCTCGCTCGCAGAAGGTCACCAGCCAAGTGGGTCTTGCCCACCCCTGGTTCGCCTTCGACGATGACGGAGGTGGACGTCCCCAGGCTGAGAGCGACCAGCCGGCCGGCTAACTCCTCTCGCTCCCGATCGCGACCCCTCGTCATGAAATCCTGGGTGTCGCTCGCGAGGCGTCGGAGAGTGGGCAGGCCCGGATCCGCTTCGTGCCATTCGGGCCGGTACACCTCGACGGGACCGGCGAAACCCTTTACTTCCATCTGTCCACGGGCGGAGCACCGCAGTCGATCCTGACTGAGATGCTGGCTCACCTGATCGCATAGGACCTCGTTCTGAGCACGCTGCATCAGTCGCGCCGCAAGGTTGACGATCGGTCCCACCATGGTGTACTGGCGATACGGAAGGCCGCCGCAGACCCCGCAGAAGGTGTGGCCGGTAGCCACGCCGATTCCGTGTTCGACGAACCCCTGCATGGCACTGCTGATCTCCAGCGCAGCAAGATTGGCGCGCACCGCCTCTCGTTCCCGGACGACGGGCGGCAGGCCGAAGGCCGCCACCAACGTGAGCCCGTCCGAATCCTGGCGAACACTGACGAGCGTCCCCTCGTATCGGTCCAGGATGTCGAGTGCCTGCAGCGTTGCCTCGCTGAGCAGCCCGGTCGCGTCGTCATCCCACCGCTCCGTGCGGAACGTGACGAACATCGCCGTTATCGGTGCGAACTCCGATTGGAATTTCCCTTGACCCGAGAGCATCCGCTCGAGCACCGCGTCCGGGAGGTATCTCGCAGCCAATTCCGGGCTCACCTGGCGACGAGAACCAGCTGACGGAGGAGGCAGACCAGGAATGGGGTCCACCGTCGTCAGTCGGCAAACGGCCGGACGTCCGCTCGCCGCCTCCGTCCGGGCATGCGTCCCGAGCAATGAGCGAACGGCCACACTTACGCCGGTCTCCGACGCTGCAACGGCCTTCTGCGCATAGCCCATCTCGTATATCGCAGGACCTACGGGGACGAAGACACGCCGCCCTCGCTCGCGCCCGATGTCGAGCAGCCACGCTGGGCCGAAACCGATCCCGGCTCGAAGGCGGATCGGATATCCGCCGACAGGTGCCAGCTGGCTTACCTTCTCCTGGATCACCATCGCGGCTCCTGCCGCCCACAAGACGGCCGCTTCCGGGCTGCCCATATCGGTAGTCGGCCAGACTGCCACGATCTCATCACCGGCCAACGTGATAACCGACCCACCGTGTTCGACGATCACCTCTGAGATCAAGGCGAAGACAGTGTTCAGCGCATCTGCTATGCGCTCCGAGCCGTCGGCGCTCCACTTCACGACATCCTCGATGATCGAGGTGGAATCGGAGATGTCCACTCCCAGAACCGCCAGCTCCGAGGCGTCGCGGATCAAACCCGATACAGGCTCCGAGCGGTCGCTGATGCTCCGTGCCAGCAGTTCCGGCACGAAGCCCGCCAGCGGATCAGCGGGATCCGATGAGAACCACTCCGGAAGCTTTGGCGCAGGCTCTCCAACTGCGTCACCGGTACGGTGAGCTGCGTGCTCGACCGCCACGAAATCAAGTTACATGTCGACCGGCATCTGAAGAAAGCACGGGCCGCGATGCAGCCCCGCGTGAGAAGCGCCTTCGACGCACTCGTTCAGGAACGCGGCCTGCTCTCCGCCGACCCTGAGCGGTACTTCGGACCGCTGGGACATCCGGTGTTCGAGCTTCCGGTCTGGGTAGCCCGCCGGCTGAACAACGAAGGCATCGAGACACCAAACGAGGCCTTGTCCGACCTTCTTGGGGTGAGCGCCCTTGGCTACCTCCACGTTCGAGCCCAGGACGATTGGCTCGACGGCCCAGCGAAGGAGGAACCCACTCTCATTGCCGTGGCCGAAGCCCTTATCGCCGTGTCCATCCGCCTGCTGGCGTCGGTCGTGGGTACCTCGACTCGCTTCTGGGGCTTTTATTCACAGGTTTTCAACGCATACGCAGAATCGCTACTGGAGACTGCAGAAGTTCGACGAACCGAGGAACCGATATCCCGCTCCGTGTTCGAGCGGCTTCTGAAACAATCCGGGCCACTCATCATCCCATCGGCGGCACTTCTGGACCGCGCCGACCGATGGCAGCTCCGGCAACCTCTCGAGGAATTCGTGCAGAACGCGACGGCCAGCTCTCAACTTTTCAACGACTTAACCGACCTCTACCTGGACCGGGATACGGGACATCGAACCTGGACGACGGATGCCGTCGGGGAATTGGCAGCAGACGAGCTCTGGCTCGAAGCAGCGCGGGCGGCGAAGGGGATGCCAGGAGGAGCCATTCAGGAACGGATCAGCACGGCTCTCACGTTCCATGAAAGGTCTGCTCGGGCAGCCCGGGCCATGGAAATGACCGCCGCCGAAGGCTGGTTGAAGGGCCGCCAAGCGGCGCTGGAGAGCTTGCCCGGAACGCTCGAAAGGACCATGGTCGCGACCTTCGTACGGCGGATGGCAGAATCGGGCCAGTTGGACCTCAGCAGTCGCAACCGCGGCCAGGCGAAGAAGGGGATGACGCAATGACGACAGCGCCTATGGGAGATGGGTATCTCAGCGACATTCCAGGAGAGCTGGTCGTGAGAGCTCAGCAGGATATGGACTTCGCCCTCAAGTTGCTGAACCGTGACACGAGAATGGATGCTGTCAGCGACGCGGGCCTCGAGCTATCCGAAGAGCAAATCGACGCGCTCCATGCCTCTCTGGACCAAATCGCCGGTATGAGCTTCCAAGATGCCTTACAGACGCTGAAAGACGTCGGTGTCACCCGGATGATGTAACTCGGTTCGTCTCTACGGTGGAGCAGGCCCGTAGGTTCTACGACCGCTGGACTCCCATCATGGTTGAAGCGGCCGGCACCACGCTGCAGTGTGGGCTGGTCAAGCGATCGGCCGAAGCAGCTGTCACGCCCGAGACTTCCACGCAGTTCCTTGCCGAACTCGCCGGCGTAGCGCCTGGTGATCGCGTACTCGATGCGGGATGTGGCGTTGGTGGTCCCGCGATGGCTATCGCTCGAGCCCTGCCCGACGTGGTCGTCGACGGGGTGACGGTTTCCGAGGTCCAAACGAAGCTGGCTAGACAGCAGGTAGCGGAAGCCGGACTCGCCGACAGGGTGCGGGTGCATGTGGCCGACTTCCACCACCTACCGTTTCCCGACGGATCGTTCGATGTCGCTCTCTATCTTGAGGTGACCGGTTACTCCACCGACCTGGCAGCCCTTTTCCGGGAGTCGGCCCGCGTCCTCCGGCCCGGTGGCACGGTGTACGTCAAGGAGGTCTTCGGTCCTGAGGAGCCCCGCACGCAACGACAGCGACTTTCCGTCGCAGCCTTCGACGACCTGTGGGCGTGCCGGATCCCGACATTGAGGGAAACAAAACTCGCCATGCGTGCGGCAGGGTTCGTTGACATTCGCGCGCGGCAATACCCATTCGTCACCATGGAACATTTCTACGAATCCATGGTCGTCCGAGATGAAGGAGGGATTCGGCTCAACCAGTTCGGGCAGGCGTTCCTGCGCCTCTTTCCGGATTTTCCCGCATTCTTCGGTGAGACGAAGGCGAAGCGGCCCGAATGACCGGAACACGCGAATTCCCCCGATCCGGACACTGGAGAACGCTCGCGGAGTGTGGTGGTACCCTCTCTGACTCACCGATGCAGTCTTCACTAGCTACGCTCCGACCGGGGAGCACGACATGGTTTGCTCAATGTCGCACCCGGGCACGTTCGTAAACGTCTAGACGCGGCTCAACACTGGCGAGGCTTCAAACTGCCTTCGATCGTGACCGTGCCGGGCTCCTCAACGAGGACCACCGACCATCCACCTTTGGTCGGCCGCACGCAGCCAGTCGAGGCTGACAGGTACCGGGACCAACGCACGCGCAGGGCATACTGACCGGGCGAGGGCAGGGATAGCTGTAGCGACGTGGCATCACGAGCGACAACTTGACCTGGGGGTTGGATGACTGCGCGGGGGTACTTCACCTCGTAGAGCGTCCACGTTTCGTCCCACCACACTGGCTTCAAGTACCACAAGAAACCTCGGCGCACCAAGGTCGCTTCATCCGCCGCGGCCCAGTCGTACGGACCCTTGGACACCGCCACATACGAGATCGCGTTGTCGTTGAGCCATTTCCGGTATGTGTCCGCGTTGAGCGTTCCGTCGTAGAAGATGGGATTCCGTTGGATGTCAGGCGGTCGCGACCACCCTTTGGCGATGGCAACAGACGGCGCCACGACGGCAGCTTCCCCGCGGCGCCGGGTCGGAACAACCTCAATCGGCCCGACAGCCTTACGAGCGGCCAGCTGACTCAGGAGGGGGCCATAGAACTCGGCCTTGAGCGCCGGATCGCTGCGTTCCTGAATCTCCGTCAGGGACACCGGCGGTACAAGCACGACCGCGGCCACGGTGGCAGCGACGACGCCCAGGAAAGGGACGGTCGCGATCGCCACGATGACCGGTGCAGCGAACAACTCAGGCAGACGCGCCGCGGTCGTACCCACCGGCGTCGGCAGCAGATACGCCGCAGCGACCACTCCGGCCGATAACAGCGCACCCCACCGGATAACGGAGCGGCGCCAACCCAGACCGGCAACGAGTAGACAGATCAGGAAACTCAAGACGGCGTGCTGCAAGCCGAATGACTGGCGCCCGCCATTGCCAAACGCCAGCTCCATCGCGATGGTCGGCGCCAGGGCGGTGAGGGTGATGATCACCCCACCTCGCCAGCGGCCGGACAGGACCAGTGCAGAGCCGGCAACGGCCAGGAACAAGCCGGCGACCGGGCTGCACAGCGCTGCCAGGACACATAGCACCGAGGTGACGCGCAGGCGTCCAGCAACCAGTGCGACAAGTGCACCGAGCCCCAGTGCGAGACCGAGCGCAAATGTCGTCCGCGTCGTCACGAGATTTCCAGCAAGGCAAATCGCCGCCATGATCGCCCCGGCCACCGGCCGAACAACTCGCGCCTCCTTCAGCAACGCGGCAAAAAGGATGACGCTGGCTACGTAGGCAAGCGCGGTTGCGAGCCGCACGCCCAGTAACGCCATCACCGGAGGAGACAGGACGCTGTAGCCGAGCGGATTGAAACCGCCGTACCAACGAAGATCGAGCAGCGCAGGCCAATGCGACTTGGCGAGCTCGGCATGAGCTAGCTGCGCCGACAGGTCCCGGCCCATCGGTGCTGCGATGAGGTATGCGGCCGCAAACAGCACGGCCATGGATCCAGCGATAACAATCCCAGGCGATCGCTGGAAGAATGGAAGCATCCGCGGTCGGATCCAGCGATACAGGCTGGCAATCCGCTTCTGTATGTCGACGCTGCGTGAACTGGGCGCGACCGTTTCGGCGTCTCTCGCGAGCGGAGACTGAATACTCATCGAAGAAGGCTCCTCATGACGATCTTCGCCCTCGTGCCCGCGGCGGCCTTGATCCTCCGCGATACACGCGCCGACGTCTCCCCCACATGGGCGCAGGACTACCAGTAAAAAGGAAGCACAAATGCCGGCGTGACGGCGCATCCCAGCGCGCGTGTCGTCAGGATTTCACTGAGTTCTACGTCACGCGTTTCAGTGTCATCGCCGTTTCCGGCTTTCCGATTGGTGACTGGATGCCTCTAACCGCACAACGCGGCTGGCGTTTCGCTTGGTTGCCTTGATGATTTCGGCGTTGCGCTCGTCGACGCCGTATGAGCGTTGATACGCCTCTTGTGGATCGCGGCCGAACTCCACGTGCCGGGCGATCAGACGTCTGCGGCGTTCATCGTCTCCTGGTTCCACATACCAGCTCTCGTCCAGCAATCCTTGGACGTTTCCCCAGTCAGAATCTTCAACTAGCAAGTAGTTGCCCTCCGTGATGATCAGCGGAACATCGCGGGGTATGGGAATCGCCGATCCAATCGATTCTTCAATGGAACGGTCGAAGCGCG
>Ga0126312_10003218_pt1 | contig 11000 bp, 14 predicted proteins | sample Plot104A_FD_92537 | JGI IMG/M metagenome (GOLD analysis project Ga0126312, IMG submission 92537) | Serpentine soil microbial communities from UC McLaughlin Reserve, CA, USA - Plot104A | ecosystem: Environmental > Terrestrial > Soil > Grasslands | place: USA: UC McLaughlin Reserve, Lake County... | reverse complement strand
TGAGCTGATCGAGCAATCGCGGCCGTAGGCAGCGACACGTCGCCCGGTATTGCCTCTCTAAGTACCGCTCTTGCTCTTGGGTTGGCGACCCCGCCGGGCAACGGCGCGACCGCCGAGCTGGTCTGCTTCGGCGTCTGTTAGATCGAGCTCACGGACGCCCTTCGGGCATCAGCAAAGGTGATGCGAACGGTGGCGCCCTTTCCCTCTGCAATCCCGGCGCCGGACTTGTCGGATACGCGGATCGTCTTCTTTGCCATAGCAGAGCTCCTTTGTTTGTCGCTTGTATCTCAGCGTTCAGGGGTTGATCCTACAGAGAAGAGAGGCGGTATCCAACGAGCAAAAAGTCCATTCAAAGGAAGCCGAGATTTCTCACGGCTCTGATCCACCATGATGACCCAAGCTAGGCGTCTGGCACAGGTATGTTTGCTCGAGGCTCTAGCGTGGAGCCCCCGCGCAGCACAATCTCGGTGCGCTCGCCTATCGGTCGGGCATGGCGGCCACGTCGATCCGCCCGCGTAACGACGACCTGCTCGAGCAAGCCATGCATCAGGCGTCGGCGCTCCTGGATCGTCAGGGCCGGCCAGGCGCGCAGGAGATCGCCGTCGCCGAGCTCCTCCGCCAGGGCCGACTGTGAACGGGCCTGCGCCAGTACCAGGCGTGCCTCGTCGAGTGCCCTTTGCCGGACCTCTGCGCCCTCGATGAACTTCTGCTCGCCGAGTAACGAGAGCAGCTTTGGGTTGTTGACGAACAGGTCGAGCTCGTGTTCTGCCTCTGTTTGCGCCCGCGCACTCGCCTCGATCTGCTCCGAGGCGGCGACTGCTTGTGCAAGCAGGCCATCCTCTGCCTGTAGTGCCGCTAACACCTGCGCCTCGACGTGGGCGTCCAAGAGCGCGGCGCGGACAGTCGCGCGGGCTGGGCAGAGACCCTTCGCGTAACGGCCGACGCAGTAGTACACCGGGTAACGATCGCCGCTCTTCTTGTCCGTGTTGCCGGTGATCTTGAGCGTGTGGCCACAGCCGGCACAGCAGGCAAGCCCGCCCAGCATCGCCTTCGAGGCGACCGAGCCGTCCTGCTGCTTGAAGAGGGACTTCTTCACCGACTGCGCTGCGTCGAACTCGGCCCGGGTCACGAGCGGCTCGTGTGCTCCCTCCTTGACCACCTTGCCGCTGCGAGCCTGGCCGAGGTAGACCGGGTTTTTGATCAGAGCTGAGACACCGGCCTTCGACCAGTGCTTGTTCCCACTCGGCGGGTAGACCTCTTTCTCCTCGAGAAAGCGGGTCAGCTCGGCCCAAGAGGCTCCGGTCGCGCGTTTGCGGAAAGCTTCCGCAACGCCGGAGGCGGCCGGTTCGTCGCGGAACAGTCGGCTCTCTGCGTCGCGCTTGTAGCCGGTCGGAGGCTTGGCCGAGATGTGGACGCCTCGGCCGACCGCGGTGCTGACCGCGGTCTCCCAGCCGCCCTTGATTCGCTCCAGCTCGAGCTCGGCGATCAGCGTCAGGATGCCAATCGCAAAGCGTCCCATCGGGGTCGAGCCATCGAAATTGTCCTCGACCGAGACGAGCCGGGCGCCGGCGTCGGTAAGCCTGCGGATCGAGGTCAAGGCATCGACTGCCGAGCGAGCGAAGCGATCGAGGCGGGCGACGACGATCCCGCCGGTCTCGCCCGACTCACAGCGGGCCAACGCCTGCTGGAACATCGGCCGCTCGAGCTTGGCCCCCGACTGGTCGATCTCCTCCCACCAACGTACGATCTCGACCTCGTGCAGCTTGGCCCAGTCGGCGATCTTCTTGCGTTGCACCTCGGGGGAGATGAACGACTCGCCCTCGCGGCCAGCCCGCCTGCTGACGCGGACGTAGCCGTCCGCCGTCTTTGGTTTGTTCATGAACAGAGGTTAGTGGGTCAACTCGATGTTTGCAAACACCCGGACGGCTACCGCATCGAGCTGATCGAGCGCTCGTCCTAGCCGGCCGGAGCCGGAGCGGCTGCCCCGGCTCCGGCCGCGATACGGCTAGTGGTGCTTGTCCTTGTCGTGGTTGCCGCGGACGAGCTGCGCCCTGATCTCGCCGGCCGGGCGGTCGACCGAGTGCACGTTCACGTACGTCGCGCCGACCTTGATCGCCGCGACGAACTCGTCGAACTCGCCGGGTGCGATGCCCTGCGACGCTGCTCCCGCGCCGATATTGGCGGGCCTGATCGTCCCGCTGATCGTTCCGCCGTTCGGCGGGCATGCCTGCGTGCCGGGCGGCCCGTTGCCGAGGTTCGAGCACAGGAACGTGACGATGTTCCCGTTGTTCGTCTTCTTCTCGAAGTGGATGTGCGACTGCGTGGCCGCGCTCTCGAGCCCGCCGTAGGTCAGCATGTAGTGGATCTCCTGGTGCTTCCGGTCGATCGACAACCGGAACGTGCCGTGCCCGGTCGTCGAGAGCGCCGGATTCTCCTGATAGCCGGACAGCTTCTCGCGGATCCCGTGGTCGCCGTTGGCCGCGGCGATGGTCACCACCGCGATCGCCAGCGCTGCGACGACGGCCACGGCCGCTGCCAGCCTGAAGCGAAGCGTCTTCATCTCCCCTCCTGTGAGGACTGCCTGAGCCTTACGGTTACGTACCCGGGACGAGCGTGACCGGTTTCACTCCTTTTCACTCCTCTGCGCCCGTATGATCGGAAGCCGATGACGACGGTCACGGTGATGGTTCGTGTCCGAGCGGCGCGCGCGTACCGCGCGTCGTGCACGGCGCGCTCCTAGTCAGCATTTCCTCCGCAGGGCGGTCGCGGCGGAGCTCGTCCGCGATGCGCAAGTCGGCCCTGACGACCTCGTGGTCGACCTCGGCGCCGGAACCGGCCGGCTGACCGCGGAGCTCGCGCGGGCCGCACGGCGCGTCGTCGCGGTCGAGCTCGACCCACGGCTGGCCGAACGGCTGCGAGGTCGGTGGCCGAACGTGGAGGTGGCCGAGGCGGACGCCCGCGCGGTGGAGCTCCCCTCGGAGACCTTCCGCGTCGTCGCCAACCTGCCCTTCCACGGAACGAACGAGATTCTGCGCCACCTGCTCGACGACCCGCGCGTCCCGCTCGCGCGGGCCGACCTGGTCGTGCAGTGGGGAGTCGCGATGAAGCGCGCGCTGCCCTGGCCGAGCTCCGTCAACGGTGTCGTCTGGAGCGCGTGGCACACGACCCGCGCCGACCGGCGGCTACCGCGCACCGCGTTCGAGCCGCTGCCGTCGGTCGACGCCGGGGTGCTGGTCTTCGAGCGGCGCCCGCAGCCGCTCGTCCCGGAGGAGCTGGCCCAGGGCTACCGCCGCTTCGTCGCCCGTGGCTTCAGGCTGGGACCGCGGGTCGTGCGAGCCGAGCCGAGACGGCTCGACCCGCACGAGTGGGCGCAGCGCTACCTCGCGGCTACGGCTTCAGCACGACCTTCAGGCAGCCGTCCTCCTTGTGCTTGAAGAGGTCGTAGCCGCGCGGGGCCTCGTTCAGCGGCAGGCGGTGCGTGACGATGAAGCTCGGGTCGATCTCGTCGTTCTCGATCCGCTGCAGCAGCGGCCGCAGGTAGCGCTGGACGTGGCACTGGCCGGTTCGGATGGAAAGGCCCCTGTTCATCAGGGCGCCCAGCGGGAACTTGTCGACGAAGCCGCCGTAGACGCCGACGACCGAGACGATCCCGCCGTTTCGGCAGCTCATGATCGCCTCGCGCAGCGCGTACGGCCGCTCGCTCTCCAGGCGCGCCGCCTGCTTGACGCGGTCGTAGGTGTAGAGCGGCCCGTGGAAGTGGGCCTCCATGCCGACGGCGTCGATGCAGGCGTCGGGGCCGCGTCCGCCGGTCAGCTCCTTCAGCGCCTCCGGCACGCTGTCGACCTCCTCGTAGTTCAGCGTCTCGACGCGGCTGTGGCGCTCGGCGACCCGCAGCCGGTAGTCGAACCGGTCGATCACGATCACCCGCTCGGCTCCGAGCAGCTGCGCGCTCGCCGCGGCGAACTGGCCCACCGGGCCGGCGCCCCAGATCGCGATCACCTCGCCGCCGCGGATGTCGCACAGCTCGGCGCCCATGAAACCGGTTGGAAAGACGTCCGAGAGGAAGAGCACCTGCTCGTCGCTGAAGCCGTTCTCGAGCTTCAGCGGCCCGACGTCGGCGAACGGCACGCGCACGTACTCCGACTGGCCGCCCGCGAAGCCGCCGGTGAGGTGCGAATAGCCGAAGATCCCGGCCGTCGAGTGGCCGAACAGCTTTTCGGCGAGCCGCGCGTTCGGGTTCGTGTTCTCGCAGAGCGAGTAGAGCTCCGCCTCGCAAGCGTTGCAGGCGCCGCAGGCGATCGGGAACGGCACGACGACCCGGTCGCCGACCTCCAGCTTCCGCACGCCCTTGCCGACCTCGACCACCTCGCCCATGAACTCGTGGCCGAGGATGTCGCCCTTCTTCATCGTCGGGACGTAGCCGTCGACCAGGTGGAGGTCGGAGCCGCAGATCGCGGTGGAGCTGACGCGGACGATCGCGTCACGGTCGTTGAGGATCTTCGGATCGGGGACGTTCTCGACCTCGACGGTGTTACGGCCTTTCCAGCAGAGCGCTCTCATCGGACTGCCTCCTCGAGGGGCTGGGCCGGCCGTTGTTTGACGTGGCCGGCGAGCAGGTGGCCGTCGGGCGTGCTGTCGGAGCGGACGATCTCACCGGTCTCGACGAGCTGCTTGAAGCGGCGCAGGTCGTCGCTGAGCTCGGTCGCGGGGTCCCTGCCGGAGAGCTTGAGCGCGGCCGCGCCGAGGTCACCGGCGGGAGGCGCGTCCACGAACTCGACTGCGAGCTCGGTCCCGCGGCGGCCGGGAGCGTCGGCAAAGGAGACTTCCGCGTTCGCGCTCAGCACCGTCTCCCGCGGCTCGGCGGCTGCGACCCAGGCCTGCTCGACTTCCTCGCGCGGCCGGTTGATCGTGACCGTCTTGCGCACGAGCATTCCGGGTTGCGGCTTGCCTGGCTTTTCGCTCAGGCGCCAGCTCTCCAGGATGTCCGGCACGGTCACCGCGAGCACGTTCGCGATCGCGAAGGCCGTGCGCGCGCGACGGTTCTTGACCCCGGTGAGCACGAGCAGCGCGAGGTCGAGCCCGTCCCCCGCGACCCGCGACCAGGCCCAGGCGGTCGGCCGCGGCCGCGTCAGGATCCCGACGCCCTGCGTCAGCTCGCGCACGCCCATCAGCCGCATCACCCTGCGCGAGGCGCCGCGGCCCGAAGCGCCGACGAGCCGGCACATCGCGCCCGGCGCGAGAAGTTGCGTCGTTCCGAGGCCGATGCTGAACCAGCCCAGGAACTGCGTCAGCGAGTCCTTGTCCCGCGTGCGAATCTGCTGTGTGGCCACGTCGCCCCTTTCGCTCGGATCCGTCCAGTGCGTCTCCCTGCTGGTACGGGTCTAAAACCCACTTCCGGCGCAAAGCCGTTTCACACCCGTGACACGGGCGCGGCTACGGTGGCTTCGCGATGGCAAAGGCGGCTACACCCTGGGGACAGGCGGAGCTGGTCGAGGAGCTGACCCTGGCCCAGCGAGCGGACGAGAAGCGCTTCTCGTCGGTGGTGCAGCTGCTAAAGGCGCCTGGCGGCGAGCAGCTGGTGCGCTTCGCGTACACGACCGGGGGCTCGGCGCGGCGGGGGCCCGTGACGTTGCGAAAGCGCGACCTCGAGCGGTTGCGGGCGGGTCTCGCGGAGCGGCCGGGTCTGGCCGAGGCGCTGGGGCTCAGGCCGCCGTGAGCATGCGCTCGCGCGCGGCGTCAACGAGCGAGCCGAGGATCAGGGCGCCGTCGGTCGAGCCGAGCAGCGGGTCGACGGCGTGCTCCGGGTGCGGCATCAGGCCGAAGACGTTCGCCGTCTCGTTGGCGACGCCGGCGATCGCGGCGACGGAGCCGTTCGGGTTCTCCTCGTAGCGGAGCAGGATCTGGCCGTTCGCGTCCAGCTCCCTGAGGAGCTCGGCGTCCGCGAAGTAACACCCCTCGCCGTGCTTGACCGGAATGGTCAGGCTCTGGCCGGGCTCGGCGCGGCTCGTGAACGGCGTGTCCGCGTGCTCGACGCACACGGCGACGTCACGGCAAATGAACGACAGCGACGCGTTGGGGCGCAGGACGCCGGGCAGGAGGCCGGCCTCGCAGAGCACCTGGAAGCCGTTGCAGATCCCGAGCACGAGGCCGCCCTCGGCGGCGAACCGGCGGACCGCCTTCATCACAGGGGCGAAGCGCGCGATCGCGCCGCAGCGAAGGTAGTCGCCGTACGAGAAGCCGCCGGGGAGAACGACGGCCGCCAGGTCGGGAAGCTCCGGCTCCGCGTGCCAGACGAGCGTGGCGTCCGCCCCGAGGCGGTCGAGCGCGAGGGCCGCGTCCAGGTCGTCGTTCGAGCCGGGGAAGGTGACGACGGCGATGCGCGGGCGCGGGCGGTCGCTCACGACTGGAGGGCGATCTCGTAGGACTCGATCAGGGGATTGGCGAGCAGCTGCTCGCAGGCGCGCTCGAGCTCGGCGCGCGCGGCGGTCTCGTCGGCGTCGTCGAGCTCGAGATCGATCACGCGCCCGACCCGCGCCTCGTCGACCTGGAAGCCCAGCTGCCGTAGCGAGCTCTGCACGGCTTCGCCCTGAGGGTCGAGGATCCCGGGCTTCGGGCGGACGAGGATCGTCGCCTTCACCTGAGCACCACCTCGGGGTCGGTGAGGTAGGCGTCGAACTCGAGCCCGGTCAGCCGCTTGAACGCCTCGACGTAGCGGGCGCGTGTTCCGGCGACCACGTCTTCGGGCAAGTCCGGGCCAGGGGCTGTCTTGTCCCAGCCCAGGGTCTCGCAGTAGTCGCGCACGAACTGTTTGTCGAACGACGGCTGCGGGCGGCCCGGCTCGTACTCGTCGGCCGGCCAGAAGCGCGAGGAGTCAGGCGTGAAGGCCTCGTCGCCGAGCACGAGTCGCCCCTCGTCGTCGAGGCCGAGCTCGAACTTCGTGTCCGCCAGGAGGATCCCGCGTTCCGCCGCGTACGCCGACGCGAAGCGATAGAGCTCGAGCGAGACGCGCTCGACCTCGTCGAACCGTTCCTGCCCGACGAGGGCTGCCGCTCGCTCGCGGTCGATGTTCTCGTCATGCCCCTCGTGCGCCTTCGTCGCCGGAGTGAAGATCGGCTCCTGCAGCCGGTCCGAGTCGCTCAGGCCCTCCGCGAGGACATGCCCGCAGACGGCCCCGGTTGCCTGGTAGTCCTTCCAGCCGGAGCCGGTGAGGTAGCCGCGGACGACGCACTCGAGCGGCAGCATCTCCAGCCGGCGGCACTCGGTCGAGCGTCCATCGGCGCGGAGGGCGAGCAGGTGGTTCGGCACGAGCTCGCGCGTGCGCGCGAACCAGAAGGCCGAGAGCCCGGTGAGGACACGTCCCTTGTCCGGGATCTCGGTCGGGAGCACGACGTCGAAGGTCGAGATCCGGTCGCTCGCGACCAGCAAGAGGCGGTCGTCGTCGAGCTCGTAGAGCTCGCGGACCTTCCCGCTCGCAACGTGGGTCGCCGTTTCAGGCATGTACCGCTTCCTCCTTTCGGGCGAGCTCGCCCAGCCGTTCGAAGACGGCGTCGACGTGACGGGTGTACCAGTCGAGGTCGAAGATCGCGTCGAGGTCGACGCGACTCGCGATCTCCTCGTCCGCGCTCACGAGCTCGCGGAAGTCCTGCTCCTCCTCGTGAGCGCGCAGTGCGTGGCGCTGGACGAGCCGGTAGGCCTCGCCGCGCGCAATGCCGGACTCCACGAGTGCGAGCAGAAGCCGCTGGCTGAAGAAGAGGCCTCGGCTCGAATCGAGGTTGCGCCGCATGCGCTCGGGGCGGACGTCGAGGCCCTCGATCAGCCAGGCGAACCGTTCGAGCATGTAGTCGAGGGCCAGGAACGAGTCCGGGATCACGATGCGCTCGGCCGAGGAGTGCGAGATGTCGCGCTCGTGCCAGAGCGCCACGTTTTCCAGGCCCACGAGCGCGTTCGCCCGGACGACGCGGGCGAGGCCGCAGATGCGCTCGGCCACCACGGGGTTGCGCTTGTGCGGCATCGCGGAGGAGCCCTTCTGGCCGGTGCCGAACGGCTCGGCGACCTCGCCGACCTCCGTGCGCGCGAGGTGGCGGATCTCGAGCGCGAACTTCTCGAGGCTCGCGGCGACGAGCGCCAGCGCCGAGAGCAGCTCCGCGTGCCGGTCGCGGGGCACGATCTGCGACGAGACCGGCTCCGGCTCGAGCCCGAGCCGCTCGCACGCCAGCCGCTCGAGCTCCGGGTCCGTCGCGGCGTACGTGCCAACGGCGCCGGACAGCTTCCCGACGCGCATCGTCTCCAGCGCTCGAGCGAGTCTGCGGCGGGCGCGGTCGAGCTCAAATGCCCAGCCCGCGAGCTTGAGGCCGAACGTCGTCGGCTCGGCGTGGACGCCGTGGGTGCGGCCGATGCAGAGGTCGTGCTTGTGACGTTCCGCCCGCGCGATGACGGCCTCGAGGGCCCGGTCGACGCCCTCCAGGAGGAGTTCTCCTGCGTCGCGCACCTGCAGCGAGAGCGCCGTGTCCACCACGTCGGAGGACGTGAGGCCGTGATGGATCCAGCGGCCGGCGGGACCGACGGTCTCCGCAACCGCGTCGACGAAGGCGGCGAGGTCGTGCTGGGTCTCGCGCTCGAGCTCCGCGACGCGCTCGGGCCTCGGCGGCTTGGCCTGCTCGCGGATTTCTGCGACTGCGTCGGCGGGCACGGCTCCGAGCTCGGCCCATGCCTCGAGCGCCGCGAGCTCCACGTCCAGCCACCGCGCGAGCTTGCGCTCTTCCGACCAGACCCCGGTCATCGCCGGTCGGGAGTAGCGCGTGATCACCGGCTGCAGTCTAGAGCCCGTGGAGGAGGGCGACCGTGGACGAAGAGACACACCTCCGCCACACCCACGTCACACACGCGCGCGACTTCGTCTGGCACTCTCGAAGAACCCCGGGTGGGTGGGGGCTAGGGATGGGTCCCGCCGGTTGCCGCTGCTCGACGCGGGCCGAGTCGCCGCGGGGCCTCCGGCTCAGCTCCCGAGGATCCGTGCCGCGAGGGCGGCCGCATTCTTCGCATTGTCCACGCCGACCGCGGCGACCGGCACGCCCGGCGGCATCTGTGCGATGGAGAGCAGCGCGTCGAGCCCGTCGAGCACGCTCAGGCTCGACCGCAGCGGGACGCCGATCACCGGCAAGTCCGTGTGCGCCGCGACGGCGCCGGGCAACGCCGCCGCGAGCCCCGCTCCTGCGATCAGCACCCGGATCCCGCGCTCCCGCGCGGCGCGCGCGTACTCCGCCACCGCGTCCGGGTTCCGGTGCGCCGACCGCACCTCGAGCTCACACGGGATTCCGCGGGCGTCCAGCTCGTCGAGCGCCGCCTGCATCCGCTCGCGGTCGGACTCGGAACCGACGAGGATCCCGACGAGCGGCCCGCCCTCAGCTGCGGACATGGCCCTCCGCGGCCGACAGCGCGATGTCGCGGCGGTACTGCATGCCGACGAACGAGACCCGGCTGACTGCGTCGTAGGCCAGCGCCCGCGCCGCGCCGACGTCGGCGCCCGTTGCCGTGACCGCCAGCACGCGGCCGCCGCTCGTCACGAGCCGGCCCTCGCGCAGAGCCGTCCCCGCGTGGAATACGAGCGCCCCCGTCGCCTCGGCCTCCTCGACGCCCTCGATCGGCGTGCCGCTGTCGGAGCGCTCGGGATAGCCCGCGCCCGCCACCACGACCGTCACCGCCGCGTCGTCCCGCACCGACGCCTCGACGCGAAGCTCGCCGGTGGCGGCGCCCCACAGCAGCGGCAGCAGGTCGCCGTCGACGCGCGGCAGCACCGACTGGGTCTCGGGATCGCCGAAGCGGCAGTTGAACTCGAGCACGCGCGGCCCGTCGGCCGTGAGCATCAGCCCCGCGTAGAGCAATCCCGAGAACGGTGTCCCGCGACGGGCAAGCTCCGCGAGCACCGGGCGATGGACGCTTTCGAGCAGCTCCTCGACCTCCGGCTCCCCGACTCCGGGCACCGGCGAGTACGCACCCATCCCGCCGGTGTTCGGCCCCGTGTCGTGGTCCCCGATCCGCTTGAAGTCCTGCGCCGGCGTCAGCCCGACCGCGCGCGAGCCGTCGCTGATCGCGAACAGCGACACCTCCTCGCCCTCGAGCAGCTCCTCGACGAGGATGTCGCCGCCGAGCCCGGCCGCGGCGGCCAGACCTGCATCGAGCTCTTCCTGCGTGCGGCAGACGAAGACGCCCTTGCCTGCGGCCAGGCCGTCCGACTTGACGACGCACGGCGGCCTCACGTCCGCGAGCCTCCTCGCGGTCGGAACGCCGGCTGCCTCGAGCACGTCCTTGGCGAAGGTCTTCGAGCCCTCGATCCGCGCCGCGTCGCGCGTCGGCCCGAACACCGCAACTCCCGCGTGCCGAAGTGTGTCGGCCAGCCCGGCGACCAGCGGGGCCTCGGGGCCGACGACGACGAGGTCGATGCCCAGCGCCCCGCACAGCGAGAGTAGCCCCTCGCCGTCCTCCGCGCGCACGGGGTGACACGTGCCGAGCGAGGCGATGCCGGGGTTTCCCGGAGCGGCGTGGACCTCGTCGAGCGCCGGGCTCTGGCCGAGCTTCCACGCGAGCGCGTGCTCCCGAGCCCCCGACCCGACGATCAGCGCCTTCACGGCGGCGAGTGTACTGCGGCGATCGGCGTTTCACGGACGCCCGCGCGCGGCATCTGACGGCCGTGCGCGATCCCGGTCTCGACAGGCACGAGTGGGAGACGGAGTGGCAAGGCCTCGAGCCGCTGGTGGCGGACTCGCCCGCCGAGGCGCTCCCGGAGCTCGATCACCTTGTCGGTCGGATGCTGGAGGCGCAACGCCGGAGGCTGAGGTCGTGAAGCAGTTCCTCGAGGCCCGGCGCGTGACGAAGCTCGTCGAGGCGGGCGAGCGCGTCGATCCGGGCGACGTCGGCGCGGCGATCGCCGGCTACCGCAACGTCTACGACTACCTGACCGAGCGCTACGTCGCCTGAACGATCGTCGCCTCCTGTGATGGGTC
>Ga0126312_10003217_pt1 | contig 11005 bp, 9 predicted proteins | sample Plot104A_FD_92537 | JGI IMG/M metagenome (GOLD analysis project Ga0126312, IMG submission 92537) | Serpentine soil microbial communities from UC McLaughlin Reserve, CA, USA - Plot104A | ecosystem: Environmental > Terrestrial > Soil > Grasslands | place: USA: UC McLaughlin Reserve, Lake County... | reverse complement strand
CCATGGATGAACGGGAAAGAGCTAAACTGCTAGCCTCCTTGTCCTAAGTTGACCAGAGTGTTAGGCAGAAGGGCTTTGGGACCCTTAGTTACACATCCAGTCCCAGCCCATGGAAAGAAACAGGGTCCTCCAATACGCCGGAAGGTGAAGCACGAACAATGGCTGACTCTGGTTGCGCTGATCCTCTCGGATGTCACACTTGTATTCCTAGTCTGGCAGATAGCGTCATTACTTCAGAGTATCTGGGGTCGCGGACCACTTTCGGACGTTACGGTTGTCGGTATCGTTCCTTTTACCGCGATGTGGATCGGGTTGCGCGCCTTGCTAGGTCTGTACCCAGGTTACGGCTGGAGCCCGGTAGAGGAACTGCGCCGGCAGACGTACGCTGTTGTAGCTGCCTTGGCTGGTACCGCAATCGTCGGCATCGCATTTCATGTCGGGGACATGATATCACGGCTGCTACTGATCTCGAGCTTGTTGGGTCTCTTGGTGCTGGCTCCGCTGGTACGGTATTTCGCTAAGTGGCAGACGCTCAAGATCGGATTGTGGGGCAAGCCAGTGGTGATCGTGGGTTCCGGGAAAGCCGGAGCACAAGTTGTGCGGCTGCTAGAAAAAGAGTGGCAGCTAGGCTACAGGCCTGTAGCAGTTTTCGACAGTCGCGTAGCTCCGGCAGAAGGGGTACTCGAGGGCGTGCCATATGAAGGGACCCTAATCGAGGCCATGTTCTCAAACTGGAACCAAGCGGCGGATACCGTAATCTTCGCTATGCCTCATGCTCCCCGCGAGCACCTAGCCAAGCACATTGCCTGGGCAAGGAAAAAATTCCGTCATGTCATGATCATACCTGACCTAAGCGGAGTTACGAGCTCTGGGGTGGTGGCCAGGGACCTCGCCGGCACCTTCGCGGTAGAGATCAAGTACAACCTTCTAGACCCGTGGGCTCTGCGGACGAAACGGGGGCTAGATTTCGGGGCCACCGTTGTTGGAGGAGCTTTGATTCTCCCACTTGTCTTGGCGCTTTCCTTTCTCGTATGGTTGGAGTTGGGACGGCCCGTTTTCTACAGGGACTGGCGGACGGGCCAAGATGGCAAACTGTTCTCGTGCGTGAAGTTCCGCACGATGGTACCCGACGCGGAGGCTCTGCTGCAGCGGATGTTCGAAGAAGATCCCAGTTTGAGGGAAGAGTACTCGAAGTACCACAAGCTGCGCGACGATCCTCGGGTCACCCGTGTCGGCCGCTTTTTGCGCAAGACCAGCCTGGACGAACTACCGCAACTCTGGAACGTCCTGCGCGGAGAAATGAGCCTCGTTGGTCCCCGGCCCTATCTACCCCGAGAGTCCGGAGATGTAGGGGTAGCGCAAAGCGAGATCCGTCGTGTTCCCCCTGGGATCACCGGACTGTGGCAGGTGGAGGGACGTAACCGCACCTCCTTTCAAGAAAGGGTCCAGACAGACGGCAATTACGTGCGCGACTGGTCTGTCTGGCTTGACATCCTGCTGTTGGCGCGCACCGTAAAGTGCGTAGCATTGAGCCGTGGAGCCTACTAACCTGCTTAACGGATGAGCCATCTACGATCAGATTGCTTACAGGCCCCGCCCGTCGGGTGGGCCAAACCCAACCCTCAAACTATGGCAGCCGACGACGCGAGAGCGGCTAGGGGCCAAAAGGAGTTCGCCCTACTGTCGGTGGTCTGGCAAGCAAGGCCTAATCCCCCGCGGACAACCGCCTTAGCGCAAGTACTGCCGCGATCTCGTCGGCACTACCGTTCTTCTTTGGAACGGTCCCCGTTGCCGTGGTGGTCTTTCCCACCATGCATTTCTGGAACGCCTAGGATCATAATCAGGCAACGCGAGGACCAGGCAAGGGATCAATCTTTCGTAGCCACCGCTTATCGAAAGGCGTCCTGAGGTTGGCCAGCTTCACGCCTTTTAGGGTCGGGCTCCATTTTTATAGGGAGGTCTTGCATTAGATGGTAATAAGTTCAGGGCAGAATCTTTCTGTAGAAGCCGTCGAGGATGAGAAGGTCATATCTCTTGATGACTTTTTCCGCGTCATTCGCAACAGCATTTGGACCATAGTACTCACGATTACCGTGGCGGTTGGCATAGCTGTGACGTTAAGTTCGTTGCAGACGCCTCAGTATGAGGCCTCCATAAGGATACTCATCAGACAGGAAAGCGGTATCGTCGATAACCCCATTAACGTAGGGGGTCTACGAGATCTGACTGCTACGATGGCTAAGGCAGTCGCTACTCGACCCGTCGCCGAGGAGACGATCAGTCGACTAGATCTGAACGTTACCCCGGAAGAGCTCCTCAAAGGACTTTCGGTGTACCAGGAAGCGGGAACCCAGTTCGTCCAGGTGTCCTACAAAGATCCCGACCCGGTGAGGGCTCGACTGGTGGTCACCACCGTTGGGGAAGTGTTCTCCGAGCAGATGGAACGGATGTCCAAGGACAGTCCGAGCGTCAGCCCTGTGACAGCCACTCTATGGGAGCGAGCTGCGGTACCGGCGGAGCCCGCAAGTCCTAACCCTTTGCGTAACGCTGCTGTGGCGCTGATGGTAGGAGCAGTGCTCGGTATAGGGCTTGCCTTCCTACGAGAGTACTTTGATGACAGCTGGCGCTCAACGGAAGAGGCGGAGCAGGTTACCGGGATGCCCGTCTTTGGTGTTATCCCGGGAGACATCATCCCACGGTCCAAGAGGCGGAGGCGTAAGAACAAAGATAGTAAAAAAGCGACGGATAATAGGGTAAGAGGTCCAGATGCTTCGTCCTCGCTGCAAAGATCGGTCTCGTCGAAGACGGAAGGTGGTTTCGACGACATCTTGGGACACTTGATCACCCTCTCGGAACCCGATGGCCCCACCGCGGAGGCTTTCCGCGCCCTGTCTGTCAACCTGCTCTACGCGCTCGCGGACATGCCGTCCAAAGTCGTCGTGCTAACAAGCCCCGATGCACGCGAAGGCAAGAGCCTCACCTGCTCCAACCTAGGGGTGGTATTGGCACAGATGGACAAGCGCACCCTGATCGTGGATTGCGATTTCCGAGGGCCCGTTCAGCACGAGATCCTGAGCCTCCGGAACTCCCACGGACTCGCGAACGTGTTGGTAGGAGAGCACGAGCCGCCCGAAGTGTGGCACGAATCACTCGCAGCGGGCCTGTGGGCAACAACCGCGGGACACCTGCCGCCCAACCCGGTGAGGCTTCTCGGTTCTCGACGCTTTGCCGGGTTCTTGACCCGGGCCCGCCAAGAGTTCGACTACGTGCTCATAGACTCACCGCCCACACAACCGGTCTCCGACTCGATGCTACTGGCGCCTCAAGCAGACGGCGTGCTGCTCGTTTTCGACTCCCAAAGCACGCGCAAGCGGATCGTCCGAGAGAGCGTGCGTAGCCTGCAAGCCGTCAAGGCCAATGTGCTCGGGACAGTCATAACAAACTTCGGAGATGCCCATAATAGCAACTACCTGTATGACCACGTACCAAGAGAACCACGGAGCCTGGCGGCAGTGGAAACAATGTTTCCAACAGGAGACGAGGTGGTAGTAGAAGAGCGACTTAGCAGGAGGGAAAGGCGAGCAAGGAAGCAGAGGAGGGCCGGATAACAGTTATGGAAACCTTGCAGACACCTATTTTCCTTTTCTCCCTCCCTCGCTCGGGCTCTACTCTGACGCAGCGTCTCTTGGCGACGCACGAGGAGATCGCTACCGCTTCCGAACCCTGGATCTTACTGCCCTACCTGTACACTCTTCGTGACCGCGGGGTATACGCCGACTACGAACACAAGCTGGCCGTGGAGGCCATCAAGGACTTCTGCCGATTGATGCCGGACGGAGAACAAGGCTACCTTTCGGAGTTGCGTGAGTTCGTGCTCAGGCTATACGCCAGGGCTTCGGACGGCAGCACTCGCTATTTTCTGGATAAGACCCCCTCCTACAGCTTGATCGCAAAGGAGGTGATGCAGCTCTTCCCGGAAGGAAAGTTCATCTTTCTGTGGCGCAATCCTTTGGCACTAGTGGCCAGCATGCTCGAAGCTCCGTGGGGGACCGAAGCGGGCGAGTGGAACATATACGATACCGAACTCGTACTGTTCGAAGGGCTCGAGGGCTTGGTAGAAGCCTACCGGCGGGACCGAGCAAGGGTACACGTTGTACGCTACGAAGACATCGTCGCCGATCCATACGGAGAGTTGGCAAAGATTTTCAGTTATCTGGAGTTGCCACACGATCCTAGTAGCGTAGATCGACTTAGAACCGTCAAGCTCGAAGGCAAGTTTAAGGATCCGTTTGGGATAAAACTCTACGATCGAGTTAGCATGGAACCACTAGAAAAATGGAAGAACACCCTAGTTAACCCTATTCGCAAAGCCTGGTGCCGCCGCTACCTGCGTTGGATCGGGGCGGAGCGGTTAGCCCTGATGGGCTACGAATTCGACAAATTGTTAGCGGAGCTTGACTCTGTACCTACGTCGTCGCAGTGGCTGGGTTCGGACGTGCGGAACATCGGCTACGGGCAGTTTCGCCACCTCTACCGCGCCTGGATATTCAAGGACGAGGATTACTTTCTTCCCGGCTGGGTCCGCGATCGCGCGCGGAGGAGCATCCTCCCCGACTGGCTCCAAGCTTATCAAGCCTATATTAGGAGGGTTAGGAGGGGCACCCTAAGGAAGGCACTCCGAAGTAGATAAGGTGCTCGCCAGTCTCAAGCGCGCGGCGAAGTTACGCAGTGGTGTGGCCGCGGTTGCACAGACCTTGTTTGCCAACGTCTTCATACTCGGCATAAACTTCGGCACCGGTATCATCACGGCCCGTCTCCTCGGGCCCTATGGGCGGGGCGAACAGGCGGCCATCATCTTGTGGCCACAGGCGTTGGCTTTTGCCACCACGCTCGGCTTGCCTTCTGCCTTGCTTTACAACCTCAGGCGACACCCCGAGCGGGCATCACAACTCTTCTCCGCTGCCCTGCTCGTAGGGACGCTTATGGGGGGGATAGCCACGGTGATAGGTGTACTGTTCATCCCCCGTTGGCTCACCGCATACCCGACTGAGGTGGTGCACTTTGCGCAGTTGGCTATGTTCATTGCTCCGCTGATGTTGCTGAGTTTGACCTTCAATTTCGTGCTGCAAGCCCGCGAGGAGTTCACCCTGTACAACGCGGTCCGCTACCTTAATCCTTTAGTTACGCTGCTTGTTTTGGTCTCGGTGGCTTTGATTCACGACCTCACCCCCTTTAACTCGGCGGCAGCCTACTTGCTGCCCACAGTCCCGGTCTTCCTTTGGATGCTGATCCGACTGTGGAAGCTCTATCGTCCGACCTGGCGGGATTTGGGCTGGGCGGCAAAGCGCCTGACCTCTTACGGTGTGCGGTCGTATGGGGTCGACCTCCTGGGGCAGCTGTCATTTTATCTAGATCGAATCTTCGTGGTAGGGCTATTGACCCCGGTCTCGATGGGTCTCTACACGGTGGCGTTGAGCCTAGCGCAGATGCTCAAGGTCTTTCAAGACGCCGCCGTTCCGGTCCTTTTCCCCAAAGCGTCCGGTCGTAGCGTCGAGGAAGCAGCTTCCTTGGCCGGAAGGGCCGCGCGGGGCAGCGTCATCATGACCGCAACCGCGGCCGTCGGGCTCGGTATCTTTAGCCCTTGGGCGCTGGGGATGGTGTACGGTCGGCAATACCTGGACGCTATTCCCGTTTTCAGGCTCTTGCTGTTCGTGATGGTGCTAGATAGTATCAGCTACGTGCTGTTCCAGACCTTTAAGGCGGTGGGCAGACCAGGGTTGGTCACCATACCGCAAATCTTAGGTTTGGGCCTGAGCGTGCCCCTCCTGCTAGTGCTAGTGCCCCGTTACGGTTTGGAAGGCGTAGGACTAGCCCTCCTGATTTCGGCTACGGTTCGGTTCGTTATAGTGCTTGCAAGCTTCCCTTTAATCCTGAAGGTGCGCGTGCCGCGGCTCTTGCTTACGTCGGCCGATCTCGCGGCTATTGTTGCAGCTGTTCAGGAAAAACGAGAAATGTTGTGAGAAGGAGAGTCCCAACCCCTTTTATGGGGAGAAGGAGTGCCCCGTGGATAGCGTTGTCGCTTCATACGGTCCCTTGGGAGGCAGTCCACCGCCAGAGCGTGCTGGCTCGTGTACTATAGCGGTGTGCAGTGTGGTTGACTCGCCATCGCGCCACCGGTGCACAACGCTTACTTGGAATAGGTGCGTGAGCGTTCATGAGCCCATGTTCAAATAGGCAAATGTCATCACAGACCGCTATAGACCAGAACAGGAGGACGAGCAAGGACTACGAGAGGCTGCCCGAGACAAACGAGACCCAAATTACGTGGCGATGACTTGACCGATGGAGAGGTATTTGGTCTGCTTATGAGGCTATTCGGATAGTTTCTAACTTGACGCGTATCGGCCCCTTAAGAGCGAATGCCGAGATCCGTCAATGGTGGTTCACCGCTTCGCGAACAAACCTTGAGAACTCCGCGCCTATTGCGGGCATCGTGTAGCGCTCGGCCACCAGAGCTCGAGCCGCTACCGCAAGTCGACGCGCCATGGACTGATCCTCAAGCAATTGGCGAAGACCAGCCGCCAGCTCGTGTGGTGCTTCCGCGATCAGGCAATGCCGTTCGTGCTCGACGTCGATGCCCTCGACACCCACAGGGGTCGTGACAATCGGTACGCTGGCGCTCATGAAGGTGAGGGTTTTCAGCTTGACCCCGGCACCCGACCAGAGTGGAATTACCGCTACGTCAAGGCCAGCGAGCCAAGTTCTTAAGTCTTCGACGAAGCCGAGCACTTTGATGCCGCGTATCGTTTGCAGGTTGAGCACACGCTGGGTCGGGCGCTTCCCCGCCACGTGTAGTTCGTAACCATCCATACCGAGCGGAGCCCACGACGACGTTGCGAATCTGAGCAGCCCGTCCACGTTCACACCCGTCTCGTGCGTGCCGAGCCAGCCAACAACACCGGTGCCCGGCATCCCCTTGGATAGCGGCATCAGCTCTACACCGGAGGGCACGACCGTGTCGGCGTTTCTCGAGTACAGCCGAAAGAGGCGAGCGGCCTCTTCTTTGGAAGTTACCGAGACAGCACTACATCGCTCGAGAGTCCGCTTCTCAAAGGAGCGGGTAGCGGCCAGGTGCACGCGATGTCTCAGCTCATAGAGCCAGGCCGGTTTGCCAGTGGTGGGAGCTCCTGCTGTAGACCAGCCATGTACGTCTTGTTGATCCAAGACCACCGGAATCCGTGGCGGCAGCGACTCCACGTAGATACCGGCTGCCTCCTCCAGGAGGACCACACAGTCGAAACCGGGAGCCAACTCAGACGCCCGACGTCGAAGTTGTGTGCTCGTGCGATCAAGCATCCAGGCTGGCGTGCGCTCCACGATCGTGCGTGACCATCGGCGTGCTTGCGCCACGCGACCGCTGTGCTCGCCTGAGCCAACATCGGGGAAGAATGTCTCTACTCGTGCCCCCATTTCACGTTCTAACTTCCCGATGATCTGGTCTGACGTATCCGGGCGTCGGAGTGTCAGCACGTGTGTCTCTCCATCCAACCCTTTGAGCCCTCGCAGGAGACTGTAGACCCGCAACTCGTCGCCACGAGTGATCGGCAGCGGGAAGACGCTAGATAAGCAGAGTACGCGCACGTATACCCCCGGCATTCTTATGACGATCTGTAGCAGTAAGAAAATAGCACAGGCAAGTAGAGGACGTCTAGGCGGTGTCCAAGGAGCAATCTTGAGAGTAACCAGTCGCCTACATCAGCAGTAGGAACGAGTACGCCTCCAAGCCAACCTCTGACATAACATAGGATCGTTCGCAGAAAGTAGCTGTCTTCCTGGAAGGGCACATCGAGGGATGGTGCTTGGAGACGCCACAGCAGCTGAGGCTGTTTCGAAGCTTGGGTAGTGGAAGCCAGGACGTGCTGAACAGCGTTGCCCTGTGCGTATATCATGGTTACTCAAGAAAAACTATTCGGAGGCTAAGTTCACGGAGTCTGTGAAAGGCGACGCGAGTGCGCGAGGGGCTATGGATGTAGGTTGGACCCGGCTTGGGCAGAGACATGGAACGACTCCAGATTCCCGCCAATAGTGTTATGGACGGGGAATTCGGTTGAATCTTCGCCTGTCTTCATTCATTCTCCCATCGGCGATCTTGGGACTGGGTGCCTTGGTTGCCGTTTGTCTCTTTGCTCATAAAGGTAGCTGGTTGCATCTGCTCTACCCTCTAGGCGCCCTCATTGTCGGAGGATTGCTGTACCTACGCTACCCTGCTCTGTACGTAGGATTCATGTGGTGGCTCTGGTTTCTCACCCCTGAGGTACGGCGCTTGCTTGACTACCAAAGCGGATGGCATCCTCAGAGCACCGTGATGCTGGCACCTTACCTGGTGGCGGGACTTACCTTCTTTACCTTGCTGCGACACTCGCCGAAGCTACAGGATTTTCCTTTCTTTCCGATGGGGTTGGCGTCTGCGGGCCTCTTGTACGGCTTCGGTGTGGGTGTCCTAAAGGTTGGGATGTTCGCTGCCGCTTTCGACCTAATCAGCTGGATCGTTCCGGTGATGGTAGCCTTTCACCTAGTCGTGCACTGGCGCAATTATCCCCACTACCGCAGGGTTACCCAGCGCACCTTCTCATGGGGCGTTTTCGTTATGGGCCTGTACGGCTTGTGGCAGTTCTTCGCTCCCCCGGTCTGGGACCAGTTCTGGATGCTCAGCGCCCCGATGGGCTCGATCGGCTCCCCCGAACCCTTAGAGGTGCGGGTGTTCAGCACCCTGAACTCTCCAGGCCCCTTTGCGGTGGTGATGATGGCCGGGCTGTTGGTGCTCTTGAGCGGTGGAAGCCTGCAAAAGTGGATCGCTGCCGGCCCAGGCTTCGCGAGCTTCTTGCTCTCGCTGGTTCGCTCGACCTGGGGCGCGTGGATAGTAGGGTTGTTCTTCCTGGCTGCGCACAGGGGACGTTCTCGTCCGCGCTTGCTCGCTGCCCTGGCGGTGATCGGATTAATCGTCTGGCCTCTGCTGTCCTTCGGCCCGATAGCGGACGCGATCGACGCTCGCCTGCAGACCATCAGTACCCTGCAGCAAGACACCAGCTTCACCGCTCGCTTTAAGTTCTACTCGGAGTTTGCCCCGCAAGCGTTTTCCAACCTACTGGGGGAAGGACTGGGTAGTACGGGGGTGGCCACAAAGTTGAGCACGGGAGGAGAACTCGGGCAATTCGGCGACTTCGATAGCGGCGTCATGGCCATACCCTTCGTTTTGGGATGGCCGGGTGGGTTGCTGTATGCCGGTGGCTTGGTCTGGCTCTCGTCCTACGCCCTGCGCCGGGTGAAACGGCCAGACCTCTTCGCTGCGGCCAGCCGCGGAATCGTCGTCGCTGTGCTGGCCCAGCTCGTTGTCGCAAACATGGTGACGGGCGTATCGGGGATGGTGCTCTGGTATTTCCTCGGCCTGGCCATAGCAGCTAGGCTATTCCATAACCGGAACATCAGCGGTGCCGGAGCAGGGTGACACCTAGGGTGGGAGCGCAAAGATCTCAAAGATCTGTGCGTAACCTGAACTGATCTGAGGCCGGAGAGACGCCTGGATGTATGAGTGACGTAGCGGCACTGTAACGCTCGTGAGGTTGTCCAGCCGACGAGGCCTCCCTCGGCCAAGCGCACCCTCGGCTTTCTGGTTAGGGATAACCATGCGCCCACCTACTGGATATAATGACTTAAGGCTGTGAGTCCAGACGTGGAGGAGCCCGTCTTGAGAACGACAACGCCCTTACCGTCCGATCCTTTGCCGAAAAACTGCTCAAGGAGTGAGTGATAGGCATGCCGGCACTGACGGTGATCGTACTGGCAAAGAACGAGGAGCAGTTCATCGAGCGATGCCTCAGGAGCGTCGGCTGGGCGGACGAAGTGCTCGTGCTCGACTCAGGGAGCTCCGATCGGACGCGGGAGATCGCCGCCTCTTTAGGCGCCAACGTGTACGAACAGGAATGGCTTGGGTACGCGCGACAGCGCAACAAGGCCGTCTCCCTCGCCAAAAACGACTGGGTGTTCTTCGTTGATTGCGATGAGATCGTCACGCCAGAGTTGGCACGCTCCATCCAGGAGGTCATGAGCGGCCCTATGGACGAGCGCGATGGATACTCCGTGGATCGCCGAGGGGACTTCCTTGGCCTTCTACTCCCCAACATGTCAAACGCACGCAATAGACGCAATTTCGTGCGCCTTTTCAACAGGCGCTACAGCACCTACGATCCGGCGATGAGAGTGCACGAAGAGGTTCGGGTCCCCGGAGAGGCGATCCCGCTGCGAGGCGTCCTGATCCACTGGCGTGCCTACACGATGGACGAGTACATCACTGTGTTCAACCGGTACGCCACGGTGGAAGCAGAGATACTCAATGAAAAAGGGCGCCGCGCGAATGGGTCCAGGATCTTCCTGTGGCCGTTATTACGCTTCTTGTGGAGCTATGTTGCCAGGGGAGGCGCTCGTTTGGGGACGCGAGGCTTTATCCACGCCATGTTGCAGGCCACCAGTGAGTACGTTCGTTACGCGAAGCTTTGGGAGATGCAGAACGCGCCGCGCATGTTGCACCCGCCCGCTCACATATACCAGCACACGCCCACCGGCACTTCCGCTACGTCGCAGCGGGCAGAGGAAGGAGCTTCCACTCGGCATCAGTCGAACCGGTAGCGGTCAATCGAAGATTTGAGCTGGGGCTCCCTCTGCCGCCGATTGGCCTCGCTCCACTTCTGTAATCCCCAACTTTCTGACTCCGACCCGATCCCCTCTACTGCAGCCGTAACTTCTAACAGAACCGTGGCTCGCCTCCATCCCTTCGAGGTTCGCCTCCTCCGCGTTCGGAAGGGGAGCGTACTCCGCCACGCAGGTTTAAAGCGGTAGTCAATGAAATTGGACCACCCCTCCGATGTGTGCCTCTAAGCATAGCGCCGTAAGCTTCGGAACGCCCGACATACCCCCCAGACGTGGGAAGCAGCATAGGTCCAATATCACT
>Ga0126312_10003215_pt1 | contig 11006 bp, 9 predicted proteins | sample Plot104A_FD_92537 | JGI IMG/M metagenome (GOLD analysis project Ga0126312, IMG submission 92537) | Serpentine soil microbial communities from UC McLaughlin Reserve, CA, USA - Plot104A | ecosystem: Environmental > Terrestrial > Soil > Grasslands | place: USA: UC McLaughlin Reserve, Lake County... | reverse complement strand
TTTTTGTCCAAGCGTCATGCCCGGGCTCGTCCCGGGCATCCACGTCTTAAGGCTGCAGCGGCACGGCAAGATAGGCGTGGATGGCCGGGTCAAGCCCGGCCATGACGAGGCCAGGTCTTGAGCGGACTGACAAGCCGCCCGCCCCCTTCACTAGTTTTGTATCCGGAGTATCAACCGGCTCACGCGGATTTCTCAAACAACTCGCGCCCGATCAGCATGCGGCGGATTTCGCTGGTGCCGGCGCCGATCTCGTAGAGTTTGGCGTCGCGCAGCAGCCGTCCGGTCGGATAATCGTTGATGTAGCCGTTGCCGCCGAGCAGCTGGATGGCATCGAGCGCGCATTGCGTCGCCTTCTCCGCAGCGTAGAGAATGGCGCCGGCGGCATCCTCGCGCGTGGTCTCGCCGCGGTCGCAGGCCTTGGCCACCGCATACACATAGGCGCGCGAGGCGTTCATCGTGGTGTACATGTCGGCGATCTTGCCCTGCACGAGCTGGAAGGTGCCGATCGGCTCGCCGAACTGCTTGCGCTCATGCACGTAAGGCAGCACCACGTCCATGCAGGCCTGCATGATGCCGAGCGGCCCTGCGGCCAGCACCGCGCGCTCGTAATCGAGGCCGGACATCAGGACGCTGGCGCCGCGGCCGACCTCGCTGAGCACGTTCTCCGCCGGCACCTCGCAATCCTCGAACACCAGTTCGCAGGTGTCGGAGCCGCGCATGCCGAGCTTGTCGAGCTTTTGCGCGGTGGAAAATCCCTTCATGCCCTTTTCGATGATGAAGGCGGTGATGCCGCGCGGCCCGGCGTTCGGATCGGTCTTGGCATAGACCACCAGCGTGTCGGCGGCCGGGCCGTTGGTGATCCACATCTTGCTGCCGTTGAGCACAAAACGGTCGCCTTTCTTGTCGGCGCGGGTCTTCATCGAGACCACGTCGGAGCCGGCCCCCGGCTCCGACATCGCCAGCGAGCCGACGTGTTCGCCCGAAATCAGCTTTGGAAGATATTTGCGCTTCTGCGCCTCGCTGCCATTGCGGCGGATCTGGTTGACGCAGAGGTTGGAATGCGCGCCGTAGGACAGGCCGACCGAGGCCGACGCGCGCGAGATTTCCTCCACCGCGAGACAATGCTCGAGATAGCCGAGCCCCGCGCCGCCATACTCCTCCTCGACCGTAATCCCATGCAGCCCGAGTGCGCCGATCTTTGGCCAGAGGTCGCGGGGAAACTGGTTGCTGCGGTCGATCTCGGCGGCGCGCGGCGCGATCTCGTGGGAGGAAAAATCCTGCACGGTTTCGCGGATCGCGTCCGCGGTCTCGCCAAGGTCGAAATTGAACATCTTGTGCGCGTTGGAAATCATTGATGCCTCCGGCAAATCGTGCAGCGTGTTGCGCACAGCCTTATTCGTTGCAACCGACCTTGTCACGGCCGGATCAGGCTGGAAAGACCCCGCGCGGACCGCCGCATGGATGCGGCCAAATGGGCCCAAACTCGCCCTTGCCCTGACGCCCGCGACGGGCTGTAATTCGACCAATCGTCGCCCGCCGCAGCCAGTCACGGACGGGACCAGGACGCGACAATCAGGAGGACGCCGGATGCACGGAACCATCGAACTCGACGGGGATTCCCATCTGCAAGCCGCCCGTGACAAGGCGCAGTCGCTGCCGCTTTCGGAGTTCGACGTCAGTGAGCCCGAGCTGTTCCGGAGCGATTCGTTCTGGCCCTATTTCGACCGGCTGCGCCGCGAAGATCCGGTGCACTACTGCAAGGACAGCCTGTTCGGGCCGTATTGGTCGGTGACCAGATACAACGACATCATGGACATCGAGACCAACCATGCGGTGTTCTCGTCGGCGGCCTCGCTTGGCGGCATCACCATTCGCGACGTCCCGCCTGATCTGCGCCGCGAAAGCTTCATCGCGATGGACCAGCCGCGTCACTCCGCGCAACGCAAGACCGTGGCGCCGATGTTCACGCCGACCCATCTCGACCAGCTTGCGATCAACATCCGCAAGCGTTCCGCCGAATGCCTCGACAATTTGCCGAGGGGCGAGATGTTCGATTGGGTCGATCGCGTCTCGATCGAACTGACCACGCAGATGCTTGCCGTGCTGTTCGACTTTCCCTGGGAAGACCGCCGCAAGCTGACGCGCTGGTCCGATATTGCGACCACGCTTCCCGGCGCCGGCGGGCTGGTCGCAACCGAAGACGAGCGGCAGGCCGAATTGCTGGAATGCGCGACCTATTTCGCGCGGCTGTGGAAAGAGCGCATCAACCAGCCGCCGAAGAGCGACCTGTTGTCGATGATGGCCCATAGCGACGCAACCCGCGACATGGATCCCAAGAATTTCCTCGGCAACCTGATCCTGTTGATCGTCGGCGGCAACGATACCACCCGCAATACGCTGTCGGGCAGCATCTATGCGCTGAACAAGAATCCGGACCAGTACAAGAAGCTGCGCGACAATCCCGCGCTGATCGACAGCTTTGTGCCGGAGGTGATCCGCTGGCAGACGCCGCTCGCGCATATGCGGCGCACCGCGCTGGAAGATATCGAATTCCGCGGCCGGCAGATCAAGAAGGGCGACAAGGTGGTGATGTGGTACGTCTCGGGCAACCGCGACGAGGAGATGATCGAGCGCCCCTACGAATTCATCATCGACCGCGCCCGGCCGCGCACGCATCTTTCGTTCGGCTTCGGCATCCACCGCTGCGTCGGAATCCGGCTTGCCGAGCTGCAACTGAAGATTATCTGGGAGGAAATCCTCAAGCGTTTTGAGAATATTGAGGTGGTGGAAGAGCCCAAGCGGGTGTATTCGAGCTTCGTCAAGGGCTATGAAACCCTGCCGGCGCGTATTGCCGCCTGAACATCCTCCAAAGCAGCGTTGGGATCGAGACGATGAACGTCCAGGGCGCTATTCGAGCCGACAAGAAAGAGCTCCTGCGCCTGGCGCGCGAGGAGGCCTATTCGACGCCGTTGAAGGATTTTCATCCGGGCGCGCCAAAGCTGTTCCAGGACGATACGCTGTGGCCCTGGTTCGAGCGGCTGCGCAAGGAAGAGCCGGTGCATTACTGCACCAACGCACCGATCGAGCCCTATTGGTCGGTGACCAAGTATAACGACATCATGCATGTCGACACCAACCACGGCATCTTCTCCTCCGACGCGGCGATCGGCGGCATCAACATTCGCGACGCGCCGGCCGGCTATGACTGGCCGAGCTTCATCGCAATGGACCAGCCCAAACATTCGGCGCAGCGCAAGACGGTGTCGCCGATGTTCACGCCGACGCACCTGGACGAACTGGCAAAACTGATCCGCGAGCGGTCGGTAAAAGTGCTCGACAACCTGCCGCGCAACGAGACCTTCAATTTCGTCGAGCGGGTGTCGATCGAACTGACCACCCAGATGCTGGCGACGTTGTTCGATTTTCCCTTCGAAGAGCGCCGCAAGCTGACGCGCTGGTCCGACGTTTCGACCGCGCTGCCGAAGAGCGGCGTCGTCGAATCGCCGGAACAGCGCCGCCAGGAGATGGACGAGTGCCGCGGCTATTTCGCCAATCTCTGGAACGAGCGCGTCAATGCCGAGCCGCGCAACGATTTGATCTCGATGATGGCGCACAACGACGCCACGCGGTACATGGACCCCGACAATCTGATGGGCAACATCATCCTTTTAATCGTCGGCGGCAACGACACCACCCGCAACACCATGAGCGGCTCGGTGCTTGCGCTGAACGAGCACCCCGAGCATTACCAGAAGCTGCGCGACAATCCGGCGCTGATCGATTCCATGGTGCCGGAGGTGATCCGCTGGCAGACGCCGCTCGCCCATATGCGCCGCACCGCGCTTGAAGACACCGAGATCGGCGGCAAGACGATCAAGAAGGGCGAACGCGTCGTGATGTGGTATGTCTCGGGCAACCGCGACGAAGAGGGCATCGACAAGCCGGAAGAATTCATCATCGATCGCACCCGCCCGCGCACCCACCTGTCGTTCGGCTTCGGCATCCACCGCTGCGTCGGCATGCGGCTCGCCGAGCTGCAGCTCAAGATCGTGTGGCAGGAAATGCTGAAACGTTTCGACCGCATCGAGGTGGTCGGCGAGCCGAAGCGGGTCTATTCCAGCTTTGTGCGCGGCATCGAGCAGCTGCCGGTGCGTATTCCAACGTAGCGATAGCGTTTTCAAGCGAAGTGGATACCGGTTCGCGTGAAGAAAACGCATCAAGACAAAGGGCTCTCTTGAGCAGCGACCTCAATCCGCCAAGCCTCGCCGAGGCTATCAACGCCAAGGGCTTTACCGGTGCGGCTGGCTTCCGCATCCTCGAGGTGAAGCCCGGCTATGCCGAACTCGCACTGGCGCGCCGCGACGATCTGGTGCAGTTCTTCGGGCACTTTCACGGCGGGGTCATCGCCGCGCTGGCGGATCACGCCGCCGGCATCGCCGTCACCTCGGGACTGCCCAAGGGCAAGATCGGGGTCACCATCGAAATCAAGGTCAATTTTCTCTCGCCCGGCGACGGCAGCGAATTGATCGCCCGCGCCAAAACCCTGAAAATGTCGGGGTCGATCGGCGTCGCCACCGTCGAAGTCTTCACCAGGGATGACAAATCCGAACGCCTCTGCGCATTCTGCACCGCCACGATGCGCGCTCTCGATCTGCCAACCGAGTTCAAATGACCGCACAAGAACAACAAGACGAATATGCCGACATCCGCGATGCGGTTGCCAAACTCTGCGCCCAATTCCCCGGCGAATACTGGCGCAAGCTCGACCGCCAGATGGTTTATCCCAGCGAATTCGTCGATGCGCTGACCAAGGCCGGTTATCTCTCGGTGTTGATCCCGGAAGAATATGGCGGCGCCGGACTAAAACTCTCGGCCGCGGCCGCGATCCTCGAGGAGATCCAGCGCGCCGGCTGCAACGGCGGCGGCTGCCACGCCCAAATGTACACCATGGGCACGCTGCTGCGGCACGGCAGCGCCGAGCAGAAGGAAAAATGGCTGCCAAAAATCGCCAGCGGCGATCTGCGGCTGCAGGCTTTTGGCGTCACCGAGCCGAGCAGCGGCACCGACACTTCCTCGCTGAAGACCTTTGCCAGGCGCGAAGGCAATGACGGCTATGTCGTCAACGGCCAGAAAATCTGGACCAGCCGCGCGGAATATTCCGATCTGATGATCCTGTTGGCGCGCACCACGCCGAAGGAAAAGTCGAAGAAGCGCACCGATGGCCTGTCGGTATTCATCGTCGACATGCGGGAAGCAAGAAGCAACGGGCTCGAGATCCGCCCGATCCGCACCATGATGAACCACGCCACCACAGAGGTGTTCTTCACGGACATGCGGGTGCCCGCGGAAAATTTGATCGGCGATGAAGGCAAGGGGTTCCGCTACATCCTCTCCGGCATGAATGCCGAACGCATCCTGATCGCGGCCGAATGCGTCGGCGACGCCAAATGGTTCATCGCCAAGGCGTCTGCCTATGCCAAGGAGCGCGCCGTGTTCGGCCGCCCGATCGGGCAAAATCAAGGCATTCAGTTTCCGATCGCAAAAGCCTACGCGTCGATGCGCGCCGCCGAATTGATGGTGAAGGAAGCCACCCGCAAATATGAAGCCGGACTCGATTGCGGCGCGGAGGCCAACATGGCCAAGATGCTGGCGGCCGATGCGTCCTGGGAGGCGGCCAATGCCTGCATCCAGACCCATGGCGGCTTTGGCTTTGCCGAAGAGTATGACGTCGAACGCAAGTTCCGCGAGACCCGGCTCTACCAGGTGGCGCCGATCTCGACCAACCTCGTGCTATCGTTCATCGCCGAGCATGTTCTCGGCATGCCCCGCTCCTACTGAGTAAGAAAGCATGTTGCCGCTCGAAGGATTGATCGTCATCGCCGTCGAACAGGCGGTCGCCGCGCCGTTTTGCAGCTCGCGGCTGGCGGATGCCGGCGCGCACGTCATCAAGGTGGAACGGCCGGAGGGCGATTTCGCCCGCGGCTATGACGCCGCCGCCAAGGGCCAGAGCAGCTATTTCGTCTGGCTCAACCGCGGCAAGAATTCCGTGGTGATCGATCTCGCTACCAAGGAGGGCCGCCAGTCGCTGGAAGAGCTGATCGCGGGCGCCGACGTGTTCTTGCAAAACCTGAAACCGGGTTCGATGGACAAGCTCGGATTTTCGCTGGAGCGGCTGAAGAAGGACTATCCTTCGCTGATCTCCTGCACCATTTCGGGCTATGGCGACGATGGCCCCTACGCGCAGCGCAAGGCCTACGATCTCTTGATCCAGGCCGAGAGCGGGCTCGCCTCGATCACTGGCGGACCGGAAGGGCCGTCGCGGGTCGGCATGTCGATTGTCGACGTTGCGACCGGCGCTACCGCGCATGCCGCGATCCTCGAAGCGCTGATCGCGCGCGGCCGCACCGGCAAGGGTGCCGACATCCGGATTTCGATGTTCGACGTGATGGCCGACTGGCTGACCGTGCCGCTGCTCAATGCCGAAGACGGCAAGCCGCCGCAGCGCATGGGCCTCGCGCATCCCTCGATCGCGCCCTACGGCGTGTTCCGCTCAAAGGACGGCAAGGACATCTTGATCTCGATCCAGAGCGAGCGCGAATGGAAGAAGCTTTGCGCTGATGTGCTCGGCCAGCCCGACTTGCCGGGCGATCCCCGATTCGCCAGCATGGTCGAGCGCGTCCGCAACCGCGCGCTCACCGACAAGGCCGTCGGCGACAGTTTTGCAAAACTGACGCGCGACGAGCTCCTGCGCAAACTGGCGGCCGCCGACATCGCCTTTGCCGAGGTCAACACCATGGCCGACCTTGCCGTGCATCCGCACCTGCGCCGCATCGAGGTGGGATCGCCGAATGGCAGCGTCACCTATCCCGCGCCGGCGGCCATCGTCATCGATCAGCCGCGCCGTTACGGCCCGGTGCCCGGGATCGGCGACCACAGCGAAATTCCAAAGGCCCCCCGCGTCCGGAAATCGTCATGACCGAAAAGCCCGACATCGAGAAATTTGACTTGGACCATTTGCGGCAATGGATCGGCCGCACCACCGAGGCCTCCGACATCGTCACCGCGCAACTGGTAAAAGGCCTGCGCGCGACGCTGTTTCAGGAGATCGGCGAGCCGAAGCCGGGTGAGGCCGCGCCATGGACCACGCATTGGTGCCTGGCGGCGCCAGTGTTTCCGATGTCGCAGCTCAGCCCGGACGGCCATCCGACCCGCGGCGGGTTTTTGCCGCCGGTCCCGCTGCCGCGCCGGATGTGGGCCGGCGGCGAGCTGGAATTTTTCGATGCGCTCCGTGTCGGCGATGAAACAAAGCGCGCTTCGCGGATCTCGGATGTGACGATGAAGGCCGGCTCGACCGGCGTGCTGTGCTTCGTCTCCGTCGAGCACCTCATCACCACGCCGCGCGGCACGGCGATCCGCGAGCGGCAGGACATCGTCTATCGCGACATGTCGAGCCCACAAGGCTCAGCGCCGGCCAAGGCCCCGCCGCCGCCTCCAGCCGCAAAACATCGCGAGAGCCATATGGCCGATCCGGTGCTGCTGTTTCGCTACTCCGCGCTGACCTTCAACGGCCACCGCATCCATTACGACCGCGACTACGTCACCAAGGTCGAGGGCTATCCCGGCCTGATTTTTCATGGGCCGCTGCAGGCGGCCTTCATCGTGGAGCTGGCCGCGAAACTGCATGGCGGCAAGGCGCCAAAGAAATTCAGCTACCGCGGATTGCAGCCGCTGTTCGAAGGCAGCGAATTTTCCGTCAATGCCAGCGACAATGATCAGAGCATGGAACTGTGGACCGCGAATTCGGAAGGCCAGTCGACCATGAAGGGCACGGCGGCGTGGTAAAACGTTGACGTCATTCCGGGGCGATGCGAAGCATCGAACTATGGTGCGCAATTGCGCACCTGAGAATCTCGAGATTCCGGGTCTGGTCCCTCGGACCATCCCGGAATGACGACGAGGGAGCCGCGTGATGTCTTCCCGAAAGCCCACCAAGACCAACACCAAGCTTATCACCGTCAAGGACGCAACCTTCAACCTGTTGCGCGCGTTCGGCATCAAAAAAGTATTCGGCAATCCCGGCTCGACGGAATTGCCGTTTCTGAGCGACTGGCCCGACGATATCGACTATGTGCTGGGCCTGCAGGAAGCCTCCGTCGTCGGGATGGCCGACGGTTATGCGCAGGCCACCCGCAACGCGGGCTTCGTGAATCTTCATTCCGGCGCCGGCGTCGGCAATGCGCTTGGCAATATCTATACCGCCCATCGCAACCAGACGCCGCTGGTGATCACCGCGGGCCAGCAGGCCCGTTCGATCCTGCCGCTGCAGGCTTTCCTCTATGCCGAGCGTGCCTCGGAGTTTCCGCGGCCTTATGTAAAATATAGCGTCGAGCCGGCGCGGCCTGAGGACGTCCCCGCAGCGATCGCGCGCGCCTATTACGTGGCGATGCAGCCGCCCTGCGGGCCGACGTTTGTATCGGTGCCGATCGACGACTGGACCCATGCGACCGCGCCGGTCGAAGCCCGCAAGGTGAGCCGCGAGCTCGGACCCGATGTTTCTGCCATGAAGGCGCTCGCCGCGGCGGTTGCCGACAGCAAGCGCCCTGCCCTCGTCGTCGGCCCCGGCGTCGATCGCGCCGCAGCGGTCGATCTCTTGGTGAAGGTCGCAGAGAAGACAAAGGCCGCGGTATGGGCCAGTCCATTTTCGGCGCGCTGTTCGTTTCCGGAACGGCATCCGCAATTTTCGGGTTTTCTGCACGCCTCGCCTGGACAACTCTCGGACGCCTTGCGCGATCATGACCTCGTGGCGGTGATCGGCGCGCCGGTCTTCACGTTCCATGTCGAAGGCCACGCCTCGATCTTCGATGGAGCGACCACGCTTTTTCAAATCACCGACGATCCAACCGCGGCCGCCGTCACGCCATTGGGCACCAGCATCATCGCCACCATGAAGCCGGCGCTATCGATGCTGCTTGAACTGTTGCCCGAGACGAAGCGCGCGATGCCCGCGGGCCGCACGCTGCCGCCGCTGCCTGCGGCCGGCGATCCGATCCCGGTTGAATTTTTGCTGCACGCGCTGTCGGCCGCGATGCCCGCTGACGCTGTGCTGGTCGAGGAAGCCCCATCGCATCGCCCGGCGATGCAAAAATTCATGCCGATGCGCGGCCAGGACAGTTTTTACACCATGGCGAGCGGCGGCCTCGGCTATGGGCTGCCCGCCGCGGTCGGCATGGCGCTCGGCCGTCCCGGCGTCCGGACGGTGTGCCTGATCGGCGACGGCTCGGCGATGTATTCGATCCAGGCGCTGTGGACCGCTGCGCAGCGCAAGCTGCCGCTCACGGTCGTCGTCATGAACAATTTTGGCTACGGCGCGATGCGCTCGTTCAGCCAGGTGATGCAGGTGCGCAACGTACCTGGCCTCGATCTGCCCGGCATCGATTTCGTCAAGCTCGCACAAGGCCACGGCTGCGACGCCGTGCGGGTGATGAAATCGTCCGAACTCACCGGAGCGCTCAAGCGCGGGCTTGCGCACGACGGGGTCAGCCTGGTCGAGGTGATGGTGGATTCGGCGGTGCCGGCGCTCTACGCGCGGAAGGAATAGCGAGGATACCTCATCCTGAGGAACAGCCTCTTGGCCGCGTCTCGAAGGATGAGGAAGCACCGCGGCCTCATGGTTCGAGACGCGCCAACGGGTCCGCGTGAAGCGCGGCCCGATGATAAACTCCGACGCGCTCCTAACCACGAGGGTTTTCTATTTCCCGAACGCTTCCCGCATCTTGGCCTGGATTTTCGCCATCCCCGCGATCCAGCGGTCGTAATTCTCGGTCTTCTTGCGCATGTAACCGAGCACCTGCGGATGCGGCAGGATCACAAAGCTCTCCTGCTCGAGGCCGGCGAGCACGTCCTGTGCGACCTGTTCCGGCGTCAGATCGCCGTCGCCGGACTGCGGACCCTTCGGGATCGAGCGCAGCATGTTGGTATCGACGCCCTGCGGGCACAGGATGGACACCTTGATGCCGTCGGCCTTGTGCGAGATCGCGAGGTTTTCCGCAAAGCCCACCGCGGCATGTTTAGTGGTCGAATAGGCCGGGCTTCCGACTTGCGAGAGCAGTCCGGCCGCGGAGATCGTGTTGAGGAAATAGCCGCCGCCGCGCGCCTTCATGCGCGGGATCAAATGCCGCGCGGCATAAACATGGGCCATCACATGGACGGCCCAGCTTCGCGACCAGGGTTCGTCGGAAGTCCCGCCGGCGTTGACCGACAGCGGATCGAAGCCGCCGCCGATGCCGGCATTGGAGCAGAACAGCGCGATCGGGCCGAACTGACGCTCGGTCTCCTCGATGACGTGAAGGATGTCCTTTTCCTTTCCGACATCGCATTTGAAGGCCGCGCCGCCGATCGGGGTGGCGACGGCTCGCGCACCGTCCGGATCGATATCGGCGACGACCACCCTGGCGGCGCCGGCGCGATGGAAGGCCTCGCACATCGCCCGGCCGATGCCGTTGCCGCCGCCGGTGACCACCACGACCTTGCCAGCCACCTGCATGATCATGCTCCGCTTGTCGAAGAAAAATCTCAGCCCAAAATCACGTCGAGCACGGCGGTATAGTGGCAGGCCGCGCCCGACAGCACGAAGCAATGCCAGATTACGTTCTGGAAACGCAGCCGGCGCCAGGCATGGAAGATCACTCCCAGGCTATAGAGCACCCCGCCCGCGATCAGAAAGCGCAGCGCGACGGTGGGCAGCGCCTTCACCACGGCGTCATACAGCATCAGGCCGCTCCAGCCCATCGCGAGATAGAGCCCGACCGCGAGCCGGTCGAAACGGCCGGGCAGCGCCAGCTTGAGCACGATGCCGACGATCGCCAGGCACCACACCCCGATCAGAAGCGCGATCGCGAAAAAGCTGTCCTTCACTTCGATGATCAGCGGCGTGTAGGTCGCCGCGATCAGCATATAGATGGCCGAATGGTCGAACCGGCGCAGTTCCCATGTGGCGGGCGACACCG
>Ga0126312_10003214_pt1 | contig 11008 bp, 11 predicted proteins | sample Plot104A_FD_92537 | JGI IMG/M metagenome (GOLD analysis project Ga0126312, IMG submission 92537) | Serpentine soil microbial communities from UC McLaughlin Reserve, CA, USA - Plot104A | ecosystem: Environmental > Terrestrial > Soil > Grasslands | place: USA: UC McLaughlin Reserve, Lake County... | reverse complement strand
TGGTCTGTAGCCTGATTACGCCCGGACCACCAGTATTCCGCCGGCCAGGATCAGGACCACGCCGAGGACTTTGAAGAGCCCGAACTCCTGAGCTACGGGTCCGAAGAGGCCGAGCCGGTCGATCGCGAGACCGAAGATGAGCTGGGAGGCTATCACCAGCGAGAGCGTCTGCGCGAGCCCGCCGCGGTTCGCGGCGATCACGATCCCGGCCAGGATGAACGCTCCGAGTAACCCTGACGCCAGGGCGCACAAAAGGGCGCGCCCGGTCGCTTCCGGCCGCGCCGCAAAGAGGGCCAAGGTGAGACCGGCGAGGGCCGTCGTCGCCCCCGAGATGCAGATGAGGCCGCCCAGGCCGAGGTCTCGCAACCCGATAGAGTTGGCGACGACCTGCAGGGCTATGGCCACCCCGGCGGATACCGCCAGGATCAACGCTGGGTTCAAGGGTCTCCTCCTCGCGTCTTGGTAGTATCTCGAGCATGAGAACTATAACGATCCGCTACATGGATTTTAGGGAGTGCCCTAACTGCGAGGGACGTGGGAACGACGGCACCTCCTGGCGCCCTCTGGAGTGCAGAAGGTGCAAGGGCCGCGGCAAGCTCGTCACAGGCGTCGAGGTAGAGGACTCTGTAGAGGGAGTGCTGCCACGCTCGCGCTACGACTTCAACACCCTGGGTGAGGTCTACCTCATAGATTTCGACGAGGAGGTAGAGGTCATTCGTCCCGCGGACCCTTGGGATTAAAGCTCACCACCAGGCGCAGGACCTGCGCGAAGGCTGCGCAGACCCCGACCCCGAGAACGTCGAAGGTCGCCCAGCGCCCGTAAGGGGGCCTGCCGATCTCTCCGAACTTCTCGGCGTAGCCCGAAGGATCCTCGATGGCCGCCCACGTGAAGGCGAAAGGGAATAGGGCCCACTCGAGCAGGGTTGCCCCGACGACCATGATGATGGCGGCCAGAACACCAGGCCAGCCGCCGCGAAAGACCAGGACTACCGCTAGGGCCACGAAGGCGAGGACCCGGGTGAGCAGGATCAGCTCCCCTCTTCCGAAGTCTCCAGCGTAGGCGCTCTTCCACGCGTAGACTTGGGCGCCGAACCCGAAGAGCGCGGCCGCGCAGGTGCAGCCTATGGTCAGGGCGATCAGGAACCCAAGGCTTCGCTCCATCTGCCGCATTATATTCGCCGGATGGCCGAGGAGACCGCGGTCAACGATCAGCCGCTTCGAGCGCGGCGAGCACGGCCCCTGGCGCCAGGCGGTCCTTGAAGGGGACCACAACACCACCCTCTATCGCCTCTGATAATGTTTCGGGAGCGGCCCCTAGCCTCTCCGAGACGGCTGCGAGCACTCGGTGTCCCCTTCTGCGAGCCTCCCTGATGAGGGCGACCCGCTCGACGAGGTTCCGCTCTGACCAGAAGCCCAGTATCTCCAGGTGTACGAGCTCTCCGGCCTCGGCTCGCTCGAGGGTGAAGTCGGGGACCAGGGCGGTCTTCAGCTCAGGGAGCGTCAGGATGCCGGCTCCCCTTTCGAGCTCCCAGCCGCCGGTGTCCTTCGCCCGCTCCCAAGCGCGGACGAACGCCTCGCGTACGGGTTCGGCCTCTCGACCTTCCCTTGGCCCGAGATAGTGGCTTTCGAGGCCGCACCTCTCCGAGTCGAGCTCCAGGATCGTCTCCCTACCCTTCCACTCGATTGTCGCCGAGAGCCTCCACGGGGAGGTGAGGAGCAGGCCGGGCAGGAACTTGGCCAGGCGCAGCCCGTACTTGCGGGTGGATCCGAAGATTGAGAGGGGTCCGTCGAGACGGAGCCGGTAGCCGCGCGAGGTAGGTTCGAGCGCGTAGATCAAACCGAGTAGCTTCACGTAGTGGAATACTAGCCTCACGTCTGCCGCTCCTTCGAGGTCGACTGTGAGGTCTCGAGCGGCGTAGAGCACGCCCTGCACCTGGGCTACGTTGTAACGGGCGATGAGCCTCTCCGGCGAGGGCGCCTCGAACCCATCCAGCAGCTGCGCCCCCTGCCTGTCGGCGTACATGAGCGCGGCAGGGTCCTCTATCCCCGTCTCCGCGGCGACCCGCGAGAGAACGTCGTCGCGCGTGGGTGCGCCGAGCAGGCCAGGCTCGGCGGCGGGCGGCTCCGGCAGGGCTGCCGCAAGCTCGAAGATGCGGGTGCGGATAGTGTAAGGGTCTGCGGCGGTCGGGGAGGCCCAGGTAGCGCGTTCCTCGATGAGCTTCGCGAGGGCGCGCACTATCCTGAACCCCCGCCTTGCATCCAGCCGCGGTCCAAGCTCCTCTTCGCGCGCTGCAAGCTCCGCTTCGAGGCTCGAGCGCAGGCCGCCGACGTTGTGCGAATACACCTCGCACAACGCTTTCGCTGCTTCGAGCGCCGCAGGGTCGTCGGGCGAGAGGCGGTGGGGGATGAGCCTGCCGCGGCTCAGGCGTGCGATCACGTGCTCGCTGCGGAGCATCTAGACGACGGCCTCCCTGCGGCGGCGCGCGGCGAAGACCTCACCTGTCTCGGCCGTGACGAGCTCGTAGAGCGTCGCGCGTTTGCCCTCGCGTGGGCGGAGGATGCGTCCGAGGCGCTGGACGTACTCGCGCCGCGACGCGCTTCCGGCGAGGATGATAGCGACGCCAGCCTCCGGAACGTCGACGCCCTCGTTCAGGACGTCCGAGGCGATTATGGCGCGGTAGCCTCCATCGCGGAAGCGGTCGAGGATCTCCTTGCGCTCGCGAGCGGGCGTCTCGTAGGTTACGCCCGGAATGAGGAACCTCCGCGAGAGGGTATACACCTCCTCCACGCTCTTGGCGAAGACGATGATCCTGTCCTCCCAGTGGCGCCGGAGCAGGGCCTCGAGCGTAGCGCCCTTGCGCATCGCGCCCCCCTGAATCTCCCGCCTCCGCCGCGCCGCCAGAAGCGCCTCTCTCCCTCCGGAGTGGCTCGTCGCGGCGACCAGGATAAAGCGCTGCCAGTCCTCGGGCGAGCGCATGGAGAGGTGGTGCTTGTGGAGGAAGTCCCTGTAGACCGCGTCGGCCTGGGCATACTCGAACCTTTCCTCTGCCGTGAGCTCGATGGGTATGCGTACCAGCTCGAAGGGCGCGAGGTAGGTCCCTGCCAGCTCCTCGGGCGAGCGCCTGTAGACGATCGGCCCGACGAGCTCTGGCAGCAACTCGTGTCCGCCGTCTGGCCGCTCGGGGGTGGCGGTGAGCCCCATAGAGTAGGGGGCGAGCAGCATCTTCGAGATGATGGCGTTCTTGGGGGCCGGGAGGTGGTGGACCTCGTCGTAGACCACGAGCGCGAAGCGGTCGCCGTAGCGCTCGGCGTGGATGTAGGCCGAGTCGTAGGTGGTGATGGTGAGCGGTGTGATCTCGTGGTAGCCGCCGCCGAGCAACCCGATTGTGACCGAGGATCCGAAGGAGTCGGTGAGTATGGAGTACCACTGCTTGAGCAGAGCGAGCGTGGGCACGACGACGAGCGTGCTGCGCCCGACGCGCTCCATGGCCTCGACCGCGACCGCGGTCTTGCCCGCACCGGTGGGCAGGACCACGACGCCTCGCAGCCCCTCCCTGCGCCAGGCGGCGAGCGCCTCCGTCTGGTATGGGCGCGGCGAGAGGGCCACGCGGGACTCCAAGGGGGGCCTCTCGAAGGCTGCGGCCAGGTCCTCGTGCGGGGTCTCCGACTCGCGCAGCCGCAGGATAGCCTCCCGGTAGGCGCTGGCCGGGGCGCGCCACTGCCGCGTGCGCGGATCCCACACGAACGAGCCGGGGAGGTCGGAGCTGGAGGCCCCGGTCGCGACGAGGGTGCCGGATTCGTAGAAGAGCTTTATCACGCAGAGAGAAGGATACCCGAGACTACCGCCGCTCTCAGCGGTAAACTTGTCGGGCCGGCGGCTCGGAGTGGATTTGCGAGAGGCGAGAGGAAGAAGGGCGTGCGAGCGGGGGTGGGGCAGGTGTCCACGCTTCCTGCTGGTACTTGCGCTAATGCTCGCTACCCTCGCTGGCTGCGCGGGGGCTTCGGGGTCGGGTAAAGAGTCGCGCCCGGAGAGCAGTGCGGAGTCTGGGGGGGTTGACCAGATGAGCCTGGGTCAGATGGTGGGGCAGATGTTCGTGGTCAGCGCGGGCGGGACGCAGCCCGACTACTACCTGGAGAAGATGGTCAGGGAGCGCAACATCGGGGGGGTGCTGCTCTTCGGCTTCAACATGGAGAGCGAGGCGCAGACCAAAGCTATGACCGCCTCCCTGCAGGACCTCTCCATGAGGACAGATCCGTCCATCCCCCTGTTCATAGCGGTGGACCAGGAGGGGGGTGAGATCTCCCACGCCCCCTGGGTCTCGCCGCAGCCCTCAGCCGCAAAGGTGGGCGAGCGCGGCGACCCAGGGCGGGCGCGGGAGATCGCAGGGGAGATGGGAAGGCAACTCTTGCGTGGTGGCGTCAACACCGACCTCGCGCCGGTGGTCGATACGGGTTTCGGGGCTGCTATCGGTTCGCGGTCCTTTGGCGAGGACCCCGACCTCGTCGCCGAGATGGGGGCTGCGGCCGTCGAGGGGTTCGAGGAGGCCGGCGTAGTCTGCGCGGCCAAGCACTTCCCCAATCACGGCGCGGCGCGTACCGATTCGCACACCAGCCTCCCCGTGGTGGGCCACGACCTAGCGGAGGTCAGGTCCCACGACCTTCCCCCTTTCGAGGCGGCTATACGGGCGGGGGTGCCTATGGTGATGGTGGGGCACCTCCTGTATCCGGCCATAGACCCGGACAGACCCGCGAGCCTTTCGCCCGAGGCGATAAGGGTGTTGCGCGAGGAGCTGGATTTCGAAGGAGTGGTGGTCACGGACGACCTCGCGATGGCGGGGGTCTCGGGCGGCGGGTCCCCTGCAAGGGCCGCGGTCGATGCCGTGAAGGCTGGGGCTGACCTGCTGATCGTCTCGAGCCCGCCACAGCAGCAGGCCGACGCCTATGACGCCGTTGTGAGGGCTGTCGAGTCGGGGGAGATACCGCGGGGGCGGATCGAGGCCTCCGTAGAACGCATACTGAAGGTGAAGAAGGACTACGCGCTTGGCGGGGCGAGCGTGCGTTAGCGTTTCTAGTTGGGGTAGAATGTCCAGGATCGTAGATAGGGGAAATCTACTGGTACAACAGGTGAGCGTGGGAAGCCTCGGGCCGGAAGGCAGCCGACGGCGTGGAAGGAGGCGGTGAGATGGCCGAAGTCACGATGGAGAACGTAACCAAGGTCTACGGCGAGGACGTGGTCGCCGTGAGGGACATGAACCTGGACATCCCCGACGGGGAGTTCGTAGTCTTCGTGGGGCCCTCTGGTTGCGGCAAGTCCACCGCTCTGCGCATGATCGCGGGGCTCGAGGACATAACGAGCGGCAAGGTGTTTATCGGGGACAATGTCGTCAACGATCTCCCGCCCCGCCAGCGTGACATAGCCATGGTCTTCCAGAACTACGCGCTCTACCCTCACATGAACGTGCGGGAGAACATGGGCTTCGCCCTCAAGCTCAGGAAGATGGACAAGGATGAGATCAACCGCAGGGTAGATGAGGCCGCGCGAATCCTCTCCATCGAGCGCTTCCTCGACAGAAAGCCCAAGGCCCTCTCGGGTGGCCAGAGGCAACGAGTGGCCCTTGGGAGGGCCATAGTGAGGGAGCCCAAGGCTTTCCTGATGGACGAGCCACTCTCGAACCTCGACGCCAAGCTGAGGGTGCAGATGCGCACGGAGATCGCCAAGCTGCACAACCGCATCGGGACCACCACAATCTATGTCACCCACGACCAGACCGAGGCGATGACGATGGCGGACCGGATCGTCGTCCTCAAGGACGGCGTCGTCCAGCAGATCGACACCCCACAGCAGATGTACGACCACCCGAACAACGTCTTTGTTGCCGGCTTCATAGGTAGCCCCGCGATGAACTTTATAAGGGCCAGCGTAGAGCGAGACAACGGCGGCTACGCGGTCGTCTTCGGCAATACCCGCATACCTCTGAGCCGCGAGGTGGTGGGGGAGGTCAAGGAGAGAAGGGGGCATGACCTCGGGGAGCACGTCGACAAAGAGATCGTACTCGGCATCCGTCCCGAGCACATGGAGGATGCAGGGACCGAGGACGCTGCCACAGTGGGCGGGGCAGAGGGCTCGAACACCGTTGAGGTCGAGGCGCAGGTTATAGAGAGCATGGGATCCGAGAAGTACGTCTACTTCGAGCCGCCAAGGGAGCAGACAATCCACCTGGAGAGCGTCGCGGAGATGACCGACGACACCGGCGGCTCCGAGGAGGACACCAGCGGAGGGTCGGCTGAGGACCCCGGCGGCAACCTGATGGTCGCCCGCGTCTCAGCCGAGAGTACGGCGAGCGAAGGTGAGAAGATGCGCCTGGTGATCGATTCGAGCAAGATTCGGCTCTTCGATCCGGAGAGCGAACAGGCGATCCTTTAGAGGGAAGTCCGGGACAGGCCAGAGGGTCTGCCCCGAAGGTCTATGGCGCCGGGTGGAGAGCGGCGAGACGAATCTCTAGAAGGGATGCGTGGGTATGACGCAGAGTCGGCGGGAAGGGGGGGTGCTGGGCGGGCGGAAGATGAGCCGGCGGGACTTCCTCAGGGTTGGTGGCGCGGGGCTGGCCGGGGCTACCCTGCTCGGGGCGGCAGGGTGTGGCGGCGGAGGTAGCCAAGCCTCGGGGAACGTCGTCTTCGCGATGGGCGTAGACACAAGCGGAACCTTGCAGGGCCTGGTAGATAAGTTCAACAAGCAGAACAAAGGCAGCTTCCAGGTCACCTACAGAGAGATGCCAGCGGACTCGGGGCAGTACTTCGACCAGCTGCGCACCGAGCTACAGGCAGGTGCCTCCGAGATAGACGTGATAGGTGGCGACGTCATCTGGCCGCCCCAGTTCGCCGCCAACGGCTGGATCCTCGACGTCTCGGACCGCTTCCCGGAGAGCGAACGCCAGCAGTTCCTGCCAGCACCTATAGACTCCCTGATCTACGATGGCGCCATCTACGGGGTGCCGTGGTTCACCGACGCAGGCATGCTCTACTACCGTACTGATCTCCTGGAGAAGGCCGGTTTCTCGGAGCCTCCCGCAACGTGGGAGGAGATGAAGGAGATGGCCCTCAAGACGGCGCAGGACACTGGCACTAAGAACGGCTTCGTCTTCCAGGGATCCAACTACGAGGGCGGTACGGTGAACGGCCTCGAGTACATCTGGACCCACGGAGGAGACGTCCTGAGCGGCGATCAGGTGATCATCGACAGCCCCGAGTCCGTAGCAGGGCTCGAGACCGAGCGGAGCATGGTCGCCGAAGGCGTGGCGCCGGAGGCCGTCTCAACTTACAAAGAGCAGGAGACAGACCCTGCATTTCTGGGAGGCACTTCGGTCTTTGCGCGCAACTGGCCCTACATGTACGCGCTCGCCTCAGACCCCGAGACATCCAGGATAAAGCCGGACCAGATCGGGGTCGCCCCTCTGCCCGCCGGAGAGGGTGGCCAGAGCTTCAGCGGGCTAGGCGGCTGGGACATGATGATCAACGCGAACTCCCAGAAGCAAGACCAGGCGTGGGAGTTCGTCAAGTTCATGACAGGAGAGGAGGGCCAGACGCAGCGTGCCCTGGCGGCCACGCTCTTGCCTACGCGCAAGGCGCTCTACCAGGACCCGAAGATCCTCAATGAGGTGCCGGTGATCCGGCTCGGCAAGGAGGCGATCCAGTCCACCAAGGCGCGCCCCGTCTCGCCCTACTACTCTGACATGTCCTTGAAGATGGCGGAGCAGTTCAACCTCTCGCTCAAAGGGGATGTCGAACCGGCTCAAGCAGTCAAGACGCTCCAGCAGGAGTTGACCAACATACTAGAGCAGGCAGGGTAACCCGGTCCGAAAGTGAGGTCAGGCGTGACGACCGCAACAACAGAGAAGAAGCGGCGGGGCGGCGTTCTCAGGGAGGAGTTCCGCAATCCCGAGCGACGCACGGCCTACTACATGGTCCTGCCAGCCCTGCTGATCATCCTGATCGTAGCCTTCTTCCCCATACTGCAGTCCATCAACCTGAGCCTGCGCCAGGCTACCATCATCCAGGCAGGACCCTTCGTCGGGCTCGAGAACTACAAGGAGATGCTCGAGAACCCCGACTTCCTCGAGGGGCTCACGAACACCTTGATCTTCACGGTGGCGAGCGTCGCGCTCGAGTTCTTTATTGGGCTCGGCATAGCGCTCGCCATAAACAGGGCGTTCAGGGGAAGGGGCCTGGTGAGGGCCGCCGTGCTCGTGCCCTGGGCCTTCCCTACCGTCATCTCGGCAGTCATGTGGCGGCTGATGTTCCAGGACCAGGTAGGCATCATCAACTACGTGGCAAACTCGACGGGCCTGGTGAGCGAGCCGATACTCTCTGACAGGACGCTGCTTCTCATCGGGGTGATCTTGGTCGACGTTTGGAAGACTACGCCGTTCATGGCGCTCCTCCTGCTCGCGGGGCTCCAGACCATCCCTGGAGACGTCTACGAGGCGGCGAGGGTGGACGGGGCCAACGTCTGGCAGCGCTTCTTCCGCATAACGCTGCCGCTCCTCAAACCGACCATACTGGTAGCGCTGCTCTTCAGGACCCTCGACGCCTACAGGGTCTTCGACCTGTTCTGGGCGCTGAGCAACCGAGAGCTGGAGTCCCTCTCCACCTTCGTCTACGAGGGGGTGAGGATAAGCCAGCTGCAGTTCGCGCAGGGCAACGCGGCCTCGGTGTTCATCTTCGTGACGGCGTTCCTGATCGCGATCTTCTTTATTAAGGTACTCGGCATGCAGACTTCCACGGAGGAGTAGAGAGATGGCTTCCGCAACGGCGACACAGGGAGGCAGGGGGGCTATGAGCTCGCTCCTCTTCTACGTCTTCCTCTTCTTTTTCGTCTTGGTCAGCATGTTCCCGCTGATCTGGATCTTCAAGATGAGCATCATCACCAAGGGCGAGCTCTTCCAGTCCCCTCCGACCATTCTGCCCGCGAACCCGACAGGCGCGGAGTACACCCAGATCCTCAGCGACCCCGCCTTCCAGAAGGCGCTCTTGAACAGCGCCATCATCTCGGGGGTGACTACCGTTGTCTGTCTGTTCTTCGGCTCCATAGCGGCCTACGCCATAGCGAGGCTCAGGTTCCGGTTCAAGAGCTCCGTGATGACCCTGATCCTGGCGATCAGCTTCTTTCCCGCGGTGGCGATCATCGCGCCGCTGTTCGTACAGTACAGCGCCTTCGGCATCATAGACACCTACTGGGCCGCGATCGTCTCCGACGTGGTCTTCGCCCTGCCGCTCACCGTGTGGCTTCTCGTCGCCTTCTTCAGGGAGCTTCCAAAGGACCTCGAGGAGGCTGCCAAGGTGGATGGGGCCACGACGATACAGGCGTTCAGGAAGGTGATAGTGCCCCTCGCTGCTCCTGGAGTGTTCACGACGGCGATCCTCACCTTTATCTTCGCCTGGAACGAGTTCCTCTTCGCCACGACTTTCCTGTTCACCCCGGCGACCCAGCCCGTAACGGTAGTGATCCCTAACTTCGCCAGCCAGTACACGGTGGACTACGGCGCGCAGGCCGCAGCGGCAGTCGTCGTCACCGTGCCGCTCGTGATACTCGTCCTGATCTTCCAGCGCCGTATCGTCTCCGGCCTGACCGCCGGGGCGGTGAAGGGCTAGACAAGAGAGCGCCCCGATGGCGTAGCACGCAGCCCCGGAGCGAAACGCTCCGGGGCTTCTCAGCGCGTGATGGTGGTGTTGCGTTATGCTGTTCACCGCCGGGGATGCTCTTGCATCCGGGGCGCGGTTTGATCGGCGTGGTTTGGGAGGATGTTCCCTGAAGAAAGAGACCTTCTGGACGCGGGACTTGAAGCCTGGCACGAGGCTGCACTCGAGCTTTCTTGCCACCGACTCGGCGGTCCGCAAGGACAGCCGCGGTGTGCCCTTTCTCTCGCTCAAGCTGGTTGACCGCACGGGTTCGGTGGACGCCCTTATGTGGCGGCTCCCAGACGAGCTGCTAAAGGGCCTACCCTCCCCGGTATACGTGGACATCGAGGGCCAGACTCACGAATACAGGGGGACGCTCCAGGTAAAGGTAGAGCGGCTCAAAATCCTCCGTCAGGAGGACGTCTCCGAGGAGGACTACCTCCCGACCACCGAGAAGGATCGTCTGGCCCTCGCCGAGGAGATCCTGCTCGCGGGCAGGGGGTTCGAGAACGAGCACCTCAGAGATCTCTTCGACTCCATGGTCTCGGACGATGACTTCTGGGAGGCGTTCTGCGAGGCGCCAGCCGCCAAGGGCATGCACCACGCCCGCATCGGCGGCCTCCTCGAACACTCGGTCTCGTGCCTCAAGATCGCCAGCGCTCTAGCCGAGGTCTACCCTGTGGACAGGGACCTGATGCTCTTTGGGGCCATCTTCCACGACGTGGGCAAGGTGCGCGAGCTCGCCTGGAGCGGCGGCGGGTTCTCGTATACCACCGAGGGCCGTCTGCTCGGCCACGTCGTCCTCGGCGAGCGAATCGTCGCCTCTTACGTCGCCGCCCTCCCCGGATTCCCCGAGGAGCTCGCCCTGCGAATCTCGCACGTGCTGCTCTCGCACCAGGGGGAGATCGAGTACGGCTCCCCCGAACGGCCCAAGACGCTAGAAGCCCTGCTAGTCCACCTAGTAGACAACCTCGACGCCAGAGCAGCCATGTACCTCGAGAGCACCGCGAACGTCAGCCCCGGCGGCTGGAGCCACCACGATAACCCCCTCGGACGCGCCCTCTACGTGCCAGAGGAATAGCTTGTCAGCACGCCTGCTTTTAGCAGGCTCTCAGCCCGCTTCGGGCCTTTTGCAAGGCCCTCGCTTGTCAGCAAGCCACTCTGGGGGTGGCTTGTCAGCACTTCAGCCAGTCAGCTAGAGAAAGCTGAAATGCTGAAAGCGAGGCCTAGACTAGCGGCCGATGCGTGCTGAAAGCGAAGCCCGAAGGGCGTAGCGTGCTGAGAGGCGCGAAGCGTCGGGCTGACAAGCGAAGCCCTAAAAGGGCGTAGCGGG
>Ga0126312_10003212_pt1 | contig 11010 bp, 7 predicted proteins | sample Plot104A_FD_92537 | JGI IMG/M metagenome (GOLD analysis project Ga0126312, IMG submission 92537) | Serpentine soil microbial communities from UC McLaughlin Reserve, CA, USA - Plot104A | ecosystem: Environmental > Terrestrial > Soil > Grasslands | place: USA: UC McLaughlin Reserve, Lake County... | reverse complement strand
TAGCCACCCGGCTGACTCTGCGGTGGGTAACCGCCGGGCTGACCCTGGGTAGAGTAACCGCCGGGCTGCGACGGCGGCAGCCCGCCGGCCTCGGTTTGGCCCTGCGCATAGCCGTCCTCCGGTGGCCATCCACCAAGGTCCTGGCTCATGGCCGCCCCTCCTCATCGGCATCGGCCGCGCGGTCAGGATCCGGATAGGCTTCGCGACCCTCGTAGTCGGCCTCATCCATTCCCGGAATGATGGAGGTCTCGCGGTCGTCGCCGCGGGATTCTTCCTCCTGGCTTGCCGCGCGGGCGCCTATTGTCGCCACCGCCCTTGGTTTGACGGCCTTGGGCCGGACCCGTACTGCCATGCCACAGGCGTTGCAGAAAGCCGCGTTCGGCTGCAGTGGCATTTCGCATTGAGCGCAGAACTGCGTCTCCGCTCCCGTGTCGGGCCGAACTTCCCTGGCGGATCGTGTGAGCGCTGCCTCCATCAAGCCGACATGCAGGATATTCCGGACTCGGAGGATCAAGATGGCAAGGATGATCAGTCCCCACGCGATGCTCAGCAATACTCCTAAGGTGGCCGAGCCGACATAGGAGAACAGATACGTGCCCGCCTGGTACGCGATGTTTGCTAGCACGGCCTCCGCGACGCCTCGGAAGTAGCGTGGCGTGAATCCGTCGTATCCACGACCCAGGCCAGAGAACTCCGCACAGGCAATGCCCGTGGCCGTTCCCGTGATCAGTGGTTTGATGAAGCCCTCGAGGAAGATCAGCGACACCCATAAGCCAGGGTTGGATTCCTGCACACCGCCGGTAAGCAGGTCCCAGTGCCGAACGATCGTGTCGAACGACGCATATGCCACACCGCTGATGACTCCGAATGTCAGCCCGTCCATCAGATCGTCGAACTCCGGGCGACTGGCCAAGATCACCGGACCGATCTGGCGGATCGCCTCCCCGACGATCGGCACGAGCAGGGCCACGATGAGGAACGTGCCGACCGACGGAGCTCCATCTAGCGCGCCGTCGAAAGTTGGTGAGGAGAACGGGACGGGCCCACGGAGGAAGGTCCACAAGGTTGTGAACCCGATGGCCAATACGCCGGTCAGCCCGAAGGCAAGCGCGGCGACCGGAAGCGGCTCGTCCTCCCACATATTTACGTCATAGAGGTAGACGATGTACACGATCGGAACTGCGAAAGCGGCGACGAGCACAGCGATCGGCATGGCCCCGAAGATGGCGGCGATCAAGGCCACGACCAGCGCGAGGGCCAGTGCGATCCGGTACGTCTGGGGACGCTGCCCTGCTCCTCGCGGCATGATCGTCGATACCAGCGCGAACGACGTCACGGGCTCGTCAGGCTTGGCAGCGAAAGACTTGCGACGGGCAAGATCTGCCGAACGAAGGTCCTGCCCACAAACGTGGCAGAAGTGGGCGACCTCAGTGAGATCGCTGCGACACCGTGGACACTCCATGCCATACCTCCTTGCCGACCGGCCGAGCCATGAGCAACTGCGAGTATGTCATTCCCCAGCGCCAGCCGAGACCAGATCCGACCAGAGATGGTTCACCTGCCTTCGCAGTTCGGCGGTCGTTCCGCTGTTGTCGAGAACCACATCGGCCGCGGCCAGACGTTGTGTGCGACTGGCTTGCGCCGCAATACGGGATTCCGCCTCGTCGCGGCCCAGGGATGTGCGCGCTAGCAGTCGGGCCAGCTGGATTTCCGGTTCGAGGTCGACTACGACGCAGACATCGAAATTCGCGGCCTGGCCGGTTTCCACGAGAAGCGGGATCACGTGCACCACCACCGCCGCTGGCGACGCGGCCGCCTCGAGCTCGGCAGCACGCCGGCGGACGGCAGGATGGACGATGCTTTCCAGATCTCGGCGGGCCTGTGGGTCCGAAAAGACGATTTTGCCAAGTGCGGCGCGATTCAGGCGTCCGTCAGTCAGCACCTGATCGCCGAAACGCGCGACAATTGCCGCCAGTCCGGAAGTACCGGGCTCGACGACCTCGCGTGCCAGCTGGTCCGCGTCGATGATGATCGCGCCATGGCGTGCGAGCTCGTCGGCCACCGTTGACTTGCCCGAGGCAATGCCGCCAGTGAGCCCGACCCGAACTCTTCCTGCTCGCACCCGATGCTCGCAGGTCAGTATCAGCCGCCGGTGAGTTTCTCCCGCAATGCCTGAAGCGCCTCGTCGGAGGCTAGTGAACCCTCTGACCTCGGGGCCGTCGGAGCCGCCGGCTCTCCCGTGGTGGAGGAGTAGCTACCGGTGTCTGCTTCGGCGGCCGCACCACCGGCAGATTCGGACTCCTCGACCTGGCGCTTGTGAGCCTCCCAGCGTGCATGAGCCTCGGCGTACTGCTGCTCCCAGGCAGCGCGCTGATCCTCATAGCCCTCGAGCCACTCGCCCGTCTCGGGGTCGAACCCTTCGGGGTAGAGGTAGTTGCCCTGCTCGTCATATGACGCGCTCATCCCGTACAGGGTCGGATCGAAGTCCTCGGCACCGGCGTCCACGCCCTCGTTGGCCTGCTTGAGGGAAAGCGAGATCCGGCGGCGTTCCAGGTCGATGTCGATGATCTTGACCATTACGTCGTCATTCACCTGGACGACCTGCTCCGGAATCTCAACATGACGCTCGGCCAGTTCGGACACGTGCACCAGGCCTTCAATGCCCTCCTCGACCCGGACGAACGCGCCGAAGGGAACCAGCTTCGTGACCTTACCTGGGACGATTTGGCCGATTTGGTGAGTGCGGGCAAAGGCCTGCCACGGATCTTCCTGGGTCGCCTTCAACGACAGTGATACCCGCTCGCGATCCATGTCCACATCGAGCACCTCGACGGTGACCTCCTGGCCGACCTCGACCACCTCCGACGGATGATCGATGTGCTTCCAGGACAGCTCGGACACGTGCACCAGGCCGTCCACTCCACCAAGATCAACAAAGGCACCGAAGTTCACGATGGAAGAGACCACACCCTTGCGAATCTGGCCCTTCTGCAGCTGGGTGAGGAAGTTCTGCCGAACCTCGGACTGGGTCTGCTCGAGCCATGCCCGCCGGGACAGGACCACATTGTTGCGATTCTTATCCAATTCGATGATCTTGGCCTCAAGCTCCATGCCGACGTAGGGCTGAAGATCACGAACGCGGCGCATCTCTACCAGCGAGGCAGGGAGGAAGCCACGGAGGCCGATATCGATGATCAGGCCGCCCTTAACCACCTCGATGACCTGGCCGGTGACGACGCCGTCCTGCTCCTTGATCTTTTCGATCGTGCCCCAGGCGCGCTCGTACTGAGCTCGCTTCTTGGACAGAATCAGGCGGCCTTCTTTGTCCTCCTTCTGCTGAACCAGCGCCTCAACCTGATCACCGACGCTGACCACGTCGAAGGGGTCGACGTCGTGCTTGATTGAGAGTTCTTTGGAGGGGATGACGCCTTCGGTCTTGTAACCGATGTCGAGCAGGACCTCGTCTCGGTCGACTTTGACGACAGTTCCGGTGACGATATCGCCGTCATTGAAATACTTGATCGTTTTGTCGATGGCCTCAAGAAAGGCTTCGGGTGAGCCCAGGTCGTCGACGGCGACCTGCGCAGGTGCCTCGAGGGAGGACGTCATGTAATAGGGCTCCGGCATGCATCAGTCAGTTGTGTTTGCTGCGGCCCCGTCCGTACTTGCGCGTTTAGGGCCCAACGAATGCTGACTCCCATCCAACCCGTACGAGCGCGGCCTACTCGGTCCGAAGTCGCGCAGGCCACAGCGACAGGAAAGGGTATCGCCGTGCGCCAAACGGGGTCAAACGCCCAGATCAATACGCGCCAGGTCAATGTGCCGCATCATGCCAGGAACGGCCTACGCCGACGGAAACGTCCAACGGCACAGCGAGTTCGACTGCGTGACCCATCTTCTCCCGGACGAGCTCTTCCAGCGACTGGCGCTCGCCATTGGCGATCTCGAAGACCAGCTCGTCATGAACCTGGAGCAGCATCCGGCTGCGTAGTCCGGCATCGCCTAGGGCCTTCTCGATGTCCAGCATCGCGACTTTAATGATATCGGCCGCCGATCCCTGGATCGGCGCATTGAGAGCCATGCGCTCCGCCATCTCTCGTCGCTGCCGGTTGTCACTGATCAGGTCGGGCAAGTAGCGTCGGCGGCCCAAGATCGTCTCGGTGTACTCGGTCCGACGGGCTTCGGCAACCAGCGAATGCAGATAGGTCCGCACACCGCCGAAGCGTTCAAAGTACTCATCCATCAAGGCCTTGGCCTCGGAGACGTCGATGCCAAGCTGCTGGCTCAACCCATAGGCGCTGAGCCCGTAGGCCAGTCCATAGTTCATCGCCTTGATCTTGGCGCGCTCGGCTGGTGTGATCTGCTGCGGATCGACGCCGAACACTCGGGAGGCTGTGACCGTGTGGAAGTCCATGCCGGACTTGAAGGCTTCGATGAGGCTGCTGTCGCCGCTTACGTGCGCCATGATCCGCATTTCGATCTGCGAGTAGTCAGCAGACATCAACGCTTCGCAGCCCTCACCGACGATGAACGCCTGTCGGATCCGTCGGCCTTCCTCAGTTCGAATCGGAATGTTCTGCAGGTTGGGGTCGGTGCTGGATAGCCGACCGGTGGAGGCAATCGTCTGAGCGTACGTTGTGTGGATCCGGCCGTCATCGGCTACTGCCTTTAATAGGCTCTCGACGGTCTGCTTCAGCCGAATCGCATCCCGGTGGATCAGCATCTGCGCGAGGAAGGGGTGCTCAGTTTTCGCATACAGCTGCTGCAATGCCTCGGCGTCCGTGGTGTAACCGGTGCGGGTCCGCCGGGTCTTCGGCATGCCTAGTTCGTCGAACAGCACGACCTGCAGCTGCTTGGGTGAACCCAGGTTGATCTGTTTGCCCAGCACTCGATAGGCCTCCTCGGCGGCCCGATCCACCGTCGCACCGAACTCGGCCTCCAGCGCCTCGAGGTGCTCAACGTCGACCGCGACCCCCCTCTGCTCCATCCGGGCCAGGGTTCGCAACAGCGGTAGCTCCACGCCATAGAGCAGGCTGGTCTCCTTGCGCTCTTCGATCTCCGCATCGAGGGCGTCAGCCAAGTCGATCACGGCCCGAGCTCGAACCATCGCAGCATCCGCGGCAACCTTCGCACCCGAGTCGTCATCGCCAAAGTCAAGCGTCAGCTGGTCCTGGTCCGGGGTTTCGCCGGGCACCTCGACCTTCAATTCCCGTTTCAAGTAGCGGGCGGTCAGGTCAGCCAAGTCAAATGTGCGCTGGTCCGGACGGGTCAGGTAGGCAGCCAGCTGGGTATCGGAGGTGAGGCCGTCAAGGTCCAGCCCCCGAGCCCAGATCGCCAGCAGCGGTCCCTTTGCGTCATGCATCGCCTTCCGATATGTGGGGTCGGTTAACCAGGCAGTCAGCGCGTGATCATCATCTGGCGAAAGCTCAGTGAGCTTGACATAGGCAGCCGCCCCGTCGCCGGCGGCCAAGGCGAGCGCGCGAATGTCACCAGTGCCCGACCCCCAGTTGCCAATCGCGTCTATTCCGGTTCGATCCCCGGCCGCATGCTCCTCCAGCCACGCCGCCAGCTCATCGGTTCCGAGGATTTCGCCGGAGAGCTGAAACCCACCCTCAGGCGAGAGGTCCTCGGCCGGCAGAGTCTCCAGCAACCGGTCACGGAGCACCCGGAACTCAAGTCCATCGAACAGCTGATGGGTTGCTTCACGGTTCCACGGGCGGCGGGTCAAGTCCTCGACTGAGATATCCAAGTCGAGGTCGCAGACGAGCGCATTCACCCGACGATTGCGGAGCACGTCCTCGGTCCGCTCCTGGAGCGCCTCCCCTGCCTTTCCCTTGAGTTCACTGGCGTGCAGAACCAGGTTTTCGAGTCCGCCGTAGGTCTCGAGCCACTTCGCCGCAGTCTTCGGACCGACACCGGGCACTCCCGGCAGGTTGTCACTCGATTCCCCCACCAGCGCGGCCAACTCCGGATAACGGGCCGGAGTCGCGTAGTACCGCTCCTGAACGGCGGCCGGCGTCATTCGCGCCAGGTCGGAGACTCCCTTGCGTGGATAAAGCACCGTGACATGGTCGGTGACCAGCTGGAAGGTGTCCCGGTCACCCGTACAGATCAAGACGTCATAGCCAGCCACTTCGGCCAGGGTCGCCAGGGTGCCGATGACATCGTCGGCCTCATAGCCGTCCTTCTCGATGTGGACGATGTTGAGCGCGTTCAACACCTCCTTGACAAGGTCCAGCTGTCCGCTGAATTCGTCCGGGGTTTTGGACCGGTTTGCCTTGTAATCGGCGTAGACCTCAGACCGAAATGTCCGGCGGGACACGTCAAAAGCGACCCCGACATGAGTCGGATTCTCGTCTCGCAAGACGTTGATCAACATCGAGGTGAAACCGAAGACCGCGTTCGTGTGCTGACCGGTTACCGTGGAAAAGTTCTCAACCGGGAGCGCGAAAAATGCTCGATAGGCGATCGAGTGCCCGTCGATCAGCAGCAGCTTGGGCCGGAGGTCGGCGGCAGTGGTCGGATTCGGCACGGTGCCGACTCTAGCCGCGCATTGTGACAGCGCGTTCTGGCAACGCAAGTCGCCCGTAATGACACCGCTATCGGCTCTCAACAGGCCGGCTACAACCCTTGGTCAGGGCTGTCAGTACGTATTAGGTCGGCTACAGCGTCGTAAACCCGGCAGTATGTCCCCGCTGGCTACACACTTCCTTAAGGAGGAACTTTGCAACCAAGATCGATCACACGCGTCATCACCGTAGGCGTAGCGGTGGCCCTCGCGCTGAGTGCCTGCGCAACGGATGGCAACACCGGCACCAGCAGCGGCGACGCCGCCGGTGACACACTCATCGTGGCATCCGACCTGCCGCTGCAAGGAGCTGGGGCCACCCAGTGGCAGGACACCAACAAGCTCATCCAGCTTTACCTGGAGCAACAGGGCAACAAGGCGGGCAAATACAACATCTCGTTCAAGATTTACGACGATTCCACAGCCGCAAAAGGGGCCTGGGACGAGGCAGCGTGTGCCAAGAACGCCACGGATCACGTCGCGAACACCCACGAGGTCGCGGTGATGGGTACCTACAACTCAGGCTGTGCCAAGATCCAGCTCCCCACCTTGAATCGAGACACCTCCGGGCCGATGCTCATGGTCTCGCCCGGAAACACCAACCCTGGACTCACCAAGAAGTGGGAGACCGGCGAGCCGGAGAAGTTCTACCCGACCGGTATCCGCAACTACGCCCGCGTCGTCACCACTGATGATTATCAGGGCAACGCGGGGGCAACATTCGCCGCTGAGGACCTAAAGGTCAAGAAGTGCTTCGTGTTGAATGACAACCAGACCTACGGTTTGGGCGTGGCCAAGGCATTTGCGGATTCGGGCAGGAAAGCAGGCATTGAGATAGTTGGCGAACAGTCCTGGGATGCCAAACAGCCCAATTACACCGCCTTGTTCCAATCGGTTAAGGCCTCCGGCGCCGACTGCGTGTACCTCAGCGGCATCTACGAGAACAACGGCGGTCAGTTGATCAAGGACAAGGTCTCAGTACTGGGCGATAACCACAAGGTCAAGCTCATGGCGCCGGACGGCTTCACGGGCTATCCGGACCTGCTGAAATTGCCGCAGGCGGAGGCAATGAATCTGACGTTCACCGGCCTGCCCCAAGACGAGCTGATCGCGGCCGGGGGACCTTCCGCCAAGCTGATCGACGCCTATAAGACCAAGTACGGCTCGGTTCCGAACGGGAATTTCCCCCTGTACGGTGTCGCGGCCACCCAGGTCATCCTGGCGGCGGCCGCCAAGTCCGACGGCACTCGTAAGGGGATCACGGCCGCCGTGTTGTCCGGCGACGGCATCACCATTCCAGAGTCAGAATCGGTGACCGGCAAGGAAATCAGGATCGATCCCGCCACCGGCGATACCACCGCCAAGGACATCACTATCGAGATCGTCAAGGGTGGTAAGGAAACCTATGTGAAGGCTCAAGCAGTCGACTAGAGTCCCGCTCAGCAATGTACCGAGGCCGCCGGGTCTGGAGGAGGTGCTCCGCCCTCCAGACCCCGCGGCCTCGCCATGTTTGGCAGAGAGGTTGTTAGGCCAATGACGGCGACAGCAATCGGAAGCACGAGGCGCAAGTCTCGTATTCGGCTCGGTCCGGTCGTCGAGCGGGGCCTACGTCTGATTCTGCTGGTCCTGGCGGGAGTCTGGTTGGTCTGGAACCTTATTGCTGATCCGACGAGATTCACCGGGTCGGTGTTGGTCGGGTTGCAGAATGGGCTGCTCTACGCACTGGTCGCTCTCGGCTACACGATGGTGTACGGCGTTATCGAATTGATCAACTTTGCGCATGGTGACCTATTCATGCTGGCTACCATCGTCGCCGCCGCAATCATGGTGACCGCTCTCGGCGTCGAACATCTCGGCGTCTCCGCGATTCTCCCGCTGATCGTCGCGCTGCTGGGCTGCATGGCCTTCGGCGCCGCTGTCAATGTCTCAGCTGAGTTCTTCGCTTATCGACGATTGAGATCTGCACCACGACTTGCTCCGCTGATGACTGCGGTCGGACTGAGCTTCGTCTTCCGCGGCATCGCTCAGCAGGACTACGTCAACGGTTCAGCTCAGAAAAACTGGCCCATCGTATGGGGCGGCCCGATTGTTGAGGGCGTCTATCTCTACAAGCTGCTGCTGGTCGGGGCTGTCACCGCCCCGGTGCTCCTCGGCATGAGGTACGTCGTTACCCGGACCAAGATGGGAAAGGCCATGCGCGCTGTCGCGCAGGATCAAGACGCCGCCAGGCTGGTGGGCATCAACGTCAACAGCACCATCTCGTTCACCTTCGGACTTGGCGGGGCACTTGCCGGTGTCGCGGGAGTTCTGTTCTTCTTGATCCAGGCGCAGACCTACTACGACACTGGCACCCAGCTGGGCTTGATTGCCTTCACCGCTGCCGTCCTGGGTGGGATCGGGAACCTCACCGGTGCCGTAGTCGGCGGCATGGCCATCGGGCTGATTCAGGCCATAAACGAAGGCGGCGCTCACGGACTCGGCTCAAATTGGTCGCAGTCTCTGGTGTTCCTAATATTGATCGTCTTGATGGTCTTCAGACCTGAAGGCATCTTCGGCCGGCCATCGACGGAGAAGGTGTAGCAATGCTCAAACGCGCAATCTCTGGGCGTCGGGCATGGCTCGCTGACTACAGGTGGCCCTTGGGTTATGTCGCCGTCATCGCCTTCTTGTTCCTGCTCTATCAGGCGATACTGCCGAATCTCATCGACGAGGTTTCCGAACCCATCACTGCGTGGCTTCCGGTTGCCACCATTAACGAGTGCCTGATGTGGGCGATCATGGCCCTCGGCTTGAATGTCGTTGTCGGTTACGCCGGCCTGCTGGATCTCGGCTATGTGGCGTTTTGGGCACTGGGCGGCTACACCGCCGGCTGGCTTATGGCCGCGCCGTTCAACTGGACGTGGGACTTTCACCTTTTCGCTCCGGTGGCCAAGACATACCCCGGCACGCATATCTCGTTCTGGCTGGTGATCCTGATCGCTGGCTGCTTGTGCGCCGTGCTCGGCGTGATCATCGGCGCGCCGACCCTGCGGCTGCGCGGAGATTACCTTGCGCTGGTCACCTTGGGCTTCGGCGAGGTAATCACCCAGTTCTTCCGTAATTCGAACAACATCGACGGCTACAACGTGGCCAACGGGGATGCGGGGATCCCGATTGTCGACCCAATTGGCCTTGGGCTGTTCAGCCTCATCGGCGGTGTGCCGGAGTCCCTAACCAACTCTGGAAGGGACAACGTCTACAAGATCTTGGTCCTCGGCGCCCTGCTGGGGCTGTGCATTTTTGTCTCCCTGCGAATCCGCGGCGGCCGTCTCGGCCGGGCATGGCTGGCTATCCGCGAGGACCAGCTCGCCGCCAGCATGATGGGCGTTCCCCTAGTCCGCTCGAAGCTGCTGGCCTACGGGGTAGGCGCTTTCTTTGGCGGCATTGGGGGCGTGGCCAACGCCGCTGGTATCACGGGAGCCGTATCGCCCTCCGGCTTCGACTTCGGCAAGTCGGTACTGGTCTTGCTCATGGTCGTGCTCGGCGGTATGGGCAACGTCTGGGGCGTCACAATCGGGGCTTTCCTGCTGGCCTGGCTGAACAGCAATGGGCTTAGGCAGATCGGCGTTCAAATTGGCGCCGCCTTCGACAAGAACCTGGAAGCTGTGCTGCCTCGCTACAACTTCCTCATTTTGGGTCTGCTGCTCGTCTCGATGATGCTGTTCCGGCGCGAGGGGTTGCTCCCGGAGAAGCGGACGAAGGCATTGATGACAATGCCGAGCCGGACCGAGATGGAGTCGGTGGGGGCTCACATCGCGGAAGCGGATGCCAAGAGTCAGGCAGTTGCGCAGTCGGACTCGGCCACAGACGCGGAGATCGCCGCCTCCGCTGCTGCCGTCAGTCCGGTGCTCGAGGAGTCCGATGGGGAGTCAACGAGCTCCGGGACTCAGACGGACAAGTGATCCAACCAGCCGCCGATTCGGCTGAACAAGGCGCCGACCCAACCAGCACGAATGTCATGTACGCCGACCACATCACCATCCGCTTTGGCGGCCTGGTTGCCATAAACGACGTATCGTTCGGCATACCCCGGAGGTCCATAGTGAGCCTGATCGGCCCCAATGGAGCGGGAAAGACGACATTCTTCAACGTCCTCACGGGGCTGTACCAGCCTAGCGAAGGCACCGTCTACCTTGACGGACGAGACCTCACCGGGCTGAAGCCCGAGCGGCGGGCAGCCATGGGTATGGCACGTACCTTCCAGAACATCCGGCTGTTCAACCTGATGACGGTTGAGGAGAACATCATGGTCGCGATGCACGCTCATTTGCGCTCCGGCGTGTTTTCTACGGTGCTTCGGCTGCCTCGACAGCGACGGGAGGAACAAGCCGCCCGGGATGCCGCTCGGGAGCTTATGCACTACGTCGGGATCGAACGGGGTGCGGGTGAGCTGGCCCGCAATC
>Ga0126312_10003211_pt1 | contig 11011 bp, 9 predicted proteins | sample Plot104A_FD_92537 | JGI IMG/M metagenome (GOLD analysis project Ga0126312, IMG submission 92537) | Serpentine soil microbial communities from UC McLaughlin Reserve, CA, USA - Plot104A | ecosystem: Environmental > Terrestrial > Soil > Grasslands | place: USA: UC McLaughlin Reserve, Lake County... | reverse complement strand
GCCACGAAGCTGTAGACGCCGATCGCCTTGGCCTGCTCCCGGGGCTCCGGGAACATCGTCACGATCATCCCGAGGATGACCGCCGAGGTCATGGCGCCGCCGATGCCCTGGAGGAAGCGGGCGCCGACCAGCAGCTCCTGGCTCTGCGCGATTCCGCACAAGAGCGAAGCGCTGATGAAGACGGCAAGTCCGGCGAGGAAGACGCCCCTGCGTGAAATGAGGTCGCCGAGTCTGCCGGCCAGCAGGAGCAGCCCGCCGAACGTGATCAGGTAGGCGTTGACCACCCAGGCGAGGCTCGACTGCGAAAAGCCGAGGTCCTTCTGTATGGAGGGCAGCGCGACGTTCACGATGGTGGCGTCGAGGACGATCATGAGCATCCCAACGCACAGCACGACGAGGGCGATCCAGCGGGAGCGGTCTGTCTCAGAGGTCATGGACCGAGCTTGCCAACGGGCCGGCGAACCACACATGGGGGTATCCGGCCAAGCGGGGTGCGGGCAGCCGCACTGCGGCAAACCGCACCCCGGGACGTGAGCCAGCCGTACTGAGCGGCACGCTCGGCGCTGGGAACCTGGCTGGCCATGAACGGTCAAGTCATACGCCCGGACGACCCCGGTTACGACCGGGCCCGAACCGTGTTCTACGGCGGCATCGACCGCCATCCCGCGATGATCGCCCGCGTCCGCGACGCCGCCGACGTCCGCCGGGTGGTGGCGCTCGCGGGCGAGACCGGCCTGGAGTTGGCCGTCAGGAGCGGGGGCCACAGCCTCGCCGGCCACGGGGTCAGCGACGGCGGGATCGTGCTCGACCTGTCCGACATGCGCGGGCTCGACATCGACGTGAGGCAAGGCACGGCCTGGGCCGAGACCGGATTGACCGCCGGTGAGTACACCACCGGGACGGGAACGGTCGGCCTGGCCACCGGCTTCGGCGACACCGGGCAGGTGGGCATCGGCGGGATCACGTTGAGCGGCGGGGTCGGATTCCTCGTCCGCAAGCACGGGCTGACGATCGACAATGTGCTGGCCGCGGACGTCGTCACCGCCGATAGGGAGCTCCTGCGCGTCGACGCCGAGAGCCATCCGGATCTCTTCTGGGCCATCCGCGGAGGCGGCGGCAACTTCGGCGTGGTGACGCGGTTCCAGTACCGCCTCCACGAGGTCGGCACGGTCATGGGCGGCGTCCTGGTGCTGCCGGCGACGGCCGACGTGATCGAGTCTTTCCTCGCCGAGGCCGAGGCGGCGCCGGAAGAGCTGTCGACCATCGCCAACGTGATGCCCGCCCCGCCGGCCCCGTTCATCCCGGCTGAGCATCACGGCCGCCCAGTGGTGATGGGGATGCTGGCCTATGCGGGCAGGATCAGGGACGGGGAGCGCGCCCTGGCCCGCTTCCGGGAGCTCGCGACGCCGATCGCCGATCTGCTGCGGCCTTTGCCCTACCCCGAGGTCTTCCCGCCGGCTCAGGAGGACTTCCATCCGATCGCGGCAACGCGAACGATGTTCCTCGACCGCTTCGACCGCCGAGCGGCGGAGACGATCGTCGGCCGGCTCGAGACGGCCACCGTGGCCATGGCGGTCACTCAGCTCCGGGTGCTCGGCGGCGCGATGGCGCGCGTCCCCGCTGACGCCACGGCCTTCGCACACCGTGGCCGCCGCATCATGGCCAACGTCGCCGCGATGTACGAGCGTCCCGAGCAGCGGGCGGCGCAGCAGGCCTGGTCGCGACGGGCTTGCGGACGCGCTGCTCCAGAGCGGCGGCGCCTATGTCGGCTTCATCGGCGACGAGGGCGAGGAGCGGGTCCGCGCCGCGTACCCCGGCTCGACCTTCGAACGGCTGGCGGCGATCAAGGCTCGCCACGACCCGGACAACCTCTTCCGGCTGAACCAGAACGTCAGGCCTGAGCCGGCAGCGGATCGATCTCGTCCGCGTGCCGCCTGACATCCGGTTAACATACCCAGCCGGGTAGGCGGATCTCGCGGCGGCCGCGGGCGCTCATGGGCGCACTCCGCGTCGGCTGAGTCGTGGCCGCAGTACGGCTAGCCGTACTGCGACGCGTGTGGCGGCTGGGGACAATCCGTGCCGCAGCGGGTAGGCGCCGCGATTGCTCGACGGAAGGGAAGAGGCCAATGCCTGAACGCGACGGATACATCGCCGGCGTGCCGTGCTGGGTGGATACGAGTCAGCCCGATCCCGAGGCCGCTGTCGCCTTCTACGGCGACCTGTTCGGGTGGGAGTTCGAGAGCGTCATGCCGCAGGGGTCCGAGGGGAAGTACTTCGTCGCCCGGATCCGGGGCGGCGACGTCGCCGCCGTCGGATCGATCCCCGAGGGTGCGCCGCCGGCGGCGATGTGGAACACCTACGTCTGGGTCGACAGCGCGGATCAAGCAGCGTCGAAGGCCGGCGATGCCGGCGGTAGCGTCGTCATGGAGCCGTTCGACGTCATGGATGCCGGCCGGATGGCCGTGTGCGCAGATCCCGAGGGAGCAGTCTTCTGCGTCTGGCAGGCGAAGGAGCAGAAGGGCGCGCAGATCGTCAATGAGCACGGCAGCCTGAACTTCAACCAGCTCAACACCCGTGACCCCGAAGGCGCCAAGTCCTTCTACGGCTCCCTGTTCGGCTGGCAGACGCTGGAGCTCCCGGGCGGCTTCGAGATGTGGACCCTGCCCGGCTACGGGGACTACCTGGAGCGCGACAATCCGGACCTGCGCAAGCAGATGGCGGAAAGCGACGCGCCCAAGGGCTTCGAGGAAGTCGTCGCGTCGCTGGTTCCGATCGCGACCGACCAGCCGGACGTGCCGCCGCATTGGGGCGTCACCTTCGCCGTCGACGACGCGGATGCCATCGCGGACAAGGCGGCCGAGCTTGGCGGCAATGTCGTCCTCCCGCCGATGGATGCCCCCTGGGTCCGGATGACGGTCATCACCGACCCCCAGGGCGCGACGTTCACCGCCAGCAAGTTCGTGCCCGAGAACCGCGACCTGGCGACGCAGGCGGACACAACGGTCGGGTCCAGCTAACTGGGAGCTAGGGGACCCTCGCGGCTGCCCGCCGCGAGGGCCACCCTCCTGCCTAGGACCGTCCCTCCGCGAGCGCCACCCGCTCGACGTCTAGGCGCGGAAGGATCTTCTCCAGCCAGTTCGGGATCCACCAGTTGCGGCTGCCGAGCAGCTGCATCACGGCGGGTACCAGCACCATCCGGACGATGGTGGCGTCGAGGAAGATCGCCGATGCCAGGCCGATGCCGAACAGCTTGAGGAATACGTCGGGCGCGGCCAGGAAGGCGAGGAAGACGACGACCATGATCGCCGCCGCCGCCGTGATCACGCGCGCGGTCTTGGCCAGCCCGTCGGCCACGGCCCTGGAGGTGTCCCCGTGCTTCAGGTACTCCTCGCGGATCCGCGACACGAGGAAGACCTCGTAGTCCATCGACAGTCCGAAGAGGATCGCGAACATCATCACCGGCATGAACGGGGCCACGGGGACCTCGTGGTCGATGCCGATCAGCTTGCTGAACGCTCCGCCATTGGCCACCATCGTCATCACGCCGTAGGCGGCGCCGACCGACAGCAGGTTCATCACGCCCGCCTTGAGCGAGATCAGCGGCGAGTGGAAGGCGACCAGCAGGAGCAGGAAGGAGAGACCGAGCACGCCGATGATGAACACCGGCATGCGGTCCTTCATGTACTCGCTCTGGTCCTCCAGCGCCGCGGTGACGCCGCCGACCTGAGCGGTGATACCGGCGCGGCCGAGCGTCCCCGGAACGGTGTCGTCGCGCAGCCGGTTGACCAGATCCTCCGTCTGCTGATCCTGCGGGGAGCTCGTAGGGATCACCGTGATCAGGGCGGCGTCGCCGTCCTTGTTGATCACGGGCTTCGGGACGAAGGCGACTTCGCGATCGCTGCGAACGCGCTGCGCGAACGAGTCCACGGTGCCCTTCGCCTCACGGCCCGGCAGCTCCGCGGCGACCACCAGCGGTCCGTTGGTGCCGGGGCCGAACCCCTCCTTGTTCAGGTCGTAGGCCTGGCGCGTCATCGTGTCCGGCGGATCGTTGCCGGCGTCGGGAAAGCCGAGGCGCATCCCCAGCGCGGGGGCGGCCAGCGCCAGCAGGATCGCCAGCGCGACGACCCCGGCAGCCCAGGGCCGCCGCTGAACGGCGTGGGCCCAGCGCGCCGCCGGCGAGCTGCCGTTGGTCTCCGCCCGCAGCAGCCGGCTGCCCAGCCACGGGATCCGCCAGCGGTCGACCTTCGGGCCGAGCAAGGAGAGCAGCGCGGGCAGCAGCGTGACCGACGCGAGCATCACGACGAGCACTGCCAGGGAGGTCGAGATCGCGACGCCGTACATGTATGTCAGGCCGGTGAGGCAGAGGCCAAGGACGGCGATGACGACCGTGGCGCCGGCGATGATCGAGCTGCGCCCGGCGGTCGTCACTGCCTCGACCACGGCGTCGTGGCGGTTCTTACCCTGGCTCAGCGCGGAGCGGAAGCGGGTCAGGACCAGCAGCGAGTAGTCGATGCCGACGCCGATGCCGACCAGGCCCGACACGGCCGTCGTCCAGTCGGGCACGTCGATGCCATTGGCCAGGAGCAGGATCAGGCCACCGGACGAGATGCCCAGACCGATTAGCGCGATCGCAAGCGGCAGCCCGGCCGCGACCACCGAGCCGAAGGCGATCAGCAGGACGATCGCCGCGCCGAGGAACCCGATGCCCTCGGGACTGGACTGGCTCTGGGCCGCGTAAATCGGGTCCCCACCGAGCTTCAGATCCAGCCCGTTGCCGTCGTTCTTCTCGGCCGCGTCGATCAGCTGCTTCCCCTGGTCCTTGGTGAAGTCCCAGCCCGGAACGGTCATCGGCAGCGTGGTCGAGCCGATCTTGCCGTCGCGGGACACCCGGATCGGTGTATGCACGGCGATGTGGTCGACCTTCTCGGCCTGGTCGAAGAAGGCGTTCAGCTGCCGCTGCGCGCCCGGACTCCTCGCCCCGTCCTGGTCCTTCCAGACGACGTAGATCTCCTGCCCCGAGTAGCCATCGAACCCCTTCTTCGTCAGGTCGCTGGCCGCCTTGGACTCCGAGCCGGGCGTGTCGTAGTCGGCGTTGTAGTCGCCTGCCAGTGAGGTTCCGAGGCCGATGATCACGACCGCCGCGACGATCCAGACGAGGACCATGCGGCCCCGGCGTCGGCAGGCCAGGTCGGCGAGACGGGTAAGGAAGCCTGTCATTGCTTGCGCACCTCTCGGGTCGTGATCCGTTGCCAGTCTGCGGCCGACCGCTCGGCCGTCCAATGCGGCTGCCCGCCGAATCGGGGTGCGGTTACCCGAACCGCACGTCGCTCACGGAGTTAGACCACGCCCGCGCCGGAAACTAATCGGGTACACGGAACCGGCGCCACCGCGCGCTGAGGCCCTGCGCGCCCAGCGAGCGGCTGCGACCGTCCCGGATCGGCAGCATCGTCCAGATCCCGAACCCGATGCGAGCGCGTTCGGGGATCAACGTGCCGCCGACCTCGTACACCGTGCGGCCGTCGACGCGCCAGGCCGCGGTCGATCTGCTCCGGTCGAGGGTGATCTCGCACTCGCGAAGCCGAGTGAAATCGTCGTCGAAGTCCTCGTACGGCGACTCGACCACGTGGTAGAAGGGCTCGCCCGCGCCGCCATCGCCCAAGCCCAGCTGTTCGTGCAGCGCGAGGGCACGGGTGGAGGTGCCGCAGACGGCGAACACGCGCTTGCTCACTTCGAGGTCGAAGACGTGGAAGGCGGCCATTCCTCGACGATAATCCCCCGGTTCCCCGCCGATGTTCTCGACCGCGAGGTCGACGGCGAACGTCGCGGGCCGATCCGGCGGCAGCTCGAACTGAGCAGTCGAGAAGACGAGGTACTTGGGGCTGTCGGCGGCCTGAAACCTGTCGTCCGAGAGCGAGAACCGGGGAATCGTCACCCGCACCTCGCCGTCACCGACGGCCAGCTCCGCGCCCCGGTCCAGCGGGATGTGCTCGCCACCCGTCGGGAGTGGTAGGCGCGCCGGGCCCCAGCGCGCAGCGTCGAGGTCCGCGCCGCCGAGCTCGTCGTAGGTGACGAAACCGTCGCGGGCGGCGGCCATCAGGTTCTCCTTTCGGTGGTCACACCCCGCGCATTTCGCGGGTCTCAGTGGTATGACCCGACGCGACGGAGGAATGTGACCGATGGGAGATCAGGAATGGCTGGCTGAGCGTTTCGACGAGCAGCGGACCCACCTGCGGGCGGTGGCTTACCGCATGCTCGGTTCACTCAGCGAGGCGGACGACGCCGTCCAGGAAGCTTGGCTTCGGCTAGCCCGGTCGGATACGAGCGACGTCGAGAATCTGAGGGCCTGGCTGACCACGGTCGTCGCGCGCGTGTCGCTGAACATGCTCCGCTCACGGCAGACCAAGCGCGAGCAGCCACTGGGCCCGCACCTCCCGGAGCCGATCGTGGACCGCGCGGACGGGACGGACCCCGAGCACGAGGCCATACTGGCCGACTCGGTCGGTCTCGCGCTTGTTGTGGTGCTCGAGACGCTCAGCCCCGCCGAGCGGCTCGCGTTCGTGTTGCACGACATGTTCGCCGTGCCGTTCAACGAGATCGCGCCGATCGTTGATCGCTCTCCGGCCGCGGCACGGCAGCTCGCGAGTCGGGCCCGCCGCCGCGTCCAGGGCGAGAGGCCGGTGCCCGACGCGGATCTCGCCACCCAGCGGGAGGTCGTCGACGCCTTCCTCGCTGCCGGGCGCGAAGGCGACTTCGAGCGCCTGGTGGCGGTGCTCGACCCCGACGTGGTGTTGCGGGCCGACGTCGGTGCCGAGGGTCCGGGCGTGTCGAGGGAGATCCGCGGCGCGGAGAAGGTGGCCGGCCAGGCCGTCTTCTACGGGCGGCTTGGCCTCGAGATGCGTCCCGCGCTGATCAACGGCGCGGCCGGGCTGGTCACCACCCGGGACGGGAAGCCGTTCTCGGTCGGCGGCTTCACCGTGAGGGACCGGAAGATCATCGAGATCGACTTCCTCGCCGACCCCGAGCGCCTCAGCCAGCTCGACCTGACGATCCTCGACGACTGACGGGCCGAGCATCTGTCACATCCTCCCGTCGGGATACGAGCCGATGACGGGTGCGCAGTCAGGCCGCAAGGGCCAGGACCGCCCCGTCCCGTCGGGGCCTCCGTGACCGCCAGTGGCGGCTGATCCTGCGGCGCCAGAAGCTCATACCGATCGAGAGTGTGCGCCGCACGCGGGCTCGGTCCAATGCGGCGGTCCGCCCAAGTCCGGTACGGCTAGCCGCACTGTTGAAACGCAGGACCGGCGCCAGAATGGAGCAATGGGCATCAGCGTCCTCGTTGTCGACGACCACGCCGGGTTCCGCAGCTGCGCCCGACGATTGCTGCAGGCGCAGGGCTTCGACGTCGTCGGGGAGGCCGCCGACTGCCCGTCCGCCGTGGCCTGCGCCCGCGAGCTCGGGCCCGAGCTCGCCCTGGTCGACGTCTACCTGCCCGGCGCGGACGGCTTTGAGGTATCGGCTCGGCTCGCGGCGCTCGAGAAACCGCCGGCGATCGTCCTCATCTCGAGCCACGACCCCGCCGAACTCGAGGCGATGATCCCTCCCAGCGGCGCTCGCGGCTTCATTCCGAAGGAGCTGCTCTCGCGCGAGACGATCGAGGCGCTGCTGTGACCACGGCGATGGTCGCCAGGCTGAGCGCCATCGCGGAGGAACAGGCGGCTCTCCATCGCGTGGCAACGCTCGTGGCGAGCGGAGCCGAGCCCTCACAGGTATTCGAGCGGGTCTGCGTGGAGGTCGGTGCGGTGCTGGGCGTCAAGAGCACGAACGTCACCCGCTTCGAGAGCGACGGCACGCAGACGGTGCTCGCAGGCTGGAGCATGCCCGGCGCGCCCGTGTTCCCGGTGTCGGTCGGCGTCCCGCTCGACGGCGATGCGGCCGTCGCCAAGGTGAGCCGCAGCGGCCGGGCCGAGCGCGTCGACGATTACGCGGGCATGGAAGGCGTGCTGCCCGGCCGGGTCCGCGCCGCCGGCATCGCTTCCGCAGTGGCGGCCCCGATCAAGGTGGGTGGGCGCCTATGGGGAGCGATGGTCGCGTCGAGCGGAGAGCCATACAGCTTCCCGTCCGATACGGAGTCTCGCGTTGCCGGGTTCGCTCAACTGGTGGCCGGCGCGCTTGCCAGCGCCGACGCACGTGAGAAGCTCGCCGCCTCCCGCGCACGGATCGTGGAGGCCGGCTACGCCGAGCGCAAGAGGCTCGAGCGCAACCTCCACGACGGCGCCCAGCAGCGGCTGGTCAGCCTCGCCCTGGTGCTCGGGGAGATCACGACGAAGCTCGACAGCGATCCCGCCGCCGCACGCGGGCTGCTGGGCGCGGCTCGCGAGGAGCTCGCGCTGGCGCTCGAGGAGCTTCGCGAGCTCGGTCGCGGCATTCATCCGTCGATCCTCGGCGAGCACGGGCTGAGTTCCGCGCTCGAGATGCTGACGGCGCGCTCCCCGGTGATGGCCGAGATCACAGCTCTTCCCCGGACGCGGCTGCCGGAGTCCATCGAGGCGGCGGTCTACTACCTCGTGGCGGAGGCGCTGACGAACGTCGCGAGGCACTCCGCTGCCACGCATGTGACGGTGGCAGTCACCCGCTTTGAGAACCGTGCGCGGGCGGAGATCCGCGACAACGGCGTTGGCGGGGCGCGCCTCGGCGCGGGCTCCGGGCTGCGCGGCCTCGCCGATCGCGTCGAAGCGCTCGGCGGCCGCTTCGTGCTGCGTAGCCGGCGCGGCACGGGCACGCTGGTGATCGCCGACATGCCGCTCCCTCGAACGTGAGCCGGCCGCAGTGAAAGCCCCTCCCTCTGCTGAAATTCGCAGCGCGGGTATGACGAACGACGAGGGCTCAGCCACCAGGCTTTCAACGCTGCTGGACGAGCAGGCGGCGCTGCGCCGTGTCGCTACCCTGGCGGCCGCGAGCGCTGACGCCCGGCGCCTCTTCGACGGCGTCTGCGAGGAGCTCGGTCATCTGCTGGACGTGGAGAGCACCGACATGGTGCGCTTCGAGGGGGAGCGGACCGCGACGGTGGTCGCCACGTGGATGGCGGAGGGCGGGCCGTCATTCCCGGTGGGCGACACCATTCCGGTGGAAGGGGACTCCGTCACGGCCAAGCTCTACCGAAGCTGCCGCCCCGAGCGGATCGACAACTACAGCGCCGTCCGCGGCGAGCTGGCAGCCAAGCTCCGGGAAGTGGGGATCCTCTCCGTCGTCGGCGCGCCGATCACCGTTGCCGGGCGGCTCTGGGGAGCCGTGATGGCCTCGAGCACGCGGCCCTATGCCTTCCCCGCCGACGCGGAGCAGCGCATCGCCGACTTCGCGGAGCTCGTCACGGCCGCGCTCGCCAACGTCGACGCGCGCGAGCAGCTCGCGGCGTCACGGGCACGGATCGTCGAGGCGAGTTATGAGGAGCGTCGCCGTCTCGGTCGCGACCTGCACGACGGCGCCCAGCAGGAGCTCGTCGGAGCGGCCATGAGCCTCAAGCTGGCCGAGGAGAGGCTGCAGGAATCCCCGGAGGAGGCGCGGGAGCTCCTGAGCGCCGCTGTCGACCAGGTTCACGCGGGACTCGGCGACCTCCGAGAGCTCGCCGCGGGCATCCACCCAGGCATCCTCACGGACCGCGGTCTCCGCGCCGCGCTCGGCGCGCTGGCCACGCGGTCGCCGGTGGCGGTGGAGCTCGGGGACGTCCCGGAGGAGCGCCTGCCTGCCGCCGTGGAGACCACCGTGTACTTCGTCGTCTCGGAGGCGCTCACGAACGCGGCAAAACACTCCGGCTGCCGGGCCGTCGACGTGGAGGTGCGGCTCGAGGACCGCTCCGCGGTCGTCGAGGTCCGCGACGATGGCGTGGGAGGCGCGGACGTCGACGCCGGCTCCGGGCTCTGCGGCCTGGCCGACAGGGTCAGCGCACTGGGTGGTGAATTCGAGGTCGAGAGCCCCGCCAAGGCCGGGACGACGATCCGAGCGGGCATCCCAGTGGCTGTCGCCAGCCGCACGACCTGATTGACGCGCTGTCACATCCGGGAGCCCTGCGGTGTCAAGGGGATATGACCATTTCGGCACCGACACTCGGTTCGACGGTGCGAGAAGGGGTGCAGGGCATGCGGGTTGTTGTCGCCGACGACTCCGTGCTGCTGCGCGAGGGGATCGCTCGGTTGCTCGAAGAGGCCGGCGTGGAGGTCGTCGGGCAGGCCGGTGACGCCGACGACCTGATGCGAAAGGTGTCGGCCCACAAGCCGAACGTCGCTGTGGTGGACATTCGCATGCCGCCGGACCATGCCGATGACGGCCTGCGGGCGGCGCTCGAGATTCGGGCCCGACAGCCGGACACGGGTGTGCTGGTCCTCTCGCAGTACCTCGAGGAGGGCTACGCGCTCGACTTGGTCGGCGAGTCGGCCAAGGGCACCGGCTATCTCCTGAAGGATCGGGTCGCCGACGTGGAGCGCTTCGTGGACGCCGTGCGCGCCGTGGGCGAGGGCGGCACGGCGCTCGACCCGGAGGTGGTGTCCCAGCTCCTGGGGCGGCGGCGCCGCGACGACCCCCTCGCTGAGCTGACCCCGCGTGAGCGCGAGGTGCTGGCGTTGATGGCCGAGGGACGGTCCAACCTGGCCATCGCGGAGGAACTCGTAGTCACCGCGCGCGCGGTCGAGAAGCACGTGACGAGCATCTTCGGGAAGCTCGGGCTGGTACCGGCCGCGGACCATCACCGGCGCGTGCTGGCGGTCCTCGCCTTCCTTGGCCCCTAGACGCTATGGCCTCGGCCTCCGCTGGGGCTGCGTCCTAAAGCGGCCGGACCTTTCGCATGGACGGGGGTTTGTCTGGCCGGAGGAGTGGCCTCGGGCTGACCCCGGGCGAAGGAGGGTTCGGCCTTGCAGCAGACGATGACACGAGTGGGCCTTGGTGCCCATGCCTGTTCCACCCACGGCGCGGCGATCAATGTCGCGAGCGGTGAGCTGACGCGAGCGCGCTTCGGCGCCGG
>Ga0126312_10003210_pt1 | contig 11014 bp, 9 predicted proteins | sample Plot104A_FD_92537 | JGI IMG/M metagenome (GOLD analysis project Ga0126312, IMG submission 92537) | Serpentine soil microbial communities from UC McLaughlin Reserve, CA, USA - Plot104A | ecosystem: Environmental > Terrestrial > Soil > Grasslands | place: USA: UC McLaughlin Reserve, Lake County... | reverse complement strand
CGCCGGGCCAGGCCCCGGGCCCCAGCGGCCCGGTCGCGTAGACCACGGCCGGACCGGGGGCCAACCCCGTCACGGCCTCGAGGTCGAGCGCCGCGGGCAGGTCGAGATGGGCCACGTCCGCGAGGTCGTGCACGGTGGCGCCGGGCAGGACCGCGCTCGCGCGCGGTACGAGCCCGTCGCCGTCGACCCAGCGCGCCTCCAGCTCGGCGAAGCCCGCGGCGAGGGCGGGGCGGGCCTCGAACACGTCCTCCGCTGTCCGCCCGAAGAGCGCGGCAACGCCGACGGCCGCCGCCAGCTCCTCGTCGGTCGGTGGGGCCGTGGACGCCGGGTCCGCGGTCAGCCAGCCCGCCAGCTCTTCGGGGCGGAACGGTTGCGGCGGCACATCGCGACCCGTGCTGGCCCACAGCAGCAGCGACGCCGCGCGTGCTGCCTCGCCGCCACCCGGCGCCACGGGGATCCGGTAGGGCGCGCTCGGGTCGCCGCGGCCCGTGGTCGTCCCCGCGGCGACACCGGCGGCCAGCGGCCCCGTGAAGAGCAGCGACAGCCAGCCGGCGAGCTCGTCGACGTCGACGTCGAGCGCCACGTCGCGCAGCGCCCGCAGGGGATCGGCGAACAGCGACTGCAGCGGCGTCCGGCGGCCTCGGGAGACGCCGCCGGGGCCGGGCAGCCACCCGAGCAGGTCGACGATGCGCGCGGCCGCCGGTTGTCCGGTCTGCCGCAGCACGTGGCCGGTAAGCAGCTCGATCGCGCGCCAGGGGACGTCGCCCGCCAAGGTGCCGTCGGGCGCGAGCCGCGGCAACGGGAAAGGCACGCGCTCGCCGTCGATCTCCGCCTCGAGCCCTGGCGCCTCCAGGCGCGCCTCGAGCGGCGTGCCCGCGCGCCACCCCAGCCCGATGCCGAGCCGCTGCGCGACGAGGACCCCGCGCTCTGATCCGACGCGCAGCTCGGCGCCGCCGCGCGCGCCGACCAGCAGCTGCGCCCTGGCGGCCGGGAGCGCCTGCCCGCCCGTGCCGTCGAGCTTGACGCGCAGCAGGTCGGCGCGCGCCTCGAAGGTGACGGTGGGGCAGCCGCCGCCCACGTCGGCGACGCTGCGGCGGATCGCGAGGCCGAGCGTCACGGCCGTGCCGGCGGCCACCGTCAGGTCGACACTGTCGGCGAGCGGCAGGCGCCAGGGATCGGCGTCGCTGCCCGCACCGGTCACCTGGGCGGCCTGTCCGGGAAGGGCGACGAGCAACCCGAGCGTACGCACGAGCTCTACGTACGGCGGCGCCCCCCCGGCATCTCCAAGCGACGACCGCAGGACGCGGGCGTGGTAAGCGAGCGTCGCCTTCACCGGATCGGCGAGGAGGTCCGTGATCGGCGTCAGCTTCGCGGGCCAGACCGACCGACCCGGCGGGGGCGAGAGCCCGACGAGGACGCGCACGGCCTGCTCCGCCGGGCCGAGCCTCGACAGCAGGGTCGCCGCGACGTCGCCGACCGCGGTCCCGCCCAGGTCCGCGAGCGTCTGCATGTTGGTCAGGTCGAGGACGGGGTAGTCGCGCTGCTCGATGCGCACGCCATGCGCCGCGAGCACGAGCACCGGTTGGCGCGTGGGCCCGAGCGCGAGGCCGGCGCGCAGGCACTGGACCTTGACGACGCGCGGGCTGGCGACGTCGACGAGCGGCGTGCCGGTCAGCCCGCCCAACCGGGCGAGCAGGTCCAGCCGCGGGACGGCCCGCACCGACGGGGCGACACCGAGCGTGATGCGCACGAGCACGGCGTCGAGCTCGATTCCGCCCGGCGGCGGGCCCGGCCAGTCGGCGCGGACGGAGGCGCCGAGATCTACTTCGGATGCGCCCGCGGGCGTCCGCCGAACTCGCGCCGTGAAGGACAACGGCACGCCCGGGAGGAGGGACCACGTGACCGTGCGTAGCGCGTCCGGGGCGGCGGGGGAGGTCACCTTTGCGCCGTGCCCGGCCAGCGCCGCCGCGTGGGTGAGCCACGCCGAGACCGCCGCGGGGCTCGCGATGAGCGCCTCGAGCCATTCCCGCCAGGCGGCCATCCCGCGCGCCAGCACGTCGGCGACCTTCAGCGACGGCAGGGCCGGATCGCTCGTGAGCCCGACGAGCGCCAGGATCTCGGCCAGCGGACCCGAGGCGTCGTCGACCGAACGCTCAACCAGGCCGAGCACGAGCCGCAGGGCGTCATCGCCGAGGTTGGCCCCCGCGCCGCCGTCCAGATCGACATCCCGCGGCGCGTCCTGCCCCGTGAGCCGGAGGCCGCGCAGGTGGGCGGTTATCTTCGGCGTGCTCCCGTTCGCCGCGACGTCGACGGCGAAGCCCAGCCCCTGGAGGCTCGGCGTCCCGGGCTTGGGCGCGGCGCCGTCGAGGCTGATATCAGAGCGCAGCCGGACACGTCCGGCCGCCGTGCCGGGCACCGCCGTCGCGGCGCCGGTGGCCGGAACCTGCATGAGCGGGACGAAGACGTCCGTGCGGCTCTCGGGCGCGGTCGACTCCAACCGCGCGCCCAGCCCGACCACGGTGGCCTCGGCCGCAGGCTCCACGACGATGTGGAACGACACGCCGCCGCGCGCGACGATTGGTGCCCAGGTGCGGCCATCCTCGTCGACGAGCGGTGGCGTTCCGCCGCCGAGGAGCGTGTCGATCGCGCGCAGGAGCGCCTCGCGTTGCTCCTCGTCGCGGAGCATGCCGCCGACGTTGCCGCCCGGGTCGGTGAACCAGCCCGGGTTGAGCTGCCCGTCGCGCACCAGTCCGATGGCCTCGGCGAGGTCGACGAGCTCGTCGAGCCCGGCTACTGTCTGGGCCATCGGGAGGCTGCCTCGCTAGCCGGCCCTCGCGAGCGGTGGCATTGCGCAGCCATACCACGCTCGCGTCGCCGCAGTCAAGGCGCCCGGCGTATTCCGTTCGTTCCGCCCGAGCTGATTCGTAACCGCCTCACCAGCGCTACCGCGCGAACGGAGACCGCAAGGCACGGCAAGCCCAGACGGGACTAGCCTCCGAACAGGGTCTCGTGACGGTCGCGCTGCCAGTCGTCGCGATCGAGGCGCCAGGTGCAGTCGATGCCTACCGCCTCGGGTGCCCTGGCCTGGTCCGCGGCTTCCCCTACGAAATGGAACCCAAGTCGTCGCGGAACGCCCGCGCTGGCGGTGTTGGCCTTGTCGTGGTGGATCTCGACGCGGGTTGTCCCGGACAGCGAGAAGGCAGCTTCGACGAGCAGCCGCGCGACAGCCGTCGCTAGGCCGCGACCGGTAAACGACGGGTGGATCCAGTAGCCGATCTCAAGCGTGTCCGGCGTTCGCCGGCGGTGGAGCCCGCAGCCACCTGCGATCTTGTCCCCGACAAAGACCCCGAGCATCACATCGCCGCCCTCCGACCACCGGCGCTCTCCCTCGCGCAGCATCGCCATGCGCTGTTCAAGCGTCTGCGGTTCTTCGGACATGAACGCCATCCAACGCCGCAAATGGTCCGCGCTCTCTGCGACCGCGCGACCCAGCGCCTCGGCATTGTCCACCCGCCAGCGGCGCAGGAGTAGCCCCTGGCCCTCGATCCGCTCGGGGAGGAGGTCGACCGCACGCTCCACGTACACACCGTAGCCCGGGTCCATCGTCAGCCAGCCGCCCGCCCCATTGACTACCGCAGCCGCCGACGCCGACGACCGCAGTCCCCGCGCACGGCGCCGGCCGGCGGGACTGCCTTGAGGCCCGCCACACCGTCGCCGAGGTAGGCGGCAACCTGGCGCGATTGGTCGGCGGGCGCGGGTTCGCGACCGCACGCTCCGCCTTCGCAACGAACCTCGACGCGCCCTTGATCGTCGACTTGACGAAGTCGGGTGTGATGGCGCCGCCGAGATCGATCCCGCTGGCGTCGTTGGTCCGAGCGCGAAGGTCCGCCAGATCCTGCACACTCGGCGTGATGTCCTCGACCGGGATGTCGACCTGCGCCTCGGAGCGCTGATGACCGCGCTCGGCGCAGGCGCCGACGGCGCGATCCCGCCCGGACAACTGGAGGTCCGCTCGCTAGCGATACCGGGCACGTGGGAGCTGGAGCCGGTGCCGGTCGCCGTGGCAGACGTCGCAGACGGCGCGTAAGTTCGCGGGATCGTTCGAGCCTCCGGGCGAGATCGGCGTGATGTGGTCCGCGGTCTCCGCTTTTCCGCCGCAGATCGTGTAGATCCATCGATCCCTCGCCAGGATCCGATCTCGGAGGCGCCTCCAGGCCCAGCCTGAGAGTCTCGGCTCGCAGCGCGGGCAGTAGCGCCGCGGCGTGGGCCCGCCGCAGCGGAGACAGACCCTCAGCATCAGATCCAACCGACGAACGCGGGTGCCTGGGGCCGCGGCGCGAGCCTGAGGCTGTTCGCGATCGCCAGAGCGATGGTGGCGTCGATCTGTCCGGAGCGCTTGCTATGCACGAGCCTCAAGCCCCGCGAGGTGCTCTTCGTCGTCGCGTTGGCGATTTGCCGCGCGAGGATGGGATCGCCGTCGTGCGTCAGCTCGCCCTGCACGATCGAGGCGTAGAGGCGCTCCGAGGCGAGCGTCATCGCCTCCGCCGACTGGGGAACCTTGACCATCGGCAGGCCCTCGCGTTCGAGGCGCCCGGCCTCGTCTGGAAGCGCCAGGGGTCGAAGCCGACCGCGAGCAGCCGGTAGCGCTCGTGAAGGCGCCGCAGCTCCGCCGCGAGGTCGGGCACCGCCCCGTCGCCCTGCCAGACCCAAGCGCGCACCCGACCGTCCGCTGAGACGGCCGCCAGCGCCGTCCCCGAGCGCTCTCCGCCAATGTCGACGCCCACGAAGATCTCTTGCCCCTCCTGAAGGGACGTGAAGCCCCGGAACGTGCTGGGCCGGGGACTCGAACGAATGCCTACCTGGGCGATTTCGGGCTGACCAGGATGGGCGGGGCCTCCGGAGTGACGGCTACCGGCAGGCCTTACGCGGGCGCGGGTTGGAAGAGCTCGATCGGGTTGCCGGCGGGGTCCTCGAGCAGGATCTGCTGGCCTCCGGGGCCGCTGATGATGTCGTTGCGGAACGTCAGGCCGGCGGAGCGCAGCCGCTCGACCTCGCGGGCGATGTCATCGACGATTAGGTGGATGCGGTTCCAGCCGCCGGGCTCGGGCGTACGGCCGTCGGGCATCGGTCGCCCCGCCGAACTCTTCGGCCCGCTCAGCAGCAGTCGCAGCCGGCCGCGGACAACATCGGCGAATGCCGGGGCGGCGCTGGAGCGCAGCTCGAAGTCGAAGTGGCGAGTGTAGAAGTCGACCGCGGCGTCGACGTCGTCGACCATGTAGCGGATGTTCACTAGGTCCTCGGGCATTGTTCAGGTCACCTCCTGGTCGGATCGGTCCTGCTTGATGCGCTCGAGCAAGAAAGGGATGCGCGCGGCGAGCTCGGTTGCCGTCCGCTGAAAGGCCGGGTAGGTTTCCTCGTCGCTGTCGCCCGCGCGCGCCGGATCAGGGATGCTCCAGTGCACCAAGTCGGGGTGCCCCGGGAACTCCGGGCAGACCTCGCGCACGCGATCACAGAGGCTGACGACGTAGTCAAAGCGCTCGCCGGTGAACTCGCTCAGCTGCTTAGAGCGGCGCCCGGCGATGTCGACACCGCGCTCGCGCATGACGCGTACGGCGTTGAGATGCAGCGGCTTCGGGTGGCTGCCAGCGCTGACGGCCTCCAGCGCACCTCGGGACAGGGGCGGCGCGAGCGCCTCGGCGATCTGCGAGCGAGCGCTGTTGCCAGTGCAGAGAAACAGTACGCGCGCGAGCGCGTGCCGAGAGCGCTCATGTCCACCGCCGACGCGCGACTCCGTGTCAGGCACCAGGCCGGGGTGCAGCGCCGCCCCCGTGCTCATCACCAGCTCGCCGCACCGCACCAGGTCGAGGATGTAGTACGCGTCGCGGCCGTCAGCCAGGCTACGCCGCGTCGACACCAGCCCACCGTCGCGCAACCGACGCAAGTGGTAGGAGACCAGATTCTGACGGCGCCCAGCCAGGTCGCACAGCTCGCCGACCCGTCGATCGCTCCGCGCCAGCTCGCTCAATAGTCGCCAGCGCAGTGGATGCCCCGCCAGCCGCAGAAACTCAGGCGGAGAGCCCGCCCGATGCTCGGCTCGAATCATCACCTCGGCACAATACATCAATTTCATTTGATGCATCGCCCGGGACGAGGCGGCGTGTGTGTGTCATGACCGCCGGCCGCCCGGAGGTGGCCCGTGCCGCCCGTTGATATGACTGGTGACGATGGCCGAGCCGGTGACGATTCCAACCCCCGCCGGGACGTTCGACGCACTCGCCGCTGGGCCCGACGATGGTCCCGCCGTGCTGCTGCTGCATGGCTTCCCGGAGTGCGCGGAGCAGTGGGAGCACCAGCTCGCTGCGCTAGCGGGCGCCGGGTATCGCGCGGTCGCCTTCGACCAGCGCGGCTACTCGCCGGGCGTCCGCCCGGCCGAGGTCGGCGCCTACGGGCCCGAGCAGCTGATCGGCGACGTGCTGGGGGTCGCCGACTCGCTCGGCTGGCCGCGCTTCGATCTCGTCGGCCATGACTGGGGGTCGGCCGTGGCGTGGATGACGGCCGCGGCCCATCCAGAGCGGCTGCGCACCCTGACGACGGTGTCGACGCCGCATGGAGCCGCGCTGGTGCACGCCCTTCGCGACGACCCTGACCAGCGGAGGCGCTCGGCGTACTTCGAGCTCTTCCGCACCCCGGGCGAGGCGGAGCGCGAGCTATTCGACGAGGGCGGGCTGCGCCGCATCTACGACGGTCTCCCCGCACGCCGGATCGAGCGCTACGTCGAGCGCTTCTCCGAGCATGGCGCGCTGACCGCCGTGCTCAACTGGTATCGCGCGATGCGTCCCCCGGCGAAACGAGGGCCGATCACCACCCCCACTCTCTATGTGTGGAGCACGGGCGACGCCTTCATCGGAGAGACGGCGGCGCGCGCGGTCGAACGCCACGTGGCCGGGCCTTACCGCTTCGAGGTGCTCGAAGGCGTCTCGCACTGGATCTCAGAAGAGGCGCCCGAGCGACTCTCGGCGCTGCTGATCGAGCACCTGGGCAGCGTCCCAACCTCCTGAGCGGCGCGGCCAGTTCCGGTTCGCGTGATTTGCGGAAGCGACGATGGCCTCACGCGAGACGGCTGCGCGTCGCCCCTTCCGGGCGCGAACTCGACGCTGGGGGCGGTCGCTCGCGGACACTGCGGCGTCTGTCGTAGCTCCCCCAGCGGAAGCCGGTCTGGTGTGGCTGCGGCCGGAGCGGCGAGTGCGGAAGGTCGCCCGCCGGACGCTGCGAGTTGTACCCGGCAGGGGCGAGGTCGTTCGGACCATCGGGATGAAACAGCGAGGCCAGGTATTGGAGCTGCCCACGTCCCGGACCCTGCTCGAACATGCCACCGCCGTAGCCGCCAATGCCGTGTGCCCCGCAGTAGTCGTAGGTCTCGAATAGCTCGCGAACGCTGCCGTAGCGGGCGGGCTTGATGTTGAGCATGCGTGGTGGCCACGGCAATGCCTCGATGTCGTCGACCGAATGGATCGGCTCGTCCCAGGTGATCCGGCCACGGTGGCGCTCGAGAGTCTCGATGGTGGGGCCCGCGACCACGGGATCCTCGATCCAGGCCCCCGGCAGCCGCTCGATGACACGACGGTAGAGGTCGGGCTCCGGATCCATGGCCACGGTCGCGTTGCGGTAGTGACCCTTCATGTCGACCACATCGACGCAGGCGAGCGACGCCAGCTCTGCGAGAAGGTCGTCATCCCAGCTCGCGGTGGCATCGAGCTTGAAACGCAGACTGGGATCCAATCTGCGCAGTGCTCGCAGGGGGGCGAGGCTGGCGGGGTCACCGACCCGGATTGACACCACGAAAGTGACCGGCTTCGCCACTCGCCCGACGGCGTCCTGCAGCGAGAGCCCGTTTTGGCGTAGGGCAAGGTCGAGCGCCGCGCTCTCGAACGCCCAACGGCGGTAGAAGCGGGCGCTGTCGCGGATCGGCTCGACCGGGAAGAGGTCGGCCAACCCCAGCAGCGTGGAGAATTCCTCCAGGGTGCGCCTCCCGCGCAGCCACGAGAGGTCGCCCGCACGGCGGAGCTGCTCGATCTGATCGATCTGATCCCAGGTGATGTCCTCGCCCTCTCCCTGGTGGCCATCCCCGCTCAACCGCACCACGATCGAGACCTTGGTGAACCCGCTCGACGTGTCGCGCACCAGCGGCAGCAGATCGCAGCTTTCGACCGAAAGTGGCAGCTCGGCGACGCGCGCGTACGTGGCGTCGGCGCCGCGCGCAACATCCAACCTTGCCGTCGCGAAGCCCTCGCTCAACCCCCGCTGCCGACCACCCCGAAGGTCCTCTGCGAACGAACGACCGTCAAACGGCATACGGCCTCCCAATACGGAACCGCAGCCACCCGAAGTCCGCGCCCTCGAACGTGTCGTCAGGGCAACGCCCCGCGCGCCACGGCGGTGGCCGCGCGCGCATCCAGTCGTCCGGAACCGTCATAAAGGCAAGCCCATCCCAAACCTTAAACGTGATCGACCCCCGCGCGCGGGATCGAGCCCTGGCCAGGCCCGCGCACCCCACCAGTTCACCCGTCCGCCGTCAACCACTTGCCCGCTTCGGTGGAGGCTGAGCCGAGCCAGGTATTGCAAAGAATCCCGCTCGACGCGCATTCCGACCAACTCAAGCGCCGGCAGTACCCGATGACGCCGGCTGAAGGGGAACTCTCTCAGCGGTCCTGTTGGATGGCCGCCACCATGCGAGCCTGGTCGGCGACGACGGCGTTGAACGCTTCTGCTGTGCGGACGGGGACGTTGCCACGGCGATCATGAACACGACGGGCCGGCCGCTTACGGTCTCGGCGTACCCGGCCAGGCTGTTGCCGAGCACGAGCGCGTGGCCGCCTGCGGTGTCCAGGACGCGGTTGCCGGTCTTGACCTGTGCATGTCCGGCAGCCGGCGACTCGGACTCTACGTTCGCCATCGTTCCGTCCCGGCCGAGGACCGGCAGGGCGTCAAGCAGGCCTTACGGTACGGGCAATGGTCTTGGCCACCTTGGCGGGGCCAGCCGTATTGCCGTTTGGCGATGCGCCCGCCACCGTGACGGATCCGCCGACATCACGACGGCGGCACCGACGCCGGCCATGGCCGCCACGACACTACCGATCACCGCGTAACGAGCGCTACGACGGCGTGCTCGTGCAAACCCGGCCGCGGTCCGAATCATGGCGTCAGTGGCGGCTGGTCGGGGGCGAGGACTGCGCCGATCTTGGCGTAGAGGGTGGTCCAGTAGGTGGTGTAGTCGCCCTGGGAGGTGAAGCTGTTCTCGTCGAAGGTGGTGGCGAGGGCGATCGAGATCCGCTTCGACGGCAGGTACGACTCGATTGCCGCGTAGCCGCCGAACAGGGGGTTCTGGAGGATCCACGCTCCGTTTCGCACAGCGCCGAGGCCGTAGCCGTAGAGGCGGTTGAGCGTCGTGCAGCGCTCGCAGCCAGCCTGCGGACGACCGAAGCCGAGGTGCGGGTCGATCTGCTCGCGGTGGGAGCGTCGGGTGAGCAGCCGGCCCGAGCCGATGCCGATCGCGGTGCGGGTCATGTCGGCGATGTCGGTCGTCTCGACCGCCCCCCGGGGCAGCGTCCACGACGGGTTCCAGAACGTCGAGTCCTCGAGAAAGGGGGTCGAGGGCGGGATGCCGAGGAACGGGCGACGCTCGCCGCTGTAGGCGTGCAGCACGGGCTTCGGGATCGCCGCCGTCTGCGCCGCGACCGTGTTCCGCAGCCCGAGCGGCCGCAGCACCCGCTTGCGCAGCGCCACGGCCAGCGGCTGGCCGGTGATCTTCTCCAGCGCCAGTCCCAAGATCACGTAATCGCTGTGCGCATAACTCCAGTTCGTGCCCGGTGTGAACTGCTGCGGCTCACCGAGCGCGAGCGAGAGTTGTCTCTTGGTCGTGACCACCCCGAATGGGTTCGAGTACAGCTGGGTGTTCAGGCGCGGGTCGAGCTCGTAGTCGTGGTAGCCGGCGGTCATGGCGGCCAGCATCCGAAGCGTCACGCGGTCGCCGTCGCGCAGCTTCGGCAGCCACTTCGACACCTTGTCGTCGAGCTTGACCTTGCCCTCGTCGACGAGCCGCAGCAACAGCGTTGAGATGTACGAGATCGCCACCGCGCCGTTGCGGAAATGCATCCTGGTCGTGGCCGGCACACCCGTCATCGACTCGCCGTAGGCCCTGGTGATCACCGGCCGGCCCTTGACCGTCGCCTGCACGATCACGGCCTTGAGGCCATGATGCGCGACCGCGTCGCGCGCCAGGCCGTCGATCCTGCTCCGCACGCTCGCCGCGGACGCGGCCTCCGCCCCCGCCGCATCGAACGCCGCCAACCAGGCCACAGTGATAGCCAGCGCCGCGACCGTCGCACAGCAGACCCCCGCTCTCATTCCTCGACGCATGCCGCTGTCCTCCCTAATCGATGAATTGCCCCAAGTCGCGCACCCCCTCCCAAACCGCGCGGCCCGTCCGTCTCGCGCGCGAGGCAGGTTCGAGCCACGGCGGGGTCTTCACTGGACGGCATTCGGCGGCCGGACCCACGCCATTGCTTCGACCAGAAGAACGGCGCACACCGGAAGCCGCTTGCGACCCATCTCAGTCAATATCGGCCGCCCGACGCATTCTCTGAGCGACTGTCCGGCGCCCGGACCCTCGTCGGCTACGCCGACGCGAAGAGCGGCCGCCAGATCGTGATCGCCGTGTGGTGGGGGGCGTCCCGATCGCGAGCGTCGACGACATCACCGCGGTCGCCGGCGACGCAATCGCGGCAGCGATGCAGCAGAGTTACTGAGCGGCTCGCGCCGCGCGTAGGACGGGCGATCGGCGCCGCGGTGCCCCTCGGGGGGTAGCCAGCGCCCCCTCGAAGGCGGTACGATCGCGCTGGAAGGGCTCGCGACTAGAGGGAGTTGGCATGGCCGAGGAAGTCCAGATCGCCCAGACGGGTTCGATCGCGAAGATCCGCAACCCGTTGGGGGTTGTGGGGCTCAGTCTCATCACGCT
>Ga0126312_10003209_pt1 | contig 11016 bp, 11 predicted proteins | sample Plot104A_FD_92537 | JGI IMG/M metagenome (GOLD analysis project Ga0126312, IMG submission 92537) | Serpentine soil microbial communities from UC McLaughlin Reserve, CA, USA - Plot104A | ecosystem: Environmental > Terrestrial > Soil > Grasslands | place: USA: UC McLaughlin Reserve, Lake County... | reverse complement strand
TCGTGCGGCTCGGCCAGGTAGAAGTTGAGGCTGCCAACGGTGCCCTGGGCCACCTGGACCGGCACGCTCAGCACCGCGTGGACCCCGTCGTGGCGCAGCACCCTGGTCAGCTCGGGCCAGCGCTCCTCGGCGCCGGTGTCCGGGATCAGCTGAAGCGTGCCCTGCTCGAACGCCTCCACGCAGGGCCCCTCGCCGAGCCGCTCCTGGGCCGCCTCCATGACCTGGGCGCGTGGGTCGGTGGCGGTCACCCAGCGCAGCACCTCGCCCTGGCCGATCAGCATCAACCCGGCCCCGTCAGCCTTGAACAGGGCCTTGGCCGCATCGACGACCTGCTGCATGGCCGGCTCCAGGCCCTGCTGGCGGAACTGGAGGTCCTGCAGCGACCCGATGCTCTTGAGGAGCGCCTCGACGTCAATGCGCTCCTCGATATTCATCCGTGTGCTACCCATGGGCGCCCATTCTCGCGCACCTGCGGTTACAGCGTCGCGGATGGTGGTCACCGTGGGCGGTGTGCCGCGCCAGAAGAACGGCCGAGCCCTGGACATGCGAGACCTACTCCGGTCCGGCGCGAGGAAGTGCAGCGGGCGGGGCAGCGTCAACCAACCCACGGCGGTTCGGCCCAACAGCTGTGCTGCCTTGGCGATCGGTCATGGGCCGGCAGACGGATCACAGACGGATCCGCGTCATGCAGAACCCGGCAGCGACTCATACCAGGAGAACACAACACTTTGGAAGGACTGGAAGGGAAGGGATCGCAGATGCCCGACATCGAGACCATCCGGACGTGGGAGGGCCGCGCCATGGTCGACCGCGACGGCGGCCGCATCGGCACCATCGAGGCCATCTACCTGGACGACCAGACCGGCCAGCCCGAGTGGGCCCTGGTCACCACCGGGCTGTTCGGCGCCAAGTCCAGCTTCGTCCCCCTGGCCCAGGCCACCCAGACCGGCGAGGAGGTCCGCGTCCCCTACGACAAGCAGCTGGTCAAGGACGCCCCCCGGGTGGATGTCGACCAGCACCTGTCGGAGGCTGAGGAGCGGCAGCTGTGGCGCCACTACGGCCTCGACTACGACCGCGCCACGAGGCGGCGCCCCAGCGGCCGGGACGCGGCCGGGCGGGACACCTCGGGGCCGGCCACTGACGAGGCCATGACCCGCTCGGAGGAGGAGCTGCGGGTCGGCACCGCCGAGCGGGAGCGGGGCCGGGTGCGGCTGCGCAAGTACGTGACCACCGAGCAGGTCCAGCAGACGGTTCCGGTCCAGCGGGAGCGGGTCCGGGTGGAGCGTGAGCCGATCACCGAGGCCAACCTGGATGCGGCCACCTCCGGCCCGGAGATCTCGGAGGCCGAGCACGAGGTGATCCTCCGCGAGGAGGAGCCGGTGGTCGACAAGCGGGCCGTGCCCAAAGAGCGCGTGCGGCTCGACAAGGACACCGTGACCGGTGAGGAGCGGGTGGCCGAGGAGATCCGCAGGGAGCAGATCGAGGTCCAGGACGAGGACCAGACGGGCGGGCGGCGCGAGCGCCGCCGGCGTCGGTAGACGACTGGCTCCAACGGGCCGGCCAGGAGTTGCCGGTGCCAGGCAGCGTGCCGCGACAGCCGCCCCAGGATGCGGCGAGCGGGACACCCGGATCCAGGTGACGCACATGCTGCTGGCCTTACGGCCTCCGTAACTGGCAGAGGCAGCACAATTTGATGAATACGGTGCAGCCGCCAGCACCCGGACCGTCACCGCGGTCCTAACCGAATGTCGTCACCTGGTGGCGTTCGGGTAGGCTTCCATGTCGTAACGGCGCCGCCTTGACCCTGCGGCGGCCACGGGCGGGCCCTGCAGGGAGGCTATCTAAGAGGGCGACAATCCTGGGTCTGGTACTGGCCCTCGCCGTGGGCTGCCCGGAGGCTGCGGCCAGGCGGCCGGTCGGAGTGGCGACCGCTCGCCAACTCGACGGCACCGCCACCTGACCTCAGCTGTTTCGTCAGCCGGCCCTGTCGCGGATGAGGTATTTAGGCGATACAGCGCCCCCAGCGCTTGGAAACTGTGGGCGGCAATGGCCTCTGGGCCGCGACGCGGTTTCAGTTTGCAGAGACGCAGAGAGGAACAAATGAGAACTCCAACGTATCCGCGTATTTTGGTCACAGGGGCCGGCGGCTTCATCGGCCACCACCTCGTCACGGCGCTGAAGCAGCGGGGCTACTGGGTGCGGGGGGTGGACATCGCCCGTCCCGAGTACACCGACGCGGACGCCGACGAGTTCGAGCTGCGCGACCTCCGCCGCCTCGACGAGTGCCTGCTGGCCACCCGCGGCATCGACCACGTCTATGCGCTGGCCGCCGACATGGGCGGCATGGGCTTCATCTCGGCCAACCACGCCACGATCCTGCGGAACAATGCGCTGATCAACATCCACACCCTCGAGGCGGCCCGCATGAACGGCGCCTCGCGCTACCTGTTCAGCTCCTCGGCTTGTGTCTACCCCGAGCACCTGCAGGCTGCGGCGGACGTCGCCCCGCTGAAGGAGGAGACGCCTACCCGGCCAACCCGCAGGACGCCTACGGCTGGGAGAAGCTCGTCGCCGAGCGCCTGTGCCTGTACTACAGCGGCGAGTTCGGGCTCGAGACGCCGATCGTCCGCTTTCACAACATCTACGGCCCCTACGGGACCTACGACGGCGGCCGCGAGAAGGTGCCTGCGGCACTGTGCCGGAAGGTGGCCGCGGTCGAGCCGGGCGGGGAGATCCAGGTGTGGGGCGACGGGGAGCAGACGCGGTCGTTCTGCTATGTCGACGACTGCGTCGAGGGGATCTACCGGCTGATGGTCTTCGGACTACCGGGAGCCGCTCAACCTCGGCAGCGAGGAGATGGTGACCGTCAACGAGCTCGCCCGGATGATCATCGACGTGTCGGGCAAGGACGGCATCACGCTGCGGCACGTCGACGGCCCCCAGGGCGTGCGGGGCCGCAATTCCGACAATCGCCGGCTGCGTCAGGTGCTGGGGTGGGAGCCGTCGGTCACGCTCCACCAGGGGCTCGAGCCCACCTACCGCTGGATCGAGAAGCAGATGACGTCTGGGAGGCCGCCCTGGGCGGCTGCCGGGGGCTAGAGCGATGCAACTCCACATTGTCTCTGAGCGGGATGTCGGCCTCTTCTCGCTCATTCAACAGGTGATTGCCAATATCCCCTGGGCCGTCGCCGAGCACCGCATACCCATCGTCCATTTCGGGAACGACACATGCTACTGGACACCCAGTGGCCATCGTGGCAGCGAGACGGTCTGGGAATACTACTTCGAGCCGGTCGTTCGCGGGTACTCGGCTTCTAGCATCCCAGAGCCGGTTCGGGCGCTCCTCTCTGTCGATCGACCCTCTCCCCATGAGGTGGGCTATCTCGCCGACCGGCATGCGTTCGTGTCCAATCACTTTGGGGACCATCCACATCTAAGTGGAGCGGCGTTACCGATCCCCTATCAGTGGGACGATCCAAATGACACGTTGCGGCGGGAGGCGAAGATCATCGTTGATGGCTTTATCCGCCCGCGGGCCTACATCCTGCAGGCGGTGGATGACTTCTTCGCCAGGCATATGGCTGGGCACCAGCTTATCGGAGTGCACGCTCGGGGGACCGATGCGACCTCCAAGCATGAGCTCCGTCCGTTCCGCCAGGGCTCACTGGTGCTCTCGCGATATGTTGCCGAGATCGAGCGACTGCTGGAGGCCCAGCCACGGGCGAAGATCTTCGTCGCGTCCGACGAGCAATCGTCGCTGGACTACCTGGTGAAGGTGTTCGGCCCCCGGGTGATCGCCTATGAGAGTGTTCGACACCACGGTGGTGAGGCAGCCGGACAGGGTCCAACGGGATGGATCATGCCGGCCTATATCGCCCGAGACCGCGATGTGGCCGCGAGGAACGGGGAGGACGCGGTCATCGAGTACCTGTTGCTGAGCCGGTGCCACTACCTTGTCCACAACGGATCGAGTCTGGCGAGGACGGTCCTGCTGAACGCTCCTCGACTGCCGCACATCAATACGCATCGCCGGAGCGTTCCTGAGTCAAGAAGCGTGAATCATGACAGCCGTTGATCGAGAAATGATCGAACGCGTCAAGGCAGAGAAGCGGCGGCGAAGGTCCTCACCGAACGACTACCAGGACCGGCCCAGGCTGGCGTTCATCGTCCATTCGTTCAACCGTATCTCCAACATCGAGCAGCTGGTTGGTGGTCTCAGGGGTCTGGGCGAGCACGAACTAATCGTCTGCGAGGACGGCTCACTGGACGGTTCCCATGAGAAGTGGATGTCCTATCTGGATCGGCCAAATGACTTCTTGATCCACTCAAACGATCTCCACGAGATCAGGATCCTTGACCGAGCGATCAGGTTCGCTCGCTCGGACATTATCTGCTTGGTGCAGGACGATGACCTCATCCCTCGTGAGACCGACTGGCTGGAAGCTGCGCTCGGGCACTTCGCCGACCATCCTCGCCTGGCGATTCTCGGCGGTTTCCAAGGATACGAAAGCTTCGATCCAGATCCCGCGAAGGCAAGGCTCATCTGGGGTGGCGACCACTTTCGCTTCGTCCACCACGTGAACATCGGGCCATACTTCATTCGTAGACAGCATTATGAGCTGCTCGGAGGATGGGAATACTCGTTCTCGGAAGTCGGCGAACCAGGTATCTGCGCCGACAACGAACTGTGCCTCCGGGCGTGGATGAACGGCTACCAGGTCGGCTATCGCTTCGTCCCCTTCAAAGGACCGTCCGGACACTATCCAGCCGATGGAGGAACGGTGTTATTCTCGAACGACACGAGGGCGAGAAACGCAGTCCGAAACTCTGACACGATCCTCGAGACGTATGGAAAGTACGTCCGGCGGATCGACAGGCTCGTGGAAGACGCCAATGCAGGACTGGAGTCGTCTCTGGCTGTCGACAACTTGGCACAAAGCACTAGTCACTTCCCCCGGAAATAGTCGCGTCTGAGCCAGCTTGTCATCTCTGGTCAGAGGGAGAATCGGGCCGTCGGACTGGGCGGTGAGAGGGTGAATGCTGCGGTTCGCGGGTGGGCGGGTAGAGTCGTTGTTGGACGAGCTGCTGCCGGTGGAGGTTCGCGAGCTGCCAGCGGACCTGGCCGTGCTGGATCGGTTGCTGGCTGACTGGCGGCTGCTGGGCCCGCTCGAGCACGCCGGGGAGGGCGCCGCTCGTGGGCATGGTCTACCGACGATCCCGATAGCCTGCTTTGGGCGGCTGATGGTCATCAAGCAGCGCACCGGCTGGGGCTGTAAGACGCTGGTCCGGGAGGTGTCGGATTCGCTGCACCTGCGCCGGTTCTGCCTGCTGCCGCTGACGGTGGGGTGCCGAATGAGAGGACCAGCATGCCTGCACCGCTTGGAACGAGGTCGCTTAGAACGCATCCCTTCGCCCCTAACGCTCGGCAGCGACCTGGGGAAACACGGGTCGGCACAGCGCTTAGCCCTCGATACCTGATAAGGATGAAGTCGGAGGTTCAAGTCCTCCTAGGCCCACCATTCGGCCTCTGACCAGCGGAAACGCCGTCCGGCCTCCAGGACTGAGTCGGCTCCATGGTTCAGCAAGGAGTCGACGGGAGCTGGCCGCTTGCACCGGCCTCGTGGCTCTCTGACCAGCACGTTTGCCGGCCATCGGGACTCACTTCCGGGCACATTTCCCTGCGGCACAGCGGTCGTAGAGCGCATTACTTCGCGGGCTGGCATCGACACGGGCAGGCGAGCAGCGAGTAGCCAGATCGGCGGGATGCCTGGGCCGGCCGTGCCAACGTGATGCGACCGAGCTGGTCGCGCTCTGATCAGCCGCATCCGCCGCCACGCCGAGGGAGAGCGGCCACGGCCGACACGTGGTCATTGCTTGTCGAGGCCGAGCCGGTGGGCGATGGCGGCTGCCTCGCCGCGACTGGCGACCCCGAGCTTGGCCAGGATCCTTGAGACGTGGACGCTTGCGGTCTTGGGGGTGATGAACAGCGCCTGGCCGATCTGGCGGTTGGTGCGGCCCTCGGCGACCAGTGCCAACACTTCAGCCTCTCGTCGGGTCAGGCCGAGCGGGGCCGCCGGGGATGGCAGCGCCTCGGGCGACGCCGTCGTGTCGATCGGTTCTCCGAGATGGAGGCGGCCGCGCTGGGCGAGCAGCTCAATCTCGCGCCGCAGGGGTCCGGCTCCAAGCGCCACCGTCGTCTGGTGGGCTGCCCGGAGCACGATCTCGGCTTGTTGGCGGGACGCGCCACCGGCGAGGAGTGCCTCAGCCTCCCGGAAGCGCGCGTAGGCCGCCTCGAAGGGATACTCCAACCGCTCCCAAGCCTTGGCCGCCGCCTGCCACCACTCGGCGTCGGACCGTCCCTCCAGCCGGGACTGCTCCGCCCGGGCAAGGAGTAGCTGACTGGCGACCCACGGATAACGGCTCTGTGGCGAGGGTGCGGCGGCAAGGCGGTCCAGCGTGGTCGCGACCGGAGCGGCCCGCCGTCGCGCCGCGGCGACCTCTTCGGGGGCCCGGCGGGCTGCCGCCCGCTCGGCTCGGTCGGCCTCTAGTCGCAGCGCCAACGCATACCAGCGGCTGGTCCGGTGCAGGAGGGTCCCGTCCGGGTCTCGCGCGGCGCACCACCGCAGTCCCTCGGCGACCGCCGCGCCTGCCTCCTCGTGGCGGCCCTCCCATAGGGCGAGCTCGGTCGGTCCCCACCAAGTGAACCCGCCGAAGAACGATGGGCTCAATCGCCGGGCCAGCTCGACGTGCTTCCGCGCCTCAGCGAACTCGCCACGTCGAGTGAGCAGCAAACCGAGGGCTCTGTGTCGACCGAAGCCATCCCAGGTGTCGCCGGCGAGCAGCTCTCGGGCAAGCCGTTCGCACTCTGGCCAGCGGCCAAGACCGAGAAGACTGGAGACAACATTGACGGCGACATAGCTGCCCATGGCGTGTTCCACGCCGAGTTCGCGGGCACGCTGGTAGCCCTGCTGGGCATCCTCAAGGGCCGCGCGCTCTCGGCCAAGCATGCCCAGCGCGTAGTTGACCACCATGTAGGTGCCCATCACGGTCTCGGCGTCTCCCACTTCCTCGGCGATCCGGCGGGCCTCCAGTCCAAGGGCGATCGACTGGTCCTCGTCGCCGAGGTTGCCCAGACAACCCGCCAGGACGCGTAACCCCCTGGCCTCCTCGGCCCGAGCGCCGACCACCCGGGCGACCATGATCGCCTCCTCACAGCGCGGCCTGGCCTCCTCGGTCCGAAGGCTCAGCAGTAACGCATAGGCGTGAGCGGCGAGCACGCGGGCACGCTCGGGTGACGGCGGCTTTCCGGCCAACAGCCGCTCCGCTCGCTCGAAGGCGGCCAGCGCGCCGCCCTCATCGGCACCGACCCAGAGGTGGTTGCCCAGGCGAGCCAGCAGCACCGCGGCCCGGACCGGCTCCACGGCCGGGTCAACCTTGGCGAGCGCGTCCTCAACCAGCCCGAGTGCACGCGGGATGGCACCAGTGAAGGCGGCTGCCTCGGCCGCCCTGGCGAGCAGGTCGACTTGGTCAAGCTCCGCCGGCTGGGTGGACTCGGGCACCAGCTCCCACAGCTCTAAGGCCCGCTCATAATGCCGTTGGGCCTCGGCAAGGCATGGGCGCGGTCGGCGGCCATGCCGGCCTGGACCCTAGCCGACAGCGCCTGGACTGGCTCGCCAGCCGCGTCCCAGTGGACAGCCAGCTCGGCCGCTAGCACTGCCGACGCCACGCCGGCCGGCTCGGGCCGCTCGCTCAGCGCCTGGGCGTGGGCGGTGTGTAGCCGGGCCCGTTCGCCAGGCAGCAGGTCGGCGTCGACGACCTCTCCCAGTAGGGCGTGGCGGAATTCATAGCCATCCTCACCCGGTCGGGTTACCAGTAGCTGGAGGGCGACCACCAGCCGGAGGGCCTCGGCCAGATCCCGGTCGCCCAGGCCGGCCACCCTTGCCAGGAGCCGGTGGGGTACCCGCCGGCCGGCCACCGCCACTACCGCCAGTACGTGCTGAGCACGGTCGGGCAGCACCTTCACTCGGCCGCGGAGCAGATCCCGCAGCGTCGGCGATAGCGCACCCCTACCGGTTCGGACCGCCGCCAGCAGCTCTTCGGTGAAGAACGGGTTGCCCTCCGATCGGGCGAAGAGCGCATCTACCAGCTCAACGGCTGGCGCCGCCCCAAGGATGCCGACCAGCTGTGCCACCGTCTCGACCTGGTCCAGTCGGGGAAGTTCGATGCGCTGTACCGGGCCGCCGCGGTCCAACTCGGCCAAGTACGGCCCGAGGCGTTCCTGGCCCGGCTCATCGTTGCGGTAGGTGACCACCACAAGGAGCCGCTCCCGCCGCAGGTTCCTGACCAGGAAGGCCAGCAGGTCGCGGGTGGACCGGTCGGCCCAGTGCAGATCCTCCAGCACCAGTACCAGCGGAGCCTGCTCGCCCAGGCGACCGAGCAGGCCGAGGGCAGCTCGAACAGCCGCGACTGGGCGGCCTGCTCGGTTGGGCCGGTGCCCTCCGGCTCACCCAGCGTGGGCAGCAGGCGGGCCAGCTCCGGCCAGGACGGGCCGACCAGCTCACGGGCGGCTGCCACGCCGAAATCGGCGACCAGCGACCGCAGGGCCTCCACGATCGGGGCGTAGGGCAAGGCACCCTCGCCGACCGGTACGCAGCCCCCCGACAGCACCCGGGTCCCGTCGGCAGTGCAGCGGCTCGTAAACTCAGCGACCAGGCGGGTCTTGCCGATGCCGGCCTCGCCCCCCCACCAGGACGACGGCCGGCTCGCCATCCGCGGCCCGCCTCCTAGCCGCCTCCAGAAGCTCTAGCTCCTCGACGCGGCCGACAAAGGTCGGGCTCTGCACGCGGCCGCCCATCTCGCCGGGATTATCCCGCGCGTCCGGCCAGAGGGAAATGGCGGCCGTCGCAGCCAGCGACCAAAGATAGGGAACAGGCCATCGCCGAACGTATGGCAGGTGCCAGATTCGGACGGCGCGCGCCCGGCCCATCCTGAGCCAGCAACGATCATGCGGCTGAGCTGCGGGAAGGGATGAGATTCATGCACAACCAGCATGCCGGGCTGAGCCAGGCGCTGGCCGACCAGCGCATCACCGAACGCCACCAGCAGGCCGACCATGCGCGGCTGGTAGGTGACGCCCGCCCGCCGCGTCGGCGCCGACGGCGAACCGGCCGTGGCTGGTGGCGGCTGGCCCCCCGGTGGCTGGATGTGGCCGCCAACCAGCCAGCCGACCGTCCACACAGCGCCAACTGACCGATCGGGGGGGCGACCATGTCCAGCCGCGCCCGCGCCCTCATCGTCGTCGGGGCAACGCTGGCGGCCATGCACATGGCCACCATAACCGCCGTCGCCCACGCCCAGGCCACCGACAAGCCCACCGGCAAGCAGGCCGCCAGGCCGCCACCCGGCCCAACCGCGGACCCCGAGTCGGGCAGGCGCCCTGAGCACGGTCACGCTGCTTGACGGGGCTACCGCGCCCACCCGGCAGCCCATCACCTTGCGGGCGACGGGTTGCCGGCTTACCTTGCCCGCGGGCCACGGCACTACGTCGGTGCGCCGGTGCGGACAAGCTTGATTAGAACGCATCCCTTCGCCCCGGCGTTCGCGCGCAACCTGGTAAAACGCCGCTCCGCACAGTGCCGAGTAGGGACGCTTCTATGGCTGTCAAGTGGTCGCGAGCCTGTTGATCTGGTCGGCATGGGTGGTCGCTTCTAGCAGCTTGTAGAGCCGACGGGCAAGCGCCCGCTTGAGGCACCGGTTGATCTCCTTGCTGGTCTTGCCCTGGGTGGTGCGGCGGGCGACGTAGGCCCGGGTCTCGGGATGATGAGCGCGGCGGGCGAGCACGATGGTGTGCAGTGCCCGGTTGAGCTGCCGGTCCCCGGACCGGTTGAGGCGGTAGCGGACCGTCTTGCCCGAGGAGGCGGGGATCGGCGCGGCGCCGGCCAGGGCCGCGAACGCGGCCTCGGAGCCCAGCCGGCCAGGGTGTGACCAGCTGACCAGCAGCTGCGCGGCGACCACCGGCCCGATGCCGACGACCTCCAACAGGGCTGGCATGGTGGCGGCGACCAGCCGCCCGAGTTGCTCGCCGACCTCGTCGACCTCGGCCTGCAGGGCCAGGATCCGCCGAGCGGTGCTGCGCAGTGCCCGCACCGTGGCGGTGTGCTCAATCGGACGGGTGGGGTGGCCGCGGAGCCGGGCGCAGACCCCGACCAGCTCGCCGGCGTCCACACTGGCGAGCTGGCTGCGCAGCTGCGCAGGCGCGCTGACCAACAGCGCCTTGAGTTGGTTGATGGTCGCGGTCCGGGCGGTGACCGCGCCGTGGCGGCAGGTCAGGAGCACCCGCAGGGCCTCGCGGGTGCCGCGGGCGCGTGGGCTGGCCAGGTGCTCGCGGGCCAGCGCCTCGCGGGCGGCCCGGGCGGCGTCTAACAGGTCGCTCTTGGCGCCGCTGCGGCGGGCGGGGCGGGCTGGGCGGTCGATCTCGACGACCTGCTCGCCGTGGCCGGCCAGGAAGACCGCCAGCCCGGCGCCGTAGCTGCCGGTGCCCTCCAGCGCCCACACCCGCCGGCCGGGCACGCGCGTGCGGCCGAAGGTGAGCAGCCGCTGGTAGCCGGCCGGCTCCGCGCGGTCGGTCCGCTGGTCCAGGACGGCGCCGACCGGGTCGACGGCGGCAGCGGTCAGAGTGTGCTTGTGGGTGTGGACGCCGATGACGCCATCGACAACGCCTTCTAGCAGGGCATGCGGTCTCCTCTCGCCAGGATGGCCGTAGTCGGCGTCGGCCTGGGTGAAGTCACCGCGGCAGGGCTGTGATGGGTCACGCCAGCAGGCGGACAGGCTTCTGATCAGGCCAGCGGCTGGTGGACCAGGCCGGCGCCAGCATCCAAGGCAGACATGTCCCTACCAAGGCAACCCTTACGGGCGACCAGCTCTGTCACGGGTCATGCCCGGATGCCAGCACCGAGCCTGCCACCGATCTCCACGATCACGCTGCGACTCTCACAGCGATTCTCACAACCCTGTCAG